>Ga0210409_10001769_pt1 | contig 27267 bp, 23 predicted proteins | sample IncBWH17MmetaG_FD_161649 | JGI IMG/M metagenome (GOLD analysis project Ga0210409, IMG submission 161649) | Forest soil microbial communities from Barre Woods Harvard Forest LTER site, Petersham, Massachusetts, United States - Inc-BW-H-17-M | ecosystem: Environmental > Terrestrial > Soil >...
AAGAACGAGATGCTCGTCTCGCTCGAGAACACGCTGGAGAAAGCGCGTCTGGACGAGGTCCGCGACACGCCCGTGCTGACGATTCTCGATCAACCGTTGCTACCGGGCAAACCGGGCTATCCACCGCGGTTCATGTTCGGCATCGAGGCCGCGATCGCTTGGCTGGCTTTCGCCAGCGTCTTTTTGGTCGTCCGGGCCAATTACCGCGCGGCAAACGCAGCGTACCAGCGCCGCGTCGAAGGAAGGACCCTCGGCACGGTGTCGGGCCGCGGCCTGGCCGACGCCGCGGCCGACTGAGCTTTTGGTGTCCATCGCCGCGGAGGGCTCGACCGCCCTCGGCTCCCGCGACGTTGCCGTACGACGTCCGCGCGTCCTCGCGACGCTCGGGCTCGTCACCGCCGCCTGGCTGCCGCTGTTTCAAGGGGTGAGCCGCGTGATGTCGCTCCGCGGCTCCGCGGGTGTTGCGCACCTCCTCGTCCAGTATTCGAAGGACGTCGCGCTCGGCGTGCTCATCATCGTCGCGACGCTCCTCTTCGCTAGCGGCGCGCAGAGACCACGGCGAGCCTTCTGGCCGCTCATAGTGGCGGGCGCGGGCTTGACGATCTACCTGCTCTCTCTGTTCGTCGCCGACGGAGCGTCGCTCAGCTCGCTCTACGCGATACGCGTCTACGGCGAGCCAGTATTGGGTGGCGTTGCCCTTGGCGTTCTGGTCCAACGCGGCGGCCGTCGGGATGCCCTGCCAGGTGTGTTGGCGATCATCAGCGTGGCCGTCGTCGTGATTGGCGTGCTGCAAGTCATGTTTCCCCTCGCTCCGCTGACGGCCGCCGTTCGTGAGAACATGCTCGACGAGTCGGGCTCATTGCCAGGCGTCCTCGTCACGTCGGGCGATGCGTTACGGGCGTTTTCTACGCTGGATGTCCCAAACGACCTCGGCTTCTTTGCGGTGCTCGCGGCATTGGCGAGCTACGCTCCATCGCCGCTGCTCGACCGGCACCCGTCATTGCGATGGCTCACGCGCGGGCTTGCCGTCGTCGCGGTGACGATCAGCTACTCGCGCTCCGCGCTCCTGGCGGCGATCACCGGCGGAGCGACCTTGGGGTTGACCTATGTGCTCTGGGACAAACGCGCCAACAGCGCGCTGGTGCTGCGGCGCGTGATGATCGGCCTTGCCCTCGGGTTGGTCGCGCTGCCGGTGCTCTGGGCGAAACACGACGACATCGCCGCGGTACAAAACATCGTCGACGCCGTCACAGGCGCCGACGCGTCGGCGCGCGCGCATTCGCAGTCGCTGTACGAAGGGCTGCATCGCGCGATCGAAGCGCCCGCGGGCATCGGACTTGGCCGCGTCGGCTCGCGAGCGGGGTTGTACGGGACGCAGCAACGCGTTTTCACCGTCGAGAGCGCGTACTTGTTGATCGCGCTCGAGATGGGCTGGCCAGGACTGGCGATCGCGCTGCTCGTGATTTTCACCGCCATCGGCGGTGCGCTCGCGGTGGGCGGCGACCGGTCGGCGGAGCCGCGAGAACGGCAGTGGGCCCGCGTCGCCGCCGCGATCATCATTGCCCAGGTGACCGTATTCATCTTTCTGCCGACCACCGAAACGCTCGAGACCGGGGTGCTGACGTGGGCGAACCTGGGCATCGTGCTGTGCAGGCCGTCGCCCGCCTGATCGCGGCGGGGCTCGTAGCCCTACCGCTCTCGAGCGTCTCCGCGCAGATCTCTTCTCCGTGGTTTCCGTTCGACACCTGCTTGTACCTGGGCAACACCATCCGCGGACGACAACCGGGGCATCTCATCACCGCCCTCGATCTGCGCCACAATGGCCGCTTCTGGATCCAGATGGCGGAGTCCGCGGATGATGGACGCTCGTGGCAGATTGCCGCGGTGGCCGCGCGCGATGATGCCCACGATCTCTGGGACCCGGCCGTGGCGCGACTGAGCGACGGGTCGCTCCTGCTCGAGTTTCACGGCGGTGGCGTGATGACGATCATGCGGTCGACCGATGAGGGCGCCCACTGGACGCGCGTGACGGTGTTTCTCGGTCGATTCTCCGAAGGCTACTGGCAACCGTTACCGCCGGCCGAGCCGAACGGGGCGCCGCGATTGGCGCTCCTCTATGCCCAAACCGCGATCACGCAGACGTCGATGTACTGGGTGCGCACCACCACGGACGGATCGCAGTGGAGCGACGCCGTGTTCGTCGGTGACGCGGGCGGCATCTGGGACGGCACACGCGCGAGCCTGGGCCCGGTCGAGTCGGACAGCGGTGGAATCGTTCACGCGGTCTATTCGTATCGTCCCACGCCGACCGATTCCGTCCGTATCATGTTGGCGACGCTGGACGCACACACGCTTGCGCGACGTTCGCCGGCCGATACGCTTCTCACGGTGGACCTGCCCCAGCCCTGGAAAGGCATCGGTGTCTTCCCCGTGATCGCGGCGTGTCCCGACGGCGTGCACGTCATCTATGACCAGCACGCTCCTGGCGCGCCGGTGGCGGTGCAGGCGCTCTGGGAAGTCACCCGCGACCGGCAACCGAAGGCATTCCTGATTCGCGGGCCGATGCTCACCGGATTCGGTCGCCCCTGGTTCGTTCGATTGTGGAGCGGCGTCCCACAACTCTCGTGGCCCGAGCTTCCGGACGGGCCTCACACGAAGGTGTTCAGTCTGCAACGACCCGATCTTGCCAACTGTCAGGTCTAACGGCTCCCTCCGACTGCTGATCGACGGTGGCCCCTCCGAGAACAACCATCGGACGCGCGGCATCGGCACCGTCTCGCGTGAGCTGCTCGACGCCGTGACGCCGGAGCTCGGCGCGGCCGCCGGCTTCGATATTTCGTATCTTCGCCGGCGCGTGCTGCCCGCGTGCCGCTCCGAGTGGCATCGGCGCAGCTGGCCGGCCGAGTTGTCGGGCGCGGACCCCAACGTGCACATCCGCATCGCGAACTGGTTTCAGCCCATCGACGTCGCCACCGCGCTCACGTGGGACATCAAGCAGGCGCGCGCCGATGTTTATCTGGCGATCGATCCGCACGCCATGCCGATGTCCCGCGCCTTCGCGACGGTCGCCTTCGTCTACGACTTCGTCCCGCTGCTGTGGCCCGAGCAGTACCTCACGCGCCGGCGCTTCATGGGGCTCCCGACGGCCCTCTGGTACGCCCGGCTCCGCCGGCTCAAGCGGGCCGATTGGTGGATCGCGATATCCGAGGCAACGAAACAGGACGCGGTTCGCCTCGCCGGCTTCGATCCGGATCGGATCACCGTGGCGCCGCTCGGTGTCGACCCGCGCCTGTTTCGCGCCATCGATCCGGCGGAGGCGCGCGCGGTCGTCGCCGAGCGATTCGGCGTCACGCGACCATACTTCTTCTTCGCGGGCGCCCAAGATCCCCGCAAGAATCTGTCGACGCTTCTGGAGGCACACGATCCCGAGATTGCCGACCTCGTTGTGGTCGGACAGGGTGCGCCGGAAAACGCTCCAGGCGGCGTGCATTGGCTCGGCAAGGTCGAGACCACCGATCTCCCCTGGCTCTATGCGGGCGCGGTGGCGTTCGCGTTTCCGACGCTCTACGAGGGCTTCGGCCTCCCCGTGCTCGAGGCCATGGCCTGCGGCACTCCGGTCGTGACGTCGCCGCTGTCGTCGATTCCCGAAGTCGCCGGCGACGCCGTGCTGTACTGCGATCCTCACGACGCGCGCGCCATCCGCGAGACGTTGCGACGGGTCGCCGGCGACGAGTCGCTGCAGCACACACTCCGCGCGTGCGGCGTGCGGCGCGCGGCGCACTTCACGTGGGCACGAACCGCCGACGCCGTGCTCGAGGCGTGTCAGCGCGCGGTCGCGCGCAGGAGACCGGGCTGGTCGAGAACCTCTCGGGCGTCGTAACCGACCGAGGCGAGGAGCGCCGCGCACCGCTCCAGCGTGCGCTCGCCATCGCGGCGATGATACGCCTGCACCAGCAGGTCGGGGTGGTCCCTGGCGAGCACGCCGCGCGCGCCCTCGAGCGCCTCGAGCTCGGCCCCCTCGATGTCCATCTTGATGAGATCGATGCGCCCGAGGGCGTGCCGCTCGTCCCAGCGATCCAGCGTCGTCACGTCGACGCGCTCCGGGAAGGCCAGGTTTTTCGGCAACTCGCTGACGGATTCGATCGAGCTGATCGCGCCGTGCGTCCGGAACCGGAGGGTGGCCACCTCGTTCCATAACCCGACCGGCCATACGCGCACGCGGTCGGCGACGCCATTCAGCCGCGCGTTGCGCGACAGGAGCACCCGCTGGCGTCGCGACGGCTCGAAGGCGTGCACGCGCGCGCCCGGGAGGCGTACGCACGCCGTGATGGCGAACTGCCCCGTCGCCGCGCCCGCGTCGATGACCGTCGCATAGCGGGCCGGATCTCCGAGCGCGCGAAAATACGGTTCGATTTCGACGGCGAAGACTTCGGGCGTCGCATCGCTCCACCAGCGAGAGTGAATGAACCGCAGCTCGCGACCGTCGACCGAGAGTGCATCGGTTCGGCGCGCAACCCGCGCCTCGATCAGCCGGACGGCCGACTTCAGGCGCTCGAGACCGCGTGCCATTCGTGTCGCTTGCGAACGAAGATCGCCGCCGCGATGGGGAGCTCGAATGTGACGACGATCGCCGCGTACGTGATCGCCATCGCGAATGGCGTACTGAATCGCGCCGCGACCCACAGGCCGGCGGCCACCAGCGCGCCCGTCGCGACCGACACGCCGACGTACGGCTCTTCTTTGTGCGCCCGCAGGTAGCTCGCCATCGAGTACATCAAGACGTTGACGAGACTCGCGACGCACAAGGCCGCAATGCTCGGAATGGAGAGGACACGATGCGCGAGCGACGGCGCCAATGATTGGCCGGCGGCGACGGCGACCAGTACGGCGGCCGAACCGGCCGCCCACACCACTGCCGCTTGCAGCGTGCTCTTCCGCGCGACCCGATCGAGGGCGTCGAATTGCCGGAGCCGAATGAGCGTCCCGTATTGCGGCGCGCGCGTCGCCAGCCACGCCATTGCGACGGCGAAGGGGGCGTTCGCGAGCGTCAGACTCATGCCCATCTGCCCCGCGGGGACGGCGCCCTGGTAACGGAACAGCAATGGGTTGAACAGCGAGAAGACGAGATAGCCGCCCAACCAACTGAGCGCGATGCGCCACTGCATCGGCAGCAGCTCGTTCCGCCATGACACCGCCGCATCGAGGTGGTGACCGGCCGCGCCGGCGACTTGCCGCACGAGGCCGCGATACCGGAGCGCGAGCCACACGGCCGGAGCCAAGACCGGCCCGAGCGCGGCAAAGGCCGCCGCATAGAGCGCCTGGCCTGTCAGGAGGCCCAGCCACAGGAGCAGGGCACTGATAACGGCTTGCGCGAGCCGCAAGCGCGTAATATCGGGCACGCGGCCGCATCCTTCGATCACCGACACGATCGGAATCGCCACGAGCCCCAGCGCCGTGAGCGTGACGAGGACGATCCACGGTCCAATGTAGCTCACGTGCTCGGCGCGGGCCTGACCGCCGAAGAACACGAAGCCACCGGGGATGAACAGCACGACCGCGATCAACGCGACGACGCCATACCACCGGAGCGCTTTGACCAGAATGCCCAACAGGTGCGCTCTCGGTCCCTCTTCGCCAGAGAGTCCGCCATCGGCGTCCCACGAGAGATGCGCGAACTCGTGACTGGCGAAATAGGTCAGGACCATCCCGAGGCCGAACTCGAGCAGTATGACCAGCGCGGTGATCGTCGTGAACGTGTAATAAAAGCCTTGGTAGATCGGCGTGAATCGCGTCGCGACGAGCAGGAGCGTGATCGGTGTACTCACGAACGAGAACGCCCGGCCGAGCAGCGCGAACCACACCGCTTCGTCCGGCCACAAGAAGCGGAGCGCTCGGCGCATCGTAAAGCGGACCGCTCGCGGCGCTTCAGATTCGACCATGCCGCAAAGCTACCTCAGGCAGCACCCTTGCTGTAGGCATGTACCATCACGCTCTGATAGGCGCCTCGACCGAATGGTGCATCGTCGACCACCTGGAATTGGTAGCCGAAGTGCGCGCGTTCCAGAATCGCCAGCAGCTCGGCCAAGGCATCCTCCTCAGCACGAAGGTGATGGTGGTATTCGATCACCATCTCCCGCACCATCGTCAGCTTACCGGCCGCCTGTAGCTCGCGCATGACATCGATCTCGCTTCCTTCGACGTCGATCTTGAGAAAATCGACGGGCGCGTCGATATAGCGCGAGAGTCGGACGACCGGCACGACCTCGGACACCGTTTTCGCGTTGACGACCACGAGGCTGGACAGCGCGGACCCCGGGACGTCGGGCTGCTGGTAGAACGTCGCGGTGCCATCCGTCGAACCCACGGCGGCGCGGTGCAGCGTGACAGCGGTCAGGTTGTTGTCCCGCGTGTTCGCCGCCAACACATCGAACGTGCGCGGGTCGGGCTCGAACGCCACGATCTCGGCGTCGGGATAGAGCGTCTTGAAGAACAGGATCGCCATGCCGATGTTCGCGCCACAATCGATGATGCGCGGGCGTGGCGAATCCGCCCGGAAGAGATACTCCAACTTCACGAATTTGGTCCCGAACAACGTGCTGAGGAACTGCGTGCCCCAATACTGTACGCACCATCCCGCTACGCGCGTCCGTTGCGGACTGGCGCCCTTGGCTCTCCCGTCAACGATCGCGAGGAACTTGAGCCGAGCGTATGTCCAGACGACACGCCATCCGCGGCTGCCATACAATCCCGAGCGAAGGATCCGGCCGCAGGTGAACGCCGCGTCGACGAACCGCGAGATCTGTCCCGGCGATCGGATCGTGGGGAGGCGCGACATGCGGCACAAAACTAAGCCGCGCGACCGACGCCTGGTATCTGTCGCTTCCGTTGCGGCGGTGGTGACGTCCGGCCTACTTTTCGTCCGTGATACGTATGCGCCGCGGCGGGAAACGCGCAGCGGCCCTTTTCGTCGACCGGGCGCTGTCGATCGTGGCGCCGCTCCTCTCGTCGCGCGGCGCCGCGAGCCCTCCGGGGGCGCCGCGCGTGCTCCTGGTGCGGTGCGATCACATCGGCGACGCGATCATGGCGACATCGGTGCTCGAGCCCTTGCGCACCGCGCTCGCTCCCTCGCGACTGGACGTGCTCGCCGGCCCGTGGGCCACATCGTTGTTCGACCGGCATCCGTCGGTCGATCGCGTGATTGCGTATGCCACACCCTGGTGGCTCGCCGCTCGTGAGGCACCGGCACGGGCTCGGCTCGCGGCGTGGCGCGCGCTCCCTGCCCTCGTCCGACAACTCCGGGCGAACCACTACGACATCGCCATCGATCTCAGAGGCGATCTGCGGCAGATCGCCTTCTTTCTCGTCGGCTCCGGCGCGCCGGTTCGGGTCAGCTCGGACCGGACGGGCGGACGCGCGCTGTTGACGCACATCTGGCCATACGAAGCCCAGCGACACGAAGTGGAAAAGAACGTCGCGGTCGCCGCGACGCTCGGTGTCCACGCCGACGCCCCGGCGCTCGACGTACGCTTCGAGCGGACGCTCCGCCCCGAGCTCGCGGAGGCGCTGCGCTCGGCCGCGGGACCAGGGGGGCTCGTGTCACTCTCGTTTCGATCCCGCGAGCCGTCACACTCCTGGCCCGCCAGCCATGCGGCACAACTGATCGATGCGGCGCGCGACCGGTTGGGCCTTGGCGCCGTGCTCGTGGGCGGGCCCGATGACCGCGCGTTCGGAGACGCGGTGGCCGAGACGGCGCGCGCGCCGTTCGTGAATCTGGCGGGTCGTACGACGCTCTTGGAAACGATCGCCGTCTTCGCCACCACGCGAGCCGCGGTCGTCGTCGATTCCGGCCCGGCCCATCTCGCCGCGTGCTCCGGTGTACCCATCATCGCGCTCTTCGGCCCCTCGCCACCGCTCCAGGTGCGGCCGTGGACCGACCGGGCGCGAGTGCTCACCGATGGATCGCCGTGCGGATGCATTCATCCACGCTGCGATTTCACCGCCGGCCCCGGTCGATGTGTCGCCGCGCTCACACCCGATCGCGTCATGGATCTACTGGCTCATATCGCTTGCGACTGATGCGGACGCGGGCTTATTCTGCCGGCGTGGCGGCATGTGGTCAGACATGAACAACAACATCGAGCGTGACGCCGTCCGACGGACGCGGAATCGTGTGTTCGCGTACCTGTCCGAAATGGCTGCGCCCGCGTTCCGCGCCGTCGCCGGTCGCTATGCGCGAGCCCATCCCGTCCCGGCCGCCGAGTGGCGTACGCTCGCGATCCTCGGCGCGAACCACATCGGCGATGTGCTGTTTCGCTCGCCATCGCTTCCCGTGCTGCGCAGGGCGTTACCGAACTGCCGCATCGTCCATCTCTGTACGCCCGTCACCTTCGACCTCCTCGGCGCCGATCCCAATGTCGACGAAGCGTTGCCGCTCGTGCGTGACGGTCAGCCGTGGCGGAACCGGCGCGCGACGCTGGACGCGCTTCGCGATCGCCGGATCGACGCGGCGCTGTGCACGGACCACATTGCGTACCATGGCGACCTCCTGCTGGCCATGCGGGTCGGCATTCCCGCGCGCATCGGGTTCGCGCACAAAGGATTCTCGGGGTTGCTGACCCACGTAGTCCCGGCGAAGTATCCGCGCCCCTACGCCGCCTACACGCGCGCGCTCGTCGCCGACGTGCTCGGGGTGAGCGACGACTGGTCGCTCCGGCCCCTGGTCTATCCTGGACCACGCGACGAGCAGGCCGCGGTCGCGGCGTGGCGGGAGTTGGGGCTCGATGATGGCAGCCCGGTGGTCGCGTGCACGATGACCGTACGTCAACCTGATGCCGTCGTGTGGCCCGCGGAACGATACCTCGAGACCCTGGATCTCGTCGCGCGGCGCAGTCCGATCCAGGTCGTCTTGTGCGGCAGTGCCAATGACGCGCCATATCTGACGCGCGCCGCAGCGCTCGCGCCGGCGTCGCTCCGGTGTCGTGTGATGGCCGGCCGTCTCGACCTGCTCGGGTTCGCCGCGTTTCTCTCGCGCTGTGACGCGCTGTTGGCGTCGGACTCGGGGCCACGGCATCTCGCGAACGCCGTCAAAACGCCGGTGGTCTTCACGCGCAGCCTGAATGTCTCGCGCATCGAAGCCAGCGCGTATTGCGATGGCGAGACCGAGGTCAGCCCCGACGGCGAGTTTCTGTCGCAACCGGCGCAAATCCGCGCCCTGTCCACCCTGCGTCCGGCCGACGTCGCGCTGGCGCTCGAACAGGCGCTCACGCGGGCCGAGGCATGGCGATCCGGTCCTGGCTGATCGATCGTCTCCCGGCCCGCCACCGGACCCGCGCGCGCTACCTGTATCGCGCGCTCGTGGGACACCTCGACCGCGAGCTCGTCATCGCGCGCCGCGTACTGCGGCCCGGTGCGCGCCTGCTCGACATCGGCGCTAACACGGGGCTCTGGACGTATGCGTTCGGACGCTCGGCGCCGGTGGAGGCCTTCGAACCTCTGCCGGGACCGGCGCGTGTGCTGCGAGCACTCGCCGCCACGCTGCCCGCCGTGCGCGTCCATCAGGTCGCGCTCTCTTCTCGCGAGGGAACGGCGGAGTTGTACGTGCCGTATCTTCACGGGCGGCCGCATTCCGAGCTCGCGCGGTTCGGGCCGGTCGATGGCCCGCACGAGACGGTCACCGTGCCGATGCGGACGCTGGATTCCTACGATCTGCGCGCCGTCGGCTTGATGAAGATCGATGTCGAAGGTCACGAGCTCGCCGTCCTGAAGGGGGCGGCCGAGACGATCGCGCGCGAGCGGCCGGCGCTCATGATTGAGATCGAGCAGCGCCACCTCTCGACCGATATCGCGGACACCTTTACCGCGATCGCGGCGCTGGGCTATCGCGGGTCATTCGTCGATCACACCGGACGGGAGCATCCGATCGAAGCGTTCTCGTATGCCCGCGACCAGGCGGCCTGGATGACGGCCGGGGGCGACACGCCCTACGTCAATAACTTTCTCTGGCTCCCATGACGAGCCCGCGCTCGACGAGCTCGCGGTGCGCGCGCTCGAAGCCATCGCTCGAGTGCTGCCGGGCCACCCACTCGATCAGCTCATCGAGGCCCTGATCGAAGGCGACGCGCGGCTCGTAGCCCAGTAGGGTGCGCGCCCGCGTGATATCGGCGAAACAATGGCGAATATCGCCCTCGCGGAACTGCCCGAGGTAGAGCGGGCGCGTCTCGTCCTTGCCGCTGATCCGCCGCCACAATTCCTGCGCGATATCGCCGACGGTGATGCGCCGGCCGGCGCCGACGTTGAGAACCTGATAATTGGCGCTGTCACGCGTGGCGGCCAACACGTTCAGGCGCGCGACGTCCGTCGCGTGCACGAAGTCCCGCGATTGGCAGCCATCCTCGAATACCACGGGGGCCGCGCCATTCAGCAGGCGGCTTGAGAAAATCGCGGCGACGCCGGTGTACGGATTCGACAGGGCTTGGCGCGGGCCGAAGACGTTGAAGTACCGCAGCGCCACGGTCGGAATTTGATACGCGACGCCGACGGACAGAAACAGCTCTTCGTGATCGCGCTTGGTGACGGCGTAGACCGAGGTCGGCGCGAGCGGCTTGTCTTCGTTGGTCGGCCGCGGCGACAGCTCGGCACCATCCGGCCCGACGAGCTCCCAGCGACGGCTCTCGAGCTGGGCGCGTGGGCGCGGGCGGACGTTCACTGCATGTCCGCGCTGATCGACGTAGAGGCCCTCGCCGTAGCAGGACATCGACGAGGCGACGATCATCTTACGGACCCGATTGCGGCGGGCGACGACCAACTCCAGGAAAGTCGCCGCCGCTCCCGAGTTGCCCTCGACATAGCGCGCGATGTCGTACATCGATTGGCCGACGCCAACCAAGGCCGCGTCGTAAAACACGACATCCGTGCGGTCGAGCAGGCGGCCGACGAGATCGCGATCCCGCACATCGCCGCGAATGAATTCGGCGTCGCGATTGAGATAGGCCGGAGCCCCCGTGAGGGCGCCATGCACCTGCGGCTCGAGGCTGTCGAGCACGGTCACTTGCCATCCTTCGGCAAGCAGCGCGTCAACGATATAGGACCCAATGAAACCGCCACCGCCGGTGACTAACGCGCGCTCCGCCATCTATCTCCCCTTGCCATTGCCGGCAACCTCGAGGAACAGCTCCTCGTATTGCTGGCTGATCTTATCCCAGGTGTATCGTTCTAGAATACGCCGCTGCGGAAGGGCTCGCAACGACTGCACGCGCGCGGGATCAGCCTCGACATCGCGCATCAGGCGAGCTAATGCATCGCGATCTTTTGGCCAGAACACGCCGGTATCGCCCAGGACTTCGCGATTGAACACCGTATCGAAGGCGAGAATGCAATTGCCGTAGCCCATCGCTTTGAGCAGCGCCGGATTGGTGCCGCCGACAGAGTGCCCGTGGACGTAGGCGAAGCAATTGCAGTGGAGCTCTTTGATGACGGCCTGGTCGTTGATATGCCCCGTCAGGATGAGACGATCCGGATGTTGCGCGGCCAGCTCGCGGAGGCGGCGATGGAACGGGCTGTCGTAGTTGGCGCCTCCCGCAATGACCAGCTTCTTCGAAGAGTCGAAGGTGAAAAACGCCTCGACGATGAGGTCCGGGTTATTCTCCGGAATGAGGCGACTGGCGATCAGGTAGTAGCTGTCGGGGCTGAGTCCGAACGGGTGTATCAGCGCTGGGTTCGTCGACGACTCTACGTACGCGCCGTACGCGATCATCGTCGTGTCTTTCCGGAATTCCGTGCGGTAGAAGTCCTGCATCGCATACGCATCGGTCACGAGGCGGTTGCAGACACGAATCGCCATCCGGGCGGCGGAACGAAAATACCAACGGGCGATTGGACCCCATTTCGCGCGCGTCCAGTCCAGGCCATTCACGTTCATGACGACCGTCTTGCCCATTGCACGCGCGAGCGCGCAGTGGTGGCCCATGCCGACGTTGACGAAGAAGAACAGATCGTGTTGGGCGAAGAGCCGCGCGTGTAGTGTCGCCAACAGGGTCGAGACGACGCCCGAGAAGTTTTTGCCGCCTGGCGACGGGAGATACACGAGGCGCACGCCCTTGTGCTCGGGCACGCGCCATTCGGGCTCGTACTCACCGGCGCGACAGTAGATCGTGACGCGATGCCCCGCATCGACCAAGCGTGGCGCGATCTCGCTAAATCCGGTCTCGAAGCCGCCAAAATGCCGCTGGGGAACGTTCATTCCCCACATCCCCAACATGCCGATGTCGAGACTCAGTGCGCACCGTCCATCTTGAGTACCACCGGGATCGTCCGGAAAAGGATGGCGACGTCCTTCCAGATCGCCCAGCGACGGAGATACGCGGTCTCGAGTCGGATCACCTCGTCGAAATCCGTGATGCGATTGCGGCCGTTCACCTGCCACGGTCCCGTGATACCCGGCTTCATATCGAAACGGGAATAGTGGTGCTCTTCGTACAGCGCGACCTCCGACGGGAGGGGCGGCCGTGGTCCGACGAGGGACATCTCGCCCTTGAGCACATTCCAGAGCTGCGGCAGCTCATCGAGGCTCGTGCGACGCAAGAATCGGCCGACCGGCGTGACGCGCGGATCCCACGGCACTTTGAACAGGCGACCATCCTGATACACGCTGTCCGCGGCCAGCTCCATGCGCTGATCGTCCGCGCCATCGACCATGCTGCGGAACTTGAGGATGTCGAACTGACGGCCACCCGAGCCCACGCGCCGCTGCCGGAAAATGATCGGCCCCGGCGACGACAGACGAACGGCCAGTCCGACGAGCCCCAGGAGCGGCGACAACACAATCAACCCAAGGAACGAGACCAGCACGTCGACCATTCGCTTGATCACGAGTTGTTGGCCGTGCAGTCCAGGGCGCGTGAGTTGCACGAGTGGGACGCCACGCAGCCAGACGAGCTCGGGCACGTATCCGGTCAACGTCGCGGGCCGCGCGAGTGAGTAGGCGTGGCATCCCGCGGCATCGGCGATGGTGAGCAGGTCATGGAACAGCGTTTCCTCAATGTGGCCGGCAAAGATCACCGTATCCACGTCGAGGGTCGCCAACACCTCGACGAACTCGCCGATGCCGCCCAAGGCATCGGCCGGCGAGCGAGGATCCGTCGCGATATAGCCCAGGACGCAGAATTCGGATTGGATCGTAAACGGAGATGCGCGGAGTGCCTTGCGCGCATCGGCCGACGGTCCCACCAACAACGCGCGCGGCGCGTGCGCGGCTCGCGCGCGGGCCCGATAGACGAGCACTTCGACCAACAGCCGTTCGAGGACCAACGCGATAGCAATCGCGCTCGCCGCGGCCGCGAGACCGAGCAGGCCCAGGATGGAGGGGCTCGCCCACAGCGGGTTCCAGCCGACGAGAATGATCCCGGCGGCGCCACCCGTGAACACCTTCCCGATATCTCGGCGATGGTCGCCTGCCCCATAGGTCCCCATCACCCACAGGCCGAGGAACACGGCGAGCACCAGCTCGATCATCGGGTATGCCCCGTATGCCCCGCCGACCAAGGGCGGAAGCGCCGCCGACGTGGTCGCGGCGCTAAACTGACGGGCCTCACCGTATAGCGTTCGGAGCAACACGGCGACGAACGCGTCGGCGAGTGTCAGAACGGCGAACCTGGTCATCCCGCGAAGCACATGCGTGCGGCGCGCGACGCGTGCCCGCTCCTGCAGGACGATGGGGAACGGCCGACTCGTCTCCACCGTCGTGAAGGAGCGAGGAGCCTGTGCTTCGCCTGTGCCACCGGATACCCGGTGGCGGCGCCGTGAAGGCGCCGTCACAGTACGGCCCCCTGTTGATATCTAGTCACAGGCCTTGTTGATAAAAACAAAATGTTACCGAGCGGGCATATCATGGCAAGCCACCGGCGATTAATGCATCTACTACACGCTGACCGGCCGCGCCGTCCCATCCCTCGATCGACGGCAAGTCGGCCGGCCGGGTGGCGTCCCGAACAAGACCCGGCAACTTCGCCGGGTCGTGCACGAGGCGATTCGTTCCAGCGGTAATGGTGATCGGACGTTCAGTCGTCTCGCGAACGGTCAAGCATGGAACACCGAGCGCGGTCGTTTCCTCCTGCACGCCGCCGGAATCAGTAATCACGGCGTGTGCCGCGTCCACCAAGGCGACCATTTCGAGATAGCCCACGGGCTCTACTGTCTGCACCGCCCCCGATTCGATTCCCCATTGCTCCAGTCTATCGCGCGTGCGCGGATGGACCGGAAATACGACGAGGCGCTCCGCCGCCACGTCTCGGAGGGCGCTCATCAGCAATGACAGGCGCGTTTCGTCATCCACATTGGAAGGACGATGCAGCGTCACGAGCACGTGCCCCGACGCTCGCGCGAGAGATCGCGCGACAGGCAGTGCGTTCAATAAGCTGTCGATCATCACATTTCCGACAAAAGCGATCTCGCACTCGGGCTCGCCTTCCGCGCGCAGTGTCTCATCCGCATCACGTGATGGTGTGAGCAGCAACGAGGCCAATCGATCGGCGACGATTCGATTGATCTCCTCGGGCATCGTCCTATCCCCGCTCCGCAGACCAGCTTCGACGTGAGCGCTCCGAATGCCGAGCTTGGCGGCGACGACCGCGGCCGCGGCCGTCGAGTTCACATCGCCGTAGATAACGACCCAGTCGGGGCGTTGATTCGTCACAACGGGCTCCAGCCGCTCGAGGATACGTGCCGTCTGTACCGCATGAGACGCCGACCCGACGCCGAGGTTAATGTCGGGCTCCGGGAGGGCGAGATCCGCGAGGAGCGACGCAAAGAGCGCGTCATCGTAGTGCTGGCCGGTGTGGACGACCGTCTGCGTCATGGCGGGTCGACGAGCCGCCGCGCGGTAGACGGGTGCGAGCTTCGGGAGGTTCGGCCGTGCGCCTACGACGTGTAGGAGGTGCACGGGGTCAACGGGTACGCAGGCAGTCCAGCGCGCGCACGGCGGCCATACCGTCCCAGCCTTCCGGACGCGGTGGGTCATCGAGCCGGGTCGTCGATGCTATGGCCCCAGGGATCTCCGCGGGATCTGGCACCAGGCGATTGGCTCCGCACTCGATCGTCTCAGGCCACTCCGTCGTGTCGCGGACCGTGAGGCACGGGACTCCGAGTGCTGTGCTCTCGACTTGTAGGCCGCCCGAGTCGGTGATCACGGCGTGGGAGCCTTCGACCAGGTCTAGCATTTCCAGATAGCTGACCGGGTCGATCAGCTTCACCGACCCGACGTCGAACCGGCCCATCTCGAGTTGCCCTCGCGTTCGTGGATGGACTGGGAATACCACGGGCCGTTTCGCGGCGACCTCGCGCAGGGCTGCCATGATCGCCGTGAGACGCTTCGGATCGTCGACGTTGGCCGGGCGATGCAATGTCACCGTTACAGGCGCCATCGAGAGACCCAGGCGGTTGCGAAACCCCACTGTGCGGGCGCGTTGGACGGAGTACAGCAACGCATCGACCATGACGTTCCCGACGAACATGATTTCTTCATCGGGTTCGCCCTCGGCCCGAAGCGTCTGGTCCGCCGTGCGAGATGGAGTGAGGAGCAGATCCGCCAAGCGGTCGGTGACGATCCGGTTGATCTCCTCGGGCATCGAGCGGTCGCCGCTCCGGACGCCCGCCTCTACGTGCGCGACGCGGAATCCGAGCTTCGCGGCGACGAGCGTCGCCGCGAGCGTTGAGTTCACGTCACCGTAGACCACCGTCCAGTCCGGCCGATGCTGGAGCAAGACTGGCTCGAATCGCTCCATCACGCGGGCGGTCTGCACGGCATGCGTCGCGGATCCCACATCCAGATTGATATCCGGGGGTCTGAGACCCAGGTCTCTGAAGAAGGCCGCTGACATGGCGTCGTCGTAGTGCTGGCCCGTATGCACGACGACTTGGTCAACACCTACCGCTCTCGCCTGGCGGGACACCGGCGCGAGCTTCGGAAAATTCGGGCGCGCCCCGACGACGTGAAGGAGTTTCATCGCAGAACCTCCGCGAACGCCGCGCAATTGGTTTCGGCGCTGAACTGCTGCTCAAAAGCCGCCCGGCCTCGGGCCCCTGCCCCGCGGGCGGTCGCGGGATCAGCGCACCACGCGCGCAGCGCGTGCGCGATCTTCTCGGGAGCAGAGCCGGCCGCCGGGTCGATGACGAGACCGCACTCGGCGTCCCGGATCGTGTCGGCGGTTTCGCAGAACGCGGGACCGACGAAGAGCGCCGGACGTCCCGCCGCCATGATCCCATACAATTTCCCAGGGACGGACACACCGACGAATGGGGCGCCGAGCGAGATGAGATGCACATCGCCGACGGCCAACGCGTCGCCGAGCTCCTCACGTGCGAAGTACGGACGATAGCTGAAATTCGTCAGTCGGGCCTCGCTCGCGTACGCCTCGATCTCGGCACGGCGGGGGCCCCCGCCGGCGAAGAGAAAATAGATCCGGGGCTCATCCCGCAAGAGTCGCATCGCCGCCAAGATATCCCCAAACTCATGGACGATGCCCGCATTGCCAGAATACATCACGACAAACCGCCCCTCCAGCCCGAGCTGGGCTCGGAGCGGTCGGGTGCTCGTTGTCTCGGTGTGGCCCCAGACCGGGATCGTATGCGTGCGGGACGCCGAAACACCCTTGGCGACGATTCGCTGCTTCATGTACGGCCCGAGGTCGACGACGAACGCCGCGCTGCGGAAAGCGCGTTCATCGAGCCAGATGAGCACGCGACCGATCGGGCTCGTCGATCGCACCATACCGGCGGCGATCTCGGCATCCGGGTGAAGGTCCATCGACCAGATGCCGTAGCGGAGCCGGCGAAGGCCCAACGCCTTGACGAACCAGCCCATCACGGCGAGCAGCGGTGGCGTCGTCAGAAACAGCACGACGAGCTCGTCGTTGGATCGCACCGTCAGGAGCGCCAGGAGCGCCCGGATGTAGAACGTCGCATAGTCGGCGATGCGGCCCAGTCGCGAGCCGCGGCCGAATGTCGTCGTGCGGAATCGGCGGATCTCGACACGATTCCGCGACTCGTGCTTGGGCGCTTCGAGGTGCCCATCGACGTAGTGTGCACGGCCGGTGAGCACACGCACTTCGGTGCCCCTTGCGGCGAGATACTCGGCGAGATCGGTCAGGTGTTGACCGGTCGAGGCAACGTCCGGGTAATAGTGTTGGTTAATGGCTAGCAGCACGAGCCGCGAGTTGGTCTTCGATCCAGCCGTAGGTGCGGCGTAGGCCCTCTTCGAGGGTGATCGCTGGCTCCCAGCCGAGCACGGCGCGGAGCCGCGTGTTGTCACTCGTCCGACCCTTCACGCCGAGCGCGCCCTTCACGTGGCGCCTCTTGATGCGTTTCCCCGCGATTCCGGCGACGATCTCGACCAACTCGTTGATTGAGATCAAGCGCTCCTGGCCAATATTCAGCGGCTCCCGGTGGTCCGACTGCATCAGTCGCCGAACCCCTTCGACGCAATCGTCGATGTAGCAATACGACCGCGTCTGGGTGCCGTCGCCCCACACCTCGATCTCTCCACCGTCTGCTGCCAACGCCACCTTCCGACAAATGGCGGCCGGCGACTTTTCTCGCCCGCCATCATAGGTGCCGAGCGGCCCGAAAATATTATGGAACCGGGCGACCCGGGTTTCGAGCTTGAAGTCCTCGAAATAGTGCCGGCATTGGCGTTCGCTGAAGAGCTTCTCCCAACCATAGCCGTCTTCAGGGTCGGCGGGATACGCATCTTCTTCTTTAAGCGGCGTCACATCCGGCGTCTGTTGCTTATACAGCGGATAGATACAAGCGGACGACGTATACAGAAATCTTTTGGCGCCAGCTTCGCGGGCCGCCTCAAGCATGTGGATGTTGATCAGCACGTTGTCGTGCATGATCACGGCTTTGTTGTGTTCTATGAAACCAATACCGCCCATGTTCGCCGCGAGGTTGTAAATCTCGCCGGCGTTGCGGACTGCCTGTTGGCAGGAGGGCCAGCGACGGAGATCGAGCAGCTCGAATTCATCGGCTGCCGTCGGCTCGAACTCGGGGTGCTTGATGTCGACCCCGCGGACCCGGTAGCCCTCGGCTTTGAGGCGCTTGACCAGATGGTGGCCAATGAAGCCTCCAGCGCCGGTCACAACGGCAATGTCATGCGACATGTGTCGGTAATTGAGAATGACGGCGCGCTTGCGCGCAAGCCGCGAGAACGGCGTCGACCGTCAAGCGATCCATGCACGTTCGATGGGAGCAATAGGATAGAAGGCAGGCCGCGCACGGGGGATCGGTCCGCAGCACGATCTCGTTGGGGCGATCGAAGGTCCATCGATACGGCTCGTCGAGCGAGCTCATGACCGTCACCAGCGGCCGACCGAGCGCCCCCGCGATGTGGCGGGGGCCGGAGTCGGTCGTGATGCACAACTCGGCGCGCTCCATCACGGCGCCGAGCTCGCACAGGCTCGTCTTGCCGGCGAGCGACGTGCCTCGGCCGATCTCCTCGATCAGGGGCGCTTCGGCGGGCGTGCCGACGAAAACCGGAACGAGCGGCGCCAGCCCATCGGCGACGGCGGCCCAGCGGTCCGCGTACCACGTTTTCGACTGCCAATTCGATCCCGGGTGGATGACCACGTACGGCTGCTCGGGGACCAAGCGCGCGGCCACGGCGCGGTCGGCGTCATCGAACCAGAATTCTTCGACGGGGTTCGTGGCGTCGGCGTCGACGGCTACCGCTAGGAGCATGTTGGCACGGATCACGTTGACGCCATAGGGAACGGCTAGCCGGCGAGTGAACAGAAATCCTGCACCATCGACATCGAACCCGATCCTTCGAGGGGCTCCGGTCAAGGCGGCGGTCAGAGCATAGCGAAACGACACCTGATTGACGCACGCCAGTACGCAATCGTACCGGACCTTGCGTGCGGACGTCAGCATCGAGTGGACGTGGGGGGACTTGCGGTGCACGGCTGTTGCGGCTGGACTCGCCAGTATGTCTAGGGTCATGTCCTGATAGCGCTGATGCAGGGCACGGAGCAGCGGTGAGACCGCCATGCTGTCTCCCACTTGCTGGAGTTGCAGCAGGAGGATTTTGGGGTGGTCCGGCAAGGGGATGGGGGTGTCCGGCTCGCGCCTGACGGCACGGCCGGCGATCGCCGCGACTGCCGGGAGAGCGCGACGCAGCGTGGCTTTCATCTACGACGGACCAAGGTCGTGTTGAGGACAATGGCGTCCATCTTGGTGCGCAGAAAGCAGTCTAAGGCCTGTGCTGGCGTCTCTACTATCGGCTCGTTCTCGTTGAAGCTGGTGTTCAAGACCAGTGGCACGCCCGTCAGCGCCTCGAATTCTTTTATGAGACGGTAATACGCGGGATTCGTGCGCGCGCTTACCGTTTGGAGACGGCCGCTCCCGTCTACGTGCGTGACCGCGGGAATAACCGCGCGCTTGTCGGATCGCACCGGATAGACTTGGATCATAAATGGATCCGGCACCGCACCTTCGAACCACTCGTCGATCGCCTCCTCCGCGACCGATGGCGCGAATGGGCGGAACTTCTCGCGAAATTTGATTTTTACGTTGATCAACTCACGGATGTCCGCGCGGCGCGGATCGGCGACAATGCTGCGATTGCCGAGGGCCCGGGCGCCCCACTCCATCCGGCCTTGGTACCAGCCGACGACATTGCCGTCCGCGATGAGGCGGGCGGTCGCCTGGGCCACCGCATCGGTCGACGCGAATCGCTCGATCGTGTAGGCGCCATCGAGCGCCGCGAGCACGGTTCCCTCATCGTGCGCCGGGCCCCAGTAGCCGTGCTCCATTACGAACGCCCGCTCGCGGCCGAGGACCTGGTTCCAGACATAATACGCGGCGCCCAGCGCTGTACCGTTGTCGCTCGATGCGGGCTGGATGTAGACCTCACGGAACGGCGTGCGTTGGCGGATCTTGCCGTTGGCGACGCTATTCATCGCGCAGCCTCCCGCTAAGCACAAGCGTGGGATCTTCGTGAGATCCCATAGACCCTCGAGCACGTGCGTGAAACATTCTTCATAGACGACCTGCAGCGAGTGGGCCAGGTCTTCATGTCGGCTCGTCAGCGGTTCATTCGCCTGGCGCGCGGGGCCTAGCAGCGATGCTAACTCGGGTGTGAAGACGCTGCCTAGCGTTGGATAACCATCGGTCCACTCCATGGTGACGCCATCGGACCAATGGCGGAAGTACCTCAAGTCGAGCTCGAATCTCCCACCATTGGTCAGCCGCACCAGTCGCCGTATCTCGGCGACGGCCGTGGGTTTTCCGTAGGGGGCGAGGCCCATCACCTTGAATTCGTCGCCAAAACCCAGGAAGCCGAGGTATTGCGTGACGGCTGTGTACATCATTCCCAGGGAATGCGGAAAGTACACGTGCCGCAGCATGTCGAGTGTATTGCCTCGGCCCATCGCCATCGATGTACTGACGAAGTCGCCGAACCCGTCGACGGCACAGCAGGCCGCCTCGGCGAATGGGGAGACGAAGAAGGTGCTTGCGAGATGCGCGGGATGGTGTTCGACGAAATGGAGTACCTTGGGCTCGGCTCCGAGCGCTTCGGCCAGAGGTGCCCCGACATCGGCGACTTTTCGGCGATTCGCTAATCGGTCGCGGATAAGGCCGATGTTGGGCCGATGGGTCAGAGCGAATAGGACTTTCCGGGCTAGGTGGGCACGGGGCGACCGGCTGATCGCCACGTGATCGACATCCGCGCCGCGGATGCCGGCCTCGGCGAGGACGGATTTAACCGCCATCGTCGGAAACCCGGCGTAATGCTTGATGCGCCGGAAGCGCTCTTCTTCGACCGCCGCGACAAGCACGCCGTCGCGCACGAGCGCGGCCGAGACGTCGCCGTGGTATGCGTTAATGCCTAAGACGTACATCGCGATATCGCGCTTTGATACATGTCGAGGAGGACCGGCGCCACGCGTGGCATGCCGAAGTCACTGACGACCGCCTCGGCCCCACTGCGGGCGACGCGGGAGCGAAGCTCGGCGTCACCGAGCACGCCCAAAATCGCCTCGGCCAACGCCGCCGGATCGCGGTCGACCACCGCGCCGAACCGCCGCTCAGCGACCCACGGGGCCAGCTGAACTCCTGGGCTTACGACGACCGGAAGGCCGGCGGCGACGGCCTCGAGCACGGCAATGCCGAAGTTCTCATTGTGCGAAGGAAGTACGAACACGTCGGCGCTACGCAGACAGTCGACCTTGGCTTGACCGGTGACGAATCCGACAAACTTGACACCCGGGAGCTTCGTCGTTTCGAAACGGTTGTCACCTGATCCGGCAATGACCAAGCGCGCCGCCTCGCGGCTGGCGCGTACTCTTGGCCAAGCCTCCAAGAGGACGTCGAGGCCCTTCTTCGGGTGCAAACGAGAGAGGAACAGAACCGTGGACCCCGCATGGGAGTGAGGGGCGGGAACGGGCGAGCGCCACGGTGGGGGAACAACGTGCGCGCGACCGGTGAAGTCGATACCGTGCCACGCGGCCTCGTCGCGCTCGGCCTCTGTCGTGAAGTGCATGGCGTGCGCGCGGCGCACGGACGGCGCATCGATCGCAGCGAAGTAGATACGCTTGAGCAGCCGGCGCCGGTGCGTGAATGTGTACCGGGACAACGTGCCGAATGGACCAAGCACGAGAGGCCGGCGCGCGTTGAGCGTGGCGGACGCCGCCGAGGAGCTGAATCGGTTGAGCAGACCGTGAACGTGTACGAGGTCAGCGCGCTGCACGAGATCGGCCCGCCGCACGAGGTCGCGCGGCGACCCGAACACGATGCGGGCGCTTGGCGGGAGCTGGCCCGAGAGCCAGTCGCGCTCGGCTTCGGGACACGGCGGACCGACGATCGTGGCGGTCGCATGATCGGCCGCCGCGTTGACGAAGCCGATCAAGGCTTCGATCGGACCGCCGAATTCACGCGTCAGGTTGGGCATCGCATGCAACACGGCGAGCTCGCTCACGGACCGCGCTTGCGCAACCGGGGCATGTTCTGCCACGCCGGAATGAACGTGATCACGGCGACCATGATCACCATGGACTTGGCGATCTGGTTGACGCCTTCGCCGATCCCGTTCTCGGCCATCATCGCGTACAGGAGGATGTACGGCGCCCAGGCCCACCAGAGCGGCGATCGCTCGGCGAGGAGCGCGAACCGGCGGTAGATGTACCCGAGACAGAACGCGAATACGAAGACCCCGATGATGCCGCCCATCTGGCCGAAGTTCGCGTACATCTCGCCGGCGACACTCAGATTCATGCTGGTGTCGTTGTACAATGTGAATCCGGTAAAGCGCTCGAAGTAGACAACACCCCCTGCTTCGTATTTGCCCGGATCGAGCACCCGTGGGATGACGGCCGCGCGGATCGCATTGACAATCGTCTCGCCGTTGGCGTACGGCTCGTTGTCGGGAACCCAGAACATCGTCCGGGCAATGATCCATCCCTGATTGAGCCGGGTGACGAAGTGGCTCAATGCATTGCCGGTGAAGGTCGCCACCGGCTCCTGCGCTTGATCGGCCAGGGCCCGGCCGAGCAGCGTGAACCGGTCGCCAACAGACATCTCGGGTGCAAATTTGATCGCTTGGCGAAACGTCAGCTTGGCCTCATCGAGGACACCGACGAAGAACCCGCCAATCACGAGCATGAAGATCGTAGTGCGGAAGCGCACTCGCTTGGCATAGACGAACAATGCCACAGCGTAGGCGAGCCACAGCAGGAACTCGTGAAAGAGCCCGGAGCCCGTTGAGATCGCCATGCGAATCGTCAAGACGATCAACATCCGCCAGTACCAGCCCTTCCGGTTGACCAGCATGAGTCCGAACGCCCCGACGAACGCGAGGTACGTAACGAGCTCCATCGCGTATCGATACGCCTGCGACATGTACGGCAAGGCCAGAAAGGCCATCGTGCCAATGCCGACCATGAAATCGCACGTGGGCCGGAACGTGGTCGGCTCGTTGATCGCTCGCCGTTCGCGGAGCACCCGTCCCACTCCCCAGAGCGGCACGTACATCCCGACGGCGAACAGGACCGTGGCGGGGACCGCGTACGCGAAGTACTGCTCGGGCCGGAGTGCCATGTCGAAGACTGCGGCATCGGGAGGCACGTAGTAGGCCGCCCACGGCGCGATGACCCACTGCGCGAACGCTACCGTGGCAACCATGCCGGGGATCCACGGCACGATCCGGGACACCAGGAATGTGTGCAGGAGCACGACAGCCGCCGCGAACAGGCCGACGCCGATCCAGAGCGAGTCTTTTTCGTAGAGCGACAGCAGCGAGAACGCGAAGGCGCCGGCGACGATCGTGATGATCCACCACCGGTCGGTCTCGAGATAGAAGCGGCGTGACGCGGGCGCATGCGCGATCCGCAGCGGCGAGTCGAGCGATGGCAGCGCCAGATCAGCGGTACCCTGGGTCATGCGAGAGCCTCGATTGCCAGCCTCACACCATTGGCCGCACCGTCCACCGAGTACGACGCGACGTGGCGACAGGCCGCGCTCCCCATTTCGGCCGCTTTCCGCCGGTCGGCGGCGAACACCGCCACCGCGGCAGCGAGCGCCTCGCGATCACCGGCCGGATAGGTCATGCCGGTCACATTCGGCACGATGAGGTCCGGCGCGCACCCGACCGCGTCGGACACGATCGCCGGAATGCCGCTCGCCATCGCCTCGTTGACGGCGAGTCCCCACGTCTCGCGGCGATCGGAGGGTAGCACCAGAACATCGGCCAGCGCATACGCCTCCGGCATCGCGCTCTGGTTTCGGAAGCCGGCGAACGTCACCCGCCCCGGCGCCTGCTCCGAGGCGGCGCGCTCAGCGTCGCGACGGAGCGGGCCGTCACCGACGAACACGGCGTGCGCGCCCGGCACGCGCGCGACCGCGTCAATGACGTCGAGGGGGCGTTTCTTGTCGATCAGCTTGCCCACATAGAGCGCGACCATCGAATCCGAGGGGATGTTCCAGGCGGCGCGGCGGGCGGCCCGTTCGCCTCGTGCCCGCGCCGCGCCGGCCGCGAACGCCGCGTTGTCCACGAAATGCGGCGATAGAAAGATCCGCCGGGCGCCGTAATAGCGAAAGTACTCCTCGCTACGCGTGCCCACAGCCAGACAGGCCGCGAACCGTCCGATGAACGGGCGGTAGACGAGGCGTTTGAGCGCGCGTTTGGCGATCGCCCGGTCATCGCTCAACTGAGAATCGCCCCGCACCAGGACCGGCGTCCGCGTCGCCCAACATGCGCGGATGGCTTGCCAGTACGTGCGAGCGTTCCAACCGTGAACCAGAAACGCATCGAATCGCCGCGCGCCAATTTCGCGCGCGATGTCGGGCGCGTTGAAATCGCTGAGGACCACGTGCTCATAGCCCCCCGTGAGGTCGGTGTCCCAGGTGAACGGCACGCCAAACCCCACGCCCTGCTGCTCCGGCGTCGGCCGGTATCCGAAATAGACCCTCAGGTCGATGTCGGACTGCGCGGCCAGCGCGCGATAGAGGGGCGCGTAGTATTGGATGGGGTGGGTCGCGAGGATACCGAGCCGGTATGTCACCGCCATGCCTCCTCGAGATACTCCACGAAGCGAGGCGCCTCGATCTCCCAGTTGAAGCGCCGCTCGCCGGCGGCAAGCGCAGCGGCCTTAGCCCGCGCGAGCTCGCTGGGGTTGCCGAGGAGACGGCCGAGCCCGGCCGCCAGCGCCGTCACGTCGCCCGGACGATAGAGGAGGCCCGCGCCAGGCGCCTGGTCCATGATCGCGCGCTGTCCTGGGATGTCCGTGGCCGCCACCGCGATGCCGGCGAGCAGGTACACCAAGAGCTTGTTGGTGACGGCCACCCGACGGCTGCGCGTCGCACCGACCTCTAACGCCAATCCGACGTCGTGCTGGGCGGCGAGCGCGACGAGGTCCGGGGGCGATGCTTGCGGCCAGAACAGTAGGCGGTCGGCGATCCCTCGGCGCTTCGCCTCGGCCTCGAGGTGTGCCGCGTACGATCGGTCGATCGACCCGCGCAGGTGCAGCTCGACCGGCATATCGAGTCGCGCTACCGCACCCAGCGCATCCTCAATGCCGCGGTCGGTGCCGATGACCGCCGAGTACCAGTAGAGGGACGGCTGGCCGCGTGGCGCGGGCGGTGTCACAGGTCGCTCGCTCAGCGGGAACGTGTTGAGCACCACGTGCGGGCGCGGCACACCGTAGGCCGCGGCGACGGCGTCGGCTATGCCATCCGACGCGGCGGTCAACGTGCGGCAGCGTGGCAGATACCGCCTCTCTACATCCGCGGCTATGTGTTGCGCCGAGGTGTACTGTGGCTCGTCCGGCAGCTCGCCCGCATGTAGATCCTCAATATCGAACCCTGCCATCGCTCCCAGCCGCTCAGCAGCGCGCACGGCCGCCGGCAGCGCGCCGAAGGTATAACCGAGCACGACATCGGCCGGCTCGGCCGACGCCGCGCGCGTCAGCGCATCGACATATCGCGAGATGATTCTTTCGGGTTGACGACTCACGGCCTGTGCTAAAACCGCCACCGCACGGGTTGCTGTGCCCACGAGATCGCCGTGGCGGAGGTTCACCCGATCGAGCCGCCAATGGCGTGTACGCATGACCGCCTCGTCGCGCTCGGCGTTCTCGGGCAATGCATCGACGGCGACTACGCGTATCGCGTGGCCCGCGGCACAAAGGGCATCCGCCGCGCTCACTAGGCGCGGGTTGGTGCTGACATTGCCGCCACTCACCAGCGTGATGCACTTCACGCCAGCATCTCGGCGTATAGAGATTCGTAGGCAGCGACGATAGCCCTGTCGCTGAATCGCGCCTCGAAGTCGGCGCGTGCCGCCCGCCGGTCGATCGTCGGCAATCGGGCAACTGCCAGCGCCGCCTCGGCGACGGTGTTGGCGATGTATCCGTTAAGGCCATCGCGAATCACTTCCGGTACGCTCCCACGCCCAAAGCCAATGACGGGCGTTCCACATGCCAGCGCCTCGGCCATCACGATGCCGAACGGCTCGTCCCACTCGATCGGCATGAGCAGCGCGGCGGCGGAGCCCAGGAGCGCGTTCTTGCCGCGATCGTCCAGCTCGCCGATGTAGCGGATATCGTCGGACAGGTGAGGCGCGACGTCGCGCTCGAAGTATCCGCGGTCGTTCGATTGCCTCGGGCCGGCGATGATGAGCCGTCGTGCGGACGCGCGGGCGATGGCAATCGCGTGATGGACGCCTTTGATCGGATCCAGGCGTCCGAGAAACGCCAGGGGCGCATCCACCGGGATCGAAGGTATCAGCGTGTAGGTCGCGAGCGGCGCGCCGTTGAAGACGGTCGCCCACCGGCTGCTCCCACGCGGACCATGCGCGTACAGGCTCGTGGAGCACCCCGTGAACCGAATCGACTCGCCGGCCAACCGAGCGCCGATCCGCACGCTGCGCCACGGCACCGGGCGCTGATAGCTCTGGATCTTCGGCAGGCCGCGCATCGGCAGCACGGGAACCAGCGCGGCCAGTCGGCCGAAGCTGTGGACGACATCGTAGCGACGACGGTTGCGAACGAGGTACGAGGCGACCTGCCAGAGCTCCCGCGCGCGGGCGCGAGCGCCTGTGTGGGGCGGCACGCCATACGGCACGAGACGCGCGGGGGTCGCGCTCGATGGATGCGCCAGCAACGTCACCTCGTGGCCGCGCGCGGTCAGCCCGCGGATCACGAAATCGACGATTCGCTCGATACCGCCGTACCCGCCCGGCGGCACGGGGATCACCGGGTCGACGGTTATGATGATACGCATCGATCGAACACCGCAGCCAACCGCTCGGTCATCCTCCGCGCGGTGTATGCCTGGAACACGTCCCACCGCACGGCGGAGGCGTCGTACTCGCGCATCCCGCGGAGGGCGTCCGCGATCGCCTCGGCGCGCGACTCGGCGCGCTCGGTATCGGAGTACGTGACCAGCGTGCCGCCGCACGAGCGACGCACCACATCGCACACGCTGCTCGCTTCGTGATAGATAGCGAGCAGCGGACGCCGCGCGAAGATCGACGGAAAGATCTTGGAGGCCGTGTAATGGGACTCCGTGCTCCCCAGGGCGAGAATCCCGTCTGCCGAGACGAGCAGGTTGAGGGCGTCGAGGTACGGCACGCGCGCCGGATGCTCAGTGACGATGTCGCCGAGTCCCATTTCCCGAGCCACGGGCTCGACGAGGGGCACGCGCGGCACTGGCTCGTACGTCGTCCCCACGAAATGCAGTCTCAGGCGAGGGGGCCCGAGAAGCCGGAGCGCCGAGAACACC
>Ga0210409_10001770_pt1 | contig 27260 bp, 18 predicted proteins | sample IncBWH17MmetaG_FD_161649 | JGI IMG/M metagenome (GOLD analysis project Ga0210409, IMG submission 161649) | Forest soil microbial communities from Barre Woods Harvard Forest LTER site, Petersham, Massachusetts, United States - Inc-BW-H-17-M | ecosystem: Environmental > Terrestrial > Soil >...
TTTTTCTCCTTCGAGCCTCGGCTGGCGGCATCCCCGGACCGCCGTGCCGCACGGCCAACTGTGAATTTCTGGACCATACGGGAATTACTTCGCCAGGTGAAGGCCCTACGGAAGCAGCTGAAAATTGAAGACGGCGCTCCTGCCTCCGGACTGACCAACCCACGAATATGTTCCCGGCTGGAGCTTCTGCACCGAGTCCCAAATTGCGCTTGCACGTGGCATTTCAACCGGGCCGTCGATTCCTCTTGGCCTGGCCGACCCTGACAATCGAAATAACACTTCCGTTATCATGGAGTATCTGAGCGGTTAAGAACCTGATCTGCTGAAGACGAGACCGAGCAGAGCGGGTTTGGTGCCAGGTCGAGCGCGATCGTGTTTACCAGGCACTAAACGGCGCACGCCACTCAATGTCCTTTCCAAATATTCTAGACAGCCACCAGCGGCGAGGCGATTCCCGCGACCGGCGCGGCAGGCAATTTGTTTTTTCGTTTCTCCAGCCTGCCACGCAGGGCCAATACGAGGGCTTTCACCGTGATCTCGAACGTCAAAAACGGCTTCGTGATAAAATCGTTCCCGCCGGCGAGGTGGGATTTGGCGCGGGCGGTGAAGCCGCTTTGCAGGGTAACAAACACAACGGGAGTGTTCCCGTTACGCGACGTTTGACGGATGCTCGAGCAAAGTTCGAAGCCGTCCATACCGGGCATCAGAATGTCGAGGAAGATAACGTCATAGCTTATCATCGAGACCTGCGCCAACGCGGCCTCGCTATTCGCGGCGACGTCAGGCTGGTTGAAGGCCTTCTTCAAAGCCAAGCCGACCGCATGGCGGCCGATAGGATCGTCGTCAACGGCCAGCAGCCGAAGGGGCGGACGAGTGGCCAGCTCCGGTTCGAGGCCAGGCTGGCATAGATCACTCAACAGATCCAAACCGTTGGCAACTGTTCGGAGTCTGTTAGGAGTGACATTGCTCGCTCGTTGGGCCAGCTGACTGACCAGGCCTCCGACGGCCGAAGCCAACTGCCACGCGGGGAGCAGTTGAGGAAGTGAAGCCATGTCCTGCAGCGAGCGCATCTGGACGCACAGGTCGGTGAGAGAGGCTTGCCGAGTGGCCTCTGCAGCCTCCGGCGGAATCGCTTGAAGTAGGTTTCGCATCGCCAAAAGCTGTGGCGGCGCCTGGCCAAGGAAAGCTTTCAGTGGATCAACGACCGTTTCGCCTCCAGAGCCCGTTCCGTTGTGTACACTCGCGCTGACCGAAGTAGTGGAAGCGTCCGCCTGGCCTTTCCGCGCGGCCCGCGGACCCGTCTTGAACGCCACGAGAAACTCGGCGAAGGCTCGCTCGTCAGCAGGGACACAGGGCGAAGGTTCCTCCTTCAACCGGGAAGCAGCAGGCCTCGGAATGAGGAGCGCGAAAACGCCATCGGTGGCTTCGGGCGCAAGGTGGCGCAGTGCTACCAGTCCAATTAGGCCAAGTAGCGCGCCCAATAACAGATCCCGAACCCGGACTCTGGCAGGCTGGGGGAGGGTATCCAGGCCCAGCACGCCGTTGGCCTGGTTCGTGGTAACCCTGGCAGCTCCTTCTCCAACCGCGCCTTCCTGAGCGACACGCGGGATCGCCACCCGCAGACGATGGAGATCCTGCGCCTCTCGGGCTTTCTCGCGGAGCCACTCTGCCTGGCCAGGATCGTCACGGATGGGTGAGCTCTCAAACTCGGTGGAGGAGCGTTCGGCTGCCTGGCTCGAGCATACAAACCAAAGTCCAGCAACAAGCAGGGAATATCCGACCGAGCGCAGGCATTGCACCCATCCAACCCTAGTCCGGGACCCACGAAGGAGTGCACCGAGATCGGCTGAGCAACGCTCATGCTCGCTCGCTGCGGACATGTTACAGATCCGGTGGGGCCACCGTCTGGTTTGGGCTCAGGGTTGTCCAAATGCCTCGGACCACTTTCGCAAACGCGGGGGTCAGGGGCGGAAGTCTGGTGGGATCGTCGAAGTTTATGTCGTACGTCCAGTTGCGCTTGGGAGGACCATAGACATTTGAATGGCCCCAGGTATTCGTGGCGTAAAGGCTGGGGAACATTTTCACCATTGAGCCGTTATAGGTAAATGCGTTTGCCGAGCCCCAGGTCTCCAGGAAACGCGGAAAATTCTCCATCCCCCCGCCATAAGCGCCTCCGGCGGTGTCCACCGCGCCGGCAAGGAGCGCCGCATTCACCGTGGTCGGCGTGGCCGTGCGCGAGCCAACGGCGGCGGCGCTATTGGCATCAGACCAGTTGCCGGACAAGATGGTGACGGCGTCCGCCGAAAGCGAAGCTGGCAGCGTCGTCGAGGTGTTACTGGTTCCCAGGTTGGACGGGTTATACTGATTGTAGTGTCCCCACACATAGAGGGGACTGGCGGTGGCAACGGTAAGCCCGCGCGGCGGCAGTTGTGTGCCCTGGCTCACCCGCACTGCTGGAAGATTGGTCCCAGGCAATGTCCTGGCGTCCAACACGTAGATCGAGGCAACATCCATGGACCCCAGCACCGGTCGTACGTCGGAGTTGGTGGCACTCCAGGCGGTGAAGTTGGCGATGTTGATATCCACAGGTAGAACCGTCTTGCTTTCCCGCGCGTCCCAGAAGCTCGCGGAGGTCGAAACAAACAAGCTCAATTCGTTCGTGGGGATAGGGGTGGCGAATCCGTTGCCCCTCCCACTGGTCCCGGTCACTACGAAGTTGGTCCCGATATTAGTGACCACCAACACCATATCCGCCAGGTTGTAGTACCGCGCCCGCCCGAGGGGAGAATTCGGATCTTCGCCGGGCGGTGGAGGCTCGATGAGCTCACGGACTGCAGTCGGGGTATTTGTGACTCCAATCGGGAGCACCAAGGGAGCGACGTGGGAAACCTCTCGTGCGTCGTAGACGACTGAACCGGATGGCGGGCCCCGGCTATCCAGAGGACTCCGCTGAAAGAGAATGTTGCCAACCGCAGTGACGTCGGACTGGAAGGTCATGGAGTTGTCCGGCTCGACGTACAGCTGACCGTTGGAGTGGACCCGGCCTGTGATGGTAAAGGGCTGGCCGCAACTGATTTCCATGTCACCCGAGGAATACATGGCGAACTGGAAGACGGGAATGCGAGCCAACTGCACTTGTTCCAGCACCGCTCCGACAGCATCCTGAAGGGCGCCGGGTTGGTGCGCGTTGGAAACCAGTGTATATGTTGAGCCGTAGCACTTTAAACCGGCGTAGGTCGAGTTGACTATCACGTAGGCGACGGCGGTTCCCGAGTCCACGAAGGTCCTGCCCGTGTTGCCGCTGGCATCGGTGAATTCCCACCCCGCCCAATAAGAGGAGTCGGAGGCGCTGAGCGACGTGTGCCGATAGGAGTCCAGGTTGGCCTTCACTAAGCCTTCGCCGCCGTTTAGATAATCATCCGTCATTTGGCTCACCACCTTTTCCGTAGCCCCTTCAGCAGCGGCCACCGCGCGCTGGTACTGGGTGGACCTCGAGTTCAGCCGCGCGCTGTTGCTCGAGTATGCCAGAATCCCGGCCACCGTGACCAGGGCAAGGCCGGTAATGACCAGGGTCAACAGTAACGCGGTGCCGGCCCGCATGGATCCTTGGATGGAAAAGCCGATTCTCATACTCAATCCAGTCTCCGCCGAGTGACGCAGGTTTCCAGCTTCGAGTAGTCCCCCACAGGGAGCCACGGTTGCGGCTGAAAAAACTCAAGCGTGACGTGGATGACTCTATTGTTCTGGCTGTTGGTTAAGATATTGCCGAAACAGTCCTGCGCGCGAAAGATCGTCGTGTTCGTGACTGTTTGGGCCATGATGGTTGTGGTCGCCGTTGCGGTGACCGATCGCCGAAAGCTCTGATCCGATGGGTTCAAGAAGTAGAGGACGAAATTAGTTGCATTGGTTGTCGGTTGGATGAGCAGAGCGCTTCCCGTCTGCGGCTCGGCATCCAAGAGGCTCACAAAAGTCCCGTTCGTTGCGTTACCCAACCAGACGTTCTTGCACTTTCGGATTTCATCCGTCATGAGGCCGAGAGTCTTGCGCACGCCGTCACCGGCTTTGAGCTTGGTTTCGTTAAGCTGATACATCCGCATTCCAAACAGGTTGGCCCCCACAACCCCGCCCAGCAAAAGCAGGAACAGAGTTGTCGAGATAAGGGCCTCCGGCAGCGTGAAGGCGGCGATTACCCTTGTCGACGTCTGAGCTGAAGCCATGAGGCAAGGCAATTGTTTCATCGGTCGGGAGCCCTGCACGTTTCCATCGAGTTGGTTAGCAATTGGATCCCCTTGAAATTCCACACACAATCCACATGAATCCGCCTGAGAGGCGGATCGACGGAGATCTGCGATATCTGCGTAAAATTAGTGCCATACGTGATCCCATTGCCCGCCGCGTTCTGATCCAGGATGACCACTTCATCGGGAAAATTCGTCGCCACCAACTGGTCCACCGGAGGAAAGCTGGAAATGCTCCATATGGCGCTGCGCGTTTCTTCGACACGCTCGATCGCCTTGGCACCAGCCGCCAAGGACAGCGCGGACTTTTGCGCAGAAGCGATGCTGAATAGATAGCCGCCAACAATGCCCGCTACCGCCAGTGCAGAGATCCCCAACGCAATGACGACCTCCACGAGGGTTAGGCCGGCTATTGCACCCGTCGGATATGGTGAACACGATTGTTTGTGTATCATAACGGTCCGAGTGTTCCCGGATCCTCTCGTCAGATGACCGGATTGACAGATAACGTCAGTCCAATTAAGAACCGCACTTTCAATGCCAAAGGAGGAACACGAACCGGTCCAGGAGCAATGGGCTACGCAGAGTCAAATTACACCCCGGACGGAACAGCTGGTTGAGCAGGAGGACGTTGTAAGTATTGATGAATGGCTTGGTTGGGATTGCTCTGAAACTGGACAGTCTGTCGCACTACACAAACTGGTGAGGAAAGCACAGAATCACCTGTTCCAACGCAGGAGTCGGCAAGTGGAGCCAGATGACGTGGCTAAGCGCTGGTTGCCTGATTCGGGCCGGCATTGCTGGATCTGGCCATTTTTAGCTGTTTGGAAAAATGCGCACGCAACACCATCAAAGTCGCCAGTTCCTGCACCGTCACCTCTCCTGGCTTTTCGATTGATTGGCCGCACAGCCGACAAAAGAGCCATACAAATTCCGGCAAAAGCACCTGAAATGAGGCCAGCCTTCCTTCAATCCGCCCCGCCACTGCCGTGAGCTCTTCACCCTGCTCGGTAAGCTCGATGACCTGAGCCACGGTTGGTGCTGTTTTCCCGGCGAAGTGCGATTGGGCCAACACGAGCATCCTGGAAATTTGGGCGCGGCGTTAAGTAGTGGGAAAAATCTTCTGCAGCGCGCCTTGCAGATCCATGATGGAGCACGGCTTGCCCAGGAGAACATCGACGTTTGAAACCTTTCCATCCGTGCCCTTAATAAGTTCCAGGTAAGCAGTAAGCAGAATTATTGGCGTCGCGGGCGAGCGCATTTTGATCACTTCGGCCAGCTCCAAGCCGTCCATGTTGGCCATTTTAAAATCCGTGATGACGAGATCGTGCTTGCCGAGTTGGAAGAGAGCAAGGGCTTTGCTGCCGTCTTCGGCAATCTCCACAGAATGGCCGTCGACAACCAGGGCCATGCGGAAAGTATGAGCCAGAATGGGGTCGTCTTCTACGATAAGTATTCGCTTTGCCGGGAGCGGTTTTCTGAGCACGGTGGTTGCCATGACACAAATGGGTGCTGTATCGTGTGATACCCTTTAGGCATCGCGGTCGCAAGATTTACTTCCACACTTTCCAGAAACCCGAACAACAATTCCACCCCGGCCCTCTCCCCCGAGGAGAAGGAGAAGCATTTTGGCGCATTCGCCCTCCGCGCTCTGCTCAATGGGCATCCTTTCGCGCTTGCGATGGAGTGTCTAATACTCTATCTAGAGTTTGATCCCTATGACCCTATCGTCCCAAGCGGGTGGCGAACCCATTGCCGGGCTGGGCACGTTCCATACCACCCACTGGACGGTGGTCATGGCAGCGCGCCAGCAGGACGACGGAAAACCGGCGCGGGATGCCCTGGCCAGCTTGTGCGCGACCTATTGGTATCCCCTGTATGCGTTCATTCGGCGCCGGGGGACGGGGCCCCAGGAAGCGGAAGACCTGACTCAGGAGTTCTTTTGCCGCTTCCTGGAGCGCCGTTCGCTCGAGCATGTTCGGCCCGCTGCAGGCAAGTTCCGTACATTCCTTCTGACGTGCTTGAAGCACTTCCTGGCCAATGAACGCGAACGCGCCCAGGCCCAACGCCGCGGCGGAGGCCATCCGCTCATTCCCTTGGAGGGTGGGGATGCAGAGACGCGGTATTCGCTCGAACCTGCCGACCAACTTACTCCCGAGGTACTGTTTGAAAGGCAGTGGGCTTTCGCTGTGCTGGGGCGGACATTGGAGGAACTGCGACGGGAATATGGCCGGGGGGAGAAAGCCCGGCTTTTCGAGGAACTGGAGGGATTCCTCCCGGGCGGAGAAGGTCGGGCATCAAGAGCGGAGTTAGCCGCCAAACGCGGAGTGAGCGCCGGCGCCATTGATGTCGCGGTCCACCGGCTGCGCCAGCGCTTTGGCGCGCTTCTGCGGGAGCAGGTCGCTCAGACCGTCTCCTGCGAGGTTGAGGTAGAAGGAGAGATTCGCTACCTCATCTCGGTACTCGGTGCCTGAATCGGGTCTCTTGTAAGGTTTTCTGCCAATTCCTGTAGTAAGGAATAGCGATGAGCTCTGGCCCCAAATGCAGAGAATGCGGTACTGTCATCCCGGCCGGGAGCCCGGCTGGACTCTGCGGAAAGTGTCTGCTCAGCTTGGGACTCGACGGGGCGCAGGGTGTTCCCAATGTCACCCTGCCCTCGCCGGTTTGGGAAAACCTGGCTGAGGTCGAGGCGCGTGAGCAAGGGCTTGGCCCCCTACCCAGAGCCCCCGGTCCCGGGGGCACCGTGCTGGTTGAGCGGCCGCCGGCCGAGAAACCCGGGGACCGCATCGGCCGCTACAAGCTCCTTCAGTCGATCGGCGAGGGCGGTTGTGGTGTGGTCTATATGGCCGAACAGGAGGAACCCGTCCGTCGCCGCGTCGCGCTCAAGGTCATCAAGCTCGGCATGGACACGAAGTCAGTCATCGCCCGTTTCGAGGCCGAGCGGCAAGCGCTGGCGCTGATGGACCACCCAAACATCGCCAAAGTTCTAGACGCCGGAGCGACGGATGTTGGCCGGCCTTATTTCGTTATGGAACTGGTGCGCGGCATCAAGATTACCGATTACTGCGACCAAAACAATCTGTCGACCCGCAACCGCCTCCATCTATTCACCAAAGTTTGCCACGCGATTCAGCATGCGCACCAAAAGGGCATCATTCACCGCGACATCAAGCCCTCGAACATCCTCGTCACTCTCCACGACGGTGTTGCTGTGCCCAAGGTCATCGACTTCGGCATTGCCAAGGCCACCGATCAGCGCCTGACCGACAAAACGCTTTTCACCGCCTTCGAACAATTCATCGGCACGCCCGCTTACATGAGTCCGGAGCAGGCGGAGATGAGCGGGATGGACATCGACACGCGCAGCGACATCTACGCGCTGGGCGTGCTGCTCTACGAATTGCTCACGGGTAAAACTCCGTTCGATGCGAAAGAACTTCTGGCTGCGGGGATGGAACAGATGCGCCGCACGATCCGTGAGAAGGAACCCGTACGTCCTTCGACGCGCCTGAGCACAATGCTTGAAGGTGAATTGACTACCACCGCCAAACATCGTCAGACCGACGCTCCAAAACTTGTCCACCTGCTGCGGGGCGACCTCGACTGGATCGTGATGAAATGTCTGGAGAAAGATCGCACGCGTCGCTATGAGACTGCCAACGGCGTGGCAATGGACGTCAAGCGTCACTTGGGCAATGAACCGGTCATCGCGCGCCCGCCGAGCGCCGCATACCGATTCCAAAAGGCCTTTCACCGCCACAAATTAGTGTTCACCGCCTGCGCGGCAGTTGCCGCAACGCTTCTGGTTGGTATCGCTGTGAGCACCTGGCAAACGCTGCTGGCGCGCAAGGCACAGCGAGAAACCGAAGTGGCACGAAACGCAGAACGGCAACAGCGTCTGGAAGCCCAACGCAAACAAGCCGAGGCGGAAACTGAGCGGGCACGGGCTCAAACTGAAGAGCAGCGCGCTGACTCCCAGACACGAACGGCAAACGAAAGCCAGCAGCAAGCGCGTCGATTGCTCTATGCGGCGGATATGAACCTCGCCCAGCAGGCTGTGCGGCTAAACAATCTGGGCAAAGCACGCCGATTGCTGGATCGGCATCGGCCGCAACCCGGCGAGCAAGACCTCCGCGGATGGGAATGGCGATATTTGTGGCAACTGACCCGCAGTAGCGCATTGGTCACACTCACTAACCGGCCTGCGGGCGGATTTTCCGTCAGCTTTTCACCGGATGGCGCTCTTCTGGCCGTGGGTTGGCGCAACGGAGTCGTTGACTTGTGGGATGTCCCTGGCCGGCGATTTGTCCGCGCCCTGACCGAGCGCGAGCATTCCCACCAGGGACGCGTGGCTTTTTCGCCGGTTCGCAATCTTCTAGCAGCCACATCCGAACCCAGGGTGGTTACACTGTATGACCTGGACTCAGGCCGCGAATCGATTCTCTGGCGGGCGCCCGACCAAGGCGCAGGTGAGGTTCGTGACCTGGCCTTTTCGCAGGATGGTTCCAAGCTGGTCATCTACGCTGGATCAACGACCGAACTCCCCGACCAGGTCTTCGTGGTGGATGTGTCCTCCTCGGCAATCGAAAGCCACCATCCGACCGCTTACAGTTACGTCTACCATTTTGGAGCCGCCCGGCTATCGCCCGACAACCAGCGCCTTTATCTGGCACGTTCTGACTCTGCAAACTACCGGCACAACATCCGGTGCATCGACCTCACGACGGGCAAGGAACTCTGGCAAACCGACCGTGAACGGGACTTAGGGTTGAGCACGATGGACCTCTCGCCAGACGGGCATATGCTGGCTACCGGCTCGGGTTTTGAGGATCCCACTATCCGCGTTTGGGACGCCGCCACCGGCCGGCTCCTAGTGCGGCTCGAGGGACACACCGCTTGGGTCTGCAAGCTGGCGTTTTCGAAGGACGGCCGACGTTTGATTTCCTCGGCCAGCGATCAATCCATCCGCTTGTGGGATACGAGCACGTGGATGGAAAGCAAGGTGCTCCGCGGCCACGCTGACGAGGTTTATGCCGTCGCGATCTCCCAGCCGGCACAACTCATCGCGAGCGCCAGTAAAGATGGGGACCTCATGTTGTGGAAGGAGGATGGAAAGAATGTCGTGAATGGATACAGCCGTCTACCCGAGAACCTCACAATCGATCAGGTCCTACCGCTGGATCACTCTCGTGCGTTGTTGCTTCAATCGGGCAATCAGCCCGAGATCATCGATCTTAAGTCCGACCTCGCTGCGACGCCGATGCCAGACCTTCCTTCCTCGACCGATGTCATTTGCTGGTGTGGCACCAACATCCTTTGCCACTGGAACGGAACTAACGAGATTGTGATCCGCGAGTTGCTTGGCGCGCAGTTCATACAACGCGGTGCCATATCACTGGATTCCGGCACGCGCCCGGCTGGGTTGGCTTACAACGCCAACCGCCAGCTTCTGGCGTGGACCGAAGGGACTTCCTCAGCGTCGATTTACTTGTCGAACCTGGGGGCACCCGGCCGTCGCGTCAATCTGAGGAGCGATGTGCCTGGGCTAGTTCCTTTTTGCTTTAGCGAGGATGGAGACTACCTGGTGGCCGTCGCTAAGTTACCGGACCGCCGGCGTGCTTGGCGCTCTCTACGTGCCTGGAACCTCGAATCCGGACGGATGGTGGCTTCGGTTGAGGGGGTCATTCGTGCTGCCGCACTTGCCGCGGGCGGGCGCGTTTTAGCCGTGGCCACCGACCAAGGTACCGATCATGAAATCGGATTCTACGATTTGGCCCACCCCGATTTGCCACCCAGGCGTGTTCCCGGGAGACTTGCGTCCTGGTCCCTGGCGGTCTCGCCCGACGGCCGACTGGCGGCTGCGTCCACGATGGATGGCCAGGTGCGCTTGTTTGCCCCCGCCAAGGGCGAGCTGATCGAATCAGTCCAAGGTCACCTAAACGGCACCTTCGGCATTGCCTTCTCTTCGGATGGACGACGGTTGATTTCCGCTTCAGGCGGGCGGGAGGCCGTCAAGCTCTGGGATGTCGGCACGCGGCAGGAACTTCTGACCCTGGGTGGCACCGGGTCGATTCTACGCGCGGCAAAGTGGAGTGCGGATGGCGACGTAATCCTCGCCGGCCCACCTTGGCAGGCTTGGCGCGCGCCCTCCTGGGAGGAGATCGCGGCCATGGAGGCGAAGACGAAAGCGCAAGCTCAGCGGCCATAAACCTGAGCCCAGAAGAAACTGTCACCTTCACAAATTAACCTTACTTGCCTGTAAGGTTTTCCAATTTTTCCTGTTGTAAGGAATGGGCACCAGTGACCCGCTGGCTCACACGAAAACGATCACCAGGGGCCGAACCAGCCCGAACCAGAATTCGAAGCCCGGCAACCACTCCGTCTTATGAAAACAAAATGCAACCTAGTTATCGTTTCGAGCCTGCTTCCTTGGGTGTTGAGCACTATTGGCCAGCCAATAATCACGAGACAGCCAGCCGATCAATCGGTCAGCCTTGGCGCCAACGTGACGTTCAGTGTCGGCTCTTCGATCTCTACGCCTCTCTATCAATGGCGCTTCAATGCTCTCGAACTCCTAAGCGCAACGAATCGCACATTAGTTTTGACCAACGTTCAAATAATGGCCGCCGGCGGGTACTCGGTGGTCGTCACCGATCCGATCGGCTCCGTTACCAGCAAGCTGGCGATACTCGATATCGACCCCGCCTTCACAAAGATCACGACTGGAGTGTTCATCACTGACCGCGGCGTTGGAACGGTGTGCGCTTGGGCTGACTATGACAACGACGGCTTTGAAGATTTACTTTTTGCAGTGGATGGCGCGGTTCATCTCTACCGAAACAACCGGGACGGTACCTTCGACAGGGATACCAATAGCGCATTTGCCACACTCGTCGGTGGAGAGATCTACTCGGCTGCGTGGGGTGACTATGACAATGACGGTTTCCTTGATCTATTCACCGTTTTTTCCGACGGAGGCGCTCTTTTCTATCGCAACAACGGCAATGGAACTTTTACCAAAATTAGCTTCGCTAGTCTCGGCGCTTCGTGGGGATCCTGGGTTGATTTTGATCGAGATGGTTTCCTCGATCTGTTCGTTGGTGGGAATCAAAACTATCTCTATCGCAATAACGGAGATGGCACCTTCAATCAAATCACGCAGGACCAAAGCAGAATCCTGGCCGCGATCGGAGCGCCCTTTGGTTCCTGGGGCGATTTTAACAACGATGGGTTTCCCGACCTCTTTCTAACCTCCACAGACCTGGGCGGCGGTTCACAGCAAAATGTCCTTTTCCAAAACAATGGCGACGGCACGTTCAAGAAAGTGACTACCGGCCCTATCGCCACTGACAGTTTTTTTAGTTTTGGCGGCAACTGGGGTGATTACGATAACGATGGGAATCTGGACCTCTTTGTCGCGAATATTAAGGGCGGTGGCAATCATTTGTATCGAAATAACGGCGACAGCACGTTCACCGAAGTTACGAACACGGTCCTGACGCTCGACAGAACCATCTCTGTGTCTGGTGTATGGGGAGATTACGACAACGACGGCTATCTCGACCTGTTTGTTGCTAACGGATTGAATAGCATCGCGAAGAATTTCCTCTTTCATAACAACGGCGACGGCTCGTTTACCAAGATTCTAACCGGCAGCCTCGTCAATGACATGGGAACGTGGGGGCCGCCCGCCTGGGCAGACTATGACAACGACGGTTTTCTCGACCTGGTTGTCGGGAATCACCGCGATCCACAAGCAAATAACCTTCTCTATCACAACAACGGCAACAGCAATAACTGGATGAAGTTCAAACTCGTGGGGACCGCCTCCAACCGCGCTGCGATCGGTGCAAAGGTGAGAGTGAAAGCGACGATCGGCGGGAAAACCTTCTGGCAATCGCGGGAGATTTCCTGCAGCGACCGGGGGGGCGTCAACAGTTTGGTCGCGCACTTTGGCCTGGGTGATGCCACGAATGCCGAGACCGTTCGTATTGAGTGGCCATCGGGCACCGTGCAGGAGTTTCCCAAAGTGCCGGCAAAGCAGTTCTTGACGGTGGTGGAACCTCCGCGTCTGCTTGTGGGCAGCCAGGCGTTCCAAGTCCGAGGCGGCAGGTATTTTCGGTATCCGATCGAAGCCTCGACCAACTTAGTCGATTGGCTTCCCTTGACCACAGTAACAGTGACCAATAGCGATGGGACAGCGCGATTCGCCGATCCGAACTCGGCCAGTTTCTCTCATCGTTTCTATCGAGCGGTCTCGCCTTAGCGTCTAGTTTAAAATTCTATTAACCGCTTTTCCATTCCGGAACTTGCGGAACGACAGGCGATTAGACAGGCCTATATGTCTGGCGCGCCTCGTCGTCGGACGAAATCGATGCAGCGGAGAAAATGACGCAAGGGAAGACCCAGTAACGCTGAGCAATCTGAGGGCGATTCATCCGACTCAACCAGACGGCAGACGATGCCTCAGTGCACTCCGTTTTGGAGCAGCGATTGGACTTCACCCTCCGATGTAAGGTTGTCCAATTTTTCCTGCTGTAAGGAGTGGGCACCAGTGACCCGCTAGTTCACACGAAAACGAACACCAGGGGTCGAACCCGCCCGAACCGGAATGGAATGGTATTATGAAAAAGCTCAGTTTTGTTAAAGCCTGTTTGAAGTCTTGTGGGGGCACCACGGTCTTTGTCGTCACCATGGCACCTGCGAGTACGTTGGAGGATTGCAGCGCCGCGCGGCCGATGCCGACACCAACACCAACCAATACCCGAATTAGATCATGAAAACCACTCGATCTGTTATGAAAGTCACTCAGATTACAACACAGGTAGCATTAGTGTCCGCCGTCGGGGCGCTTGCGCCCCTGAACAGCGCATTAGGACAGGTGTTTCTTGTTGACCCGCGCACCGCGGTTACCGCCACGATGGATGGGGGCACGGCAAAGACGGGCAATACGTGGTACGAACTGGGCGCCTATGCTGCGGAGCCCACAACCGGCCTCAAAACCGGACTAGTGACCGGCCAGACAGACACGAACTCGACTTATCAGATCCAACCGGCGGTGGGAATGAACGCGTTCATGCTCGATGCAACCGTCCTCACGGGCACCATCACGTTGGAGACGCCGATTGCGCTTCACGGATTTTCGCTGGTCGGCTCGGATGGGAATGGATCGGCCCCTCTGCTTCCCACCCTTCACTTTACGGACGGCTCGAGCGATACGCTCGCCCCAGTGATATTCGGCGACTGGTTCGGCAATACCCCGATTGTCTATACCACGGATGGCCGGATCAATGTGAACCCCCCAAACGCGGATGACCAGACCCCTACATCGGGCAATCCGCGCGTTCTGGCTGTCAACGTGACCAATTCAGTTGCTGACGCCGCTAAGGCGATCAGTTCCATTAGCTTCGTCTGGGAAGGCTCCGGCAACACCCGCACCTGCATTTTCGGGCTGAGCGGTGATTCCATTGGCACCGGTCATTATAGCCCTATTGGGCTGACTCCGGACAGTTACAATCAGGACATGATCGTTGGTGTGGCGGAAGTGTCGCACAACGCCTACGTCCAGCAGAATCTCGTTTCGGACCTGAAGGGAGTTGCGCCTGTTACGGACACGAACCTGGTGAACCCTTGGGGCATCGTCACAAGCGCCAGCAGCCCATTCTGGGTCTCGGACGAACGCACCGGTCTTTCGACCATCTATAACAGCACCGGGGGAGTTCAGTCATTGGTTGTGACTGTTCCACCGCCACCCGGCAGCGCTGCTCCATCCACTCCGACCGGCGTTATCTTCAACGGAACGACCAATTTCGTCATCCCAGTCAGCACGAGCAATGCCCCCGCCCATTTCATCTTCGCAACGCTGGATGGGACCATCTCCGCTTGGGCCAGTAGCGTCCAGCCAGAAGCCGTTCTGGAAGTGGATAATTCGGCGGCGCAGGCGGTTTATACCGGCTTGGCCCTGGCCAGCGTAGGCAAGAGTCCCGCAACCAACCTTCTTTACGCGGCCAACTTCCGCGCCGGGACAATCGACGTCTTTGATTCGAACTTTAAGCCGGTGACAAATAGTCCGCCCTTGACGACAAAAACTGTTCCCTTTGCCGATACGAAGGTGCCTGCTGGGTTCGCCCCTTTCAACATTCAAACTATCGGAGCCAACCTGTATGTGACCTACGCAGAGCAAAGCACCAATACGCCCATGGTTGTGCCCGGATCGGGTGGTTTTGTCGATGTCTTTGACACCTCCGGAAACCTGTTGCAACGGTTGGCCGCCCACGGTCCACTCAATTCCCCCTGGGGGCTGGCCCTGGCGCCGGCTTCCTTTGGCTCCTTCGGGGGCGCGTTGCTGGTAGGCAACTTCGGAGACGGCCGCATTAACGCCTTTGACGCGACCTTGGGCACGCCTCTTGGCCCCCTCCTGGCCACCAATGGGAGTCCGATTGTGAATGCAAGCCTGTGGGGACTGGTCTTTGGCAACGGTGGCAATGGTGGAGCCACCAATACGCTCTATTTCACGGCTGGTATTGCCGGAACCAATGGGGTTCAGTCCCACGGCCTTCTGGGAAGCATTTCGTTCGAGGCCAACCAAACCCCGGGAGTTCCCTGGGAGCTTCTGCAAACGGTCAATGGTTATCAGGATAATTTCGACACGGCAATTCTCAACTCCAATTGGGTGGCTCTGGCAAATGACAGTTCAATGCCAGATCAGTATCAGCAGGTAGGAGGTGTGGGTCAGGGCGTGCTGCGCGTGTTCCCTAGTATCGGCGATCCAAATCACCTGCTCTACATGGCGCCCGGGTACAGTAACAGCGTTCAGGAAGTCCTGGCGCGCATTCGGGTCGTCGGTTTCCAAAAAAACCAGGATGGGCCTCGCGGAGGAATCGCGGTTGCTGTTACAACCAACCCCGCTCCCGGTCCGAGCCGGGGAATCAACCTCCATTTCCGCGATTCCACAGCCGATTCCAACGATAACAACCAATCCGAGCGCAAGTTTAAGCTCTTGTACGACGGCGTGGCGTGGGGGCCTCAGGGACTGGAAGTCAATGGCGTCGAGGTCGGCTGGACTAACAATGTTTGGTATTGGATGCGCTTGCGCCAGGACCCCGGAGCCAGCGGCACTAATGATGTGTTCGCGAAGGTTTGGGCTTCGGACGGCGTGACCTCTGAGCCGGCGGAGTGGCAGATGGTTTGGGGTTATCTGCCCGCTAACCCCCCGCTGAGCACGGGCTTCGCGGGGATCGCCGGATCCAGCGGTAGTGATAATAATGGTGCTCTTGCTGCGCCAGTGGCTAACGGTTTCGGGCAAACGGAAGTGAACTACATTCTCATCAAGGCGGCTGGCTTGCCCAGCATCACCGCCGGCTTTGGGGTGTTCGGGCCACCGTCCAATCCACCGGTGTTCACCGGTATAACCCGTACCAATAACACGGTGACGGTGAATTGGTTCGGTGGCCAGTATCTCGAATCCGCTACTAATGTGCTCGGGCCATGGTCCCTTGTCCCGATCCCAGCCAGTGCGCCTTATAGTCCCTTGACGGTTCCCAGAGCGACAGGACCTGAATTCTACCGCATTCAACGGTAGTGCCATTCAGCACCGCGGCTTTTAGTTCGATCCGCCGCCCGGCTGTAAGCTTTTTACGACCTTGCTTAAGGAAACCAATAAACAATATGACAAATACTTTCTCTTCCAGTAATTCCATCTCCCTGCAAATGCTCGAAACCGCCCCCGGCGCCGCAGAACTCCACCCTGCTGTGCCGCCAGAGGCTCAGTCAGGGCCGATGCCCCTCGAGCCCGAGGCCACTTCGCTCCCCGTTCTGGTGCGCAGCCTCCGTCGAGGGCATCGGTGCGAGGATGTGGCTTGGCTGGTCCTGGCGGGCTCCGCTCTCATGTTGTTGGCCTTGAGTCTCTGGCTATGAATCCGCCTGTGCATGCATGCAGCACTGAACGGTTCTCAGTTTCCTCCTAACCGGTGAAAAAAATTGACGGATAATTGAGTCCCCCTGAGCTAGGGAGACGGCTCAAAAAGACCGTCACCAGCATTACAAGGTCGCGGTCGCTTTGTAGCAGCATTTCAGGTCGAGTAGCTCCATAATCGGGGACAATAAATCTATGCCTACTTACCGTAATTCTCAACAAGTGGCCGAAGCTCTTCTGGCCCGCCTTAAGAATTGGTTCCTGGCCGCGTTTTGGGTGATCATCGTCCTCCTTCTTATCTCGACATCGTATTTCACTGTTCCGGCCGATTCCGTTGCGGTCGTCCAGCGCTTCGGCCAATACATCGGGACGGACGAACTTCAAGATTCCATTCGGAATTGACAAGGTGACGCTGGTGGCGGTACGCCGCCAATTGAAGCTGGAATTCGGGTTTTCCTCTCCCCAAGCGACCAATCCCTACCAGGAAAGCAAGCAGCCCCAGCAAGAGCAAGACATGGTCACCGGTGACCTGAACTCAGCTCAGGTTGAATGGGTGGTCCAATATCGCATCGATGATCCCAAACAGTATCTCTTTGCGACCAGGGATCCGGAAGACACGCTTCGCTCGGCCTCCGAAGCAGTCATGCGAGAGGTTGTCGGCGACCGCACCATTGATGAAGTGATCACCTTCGGCCGGCAGGAGATCGAGACCGCGTTCCTTCCCCTGATTCAAGAAGTTGTGAAGCGCTACCAGCTGGGACTGCGCATCGATTTGATTCAACTGAAGAACATCAACCCACCGGGGCCTGTGCAGGCTTCGTTCAATGACGTTAACAATGCTCAGCAGGAAAAACAGCGTTCGATGAATTTAGCCACCGGGGAATACAACCGAGTCATTCCGCGAGCTCGCGGCGAAGCCAGCAAAGTGATTTCGGAAGCTGAAGGCTATGCGTCAAAGCGCATCAATGAGGCCAATGGCGACGCCACATATTTCAACGACATGCTCACCCAATACAATAAGGCGCCGGAGGTGACTCGAAAGCGCCTCTACCTCGAGACGATGGGCGAGGTGCTGCCCAAAATGGGGCACAAGCTGATCATAGATAAGGATTCGAGCTGGCTCATGCCGTTCATCTTGCCAACTCAAATGAACCCGTTGGGCACCGGCAAATAATCGAGTTCGAGCAAAGAAAAGACTAGAATTTTATGAAATCACTTATTCGTTCAGCCGCAGTGGCCATCGTCATCATTGTTGGGGTGATCCTGTTCAACACGTTCACCTACAGCGTCTCCGAGGGCGAAAACGCCATCATCACGCAGTTTGGCAAGCCCGTAGGCAAACCGACAATCACTGCCGGCCTGCATTTCAAGTTGCCGATCATCCAGGCAGTGAACCGGATCGATGTTCGGATCCAGGAATGGGACGGGCAAGCAGTGAACATGCCGACCCGCGATAAACTATACATCATCGTGGACAGCTTCGGCCGCTGGCGCATCTCGGATCCTCTCCTTTGGTTCACCCGGCTTCGCGATGTGCGGAGTGCCCTGTCACGCATCGAGGATATCACCGGCAGCGAGAACCGCAATGCGGTCGCCAAAAACGACCTCATCGAGATGGTTCGTACCGACAAAAGTCGAAAACCAGTTCTGGATGCCACCCTCAAGCCCGAATTGATAGAGAGTAACGCCTTCGTTCTTCCTCCCATCACCAACGGAAGGACGGGCTTAGAAAGAGAGGTCTTGGCGAACTCGGCGGCCAAGCTCAAGGAATTCGGCATCGATCTGATTGACGTCCGGTTCAAGAGGATCAACTACAGCCCCGGCGTAACTGACCAGATCAACAGCCGCATGATTTCGGAACGCAAGCAGATCGCCGACCGGTTCCGCTCCGAAGGTGAGGGTGAAGCCGCCAAGATTATCGGCAACAAGGAACGCGAGCTGCAGCAGGTCACCTCAGGGGCCTACAAAACGGTGCAAAAGATACGTGGCGAGGCCGATGCCACCGCGACCGAGATTTACGCAAAGGCTTACGATCAGTCACCAGAGGCTCGCGAACTCTACAGTTTTCTAAGGACTATGGATACCTACCGGAAAATCGCCACCAATGACATCACTGTAGTCCTCTCGACGGAGAGTGAAATGTTCCGGCTGCTCAAGGAGTCGAGTCCGGTCAAGAAGTGAGGGCTGAGTGGGTCGAATTAGGAGCAGACTGGCAGGTGGAAGCGGGCAAAGGGCGGGAATGAGACCGTCACCATAAACCACTCGCTCGTCCAGCATTGATCTAGGCATGTAATGCCAAAATACTCAGCCGAATTCGGGAAGTCGGATCTCCACGTTCGAACGGCGTCTGGAATCCACTTCATCAAACTCAGGGCGTGCGTCGTGCTTGCAGAATGTTTTGAGTCAACACTGATAAGGTCTGGCTCGAAACAGCTGCCCCATCGTCGGGGTTCAGGCTCCAAAGTGGCCTCGGCCGAATATTTTGGCCATACAGGCAGCGATAGCGCCGCATTATTGGCGTTTTAGGCCAAGCAAAGTAACGCGTTCCCATCGCGGCCTGCCTTGCCGCGCTGGACCCTTTGGCGTCACGCTTCGGGCGCGCGTCGCTCGGGCGCCTGCCGACTAATTTCCCTAAACAACCAGGCCCGGGCATGGGCCGAGTAGTCTTTCGCGGTATCGGCTGAGATGCCGAGAACTTCGGCGGCTTCTTGGACCGTCATGCCGACGAAATACCGCAGCTTTACCAACTCGGCCTGCCGAGGATGTTGCGCGGCCAGTTTATCGAGTGCTTCGTCCACGGCCAAAAGCTGGTCGTCCGGGGTTGGGGAGGAGACATCCACATCCTCGATGTCCACCCGCAGTTGGGCGCCGCCATGGCGCACGGCGCGCTTACGGCGGGCCTTATCGATGAGAATGCGGCGCATGGCCTCGGCGGCGGCGGCGAAGAAATGTGCGCGGCCGTCCCATTGTTTGGTTTGGTTGCCGACGAGGCGGATCCATGCTTCGTGCACCAACGCCGTAGCCTGCAGCGTGTTGCCAGCGGACTCATTTGCCATCTTAGCCGCCGCGAGCTTGCGCAGTTCTCCGTACACGAGCGGCAGCAATTCCTCGGCCGCCTTCGGGTCGCCATGCTGGACAGCTTCCAAGATCTGGGTGGCGTCGCTTATGTGGCCTATAATACCACCAGTTCTTGAAGGAAGCCACCCGCTGCTTCATTCGCTCGTAGAAGCTCTTCGACCCGCTGGCGCAGGTCAGCATCGCCTGCGCAGGCTCCCTCGAGGTAGAAAGCACGTTCCCCGGGAGGGATGCGCCGGGCAGTGTTAAAGATGGCGGCTTCTCGGTCGGACGGAAGATTCATGGAGATTAATTCTGCTTAGGTGTGCTGCCGTCGGCGGCAGGCTGATTGGTTTGCTCAAGGACGCTGCGCTTCTCGGAGATCCGCTCCAAAAGATCCTTATCCCCATAGGCCAATCGCTCGGCTTCGTCTAGAGCCTCAGAGGTGCGCTCCTCGATCTGAATTCTGACATATTCTGGAACGGTTACTTTGGAGGAGGGCGAAATAGTCCGGGTGGCTGGGTCAGACAGGAACCAGCGGCCCCAGAGGACCCAGGGATCATCGTCCGGTTCGCGGCTCAACCTTTTCCGAATCTGTTTGAGGGTCTCAGCACAGTCCAGTTTCGTCTCTTCCAATGTACTTTGAGGGTTTACCTTCTGGCCGGAAATGGCCTCCACAAGTTCCGCCAACCAATCCGGGTAGACGGCCGGAACCGGTGCCACATCCCACACAAAGGCCGCGTGGTCTTTGGCGGCAGTTTGCTCTGGGGCGACCGTCGGGCGGCCTTCGGCCGTGACGATCCACTTGCCGTCCGGACCGAATTGGGCGGAGACACCTGCGTCACGATGTTGCAAGGGTTCAGTCAGTGGCAGACCCGTTTGCGCGTCCCACACGCGCGCTGTGTGGTCCGATGAAGCGGTAACAATCCGCTTGCCATCGGGGCTGAATTGCGCTGACCACACCATGTCGCCATGTTTCAACCCCCCGGTTCGCGGCCCACCAGTCTGGGCGTCCCAGACTCGCGCCGTGCCATCAAGTGAAGCAGTGACGATCCATTTCCCATCCGGACTGAATTGTGCCCACGTCACCCGGTCGCCGCTGTGTTTCAGCCTGGTCAGGAGTTCGCCGGTCTGCGCATCCCACACATGGGCTGTGCCATCGTTGCAGGCCGTCACGAGCCACTTCCCATCCGGGCTAAATTGGGCGGTGTGAACAAGCCCGCCATGTCCCAGGGGCCTGGTCACCGGCTGGCCGGTCTGCGCATCCCAAACCCGCGCTGTTTTATCATAGGAGGCTGTCGCGACCCGCTTCCCATCCGGACTAAACTGAGCTGAAGCGACCCTGTCGTCGTGCTTCAGAGGACCAGTTCGCGGTTGGCCAGTTTGGGCGTCCCAAACCCGGGCCATGTTGTTGTCCCAGGAAGTCGTCACCACCCAGTTTCCGTCCGGACTGAAATGCGCTGAAAAGACCATCGCTTGATGCTGCAAGGGGTCCGTCAGTGGCAAGCCGCTCTGCGCATCCCAAACACGGGCAGTGCCATCCGCTGAAGCGGTAACAATCCGTTTGCCGTCGAAGCTGAACTCCGCCGAGACCACGTTGCTCCCGTGCCACAGAGGCTTTGTCATCGGACGGCCAGTCAGAGCATCCCAAACACGGGCAGTGTGGTCGAAAGAGGCGGTGACGACGCGTCTTCCGTCCGGACTGAATTGGGCGCGGCCCAACCCGTCGCTGTGCCGCAAGTGAATCGTCACGGCCTGTTCGCCCGCGACAAACCAGACGCGCGCTTCACCGTCCACCGAGGCGGTAATGATTCGTTCTCCATCTGGGCTGAACTGGGCGGTGAGCACGCGGCCACTGTGTTTCAACGGTTCACCCATCGGCCGGCCAGTCTGGGCGTCCCACACGCGCGCTGTCTTGTCTGCTGAAGCGGTAACAATGCGCTTCCCATCGCGGCTGAACTGTGCTGACCACACCCTGTCGCCATGTTTCAAAGCCCCGGTCCGCGGACCGCCCGTCTGGGCGCTCCATACTCGCGCCGTACCGTCAAGTGAAGTCGAGACGATCCATTTTCCATCAGGACTGAATCGGACGGAGAGCACGGGGCTGGCGTGGTTCAAAGGCTGCGTCACCTGTTCGCCGGTCTGAGCGTTCCAGATTCGCGCGGTGCCGTCAACGGAGCCGGTAACGATCCTTTGGCTATCTGGACTGAACTCGGCCGAGGTCACCGTGGCATCATGTTGCAGAGGCCCGGTCACCGCTTGGCCGGTTCGGGCATCCCAAACCCGCGCTGTCTTGTCAAAGGAAGCGGTCACGATCCAGTTTCCGCCAGGACTGAAACGTGCTGACCCGACCACGCCTTGATGCTGGAGAGGGGGGGTCAATGGCAAGCCGCCGCTCTCCACATCCCAAACGCGAGCAGTGCCATCCCTGGAACCCGTGACGATCTTTTTGCCGTCCGGACTGAAACGTGCGCCGACCCAATCTCCATGCTTCAAAGGGACGGTCAATGGCATGCCGGTCTCCGCATCCCAAACGCGGGCGGTGCTATCCCTTGAGGCCGTGACAATCCGCTTGCCGTCGAAGCTGAACTCCGCAGACGACAATTCCCTGTCGTGTTTAACCTCGATCAGCCTCTCGCCAGTCCGCGCGTCCCACACGCGCGCCGTCCCGTCGTATGAGGCCGTAAGGATCCGCTTGCCATCCGGACTGAACTGTGCCGACGTGACCCAAGAGTCGTGTTTCAAACTCAAGCTGGCCGTCATCCACGAATGATAGGTCAGCAAGCTGGCGATTTGGTTTAGAGCCGCCTCGTTGGTAGGGACAATCGAGAGGCTCCGCGCCAGGTAAGCCAGTGCATCGCCGCAATGGTCGTCGCCGATAAGGCGCATCGCTTGTGAAAAGTCCGAAGCCGCAAGGGTCAGTTTTGCGTCCCTGGCTGCAGTTTCGGCCCGCTCGCGCTGCACGGCCTCCTCCTTGGCATGGCGGTCGGCGCGTTCCGCCTCGGTCCTGGCGGTTCTTTCGGCAGCCAGCGCACGACCGCGGGCGATTCTCTCCTTTGCCAAGGACCACGTGGAAATACCCAGGCCGATGAACAGCGAGACGCCCACAACGCTCGCTGCAACGAATGCCAGCCTGTTCCGCCGAACCGTCTTCTGAAGCCGGTAGAGGTTGCTCGGCGGGCGAGCCACTACCGGCTCGCTCTTCAGGTGCCGCTGGATGTCCATCATCAGCCCGTTGGCTGTCTCGTAGCGCCGCGTGCGGTCTTTCTCCAGCGCCTTCATCACGATCCAATCCAGGTCACCCCGAACCAGATGCACCAGTCTCGGCGCGTCGGTCTGGCGCTGCTTGGCCACGTCCGTCAGGTCAGCGCCAACCATCGTGCTCAAACGCGTCGAAGGCCGGACCGGCTCCTTCTCCCGAATCGTCCGGCGCATTAGGTCCAGGCCCGCGGCCATTAGCTCCTTCGGATCAAACGGAGTCTTGCCAGTGAGCAACTCGTACAGCAACACACCCAAAGCGTAGATGTCGCTGCGGGTATCAATATCCAGGCCGCTCATCTCGGCCTGTTCCGGACTCATGTAGGCCGGGGTGCCGATGAACTGCTGATACTGCGTATAAACCGTCTGGTCGGTCAGCTCGCCTTGCGTCGCTTTGGCGATCCCAAAATCAATCACCTTGGGCACCGGCACTCCATCGTGCAGCGTGACCAGTATGTTCGACGGTTTGATGTCGCGATGAATGATGCCCTTTTGATGCGCGTGCTGGATGGCGCGGCAGACTTGGATGAAAAGATCTAACCGCTCTTTGGTGGAGAGCTTGTGCTGGTCGCAGTAGTCGGTGAGCTTGATGCCGCGCACCAGTTCCATGACAAAGAAGGGCCGGCCCGTGGTGGTCGTGCCGGCATCCAGGACTTTGGCGATGTTGGGATGGTCCATGAGGGCCAGGGCCTGGCGCTCAGCGCCGAAGCGTGCCACAACCTGCTTTGTATCCATCCCCAGTTTGATGATCTTGAGAGCCACACGGCGTTTGACCGGCTCCTTCTGTTCGGCCACATAAACCACACCAAAGCCGCCTTCGCCGATCTTCTCCAGAAGCTTGTAGCGATCGATAGTATCGCCAAGCTGTTCTGATGGGCTCGGCTCGACACGGATGGTCGAACCCAGGTTCGGGGGCGGTGGTGTGTCTGCGATTTCTTCAGCGCCCGTAGCGAGTTCCTGGAGAAATCCACCCGCTGCTTCATCGGCTCGCAGGAGTTCCTCGACGCCCTGGCGCAGGCCAGCATCGCCGGCACAGGCTCCTTCGAGGTAGAACCCACGTTCCCCCGGAGGCAAGCGTCTGGCGGCATTAAAGATGACCGCTTCGCGGTCGGAAGGAGCATTCATGGAAGTTAATTCTCCTTAGGCGCGCTGCCGCCACCAGCGGGCTTATTGATTTGCTCAAGGGCGCTGCGCGCCTCGGAGATGCGTTGCAACAGCTCGGTATTCCTGCCCGCCAACCTTTCCGCTTCCCCGAGGGATTCAGTGGTGTTCTCTTTGATCCGATTTTCAACGTACTCGGGCGTGGTAATCTTGGAGAAAGGCGAGATGGTTCGCGTGGAAGCATCGGCCAGGAACCAGCGACCCCAGATGACCCAATCGTCATTGTCCGATTGGGCGCTCAATTTCTGTCGGATCTGATCGAGGACCGCAGCCCGGTCGAGTTTTGTCTCTTCCAATGTGCCCTTCTTATTCAGCACCTGGCCGGAAACGGCTTCCGCAAGCTGCAGCAACCACTCGGGGCATCTGGCTAACGATGGGGTAATTTCCCATATTCGAGCGGTACCGTCCGCCGCTGAAGCAGTCAAAACCCGTCTCCCGTCGGGACTGAATCCAGCGGAGAGCACAGGGCCAGAGTGTTTCAAAAGCTCCGCCAGCAGTTGGCCGCTCTCACGATCCCAAACCCGCGCCGTCTTGTCTTTCGAAGCAGTAACGATCCACTGGTTGTTGGGGCTGAATTGAACGGATGTTACCCAGGCCAAATGTCTCAAAGGCTGGGCGAACGGCTGGCCGGTCCGCGCGTCCCACAAGCGCGCTGTATCGTCCCAGGCAGCCGTGACGATATAATTGCCGTCCGGACTGAATTGCCCGGAACTCGCTCCGTCCGTCCCCAAAGGCATAATTACCTGGCCCGTTAGCGCATCCCACACCCGCGGGAGATCCCCGGCAGCCGTGAGAATCCGTTTCCCATCTGGACTGAATCGTGCCCCGTTCAAGCGGGCACCAGCGAGTTTGAACTCGCTTAGCTGTTGGCCAGTCTGGGCGTTCCACACTCGCGCTGTCCCGACCGGCTCGCGTCTGCCCTGGGCCGCCTTTGCGGCATCTCGCGCCTTGTACCTGTGTGAGGCCGTGACAATCCACCTGCCATCGGGACTGAATTGCGCTGAAAACACAGGCATACCCTGGTTCAGAGGCCCAGTCACCGGCTGGCCGGTTCGGGCATCCCACACCCGCGCGGTCCCGTCGTCCGAGGCCGTAACAGCCTGTGTCCCGTCCGGACTAAACTCTGCGGAGTTCACCTGATCGTCGTGCTTCAAGGGCTCCACCAGTTGCTGGCCTGTCTGCGCGTCCCACAGCCGCGCTGTATGGTCACTGGAGGCGCTGAGCAGGCGTTTCCCGTCCGCGCTGAATTGGACGGACCATACTGTGTCGCCGTGCTTCAACGGAGTTGTGAGGGCCTTCCCAGTTTGCGCATCCCAAACTCGCGCCGTTTTGTCCTCCGAAGCCGTGGCAATACGCTTGCCATCCGGGCTGAACTGAGCGGACAACACGCGGGGTCCGTGTTTGAACGGCTCGGTCAACAAGGGGCCGCTTTGCGCCTCCCAAACTCGCGCTTTGTTGTCCGCCGAAGCCGTAAGAATCCTCCTCCCATCGGGGCTGAATTCCACGCTAAACACCCTGGCCCCGTGCTTCATCGGCTCGGTCACGGGCTGGCCGGTTTGAGCATCCCACACCCGCGCTGTTCCGTCGTCCGAGGCCGTCGCAATCCGCCTGCCATCCCGACTGAACTGGGCTGACCAAACCTTGTCGCGATGTTTCAGCGCCTGGCCGATCGGTTGGCCAGTCTGGGCGTCCCATAAGCGCGCGGTATGGTCATCCGAGACTGTGAGCACCACCTTCCCGTCCGGACTGAACAGCGCATGTATCACTTGCGAATCGTGTTTCAAAGGCTTGCTCAACAACGGCTGCCCGCTTCGTGCGTCCCACACCTGAGCAGTGCCGTCCAACGAGCCTGTGACAATCCGCTTGCCATCTGGACTGAATCCCGCCGAGAAAACAGCGGAGCTGTTTGTCACCGTAGTAAGCTTCTGACCCGTCTGCGCGTCCCACAAGCGCGCGGTTTGGTCGGATGACGTCGTGAGGATGAGCGCGCCGTCTGGACTGAATCTGGCTGAAGTAACACTGTCGTCGTGTTCCAGAGGCTTTGTCAGCGGTTGCCCGGTCTCTGCGTCCCACACGCGTGCGGTGTGGTCAGATGAAGCGGTGACGATCCTCTTCCCGTCAGGGCTAAACTGCACTGTGTAATCCTGGTCATCGTGTTTCAATTCAATGAGTTGTCGGCTGGTTTGGACGTCCCACACCCGTGCGGGCCTGCCAGTCGTGACGATCCTGTTCCCATCAGGACTAAGGGCTGTGCCCCCGAGCTCGTTCTTTAAAGGCTCAGTAAGGGGCTGCCCGGTTTGCGCATCCCATAACCGCGCCGTGCCATCACCTGATCCCGTCAGGATCTTCTTCCCGTCTAGACTGAACTTTGCTCCAAACACCCAGCCGACGTGCCTCAAGCTCACTGTAGCCACCATCCACGAACGGTAGCTAAGCAACGTCGTGAGCCGGGTCACGACGGCCTGGTTGGTTGGATTCGCGGACAGACTCCGCACCAGGTAGGCCAAGGCCTCGCTGCCATTATCTTCTGCCACCAGCCGAACCCCCTGCGAGAAATCCGAAGACGCCAGGGCCATCCGCGTCTCGGTGAAAGCGGCTTCAGCGCGCTCCGCCTCACTCTTGGCCTTCTGTTCGTCGGCTTCCGCTCGCTGGAGCAACAGGCCTTGCGCTTTTTCGGCGACGACTACCCGCTGATAAGCTTTGTTTTTTTCGATGAACTGCCACGTGGAAACTCCGAGGCCGATCAACAGTGCCAGCACGACACTGCTCGCCCCGGCGAATACCACTTTATTGCGACGAACCATTTTCTGAAGCCGGTAAACGTTGCTCGGCGGGCGAGCCACGACCGGTTCGTTGTTCAAGTGGCGCTGGATGTCCATGGCCAGGCCGTTAGCTGTTTCGTAACGGCGCGAACGGTCCTTCTCCAAAGCCTTCATCACAATCCAGTCCAGGTCCCCGCGCAGAAGGGTGATGAGCTTGGGCGCATCCGACTGACGATGCCTGGCGGTGGTGGTTAGCTCGCCTTCCAGCATCGTGCTCAGGCGCGTTGAGGGACGCACTGGCTCCTGCTCGCGGATGGTGCGCCGCATTTCGTCGAGGCCCAGTTGCAGCAAGGCTTTTGAGTCAAAAGGAGTTTTGCCGGTTAATAATTCATAAAGCAGCACACCCAGGCTGTAGATGTCACTGCGGGTGTCGATGTCCAAGCCGCTCATTTTGGCTTGCTCGGGGCTCATGTAGGCAGGGGTGCCGATGAATTGTTCAAACGCAGTGAAGAGGGTCTTGTCCGTGAGCCGCTGATCGGTGGTGGCCTTGGCAATGCCAAAATCGATGATCTTGGGAACGGGCACTCCGTCATGATCCGTCAAAAGAATGTTGGAAGGCTTGATGTCCCGATGGATGATGCCCTTCTGGTGCGCGTGCTGGATGGCCTGGCAGACTTGAACGAACAGGCCCAGGCGCACCCGGGTGCTGAGGTGATTCTCGTCGCAGAAGCGCGTGACGGGAATGCCTTTGACCAATTCCATCACGAAATACGGCCGGCCGGTCTCGGTAGCTCCGGCGTCGAAAACCTTGGCAATATTGGGATGGTCCATGAGCGCCAGGGCCTGGCGCTCGGCTTCAAAGCGGGCGATCAC
>Ga0210409_10001771_pt1 | contig 27252 bp, 21 predicted proteins | sample IncBWH17MmetaG_FD_161649 | JGI IMG/M metagenome (GOLD analysis project Ga0210409, IMG submission 161649) | Forest soil microbial communities from Barre Woods Harvard Forest LTER site, Petersham, Massachusetts, United States - Inc-BW-H-17-M | ecosystem: Environmental > Terrestrial > Soil >...
CCCGCTCTTCTTGAGCGTCCCCGTGTTGTTCAACACTGGCAGGGCGCCGCCCGCATTGAAAACCCACGCCTGGTCACTCTGCAGGTCGAACACCCCGCCCGGCTGATTGTTGACCGTCGCGCCGTTCCCGCTGTTGAGGTTGCCCGTGCCGCTCCAAACCAGCGTGCCGGCGTTGTTGATCGTCCGCTGGGTGAAACCCTTGTCGTTGACCCCATTAATCGCCAGGCTCCCCCCGCTGGCAACGGTCGTCGTTCCCGCCCCGCTCATGCCCCCTCCGGTCCAGTTCAAGGTGCCCATCACAGTCAGGTTCCCACTGCCGCCCAATGCGCCATTCCCGGTCAACGTCCCGTCCTGCGTGCTCGCGCTGGCGTTGAAGTTGGCCGTCCCACCATTGATCACCGTGCTTCCGCTCACGGTGTAGCCGCCGGCGACGTTCACCGTCCCGCCACCGAACCCGATCGTCCCGGCCGCACTCACCGTCGAGTTGGTCTCCAGCGTCATCGTCCCGTTGCCAAAGTTCAGGGTCGCTCCGCCCTGGGCGTTGAATGACCCATGGCTGTCGCCCCCGGCCCCCAGGTTCACCGTCCCGCTCTGCACGTTCAGGGCACCGTCGTTGTTGACGATGCCGCCGAGGGTGCTGGTGCCCGTGCCCCCGCTCTTCTTGAGCGTCCCCGTGTTGTTCAACACTGGCAGGGCGCCGCCCGCATTGAAAACCCACGCCTGGTCACTCTGCAGGTCGAACACCCCGCCCGGCTGATTGTTGATCGTCGCGCCGTTCCCGCTGTTGAGGTTGCCCGTGCCGCTCCAAACCAGCGTCCCGGCGTTGTTGATCGTCCGTTGCGAGAAACTGATGGCGGTGGCCCCGCTGAGCACCAGGCTGCCCCCGCTGGCAATGGTCGTCGACCCCGCACCGGTCATGCTCCCCCCGGTCCAGTTCATGGTCCCCATCACAGTCAGGTTCGCGCTGCCGCCCAAAGTTCCGTTGGAAAGATTCACGCTGCCGACCACGATGTTCGCATTGACGGTCACGATCGCCCCAAGCGCCAGAGTCGCCGTATCCGCCGGACCGGGCACCTGGTTGGGGCTCCAGTTTGTGGCGGCTTGCCAGTCGCCGCCCGCCTGGTTGGTCCAGGTTATCTGTGCCGCATCCAGCGACATGCCACATGCCAGGCCGGCCCACAGTACAACGTTGTGTGCGGCCATCTTGAAAGTGCAACTCCCTGGCTGGGCCGGCGAATGGTGTGTTCTCATACCTTGCTCAATTCAGAATGCTGGGCATCAACGGCTGAGGCAGCGAGTTGGAGCCGAATGACGTGGTCATGAGGCGCTGTGGCCTTCATAAAGGGATCATCTACTGGTTCTAAGCATAATTTATGTTATTGCCGTTCCAAATGAAAATGGAAAATTCCTAAGCAGTGGCCTCGGCGAGTGACAAAGTCCGCAACTGGAGCACGCGCCAGGCTGGTGGGGCGAGGCTCCGGCCGAGCCCTAACTAACTTCTGCTTATCCGCATATTTCAGCAAACCACAATCCCTTGGGCCAGGGCGTCGTCTTGAGCCCTTCCCGACGGTGGGAGCTGAAACAACCGGATAAGCAGAAACTAACTAGATTCGTTTCTGTCGATGAACAGACCGCCCGGTTGAATTAATGATCAGGGCTCGGCAGGAGCCTCGCCCCACCAGACGACGGCGTCGGCTACTTTGTCAGTGGCCCTGATGCAGTGGCCTCGGCGTGACTTTCCCGGCTTGTAACCACTCGTCCGGGAACGGATCTTGTCGGCGATGCGCGCAGCCGATTTTGATTTCGTGATACCGCCGGAACTGATCGCCCAGGCACCGGCGGTCCGTCGCGATGCTTCGAGAATGTTCGTTTTGCACCGCGACTCGGGGCAATTCGAACATCAGGCATTTGGAGACCTGGTTGATTATCTAAGGCCGGGGGATGTCCTGGTGCTCAACAATTCGCGGGTGATCCCGGCGCGTTTACGCGGCCGCAATGCCAGCAACGGGGGACAATTTGAGATCCTTCTGCTGGAAGAGGCCGCGTTGAATGATTGGTGGGTGATGCTTCGACCGGGAAAACGGGCCCGCAAAGGCACGCGCATTTTGCTGCGCGATGCAAACGGAATGGCAACTTCGCTAGAGGCAGTGGTGATTGAAAAAAACGGCGAGGGCCACTGCCGGCTGCGCTTTGGCGGCGTTGGCGATATTGTGGAGGCCTTGGATCAATTCGGGGAAGTGCCGCTGCCACCTTATATCGAACGCAAGAGTGCAACGGAGTTGGAGCCGGATCGGGAGCGGTACCAAACGGTGTTCGCAAAACCGCCGGGCTCAGTGGCTGCGCCGACCGCTGGGCTGCATTTTACCGACGCCCTGCTGGAGCGGATTCGGAGAGCGGGCGTGCGCGTCTGTTTCGTCACGTTGCACGTCGGGTTGGGAACATTCGCGCCCGTCAAAAGCGAAAGTCTCACCGAGCACATCATGCACGAAGAGCGGTACGAGGTATCGCCTGAAACGGCCGAGGCAATTAACAAGGCCAAGGCATCTGGAGGACGCGTCGTGGCCGTGGGAACCACGACCGTGCGGGTCCTGGAGACAATTGCGCGCCAGGAAGGCAGTGAGCTGGCGGCGGGTGCTGGCCGCACACGGATCTTTATTTATCCCCCATATGAGTTTAAAATCGTCGACGTGCTCCTGACGAATTTTCACCTGCCGCGCTCGACGCTGGTCATGCTGGTCAGCGCCTTTGCCGCGCCGGGCGCAACCGCGGGAAGGGAACGAATCCTTTCGGCCTATGCGGAAGCCGTCCGCAGGCAGTACCGGTTTTACAGTTATGGCGACGCGATGCTGATCCTCTAACTTTATGCGAAGAGCAAATCCACCGCGTCGCCAATCGGGCTTGCCGTTCGTCTTTGTGAATTTCGCGATGACCGCCGACGGGAAGATCACGACTGCCAACCGAAAGGTCACCTCCTTCAGCAGTCCGCGCGACCGCGAGCACATGTTTGAGCTGCGCGCCAGCGCGGACGCCGTGATGGCGGGGGCGCGCACGGTGGATCTAAACCCGGTGATTATGGGACCCGGAGGCGGAAAATATCGGGATCAGCGAGTAAGGCGCGGCCTGGCGGAATACAACCTGCGCGTGATTGTGAGCGGCTCAGGCACGGTGAATCCAAAAGCGAAAATCTTCGACCGCAAATTCTCGCCTATTATCATTTTGACCACCGAGCGCGCCGGACCGAAGAAACTGCAAGCGCTGCGGAACGTGGCGCAGGAGGTCAAGGTCTGCGGCAAATCCGAAATTGACTTCGAGCAGGCGCTCCGATGGCTGCACCAGAAGTGGAATGTCAGGCGGCTGTTATGCGAGGGCGGCGGCGAGCTCAATGATGCGCTTTTCCGAGCGGGGCTCGTGCAGGAGCTTCATCTCACGATCTGCCCGAGAATCTTTGGCGGGCGCGACGCCCCCACGCTGGCGGACGGCCGCGGGTCTCCGAAACTGGCCCAGGCGACTAACCTCGAATTAAAATCCTCCCACACCTACGGCGAAGAGTTGTACTTGGTGTATCGGGTCAGGCTTTCACTTGGCCCTGGGCCTCAGCTTCGACCCACCGGGCCAGGAGCCATAACAGATCGGAAAGGCGGTTCAGGTAGATGACGATTTCAGCATTGCCGAGCTGGCCGGAGTCCTGGAGCGCGCACACCCGGCGTTCGGCGCGGCGGCAAATCGTGCGGGCGACATCAATCGCAGCGGAGCCCACCGTCCCGCCGGGCGTGGCCCAGCCTTGGAAGCGGATTTCCTGAGCCTCGATGGTTTTGACGGCCGCCTCAAGCCTGGCCGTCGCGTCCGGTGTCACGCGAGAGTACCCGTCTTTCACGTAGCGAGGCAGATCCTCCGCGGCCGTGGCGAGTTCTCCCATTAAACCGACCAAATCCTTTTGGATGCTCAGCAGTTGATCACAGACAGAGGGCTGGGCGGTTGAAGCGCGGGCCAGGCCAATCGCTGCATTGAGCTCGTCCACCGCCCCATAGGCTTCCACCCGAGGATGGCATTTGGAAACCCGCCGATTGTACATCAACGAGGTCGAGCCCTGGTCGCCCGTTTTAGTCACGATACTCATGGGATTAAAACTCCAGCCGGAATTTCGGATTTAACTTCTTCAGAGCCCCCGTTGCAATCCCCGCCGATACGCATCCAGGCCATCCACGATGGCGCTGGCCAATTGCCGGCGGTAAGTGGGCGAGGAAATCCTTCGTCCCTCAACCGGATGTGAGAGAAAGCCAGCCTCGATGAGGACTGCCGGCATGGCGGCGTCGCACAACACGCAAAAGCGCGCTCGGTGGACGCCCCGATCCTCGGTCGGGACTTCCCGGGTCAGGGTCTTTTGCAATTCATAGGCCAGGAACATATTCTCCTCGTTATAATGATTGCCGGCAAACCACCCGGCTCCCCCGCCTTCGCCCCCCGCGTTGGTCGAAGGCGCGCCGGACGGGGTCAGGCAATAGACCTCCACTCCTTTCACCGTGCTGGCCGCGGCCTCCGTCGCGTTGAAATGAAGACTCACAAACAGGTCCGCTCGACGACGCCGGGCGATGTCGGGCCGGGCGGGCAATTCTACAAACGTGTCGCGACTGCGCGTTAGGCTCACCTTCCAACCGGCGCGTTTGAGTTGATTCTGCAACTCCTGCGAAAAGAGCAGCGTAAAATTTTTTTCCTGGCTCGACCCGACTTGAAAGCCGGGATCTTTGCCGCCATGGCCGGGATCCAGGCAGACCGCTTTCAGCGCCGTCCCGCGCCTGAGCCTGGGCGGTGAGAGGATCGGCTCGAAAGTGGATTTAAGATCCAACAGGGCGATCCAGACGCTATCGCCTTTTTGGGCCAGGGGAAATAAAAGGCGCACCTCCACGCCGTTGATTTGCGCCTTGGGCGAATGGATTTGAAGCTGGATGCGATGAGCCGAGTCGCTTAACTCGATGGTCTCATCCCGCTTAAGCCAGCGCGAAACGAAGTCGTTGGCCCTGGCCCAGTCGGAGAGGCGGACATATTCCTTGCCGGCGATGCGCATTTGCTCGATCGAGGGGGAGCCACTCGAGGCTCGAACGGACCCAGCCACAGAAATCAGCAGCGCCATCAAGAAAAGAGTCGAGCCCAAACGCATTGCTGCGCAATCTGCATGGCAGCGTGACAAAGTTCAAGTAATTCGATTGGGTCGTGTCTTTGACAGTTTTCGATTCTCTTCCCTTGCAAACTCAACACACCTCGGAAGGACGAGCTCCTGCGAGTCACTGATCAAAACGGGGACTCGTGCAACTCGTCCCTCCCTTACAAGGCCTACCGCATCCTGCTTGACCGGGGTTGGGAGGGATGACAAGCATACGCATATGTCACGAGTGCTTCTGCTGACCCTGGCCCTCAGCCTCGCCTCCTCATTGGGCCATGCCAAAAACGTCACATTCAAAAAAATTCAGGCTACCGACCAATTCTGGGCCGAGGGTGCGGATATCGCGGATTTTAACCGGGACGGCAAGATGGATGTGGTGTCCGGTCCGTTTTGGTATGAAGGGCCGGATTTTAAGAAGCGCCATGAGATTTGGCCGGCTAACGCGAGTTTCAAACGCAAGAAGGCCGACGGGACAGAGGAGGTAGTCCCGGGCTTCGAAGGCGCGCTCGGCGTCAACAATGCTTACTCGGAGTGTTTCCTGACTTATACGTATGATTTCAACGGAGACGGCTGGCCCGACGTTATGGTTTATGGTTTTCCCGGAAAGGAAGCAATCTGGTACGAGAACCCCAAGGGAGCGGACGGAAACTGGCAACGCCATGTCGTATTGGATGTATTGGACAACGAATCGCCCGCGCTGCTGGATGTCACGGGCGATAACAAGCCGGAAATTCTCTGCTGTTCGAAGGGCTACCTTGGATACGCCGAAGCGGACTGGAAAAACCCGGCCGCACCGTGGAAATTCCATCCGATCAGTCCCAAAGGCGATTACCAAAAGTTCACGCACGGGATCGGCTGCGGAGATATTAACGGCGACGGCCGGATCGATATTTTGGAAAAGGACGGCTGGTGGGAGCAGCCGGCATCGCTCGAGAATGATCCGGTGTGGACGAAACATCCTTTTCATTTTGCAAACGCCGCAGCGCAGATGCTCGTCTACGACGTCAACGGCGACGGACTCAATGACGTAATCACCTCCATTAACGCGCACGGGTATGGTCTTTCCTGGTATGAACAGGTGAGGGAAAACGGGGCGATCACTTTTCGGGAGCACGTGATTCTGAACAAGGATGCTACGCCGAACTCCTATGGTGTGGCTTTCTCCCAGCTGCACTCACTGGCGCTCATTGATATTGATGGGGATGGCTTGAAAGACATTGTGACCGGCAAACGCTTTTGGGCCCACGGCAAGAATGGTCCGGACCCGGATTCAAATGGAGCCGCTGTTCTGTACTGGTTCAAACTGGTGCGACCCGCGAAGGGACAAGCCGAATTCATTCCCAACCTGGTGGACAGCGATTCCGGAGTGGGCACGCAGGTCACGGTCGGCTACGTCAGCGGCAAAAAACATCCTGGCATTGTCGTCGGCAACAAAAAAGGTGTCTTCATTTTTGAGCAGTGAAACTGGCCTGGAAACAGCTGGACCTGCAATTAGCGCACCTTTGGACCATCGCCCGGACGAGCGGCACGACGGTGGCCAAGGTGATCCTCGTCGAACTCACCGGAGCCGATGGCACGATCGGCTTGGGTGAAGCGGCGCCGACCGCGCGCTACAAGGAATCCGTCAAAACAGTTGAAGCGTTTCTGAAGAAGGTCGATCCGCGCGGCCTCTCCTTCAGTGATGTCGAGGGTAGCATGGAGTACCTGGACACGATTTCGCGGCACGATATGTCGGCTAAATGCGCGCTGAACCTCGCCTTATTGGACGGAGCCGGCAAGAAAGCCAAAAAGCCGGTTTACGATCTGCTCGGGCTTGGGTTTCGCGACCAGCATCATATCTCTTCTTTTACTATCGGCCTGGACAAACCCGAGGTCATTCGGGAGAAGGTCAAGCAAGCGGCACCGTTCCCGGTGTTGAAAATGAAGGTCGGAGGACCGGAAGACAAGCCGAACCTGCAGACGCTCCGGGAAGTGGCGCCGGAAAAACTGGTACGGGTCGATGCGAACGAAGGCTGGAAAACCAAAGAGCAGGCGCTGCAGATGATCGAGTGGCTGGCGCAGGACAAACATATCCAATACGTCGAGCAACCGCTCCCGGCCAGCACCCCCGCCAAAGAATGGGCCTGGCTCAAACAGCGGTCGCCCCTGCCGGTTTTCGGGGATGAATCCTACCACTTAGCCGAGGACATCGCGACGGCGGCGGAATGTTTCCACGGAGTGAATGTGAAACTCGTCAAGACCGCAGGTATCACTGGGGGACTGGCGGCGCTCATGGCGGCGCGGAAGGCGGGACTTAAGACGATGATCGGGTGCATGATCGAAACGAGCATTCTGATCAGCGCCGCGGCCCAGTTAGCGGAGCTTTGTGATTACCTCGATCTGGACGGGAATATTTTGATTACCAATGACCCCTGCCTGGGCGTTGGCAATGATCAAGGCCTGCTCTCGTTCGCCAATGCGCCCGTACAGTACGGCTTGCGCGCGGCCCCACGTGGATAACCGATGGAAAAGTCAGTGTCCCGGCTCTGTGGCGGATTGCCCCGTGATTCCTTTTAAGTAGGCCAGAATCAAGTCGGGCAGATCATTGCTGTAGCCCCCTTCAAGCAGGCTGAAGAGGGGAATACCGAGTTGCCGCAGGCAATCACCCAACCAGAAGAAATCTTCGGCTTCGAGAGTTTCTTGGGCGAGCGGATCCCGGGCGTAACAGTCAAAGCCCGCAGACACGGCGATGATTTCGGGCTTCACGCTCTGGAGATGCTCCAAGGCACTCGTCAAAACATGGCGGTACTCGCCGCGCGGCGTTTGCGGTGTGACCGGATAGTTAAAGCAGTTTTCGCCGACATTTCGCGTGCCGGTCCCGGGGTAGCAAGGGAATTGATGGATTGAGAAAAAAAAGGCGCCCGGTTTATTGAGCAAGATCGCTTCGGTGCCGTTGCCGTGGTGGACATCAAAGTCAAAAACAGCAACTCGCTTGCATCCTGTGGACAAAGCTTCCAGGCAGGCGATGGCAATGTTGTTTAGATAGCAAAAGCCCATGGCGCGCGTTCGCGTAGCGTGGTGCCCTGGTGGGCGCATGAGGCTGAAGACGGGCTGTCCCGCCCGCGCCGCCTTCAGGGCTTCCAGCGCGGCTCCCACCGATGCCCGCGCGTAGTTTCCGATCTCGGGGAAACAAGGGGTATCTACATCGAAATCCCGCGGCTCGTTGAGCCGAGCCAGATGTTCCGGGGCATGCGCCCGCAGGAGCGCCGACTCCTCGACGGGGCCGGGAGCCGCCCACGTAATCGTCAGTTCCTTTTGAGCACGCAGTTTCTTGAGCGTGGCCACAATCCGTTCCGGCCGTTCGGGATGGCCAGGCTGGCAGTAGCCGGTGCAGTGCTCGTCGGTGATGATTTTCATGAAGGCCCAATGTGCTTCAACCGTCGAAGCATTACAATGGGCCGCAAGGCAGAAAAATTGACATCTTCCACGTTGCCAGGAGCAAAGTCCGCCTTATCATCGCGGCGAAAATATTAATCAAAAGGAACCATGATGAAAATGCAGCTCGCAACCCTCAGTCTCGCACTGGCCACTATGTCGACCGGCGCGGGCGAATGGAAATTGGTTTGGTCGGATGAGTTTGACAAGCCGGGCTTGCCCGATCCCGCCAGGTGGAGTTACGAGGAGGGCTTCCTCCGGAACAACGAAGCGCAATACTACACCCGGGCCCGGCCTGAGAATGCTCACGTGGAAAACGGAATGCTGGTGATCGAAGCGCGCAAGGAACGCTTTGCCAACGCCCGCTACCAGGCGGGGGCCCCTGAAAGCGGGCGCGGCAGGCGGGGGCGCGAATTCGCCGAATACACCTCGGCGAGTCTAACGACGCGCGGCAAAGCCAGCTGGACGTATGGCCGAATCGAAGTGCGGGCGAAATTGCCGCCCGGCCGCGGCACCTGGCCGGCAATCTGGATGCTGGGCACCAACACCGCCCAGGTCGGCTGGCCCGCTTGTGGCGAAATCGACATCATGGAGTTTGTCGGCTTCGACCCCGGCATTATCCATGCCAACATTCACACTGGAAAGTACAACCATGTAAAGAAGACTGGCAAAGGCAGCCAGGTTACCATTCCCGACGCTTCCACAGCTTTCCATGTTTACGCCCTCGAGTGGGATGCGCATCATCTGGACTTTTTCGTCGATGACAAAAAATACTTCACCTACACAAATGAAGGTTCAGGCATGGATGCCTGGCCCTATGACAAGGATCAGTATTTGATTTTGAATCTCGCGATCGGCGGGGCTTGGGGCGGAGCCAAAGGAATCGACGAGACCTGTTTCCCGCAACGATATTACATCGATTACGTCCGGGTGTACCAGCGGTGATCTTCACCAAATTACCAGCGATGGTAGAAACGCGGACCGAAATAGAATTGTACGCCCGGGCCGTAATAGGCAGGCGGGCCGTAGTAGTAAGGCGGTGGATAACTTGGATAGGGATACGCCGGAACCCCGTAAGGGTACGGATTGGGTTGGTTCATGTCGAAATCGATTCTTTGCGGGACGCGATCTTCTGGCGTAAAGAGGCGTCCAGTGCGAAAGACCCGGGTCTGGACATACTGGTTGGTGGCTACGGGCAGGGCGCGGACAATGTAATAATAGGACCCGAAGTCATGGAAGGTTCCGTCCTTGTCACCAAAGATCTTCAAGTGCAAGGGAGCATTCCCGATAATTTGGCCATTCGCTTCGATTCTTGAGCCTGGAGGAAAAGACTCAACCAGTACATCGTAAGCAATTGTGCCATGAGGTCCGCGCTCCACACCGGGTGGCACGGACTCGCACCCGGCCAACAGACCAACAACCGCCAATCCAAAAACTAACAACAATCCTGTTTTCATCCTTCTTTATAATCGCCCAAACTAAGTGCCTTTACAACTCCGCCCAGGGCAACGGGCTTTAACTAGATGCCTTCCAGGAGAAAGTCGGCGACAAAATCCTTCCATTCCAAGGGCACCGGCTCGGTGAGCTCGTAACAATGGGTGAAATCCTCCTCGAACAGATCCTGTTTAAGCCGATTAGCGAAACCCGGGTCCGACGTCCCGACGTTTTGTTCCTGGCAAAGGCTCAATCCGAATTGATTGAGGTTGCCCGAGCCGACACAGGCCCAATCATCGACCAGTAAGGCCTTGACGTGGGTCATACCGGGGTAAAAAAACACGCGCACACCCTGTTGAATCAGGTAATTGGCGGCCACAAGCTCGGCCCGCTCACCGGTGCGGGAATCGTTCACGCGGGGCAGAATAACCCGAACGTCGACGCCGCGGGCGCGGGCGCGCACCAAATCGCTCATGACCTGTTTGTCGAAAAGGTAGGGATTCTCGACGTAGATAAAAGATTGGGCGTTTTGAAGCGCCCGCAGCACCGCCTTGGCGAAAGGCTTGCGCAGCGTGGTGGTTGGCAAAAGCCGCATTGGAACAGAGTCGGCTGCGGCACCCGCTTGCTTCGGTTTACGGGCGGTGAGCAATGCATCCAAATAGGCCAAGTCACCCAGCAGGCTGGCGTGAGCCCAATTAAGCCGGTATCCGTACTCGAGCCAGCTGACGACCGGCCCGTTCAACTCGACCATCATATCGTGCCATTCCGAGCGATACTCGCGCCCGATATTCATGCCGCCCAGCCAGGCGCGTGAGCCATCGACCAAGTATACTTTAGAATGATCATATGAGCAGAATGCATTGAGGAAGGGCCGCACCTGGACATGCGAGTCCTTCCTGAGGTAAGCCGAAATGGAGTCCGGCGGCACATAGGGTTTGGCAGGAGGCGTGGCCGGCGGAATCCGCGCCGCAGCCATCGATGCCAGCCGGTCCAGAATCACCTTCACTTTGACCTCGGCGGAGCGTGCTCGCAGCTCATCTGCGACCTCAACCGCGACATCATCGTTATCGAACATAAAGACTTCGATATGAACATTGTCAGTAGCGTTCGAAATCGCGGCTTGGAAGCGCGGAAAGAACCGTTCTCCATCAATGAGCAAGCGCAACGATCCGTGCACGGGCCGACTGGTAGTATGCGTGTCCAGCCAGTGTTCCCATCCGGGAAGGTCCATGCCTTTTGCATGCCGCAGGGGAGGAACCGGCCCGGAGGGCTTGGGCAAAGGCGACCGGAGGAGACCCAGGAATGTTGTGACCATCAAATTACCCAGCCGTCCAAGGCTGGAAACGGGATTCTTGATCAAAGCCAGCCCATTGGCTTCAAAAATCAGGGCGCTGATTCCCTGGAACGTAGGGGCCAAAGGAATACTCGGCTCGTCGGGTTCGAAGAGTCCAGCCGATGAAATCCACACGCACCGGCGCCGAGCCGCATCAATGAGCAAAGGTTGAGGTGAGCGCGAAGGGTGAACCATGACGAGAAAGAGCGACTGGCCGGGATGATCCCGGAGCAACTGGGGCGCGGCGAGTTGGGCCAGAATCTTGAGGCTCTCTTCAATCGAATAACGGTGATCCACAACGACTCCGGGCGGCGGGTCATTGATGGGAACGGAGACAGCTCTGCCCTGTGCATCACGGTAACGCAGGCGGTCCCCCAGCAGCCCGCGGTAATAGTTGGCGTGCCCCACGGTAGCCGGAGTCAAAGCGGCCAGGAGATTGGTGGCCAGCTTGCGCCATTCCAGGCCGCGGATAATCACGGCTTCCCTCCAATCGCCCTGGCCGGGCGCAACGGGCGGAAGCCGCTTCTTGAGATGCACCAGCGCAGAGCCGACCTGGTATCCCTCGGTTGGCAATCGTTGCCGGCCAAGATTGGCGACGAACCCGATCGGGCGAGGTTCGGCGGGAAAGTAAAAACGTACCGCGTGGTCGTGGACCAGAACGCGCGGCGGCAATGCGTTGGTCGCGGTCAAACGCCGCCATTCTTGCGCCGAGTGGCTTCGCGAGGAGGCACAACATACAGGGACGCCCGCGAAGCCCCAGCCGAACAATGCGCAAGCAAACACCGCCGAGCCAAACGGTATTGACTTTCGCGAAGGAAGCCGGCGCGTTTTGCAATTCATGGTGGCAAGGCCCTGGCCCATACTCCCATCGCCTGCTGCGATCAGGATTGAAAGGGGGTGAATGCCTTAGTTACGCACGAGATTCGATTGACGGACCCACGGAACCTGCGCTAAATCACTCGCCCCCATGAGAAATCAATGGTTCGTGCGCGGTGACATCGACGGGTTTTTCGGTCTGTTTCTCGATAATCTGCTGCAGTTGATGGTCATCTCGGTCCTGGGAGGAGCCGTCTGCGGATTTCCGGCCGAGCTGATCAACGGGAGGATTCTTCCCGGAGCCGCCCTGTCGATCCTGGTCGGGAATCTTTTCTATGCCTGGCAGGCGCGGCGGCTGGCCCGGCAAAGCGGCCATGAGGAAGCCACGGCTTTGCCTTATGGGATTAACACGCCCAGCGTCATTGCCTTTATTTTCCTCATCATGGGTCCGATCTATCAAGAAACCCGCAATCCCACCCTTGCCTGGCAGGCAGGCCTTCTGGCCTGTTTGTTGAGCGGCGTCATGGAAATCGTCGGAGCCTTTTGCGGAGATTGGCTGCGGCGCCACACGCCGCGAGCGGCGTTGCTCTCGGCGCTGGCGGGAGTGGCGGTGACACTCATCGCGATGAGTTTTGTGTTCCAGATCTTCGCCAACCCGGTCATCGGTTTTTTGCCAATGATGTTAATTCTGGTAGGCTATGCTTCCCGACTTAAGCTGCCGCTTAATCTCCCGGTGGGGTTTGCTGCCGTCTTCCTCGGCACCGCCATTGCCTGGGTACTGCGCTTGAACGGGCACAATTATTTTCAACCGTCGAGACAGCCGATCGGATTCCATTTCTATCCTTTCAAGCCGGCCTTTCATGATTTGATCGCGAGCCTGGGCTCGCCCCAGGGCTGGAGATTTCTGGCGGTGATCTGCCCGATGGGGTTATTCACCGTCATTGGGTCCTTACAAAACCTGGAGAGCGCCGAGGCCGCCGGGGACCGCTACCAAACCCGATCCTCTTTGCTCGCCAACGGTATCGGCACCCTTTGCGCGGCCTGTTTTGGAAGCGCCTTCCCGACGACGATTTATATCGGCCACCCGGGATGGAAGGCCATGGGCGCGCGAGCCGGCTACTCGGCCGCCAATGGCATTGTCATTAGCCTTCTTTGCGTCTTGGGAGGAGTGAGCCTGGTGCTCAACTTCATTCCCATGGAGGCGACGTTGGGCATTCTGGTCTGGATTAGCGTGATCATCACCGCGCAAGCCTTTCAGGAAAGCCCGAAGCGCCATGCCCTGGCTGTGGCGGTGGGACTGTTGCCGTCGCTGGCAACTTGGGCATTGCTGTTGATCGAAGCCTCGGTCAGGGCTTCGGGTTCGTCGCTCTTCGTGGTCGCTCCCAAATTTGGCGCGGATCTTTTCATTCATGGAGTGATCGCCTTGTCACAAGGATTTATCCTTACCTCGATGATCCTCGCGGCCATCGTCGCGCTAAGCATTGAACACAATCTGCTCAAAGCGTCCCTGTGGTCTTTTTCCGGCGCCCTGCTTTCGGCGCTGGGAATTATCCACGCCTACGCCCTAACCTCGGAAGGCGTTCAAAACAAGTTCGGGTTCTTAGCGGCTCCAGGGTTTGTGGCCGGGTACGCTTTGACGGGGTGCGTGCTGCTGGGCTTGCATCTTCGCCAAGAACGAGCTCAACACCAACCGGTTCCGCCGGCCAATGAAGCCGACCAGGTCTCAGCTGCAAGGTGATCCTTATCCGGGGTCCTCCGTACTACTGTGCAAGAAAGTCTACGCAGCTTGCGCAAATCTTTAACGTTTTAACGCTTCACGTTTTAACGTGTCAAAGATTCGGTTGCATCTCTGCCGCGCTATGTGCATCCGCAGTCTAATGCCGCTTTCAGTTCAAGGCGCGGCCCCTATCATGGCGGTGATCGTCGTCAGGGCGTTCCCCTCCAGCCGATTGTTCACGAAAACAAAGGTGCGCCTCTTGGGCCCGGCCGATTTGCCCTCGGCGATAACTTGCCGCCCAGCGCTGCGCGCTTCCGGATTGACTTCCCTGACCCGGTCATAGGGTTCGAAGATTCTGACGGCTTCTTCGTATTTACGGCCCGGCTTGAGCAAGAAACGCGCGGCCGCCAGATCCGGGTTGGTCCGGCTGCCCGCCAGAGCCATCTGCTCGCTGACCGGAGGCATCCCTTCCCAGGAGTTAAATACGTGGGTGACATGATGGCCGGCCAGACAATCGAAATACTCCGGCCTGAGCCAGGCGCGATTTCTAAGTTCGACACCGTAAGGCCAGTCCTTGGGGAGCTGGCCAAGGAATTTATCCAAATCGGCAACGAAGTCCCGGCCGTGCTCGTAATCACTCTGCCAGAAGTGAGAAAATTCGAACATCAGCAGGCCCACGTTCGCGCGAATGGATTCGCAGGGACCGAGGAAATCTTTCACGAACAGGTCGGCGTTCAGGAAATTCTCATTGGGCTTTCCGGCAAGCTCGCCGAACCGAGGCAGGTTGCGAAACCTCTTCAGCGTGATCGCATCGGTCACTTTAAAACCGAACAGAAAATCGTGGGGCACTTGCCGGGCCATTCCTTCCAGGTACTGCCGGATTGGGAAGGTGTAATAAGCGGCATCCACGCAGACAGTTTTAAACACTTCGGCGTACTCACTGAGACAATTCCGGTTAAAGCGTGTTTGGGCAAACTTTCCCCGGTATTCGTAGCGAGCCGCCTCATAGAGCATGCCGCACCAACCTGGATACTTCCAAGAGGAAGTCCCTACAAACACGCCCTGGGCCGCCAGTTCGTTGAGTTGTTGTTGTACCGGTCCGCGGTCGAATGTCACTGAAGGATTATTGCTTCGTTTGAGGCCACGAGCAAACTGACAGGCTTGGTTCTGGCGGCCTATTGCGGACCCCCTATGGGATTGAGATGCGGCCGCGTATTCTCAAGCGTCGCGACGCGACGCGACACGCAACGAACCCATAATCCGGTGGGCTGAAGCCGCCGGCTACCTTCAAGGCATCGCTCCGCGATGAGGTAATTTCTGCTAAAGATCTTTGAGCATGCGCCAATGAATGTCCCAAACTCCAGTCCTAGGGCTTCGCCCGGGTGAAGCTCCACGCTGGTATAATTGGCGCCTTCAGCGTCGCTCCTGGAGGAAGAATCCCCCGCTATTGCCGTGGACAGGCTGCCAATAGTGGGCAAACTCCCGCTATTCCCGAGCTTGAACACCGGCGACAACAGACCAGAATTATTGTATGGTTATTTACAATCTCTTTCCGCCGCTTGCCGGCCTCTTTAGCACCTGGGGACCGCATCTGAAACGAGCGGCCGACATGGGTTTCGATTGGGTATTCTTCAATCCAGTCCAGCGCTTAGGCGCCTCCGGGAGTTTATATTCGATCGCCGACTACTTCGGATTCAATCCGAACCTGCTTGATCCGAAAAGCGCCGCTCCAGCGGAGGAGCAGTTCCGGCGAATGGTTGATGAGGCGCACGGTTTGGGCCTCAAAGTGATGATCGACCTGGTCATCAACCACTGCGCCATTGATTCGCCGATCACGCGGGAACATCCCGCGTGGTTTGTCCGAGAGGCGGATGGCCGGGCGGCCAATGCCTGGTGCGAACATAATCACCAGAAGGTATTCTGGAAGGACCTGGCTCAGATCGATCACTATCACAGTTCCGATCCCGAAGGGCTTTATCAGTACTGCCTTCGCGTTTTGAAACACTTACTGGGCCTGGGCATTGAGGGATTCCGGTGCGACGCGGCTTACAAGGTGCCGCGGAAGTTCTGGAAACGCCTGATCCACGAAGCGCGGCAGGGTAACGCTGAGCTTTGCTTCGCAGCTGAAACACTCGGCTGCACCGCGGATCAGACCAAAGAAACGGCTCGAGCAGGTTTTAATTATGTCTTCAACAGCTCGAAGTACTGGAATTTCCATGACCCCTGGTTGCTGGCCCAATACAACCTGCTTCGAGAGGCGACCCGTTCGATCAGTTTTCCCGAAAGCCACGATACACCAAGGCTGGCCGAGGAATTTAATGGAAATGTCGATGCGCTGAAGCAGCATTACCTCTTTTCAGCCCTTTTCTCGGCCGGCGTGATGATACCGATCGGATTCGAGTATGGTTTTCGCAAGCCGTTGCATGTCGTCAAAACGACCCCTGCCGATTGGGAGACAACGAATATTGACCTTTGCGCTTACATTTCCAAAGTCAATGCCATTAAGAAAAACCATCCTGTGTTCATGGAGGAGAGTCCCGCTCAACTGCTTCACGCGCCCAATCCAAATGTGCTGCTCCTGTGGAAGGGCTCGACGAAACAACCACACGAAGCGTTGCTCATCCTCAACAAAGATCCCTGGCATCACCAGGAATTCTATACCGACCACTTCCATCATTATGTCCAGTCCGGAGCCGCGCTAAAGGACGTCTCCCCTGAATACCCTCTGGATTATATCCCCGGGCCTTTCCATTACGCGCTGCGTCCCGGCCAGGGGATTGTGCTGGTCACCTCGCGAGAATAAGAAAAATCCGAAGGCCGAAATCCTTGACCAAACGCAGGCAGAAAAATGCAGGCAGAAGGATCTTAACCCGTCTGATTCGAGTCATCTGTTTCAGTTAATTTTACTTCTTGCAAAATGATGCTCAGCCATTACTCTCTTATCAGAGAATAAAGGTTTCCGAATTGGCTCGGCAGGTTCGTGATCAGATTTTATGGCAGGTTTAGTCAACACCGAAATCCGCGCTGCATTGCGAGACAACAAGAGAGTGGGTGTCGCGATTACGAGCGCCGGTGCTGTAGGCCCCAGCCTCAAAGTGCTGATCGGGACGACCAACATCACCCAGGACGCCGAGCCAGCGGGCCCGGGGATCAGGCCGGGCGCTAACGCACAAGCGCGGCTGGAGTTTTCGAACCAACCAAAGCCTGCGCACTTGACCCGGCGTGAATTGCAGGTTCTACACTTGATCGCCAGAGGCCTGCACAACCGCCAGATTGCGGGTCGAATTCATCGATCGATAAAAACTGTTGAGAAGCACCGGCAAAGTCTGCACACGAAACTGAGCACTCATGAAGTCGCCGGCCTGACGCGGTATGCCTTGTCCATTGGTTTAATGGACAGAACGCGCCGCGCGAGCCGCGCCTTGGGCAAAAGCGCCAAGCACCTGACACCTCGCGAGTTAGAGGTGTTAAAGCTGGTTGCCCAGGGTTCCGGCAATAAATGGATCGCCAGTGAGCTGCATCGCTCGATCAAGACTGTGGACCACCATCGAGAGAACATCATGAAGAAGCTCGGCATCCACGAGGTCGCCGGGCTGACCCGCTACGCAGTGTTGTTGGGTTTGATGTGAAGGCGAGGCCGGTGGGCCGCTTAGTTCGCTTCCAAAGCCTTCAAGGCCTTTTCCCTTGCGTTCTGGATCCGGGCATCCTTCGATTCGGGCGCCTGTGTGGCCAGCTTCCAGGCAGCAATGGCCTGGCTCCTCTTGCCGAGGGCTGCCAGCGCGTTGCCGCGCAGATAATCAATGTGAGCCCGCGGCGCGTTCTCCAGTTTGCCTGTTGCCAGATTCGCAGGGAATTCCAGCGCGCGGTTGAATTCGGCCAGCGCCTCGGCCGGACGCCCGGCTTTGAGCGCCTCCTCGCCCAGCGCCAGGTGCGCCTCCTCGAACCGATCGTGCAGTTCATGGGCACCCTCCCAAATCGTCACTCGCACCCGGTCAAGCATGCGTGCCGTTTCGGCGAATTCGCGCAGATCATTCTGTGCACGGGCCAACAGGGTGACGAAATCGGAACGGCCTTTGCCGGACTCAAAGGCAGCTTTCAGCCGGTCGCGAGCCTCGATAAGGAGCGCTGGACGTTGCGCCAGAGCCACTTTTTCCGCCAGCGACAAGAGGACATTGGCCAGGTCCCGCGCCGAGACGGCGTCACTGCCGTCGGCCTGGTTTGCTTCTTCCAACCAGCGGCGGGCCGTCGACAGGTCGCCATCGAGCGTCTTAGCGGTCATCCCGAGGGCACGGTACGCCACGACGGGTTCAGCGCCTAGCTCCGCCGCACGTTGCCACATTTGACGAGCCCGCGCGGGGCGGCGCAGGTGGAAAAGCAAGTCACCTAGATGGAGTGAGGTTGGGCCATTCTGGGGTTCGAGTTCGCTGGCCCGCTCGAGGACCAGCAGCAACTCGTAATCATGAGGCCACGAATTACAAAGCTCCTCCCCTTGGCTCGCTATAACTGGTGAGTTACCGAAGGCCGCAGTCAGGGCGTTCTCGCCGGCGCTGCTGCTCGAAGATAAACCCGCGTACCAATAATCCAGCAGCGGATTGCGCTGTGTGTGGGACTGATGAACGTACAACTTATCGAGCAAGGCGAACGCTTGCTCCCGGCACCCGAGTTCGTGGTAACTAGCCGCCAAATCCAGCAAACTCGGCACATTGCCGGCGAGTTGTTGCTGGGCCTTCTGCCGCTCGGCCGGTTTTGCTGTCATCCAAAGCACGCTTCGGGCGAAGTCATCCAGCGCGTCCACTTTTATCGCCAAACGAGCCTGAGAAATCGCTTCCTGTCGCTTGCCCATGAGCAGAAGCGCCAATGAAAGGCGGTCGCTGCAAACCGAATCGCTTTGCCAGGGGCCCGGCTCTGACAAGGCTTCCACCGCTTGTTCAAAGCGTCTTTGAAAAATCAGCAGTTTTGCGATGAGTGCTCGAGCCGGCACAGCCGTCGCCGGATCCAATGCCGCTTTCCAGGCCTCCTCCAGTGCCGTCTCTGGGTGTCCGAGGCGAGACTGCGCCACAGCCAAGGCGTAATGCGCAGGGCCCAAGTCAGGGTCAACTGCCAGCGCGGCTTGCGCTTCGTCGGCCGACTTCGCTGGGTCTGGATCCAGATAGACATGGGCCAGGCCCACGTGAGCTTCAGGACACTGTCTGTCCTTTTCCAATGCCAGCCGAAACCGCTTCTCGGCTGCCGAAAATCGAGCGAAAAGAAATTCCTGCCAGCCGGCCTGGACCAATTCGGCTGTGGTTTGGGCCGCGGGCCTTTTCTGCGGAACATCGCGCTTCGGCAGGGCCAACGGGAACTGCCAATGGGCGATGGATTCCGCGCCTGCGGTAATATCAATGTCCACAGGAGGTGAACAACCCTTGAGCGACAGCTCAACGGCAACTGATTTCGTCGGATTAATCTTACAGGAAGCCGCAGCCATCAGCTTGGATGCGCTCCGTACGACAATTCTGGCGGCGCTCCAGGTTCCGGACCCGAGTATGCGGAGGGTGAGGCGGTCGGTTTTCCCTTGCGCGTTCACCGCCACGTTTTTGTTGGCGTAAGTGAATCCATCGGTGCCGTGCACCGGGTACCACCACTCGTGCCATTCAACCGCTTCGCAAGGATCCAGCCGGCCCACTTCGCCCTGGGTCAGCAACGGACCGGTTTGGACCTCGTTGTAGGGGCCATCGCTGTCGGTGAGGTCGGCCTGGTGCATCGTGCCGTAGCTCCCATGCCCCCAAGTCCAGGCCTTCTTGCCCGGGAGTTGGTGGTGGTTGGCATAAGACACCACCCCACGGCCCAGGTCGTCGTTATACGAGCCAAAGAAGTCCTGGTCGCAAAAGTAAGCGAAAATGGAAGAGGCATCTTGGTAGTTGGTGCCGAGGCTCAGGTCTCGCCCCTGGTCCACCGGCCAATGGAAAAACTTTTCGCCGCTGTGATCCATGCCCAGCGTCATGGGGTAAACAAACCGGAACCCGGGGGTGTTGGGCACGGCGGTGCAGTTCCAGAAGTAATACGGGCGAATCGTCTCGGTAGGATTGTAAATGCGGATACGCTCCTCGAGGAACGAACGTCCAGGTCGCAAGGTGATAAGCACAGTCCATTTCGTGCCGTAGATGCGCTCGGTTTCACCAATAGCAACAGAACGGGAGCCGTCCTGCTCCGCAGGCAGAGCCCTAACCTCCACCGGCAACATGCAGCTCACGGTGTGGCCCTGGGGACCGGTATTCCACTCGACGCCGCCGCTGGTCCAGGCACCGCACTGGCCGATCAGACCGGGTTTAACCACGTGGTTCACATAGAAAATCGGCTGGCCGATGGTCTTATCGATGACCTCGTAAATCTTGCCTCCTAACTCCGGCAGGAAAGTGATGCGCAGATACTCGTTCTCCAGCACAACCGTGCGGTACGTGCGGTTGGTTTTGTCACGGCTCAGATAATCGAGCATCGGGTAGGGATAAATGTTCACATTGTCCGTGTCGCGAAAGTAAGGATGCTTCACCGCGGCCCACGGATAGGTCGGCAGCTCAAGGTGGCCTGTGGAAGCGGTGACACTTCCAGAGCCAGCCGTTGCGGCATCAGGCATAACCAGGCAACAGACGGCGGCTAGCAGAGCGGCAAAACAGCGCTTGGCGAACGGATGCCGCCCTGGCCTCTTAAACGGCAAGCGCGACACGCCTAGGAACAACATGCCAAAGGGGGCCTTAGTTGGCTTTGGCTTCGCCGAAAGGGGGATTCTCGAGTTCATGGCACACGTTCATGAGAGCCGCTGGCTCAGATGAATAGGCGGGGGTGAAGTTTGTCAAATCAAATAGGCTCTCCCCCATCAGGTTAGGCAGCCGCCCGGTGTTTTTGGGTTGCGGGTTAGCGGATATGGGTAATGGTGAGCATACGATTCACCGTTGCTATCGCGAATTATAATTATGAAGCACACCAGTTCCACCGGCTCGGAGCCAAAAGCCCGTTATATTATGGTCGGAGGATTTCTGGGCGCCGGAAAAACCACCGCTGTGGCCAGGCTTGCCCGGTGGCTTACCGACAAGGGTCTGCGGGTAGGGTTGATTACCAACGATCAGGGCAGTCATCTGGTGGACACTACGATGCTGGCATCGCGGGGCTTTTCAGTCGAAGAGATTCCTGGCGGATGTTTCTGCTGCCGGTTCAATTCACTGGTCGAGGCCGCGAAACGATTAACCGCAGAGAGTCGCCCGGAAGTGTTCATTGCCGAACCGGTTGGCAGTTGCACGGACCTGGTCGCCACGGTCACCTACCCGCTGCGCAAGATGTATGGGTCGGAGTTCACCATTGCTCCCTTGAGCGTGATGGTTGATCCGATTCGCGCTCTGCGTGTGCTCGGCCTGGAGCCAGGCGGAAAGTTCTCCGACAAGGTCATCTACATCTACCGCAAACAACTGGAAGAGGCGGACCTAATCCTGATCAATAAATGCGACCTGCTAGTTCGAGAGCAAGCAACCTCTTTGCGCGCAGCGCTGGCCGCTCAGTTCCCCAAAGCCCAAATCTTTGAAGCATCCGCGCGGCATGGCACAGGCCTGGAGACCTGGTTCGAACATATCGCCACCACAAGCCAGACGCCTCGCGCCATCATGGAAGTGGATTACGAGGTGTACGCTGACGGCGAAGCGCGCTTGGGTTGGTTAAACTGCACGCTGAGCCTCAAAGCCAACGAAGCCATCGACGGCAACAAACTGGTGCAAGAATTGGCCGAGGACATCCAAGCCAATCTGAACGAAGCCGGAACGGAAGTGGCCCACCTCAAGATGACGCTCGATGCTGACAACGAGCTGGGAGACCTTGCGGTGGTCAACCTGGTAAGAAATGATTTTATCCCTGAGCTCTCGCAGAGTTTGCAGGATAGCTTCACCAGCGGGGAACTGACCATCAATATGCGAGCGGAAGCGCCTCCCGAAGCCTTGCGCGACACCGTCAAGGCTGCGGTGGCAAGGTGTGCTCAGAAATTCCCTACTCTCAGCCTCGACTGGCAGCACCTGGAGTCATTCCGGCCAGGCAAACCGCAGCCGACCCATCGCGTCACGGCACCAGCATGACCCCTCGCAGACCACCAGCAACTCAATCAGAGTGAACCCTGCCCGATTTTCCAGTTTGCGGCCGTGCGGCATCTATCTAAGTTATGCCCTCTTGCCCGATAAAAAGAAATCCTTAATTACATCCGCCACGCGTTGGATTTGGGGATCGGTCAGCTCCGGATAAATCGGCAGACTGAGGCATTCGCGGGCGGCCTTCTCGGCGATGGGGAAGTCGCCGGCTTTATAGCCGAGGTGCGCGTAGGCCTTTTGGAGGTGGAGGGGGAGCGGATAATGCAGCGCGCAGCCCACGTGATGGCTTTCCAAATGCTTTTTCAGTTCGTCCCGCTGCGGGTGTCGGACCACATAAAGATGCCAGGCGCTCTGGGCCCAGTCCGCTTCGCGCGGCAGTTGCAGCGGGGTATTGGCCAGCAATTCATGATAGCGATGGGCCACCCGCCGACGAGCGCGAGTCCAGGCGTCCAAATGCTTGAGCTTGACCCCCAACACAGCGCCCTGGATGCCTTCCATGCGATAGTTGAACCCGATTTCGTCATGGTAATAACGCTGGGTAGACCCGTGTTCTCGCAAGGCCCGGGCGCGAGTCGCAAACGCAGCATTATTGGTTACCAGGGCTCCGCCTTCGCCGTAAGCACCTAAATTCTTTCCGGGATAAAAGCTGAAACCAGAGACTTCGCCGAAAGTGCCGACAACCTTGCCTTTGTAGGTGGCGCCATGAGCCTGCGCGGCGTCCTCGACCAAAGCCAGTTTATGCTTCCGGCATAGCGCCAGGAGCGGCTCGAGATTGGCCGGATGTCCGTACAGGTGGACCGGCATGATAGCTTTAGTGCGCGGAGTGATGGCGCGCTCGACCTGGGCCGGATCCAAATTAAAAGTGGCCTCGTCGATATCGACATAAACGGGTTTGGCGCCGGTATAAGAAATCGCCCAACTCGTCGCGACAAAGGTGCTGGGCGTGGTAATGACCTCGTCCCCTGGGCCGATATTGAGCAGGAGCAAGGCCACGTGCAAAGCCGAGGTGCCGCTGTTGAAGGCCACGCAATGCTGGGCTTCGCAAAAGCGGGCGAAATCCTTTTCGAACTGGGCCACGTCGGGTCCCAGGCAAAATGAACAATTGTCCAGAGTCCGCGCAATGGCGGCGTCGAACTCGGCGCGGAGCGGCCGCATTTGGGCCACGAGGTCAAGATAAGGCACGGAGTCGTTCTTTTCTGGCTGAGTTGTCATTGACAAGAAGCCTAGCGTCTTTTAGCCCAGAAACAACCCGGAACATCCCGGAGTGGATGTCCCGTAAAGAACCGAATCGACTGAATGCAAAGGAGGTATTGGAAATGCTGGCATCCGCGGGCTGCGGACAAGAATGTCCGCGCGCCAGCCGAGTAGGGCTCGGCGGGAGCCTCGCCCCACCCGTTGAAGGACTTTTAGGTTGATCTGCAGTTTCGGGCCACTAGATTGCGGCGATGCGAGAACAGTCATTGGATTTCCTCAGGAAACTGGTTAATACACCCAGCCCCGTGGGCCACGAGGCGCGCGGTCAACGGGTTTGGCTCGATTACGCCAAGCAATACGCGGATGAGACCTTCTCAGACGCCTACGGTAATTGTGTGGCGGTCCTTAACAAGGGCGGCTCGCCGCGGCTCATGCTGGCCGGGCACGCAGACGAAATCGCCATGGCCGTCAACTATATCGACGAGGATGGTTACGTTTATGTGCGCAAGATGGGCGGAGTGAACGCCGCAATTTCCAAGGCGCAACGCATTGTCATTCATACGCGCAACGGCTCCGTCAAAGGAGTGGTGGGGAACGTCGCGCCCCATCTGATGAAGGAGGAAAAGGACCCGAAACCTCCCAAAATGCACGAGCTTTTTATCGATCTAGGAGTCAAGGGCCGCAAAGAGGCGGAGAAACTCGTGCAGGTCGGCGACCCCATCACGATCACCGCGGAATTCGATTTGCTCCGCAACGACCTGGCTGTCGCCCGTGCGTTCGATAACCGAATCGGCACGTTTTCCGTGGCGGAAACACTGCGGCTATTGAAGGAATCAAAGAGCCGGCTGCAAGCCGAGATTTGCGCTGTCTCCAACGTGCAGGAGGAAGTGGGGTTGCTGGGAGCGCGACAAATCGCCTATTCACTCAAGCCGGACGTAGCGCTGGTGGTCGACGTGACCCACGCGACAGATTATCCGACCGTCAACAAACCGCAGCACGGTGATGTGAAAGTGGGAGCCGGCCCGACGCTGACCCATGGCGGATGCAACCACCCCGAGGTCGTTGGCCGGATCGAACAAGTCGCTCGAAACAAAAAAATCGCGCTGCAACACGAAGCAACCTCCGGCACCAGCGGCACGGACACCGATGTTATTTTCTGGACCCGGGGCGGAATCGCTAGCGCCCTCGTCAGCCTTCCGAACCGCTATATGCATTCGCCGGTTGAGGTCGTAAGTTTGAACGACCTGGAGCAAATCCCTCAGCTCCTGGCAGGCTTTGCCACCTCGCTTAAGAAAGGTGAAGAATTTAAGGTGAAAATCTGAATCCCTACCTGGTGATATCCTCGGGACGAACTTCGAGGCACTCGTCCTGATCTTCCCAAACAACCGCTGGGTAAGATTCAAGCAGACGGTGCGCAAGCTTGGCACCTGCCTGGGCGAGCAGTTCTTCTGCTTCTTTGGCCGCCTGTTCAAAAGCCCGATCGTAGTCCCCGGACGTCTTGCGTTGAGCATCGTCCCAATGGGCAACGGCATGCACCGGACCGTAGCGCGCAGCCCACGCCTCCAACTCGGGTCGAACGGCTTCCGGGATTTCTTCAAAGGGTATCAGCGCTTCGTTGCAGTGCTGGCAGATGAGCCCCGCCTCCCGAATATCCCTGGTGAGCAGAGGCAAAATGGGCGCCCGGCAGCAGGGTGATTCGGTGTAGGCCGCCGGCGGCGTGGCAAGCCGCTTAAACCAGATCTGTCGCTCGTGAGCCAACTGCGCGGCGAGCCGGTAGGCTCCCAGCAAAGGATGTGACAAACGCCAGATCTTGCCCTCAAACTGACCTAGTGTCTGAGCCATCCAGCGCGCCAGGGTCAGGTCATCGAAATCACGAAACACCAGGCCGTATTCCTTCCACAGGACGTCCAGCGGGGAGTCGGCATTTGCAGGCATTGCTGCTGAGTGTTGCCCGGCCGAAGGGGAATGTCGAGCAGGGATCATAAACGCCGCTCGCTGGCGCCAGGCGCAGGTTCTGACAAGGGCTGGTGGGGCGAGGTCCGGGGCCTGAGCAAGGAAAACGCTGAAAAACTGAAACGCTGAGACGCTGAAAGCTGTAAGACAAAGCGGAAATCGGGAAAGAACGGAAACGGAACTGCCATTATTCAACCGCAGAGAACGCAAAGAACGCAGAGAAGAGGAAGGAAACCTTCACAAACACTTTGCTTTCTCATCTGCGGTCGCCCTGAATCTGCGGGGGATATCAGGGCTCGGCTCCCCGAGCCTCGCCCCACCAGAAACTCGCGGCGGGACGCCGGCGCTCCCAGGGTCAGGGATTGGGTAGCAGGCTGACGGAATAGAAATTAAACGCGGCCTCGGCGTTGGGATCGAGGTAGGTAGAAACGTTGCTGATAGCGCTGTTGGTCGCGATGGGTGTCCACGCCGACAATGCGGTCGCTCGACGTATGACGTAGGTTAAGCCAGGAGTGGTTGAATAGGTAAACTGAAAGCTTGTGACAGAGGGCCGAAATGGGCCCTGAACAGTGATGGGAGCCGGGGTCACCACATGAACCTCGACGCTGGTGGAGGTGTTAGTCGCTCCAAGATTATCAAAGGCTACTGCGCTTAGACTGTAGCTGCCAGCCGGCAAGTTCACGACGTTTAACAGCGCAGTGGCCGAGGGGTGGGCGACGGAGCCCAATAAAATCGAGCCCGCATAGAAATCAATGTTGGTAATAGTAGCGCCGTTGGCCGAAGCCGTTGCCGAAATGCTGCCGGTCCAAGGGGCGGCAAACGTAGCGCCGTTGGTCGGAGAAAGGATCGAGATGGAGGGTGGGACGCTGGACAGTACTTCCTGCACGACAATGGTTCCCGTTTGGAAAGAATGGACAAGGCAACGATACGGGAAAGTCCCGGCTTTGGAAAACGTCTGGGTAAAAACAAAACCATTGCCGTGAATACCCGAATCCCAGAGTGCTGGAAGTCCAGGGCCGGTGCTCGAGTGCGAGTTGGCGCCTTGCCAGGTCCATTTCACACTGTCACCGACAGAGTTGGTCACGTTTTGTGGCGAGAAAAAATCGTCTCCAACAGTCACATCGGTCGTGCCGACCCCTAGAGCCGCTCGAAACGAACCCAAAAGGCAGGCGGCTGCAGCGACGGCCACCCAGGACAAAAACGGCGACATCAATTTACGCAAGTCCATAAGCATAAGGAAGGCGCCTGAGTTGATAAGGACAGGCGCTTATCCTGTTATTGCTATAGGATGGACCAGGATCGATTTTGTTCCCGGCCGGCACCGCTTGTCGAACGGAAGGCCTCAGGTGATCCTAACAAGATGGCTTGCAACAACCCTTAGTGCAGCCGGGTTAAGATTTGCTGGCCGCGGAGCGCAAACGCTTACCCGTAGGGATAACGAGCTTTTTCGATGGGAAGTCCGCGCACATCGATTTGCGCAAGGTCGGCGAGCCCGACGCCGGCTTGCTCGGCGAGCAGGAGATGATTATCGCAGGACTGAAACGGTTTAACGCCACGGACTGCGCGCGGATTGTCGTACCCCATGATGGCGGTGCCCACTGCGTCAGTGGAAACCGGATTCAAGCCGGCGATCAGCAAGCCAGGCGAGGTGGCCTTCAAGGGAGCGGCTTCGCGACACCAGGGTCCTTCACCACCGCTCATCGAGGTGATGGCGTCAATAATCGCCAGGTGAACCGGCCGCGCCGAGCAGATGTCGGCCACGATGCGCGGCACCCGCCAGGTTGCTTCCACGGAACTGATGCCGCTTTTCAGGCCCGGCAGCTTGATTTTATCAAATCCAACAGGGCTATGTAGAACATCACGCCCTTCCAGAGAATCCTCGCGTCCCGATCCGGACGTGTAGATGGAATTAGGGGTGATGCCAAAAAGATTCTTCATGGTCAGCGTTACCCCCGCGGTCACGTGGTTCTTGAGCTTTGCCAGGGAGACAAACACGTCCGTATCCACGTAGGAATGATTGAAATCGAAGCCCGTAAACATATAGCCACCCGAAGGGACGGGCAGATGCGCGTAGTTCTTGCCATGGCCTAGATTGCGAGTGTTTTCAAACTCGACCTGGCCTAGCGCCTGC
>Ga0210409_10001773_pt1 | contig 27248 bp, 23 predicted proteins | sample IncBWH17MmetaG_FD_161649 | JGI IMG/M metagenome (GOLD analysis project Ga0210409, IMG submission 161649) | Forest soil microbial communities from Barre Woods Harvard Forest LTER site, Petersham, Massachusetts, United States - Inc-BW-H-17-M | ecosystem: Environmental > Terrestrial > Soil >...
GTTCCCGGTGATGCGCTTTGGTGCAGCTTTGGCCGCTGCGGCACTGGCCTCGCTTTGCTTTCCGGCCGCAGCGGCGTGCGCTTTCTCACCGCCTTTCGCGCCTTTCTTCTCTTTCTTCTTGGGAGCTTCCTTGATTCCAGAAAGCTTGCGCAGGATTTTGGCACGCTCTTCCGGAGTCTTTCCCCGGCCGGTCAACTGAATCGCAAACACTTGCTCCACAATGGCGTCGAACTTCGGCCCGCGCGCCATACCCAGTGCTTCCAACTCATTGGCCACTGCGGGAACGCCAATGCGAACCGGCCGCCATTTATTCAGGTAGGCGCGGATTTTCGAGAGCGCCGCCGAGTTGCGCGATTCCGCGAGTAAATACGCCATTTGATCGAGCGGCATTTTCTCGAGAAATCGGTAGGCATCGATTGGAGCATTCAACTTGCGGCCGGATAATTCCTTTGCCGCCTCGTCAGCCTCTTGCCCGAAGCCCAAGACTTCGTCAGACTCGGCCGAACGATAGCCAGCCTTCGACAGCACTCCTGCTTGCTCACGGTCCTTCAACCGGCCCAAAATGGCCAACTGCATGGGAATCGCCAGGCGCGGGCGGAACCCGGCAGTGAACAGATCTTCGCGGACCTTTATCAATCGCGCAATCGCATCGTAGTCCGGGTGCCGCTTGGCGAGATTGGGATTGACTGCCTCCAGCAGGTCGTGCTGTTCCCACGCTTTCAATACGACCGTCGGCCGCTCTTCACGGGCAAGGGCGCGCAACTCGCCGCCGGCGTCATCCGGCGTGATGGTTTTTTGCAATTCACGTTCGATGGCCAGGTCAAACCATTCCTGCGTGCGCGCCTCGAGCTTGAATCCCATACGCGAAGAAAATCGGAGCACGCGAAGCAGGCGCACCGGCTGATTGGTAAAGCTGTGAATGGTCAGCGCGCGCACTTCGCCGCGCTCGATATCGGACAAGCCGTTAGTGGGATCGAGGAGCAGTCCGCGCGACGCGGGGTTTAGGGAAATCGCAATCGCGTTCAGGGAAAAATCGCGTCGCCGTAAATCTTCCATGATGGTCGACCAGCGAATCTCTGGCCGCGTTCCAGGCCGCACGTAATGGTCATCACGCGCGCCCGAAATGCTGCCTTCCACATCGCCCGCGAACAGCACTTCGATGTGACGCAGCTTTTCATCCTCGGAAAGGATTTTCGCGCCGCCCTTTTCCAGTTCGCGCGCTATTTTCGAGGGATTCCCTTCCACCGTGAAATCCAGGTCACGCAGCGAGGCTCCGGTGATGAGGTCGCGCACCGTGCCACCCGTCAAGTACAAGTTAAAGCCCATCGCCGCCGAAAGTTCCTGCACGCGCATCATCACGGCGCGCTGCTCCGGCGACAACCGGCTTTCCAGCAAGAACATGTAATCTGGCATCTTTCTCCTTAGCCTTGACGTGAGCGCGCTAGATTCCGCGCGACGTCCTCTCTGCATTCCCGGGGTTCCGAGCACCCGGCCCGCTCCACGCGCTTGCCATGGTTAGGCTCGCGGGTGATGAGCCTTGTAAATCTGCTTCAACCGCTCCTCGACAACATGGGTATAAATCTGCGTCGTGGATATGTCCGCGTGGCCGAGCATCAATTGCACCGAGCGCAAGTCCGCGCCGCGTTCCAGTAAGTGGGTGGCAAAGCTGTGGCGCAGCATATGCGGCGTCAGCGCGACGCGCAGGCCGGCGCGCCGTCCATATGCCGACAATATCTTCCAAACGCCAACGCGACTCAGCCCCACGCCGCGCCTGTTCACAAAAAGCGCCGGGCCGGAACTGGCTTTTGCATTGCGCAAGAGCTGAGGACGCCCTTCGCGGAGATATTTGTCAACCATGCCGAGCGCCTTCTTGCCCACCGGAACGATACGTTCCTTATCGCCCTTGCCGATGCAGCGCACGCAGCCTACTTTGGCGTCCAAGTCGCTCACGCCCAGGCCAATCAACTCGGATACGCGCAACCCTGTCGAATACAACACTTCCAGCATCGCGCGATCACGCAATCCAGTTGGCGTCTGCGAGTCCGGTTGCTCCAGCAACTTCTCGACTTCTTCCAGCCGCAAATATCCCGGCAAGTGACGCCGAATCTTGGGCGATTCCAAATTGATGGATGGATCTTCCGGAATCAGCTCCTGAATCTGCGCGAAGCGGAAAAAATTCCGCAGAGTTACCAACTGCCGCGCCACAGTGCGACTTTCCAGCTTTTGGCGATATAAGCTGGCCAGAAAATCCACCAGGTCGTCCCGGCCCACACTCTCCAGTGTGAGCTTCCGCTTTCGCGCGAACTCTTCAAACTTGTTCAGGTCGCGTCTGTACGCAGAAATCGTGTTCGCAGAGAGCCCCTTTTCCACGCGTACGTGCATCATAAATGACGAAATGACCGCCGCAATTTCCATCAGATTTCCACGTATGACGTGCCGTTGCGGCCACGCCGCGAAGCGATTCCGTAAACCTCTTCCATTTCATGGCACCGGAAAAGCCAGGCTAGCCCGAGGTAGAGAGCCGTCGCCCCCACGATAAGCCCAGTGAAGATGGAGAGTTGCACGAGAAACCGTGAGTGCATGGCAAACTCCGTGTAATGATTGCCCAACCAGCACGCTACTCCCATTATTCCCGCGCACAGGGAAATCTTCGCAAAGGAACGCAAAATCTCCATGGTCCCCAACGCTCCGTAGCGCAGCCGGAAAATGATAAACAGCGCGAAGAAATCAAAGAAACACGCAATGGCGGTGGCCAGCGCGGGGCCGCCGTTCTGAACGCGCTTAAAGAAAAACTGTAAAAACACGATATTGAGCACCAGATTGATCATCAGCGAGATCCCGGCCACGATCACCGGCGTCCTAGTGTCTCTCGTGGAGTAAAACGCCGGCACGATGAGCTTTACCGACGCGAGAGCAGGTAAGCCTAGCGCGTAATACAATAAAGCCCGCGCCGTCAATCGTGTGGACGCCGTAACGAACTGTCCGTGTTGGAATAGCACGCGAATAATAGGCTCGCGCAAGATCATCAAGCCGAGAGCGGCCGGTATGGTAATAAATGCCACAATTCGCACGGAAAACGTCAGTGTTTTCTTTAGCGCTTCATAATCTTTCGCGGCCGCCTGATGCGACATCATGGGCAAGATAGCGGTAGCCACGGCAATGGCGTACCCACCTAGAACCAGTTCCATCACCCGGTCTGCATAATAGAGCGCGGTCAGACTGCCTGCAGGCATCTTGCTCGCTGTGGAGAAATAGGTGTCCACGAAGAGGTTGATCTGGCCGATTCCTATGCCGAAGAAGCGTGGAAGCATCAGGCGCGCGACGTTTTGAATGCCCGGGTGTGAAAACGATATGCCGAAGTCAAACCTCATCCCTTTCTGCACGAGCGAGGGCACCTGAATCAGAAACTGCAACGCGCCCCCGACCAAGACTCCGACAGCAAGGGAAATCGCCGGATCCTTGAAATACGGCCACACCAATGCAGTCGAAAAAACGATGACCGCTAAGTTCAAGAAAACAGATGTAGCCGCGGGTAACCCAAAGGTATGAAAGCAGTTGAGGATGCCCATAGCCAAGGCCGCCAGGGCCACAAAGAAGAGATAGGGAAAAATGACGCGGTTCAGGTTGACGGCTTGGTCCCATGACACATTGCTGGCATCGGCGGTAAAAACGTGAATCACGGCCGGCGAGAACACCATCCCCAAGACGGTGATGATCGCGACAACGAAGGCCAAGGTCCAGAACAAGCGGTTCGCGAAATCCCAGACCTCCGCTATGGATTTCTCCCGCATGTAAGTCGTGAAAACGGGGATGAAGGAGGCCGTCATGGAGCCTTCCGCCACCAGGCGGCGGAAGAGGTTCGGAATCCGGTAGGCCAAAATAAAGGAGTTAGCAGATAGAGAGGTGCCCAGAAGGAATGCGATTCGTTGGTCGCGCACATACCCCAATATGCGGCTAACTATGGTGACCAGGGATATGATCGAGGCCGACTTCAGAATCTGCTTTTTTTCGGTCAACGGACCTCGCTCCGTGGCCTAAACCCAATGAAAACAATGACTTGACAGGGAAAACGCGCTTAACATAACATACATTTCGGCTTTTCGCAAATAAGCCTAATTCATAACGTGCGGATTCTTGAAGAACCGAGCCCCAGCCTCTACCCACAAGAAAGTTGTGATCGTGCTTCTCGACAAGACAGCCCTTCGCGGCTATCTGAGTCCGACGCGGCTCGGTCAATCTGACCCTATTGATGTCCTGACTCCCGACGGGGAACATGAGCAAATCCCATTGGCGAAGATCCGCTCAATCTACTTCGTGAGGGAGTTTTCCGATGATTTCGAGCCGGAGCGCAAAGCGTTTCTCAGCCGCCCCAAACTCGATGGCCTCTGGGTGCGGCTACGCTTCACGGACAATGACACCCTTGAGGGTGTCGTCCCGAACGACTTGCTGTCCCTGCTCGACAATGGCCTGCAAATCACGCCACCGGACCTGAATTCCACGAGCGACCGCATTTTCGTCCCCCGCAGCGCTCTGTCCGAAGTGACCGTGCTCGGCGTAGTCGGTATCGCGCGCCGCAAACCCGCCGCCGCTGCCGCAGCAGCAAATCAGCCTCGCCTATTCACCGATTAGGAGCTTAAGCTGCAAGGTTAGCCTCCGCTGACACCCTTAATCTTTACTTCGCGTCCTAACCGCGAGGGAACTCGCGCCGTCATTACACGTATATACCAGCGGTAGTCCCGCGAGGTGACGATGCAATCGCTCCTATCGGATTTGCGCTATGCCGCACGGGAACTGCGGAAGCGCCCGGGCTTCACACTGACAGCTATTCTCTCTCTAGCTCTAGGCATCGGAGCCACAAGCGCCGTCTTCTCCGTGATTTACGCTGTGTTGATCGATCCCTTCCCCTACCCAGGCTCCGACCGCATTGTGGAGCTGCGGCTTGTAGACAAGGCTGGCCATGATCGCTTTGCTGGCCTTAGTGGATCGCAGGCAGCCCAACTTCAACAGACGAAATCGCTCGAAGACGTCACGCTGATGGACTGGTGGAACCTGACCACCACGGACGGCGACCTGCCGGAAGATGTGAGCACTGTGTATATCTCCCCTAACGCGCCAAGTCATTGGGGCCTTCGCGCGCTAAAAGGGCGCTGGCTAATCCCCTCGGACGCGCCGCCAGGAGAATCGCCGCAGCCGGTGGTTGTCATTACCTACGGATTTTGGCAGCGCTATTTTATGGGCGACCCTAACGTGATTGGTCGCACTCTTCAGCTGGTCCACAAGCCGTATCAGATCGTCGGCGTGATGCCGCCGCGCTTCAAATGGGGCAACGCGGATATGTACCTGCCGCTGAAGGTGTCGCAAGATCCGAATATTCGTTACGGCGCTTCTCTCAAAATCCGCGAAGGCGTGAGCGATACGCAAGCGAGCGCCGAGCTCCAGCCCATCGTCGAAGAATTCGCGAAGCAAGCTCCCACACAATATCCGGACAAGTTTAGGGTGAAGCTGCGAAGCATCGTCGAGGTGTACGCGAGGCCGCTTGGCCCCACGCTGTATTTGCTTCTCGGTGCGGTTGCTTCCCTGCTGCTGATTGGCTGCGCGAACGTCTCGATTTTGCTTTTGGCGCGAGGCACGGAGCGCCAGCACGAACTAGCCATCCGGGCGGCCATTGGAGCGGACCGGCTGCGCATGATTCGGCAATTGCTTACGGAGTCGCTTGGCATCGCCACAGCGGGCGCGACCCTGGGCGTCGTCGTGGCGTGGCGAGGGCTTTCCTTGCTCGCCAAATGGCTGCCGGAGAACTCCTTCCCGGCGGAATCCGTGATTAAAATGAACATTCCGGTGCTGCTCTTTAGCGTTGCGCTGGCTTTCGCGACAGCGATTGTCTTTGGACTTTGGCCGGCGCTGCAACTTTCGCGTCCAGAGATCGCGCGGCTGATGCAGAGCAGCACGCGCCGCATCGCCGGAAGCGTGGGAGCGAGGCGCAGCCACGGCGCCATGGTTGCCGCGCAGGTAACCCTGACGCTTCTGATGCTGAGCGCGGCGGGCGCCGCGGGCAAAGGCTTCCTCCGCCTGGTGAATGCCGATCTCGGGTACGACCCGCACAACACCATGTCCGTGCCAATTCCCGTGCACGAGAACACGCACGTATCGTGGAAAGATCGTTCTGAATATTTCGAGCAAATCCGCTCCAGGATCGCGGCTATGCCACAAGTGGTCGCGGCCGGCATCTCCACCAACGCAACGCCGCCAGGGAGCGGCTGGCCTCAGCCGGTCGAGATCATGGGCAGCACCGCGTCGGAAAAACCTGAAGCGCGTGTGAGCTTTGTCAGCCCGGAGTATTTCCCGGTGCTGAAAATTCCGCTGGCACAAGGGCGGCTCTGGGATCATACGGAAACCATGCGCGGCGGAGCGCTCGCGGTGATCAACCAAACCATGGCGCGCCAGCTTTGGCCCAATGGCGACGCTATTGGCCATCAAGTCCGTATACCGTCGTTGAAAGATCAGCCGCCCTATCAACGTGCGGTTGCTGGAAGCGATGGCTGGCTGCAAATTATCGGCATCGTCGCCGATAGTCGGGATGATGGCCTGCGAAACGCGGTTAAGCCGGCGCTTTATGTGCCGTTCACTACGCAGATGTGGATGTTCACGCAAATTCTGGTGCGCACGCGCGTTCCGCCGCTTTCGCTTTTGCACGACATTCGCGCGCAGCTTGTGCGCATCGATCCGGAACAACAGACCATGCGTGTGCGTGACCTCGACGCATGGATTACCACCCAGGACGAATATGCGCAGCAGCGCCTGGTTGCCACATTGTTCGGCATCTTCTCGATTTTGGCGCTGGCGCTTGCAGCCGTCGGCTTGTACAGCGTCGTGTCCTATGGAGTCGCCACGCGCACCAACGAATTCGGTATTCGCATGGCCCTCGGCGCGAAGGCCGCGGACGTGTTCCGCATCGTGCTTTCCTCCACAGCGGCGAGTGTGGGTAGCGGGCTAGCAGCTGGCCTTGTGTTAAGCATCGCTTTGGACAAGCTCGCCACAAAGTGGGTCGCACAAAGTTCGCGTGACCCGCTGATCTTGGCTGGTGTGACGCTGCTCCTGATCTTCGCTGCCGCAATGGCGTGTCTGGTGCCAGCCCGCCGCGCGGCCGCCACCGATCCCATGCAAGCGCTGCGCTACGACTAAGCCGCGGACATTCGGCGGGAAGCTGTGAGGGATTTCGCTCGGCGGATCATCGGCAGATTAGGCGGGATACCGAGATGGCGCGTTCCCCAGTGGCAAAGCTCGCCCATCAGCGGAATCAGCTCATTGCCGGCTTTCGTCAGTGAATAGGTTACTTGCGGCGGCACGACCGGCTTGCTGGTGCGTCGTACGATGCCGTCGGACGCAAGCTCTCGGAGTTGTGAAGCGAGAACTTTTTCGCTGATGCCAGGCACAAGGTCGCGCAGTTCCGCAAAGCGCCGTGGACCAAATCCCAAGTGCCAGACCACCAAGACTTTCCATTTCCCGCTTAGGACATTGATCGTGCCCTGCACTGGGCATCCGTGGCTGTCTTTCATGCGAGGCTCCGAGCTTACAAAATTGTGCGTACTTCCGCAGGGTTCCCGAATACTTATACCATTTACCTTTTACGGAGGAGAACGCCATGATTCTAGTCACCGGAGCTAGCGGAACGGTCGGTAAAGCGGTGTTGAGCGAAGTGGCACGAAGCGGAGCAAAGCACAAAGCGATGTACCGCTCGGCGGAGGAAGCGGCGAAAGCGCCCGCACGGACAGCGACCGTTGTTGCAGACTTCTCAAGAAAGGAAACGCTTGCACCCGCGCTGCGTGGGGTAGAGAGCGTCTATCTAGTGTGCTCGCCGATTCCCGATCTGCCGCAACTGGAAAGCAACATGATAGAGGCTAGCGTCGCCGCCGGCGTCAAACATATCGTACTCAGCTCCGCTTTAGGCGCGGGCGATTACCCGAAGTCGTTCCCTTCCTGGCATCGGAAGGTGGAAGATAGACTGAGGAGCACGGCGATTTCATTCACAATACTCCGGCCAAACAGCTTCCATCAAAATTTGCTCACGTATTTTGCTCCAAGCATCCGGGCGCAAGGCGTTTTCTACAGTTCTATGGGCAAGGCACGGGTGAGCTTTCTTGACGTTCGCGATATCGCCTCGGTGGCTGCAAAGACGCTGACCGGTGGCGAGCACCGCGGAAAAACCTATGAGCTCAATGGGCCGGAAGCGCTGAGCTACGCCGAGGTGGCCGACAAAATCTCAAAGCACGCAGGACGCACCGTGCAGTATGTGGACATCCCTGCGGAAGCGCAGCGGAAGGCGATGCTGGACCAAGGCATGCCAGTTTGGCAGGTCGATGCCCTGCTCGATTTGCAGGGATATTACACGTCCGGGAAAGGAGGCGAAGTCGACCAGTTGCTGGCAAAGCTTTTAGGGAGGCCGCCGATCACCATGGATCGTTTCCTTTCCGAATTCGCTGGAGAGTTCCGCAGCCAAGCGGCAAAGGCCTGAGGGCTGCGATTGCACGCCATCAATCCGAACACCTAGTGACTCGCAGCGAAAGCTGCAAGGATATGCGATTGCGAGTCGCACGCGTTACTCGCCACTTCTCCGCGGTTATGCGAGACTTCTCTGCATAAGAGGAGCCTCGTCCATGAAACTCTCCGAAGTTGCGCAGAAGCTTGCTTGCCGCCTGGAAGGCGCGCCCGACGCCGAAATTCGTGGGATCGCCGGCATTGAACACGCCGAGCCCGGCCAAATCACGTTTCTCGCGAATCGCCGCTACTTCCCTCTTTTGAAGACCACGCGCGCTTCCGCGGTGCTCATCGAAGATGGCATCCGAATCGATCGCGGCGCCCGCTCGTCCCCCCTCGCTGCGTTGCGCACGCCAAATCCCTATCTCGCCTTCGCGCACGCCATTGAACTCTTCTATCAGCCACCACGTTACGAGCCAGGCGTTCATCCCACAGCCATCGTTGCCAAGAACGCGAGCATCGGCAATGGCGCGCACATCGGGCCTTACTGTTTCATCGACGATGACGCAGAAATCGGGCGCAACGCGGTGTTGCATAGCTTCGTCACAATTTATCGTTGCGTAAAAATCGGCGACGATTTCTTCGCACACGCGCACGCGATTGTGCGCGAACACTGCCGCATCGGCCACCGCGTCATTCTCCAAAATGGCGTGGTTATCGGCGGCGACGGCCTCGGCTTCGCCAAGCAGAAAGATGGCACGTGGTACAAAATGCAGCAGTCTGGTCCCGCCGTGCTGGAGGACGACGTCGAAGTGCAAGCCAACGCCTGCGTCGACCGCGCTACCGTCGGCGAAACGCGCATCGGCCGCGGCAGCAAGCTCGATGATCTCGTGCTCGTCGGCCACGCTTCGCGCGTGGACGCTAACACGATGCTCTGCGGTCAAGTTGGCCTTGCCGGCTCCACAAAAATCGGCGCGGGCTGCATCCTAGCCGGCCAAGTAGGCACTGCCGGCCATCTCTCCGTTGGCGACGGTGCTGTGGTCACCGCGAAGAGCGGCATCCCCAGCGACATTCCGCCGCGCTCGCTGTACTCCGGTTACCCTGCGATCGAGAATCGTCAATGGCTGAAGAACACCGCCGCGCTGAATCGTCTGCCGGACCTGCAACGTCGCGTTTGGGAACTGGAATCCGAGATTGAAAAACTGAAGACTCGTCGCTAATCGCGTGCGGTGGCTGGTGTCTGGACCACGCCTATTCCTTTGGCTCCCAGAACGGCTCGCGCGCCGCAACGAATTCCACCGGCACTTCGGTGATGAAAGTCTTCAGCCAGCGCGTGCATTCCTCCATGCCCGCCTGCTCGGAAGGAATGTGCCCCAGAATAATCAGCGCCTTAGGCTTCCCTTCCGTCACTGCGTCGGCTACATACTCGACCGTTTCCCATTCGCGCGGTTCTCCGGTGATCAGTACCTGTACGTCGCTCATCTCGAGCGCGCGTGTCTCCTTTGCAAAACCAGAGGCACCGGGAACGAACACAACCTTACTTACTTTGAGCTTCGGGTCACCCACGACGCGCAGGACGTGAATCTTCAGGCGGTTTTTTAACTCGCTCGCCAGATGATCTAAATCTGTTTCTGGAAGCGCAAACACGTATTGATTGCCGGCATCTTGAAACTTTTCCCAGCCCAGCGCGTGCGCCATTCCTGCTTCAATGCCGTCTCGCTTCATGCGGTGCCAATGATCGTGAAATCTCCAGATAACCAAATTGTGTTCCTGAATAAAGGCGCGCTTGGCGGCCCACACAGGGTCGTTCTCTTTTTGCTCCAAGTCCGGTTTATCTTGGTGATTGTAGAAAGTGGGCTCGTGCGTGATGATCAGGCTTTGCCCCGACGCTGCGGCGCGCTGAAGTACATCCAGCGTGGCCATCATGGTCACCGCAATGCCTTTGACCTGCGCATCCGGATTTCCCGCCTTGAACGTATCGACCGTCTCTTGTTGCCACGGAATTCCCACATGCGCTTGAATGCGCGCTATCGCGTCTTGAGCTGTCAGAGGTTTGTCTTGGGACGCCGCTGATTTCGCGCCAATACTGGCGGTTGCAGCCAAGAAAAGAAGTCCGCAGGCCCAAAAGCTTCTGTTTTTCATTAGGAAGAGTCCTTTCTTGACCTAGGTCGCTCGACTGCGAAACCTCACGTTCCTTCCGGCGGCGTGGCTCCAGGAAAACCAACAGGTCGCTGATCCGGCGGCAAACCCGCGGCCATCGTGTAGTGTACGCGGTCATTCAGCTCGTCGCGCTGCTCGAAGGAATATTGCGATGCATCGATCGGCTCCAGAAATTCCACTAAGATCTCGCCCGGATAAATCTTCAGCGAACGCTTGGGCATCACTTTGTGCGCGCTGGAGCATGCGATCGGCACGATCGGCAGGCCTGCTTTGATGGCCATCACCACCGCGCCCTTTTTGAAAGTTTGCAGGCGGCCGTCCGGGCTGCGCGTGCCCTCGGGATAAATCAGAAACGATTGACCCTCACGCATCGATTGGGTCGCTTTCTCCACGCTGGCAATCGCCGATTCTCGCTCGCTGCGTTTGACCGGAATGAATCCCGCCAGCGTAAAAGCCTGCCCGGCAATCGGCCACTTGAACAACGATTCCTTGAGCAGAATGGCCACGCGTCGCGGAATGGCCCCTACCACCGCCGGCGCGTCGGCTGAACTGGTGTGATTGGCCACGAACAGACACGCGCCCGCAGGCACGCGCTCGCGCCCAACAATCCGCACTCTGACTCCGACCATCCGCATTATAGACACGATGCCGTTGACCCCCGCCCAATAAAGCGGATTCGGGTTACGCGAAATCAGCGTATACAGAAGCAGCGGCGGCCCTGCAAAAAGGGCGTACAGCGGGAGGACGATGCAGACGAAAATGGCGCGCAGCATGGCGGGCAGAACTCTCTCGAATCACGCGGCCAGCGTCAAGTGCAGGGCTTCACTGCGCCAAGGTGGACGCCGAGGCGGTTACCGGTTGTGTGGTGCCCTGCAGGATTCCCTCGCGGATGCGCTTGGCTCTCGCATCCGCGCGCGGATCGTCAACGACTTGATAAAAAGTCTCCGTCGCTTCATCGATTCGGAAGTCGACAGACATCTCGCGATCATCCCGCCGAATCCGCAAGCGCATCGGATTGCCAGGTTTCTGCGAGCCGACCCACCGCTCCGCATTGCGTGGCGGCTCCGAGCCATTCCAACTTAGAATGACATCGCCGGAGCGAAGCCCCGCTTGCGCGGCGCCGCTTTCAGGGTCCACATCCCTGGCGATGGTTTCTCCGGCCGCGCCCCGCTCGCTGAAAAATCCGAGCACCGCGCGCTTGCGCTGCGTCGTGCGCAAATCGAGGCCAGCGAGCGGAAAAACCCGCGAATAAGGCAATGCATCCGCGTGTGACACGTACTTACTGAAAAATTCTTCAAACGACCCGCCGGCCACCCGCTCCGCCATCAAACGAACGTCCAGGCTGTCGCGGTACGGCTTGTTTTGCCTCGCGAATTCCTTGTTCATGGCGCGCAGCACGTCATCGAGACTTCTCTCGTTGTTCGTGCGATCGCGAATCAAAATATCGAGCAGCACGCCGAGTACTTGTCCCTTGGCGTAATACGACACGCTCTCTTGCGGCCGGTTGTATAGCGGATATTTCTCAAACCAGGCATCGAGGCTGGACTCTTCCGCGCTCTGCCAGCGGTTTGCAGGACGCGCTTCGAGATCGCTGATCTGCTGGCTTAGGTCGAACAAGAACTGGTCCTTACTCCACAATTGCGAGCGCACCAACGTATACGCCGCATACGTACTGGTCACGCCTTCCGCAAACCACAGCGCGCGCGTGTACTGTTCCTTCGTGTAATCCACCGGGTCCAGCGTGGCGGGCCGGATCCGTTTCACGTTCCAGAGATGAAAAAATTCATGAGCCGCGGTGTTGGGCAACTGCTCCTCGGAACGCAGCGAAATCGCCGTGGAATTGGCGTGTTCCATTCCGCCCGCCCCGCCTGCGGCTTCACCAAGGTGAAGTATGAAAGTGTAGTGCTCGTACGGAGCCCCTTCCATGAGCCTCAGCTGGTAACTGCAAATCCGCCGCAACTCTTCCTGAATCTCTTTCTTGTGCCACTTGTCGCCGTGCACCACGACGGAAATGCGCGGGGTTATTCCCGGAACATCAAACTGCTCAAACTTACCCGCCTCGATAGGCGCATCGACTAGTGCCTCATAACTCGCAGCGCCAAAAACGTAGCTGCGCGCGCGGCCCATAGACGATAGCGACTGAACGGGCGTGTTGGCGGCAGCCTGCCAGTCCAGCGGAACATCCGGCATTGCGATTTCAGCTTCCTCCGCCCGCCGATTCGGCACATACATCAGAATCATCGCGGCATTGATGAACGCATGCTCGCTGGTGAGTTGCGTCGCAAACGGCCCGGGCTCGTCCCAATAAGTCCCGTAGCGAACCGTGATCGTGCCTTTGCCCGTTACTCGCCATGTCAGCTTATCCACTCGTTCCAGCGCTGCCGGCCTCGCGTCCGCGAAGGCTTCGACGTCGCGCACGTGCACGCTAAAATCGCGAATCTGATAGAGCGCATTCCACGCCGCCATCTGCACGGTCACTTCCCCGGCTACATCCGGAATCTCCATGCTGATGTGGAAAATGTGCCGTTCTGGGTGGTCGATGGAGACTGTGTAACGAATCTTGGCGCGCGCGGCACTCGCTGCAAGCGTGAAACACCATGCGGCCAACAAAGCTCGGAGTGCCAGATACCGCCCGGCTTGTAGGATCATCACCGCGCGGGGGCCTCGGTGGGCATTACGCGGTCCAGCTTATTCACTAACTTCTCGCATAACCCATCGAAGCTGCCGTTGGACATAATCAACAAGAGGTCGCCCGGCTTCGCTTCCGCCGAAAGGTAATCAGCGATGGCATCAGAACCCGCAAAAGTACGGGCTTCACGACCCAATTGGCGGACATCCGCGGCAACCGATTCAGGATCCATACGGTTGTCATCGCCGAGCTGCTGCGCGCGAAACACGCCGCCGAGAACGACGCGATCCGCAAGAGCCAGCGCCTTCGGAAGCGAATCCTGAAACACTTTACGCCGCATCGAATTCGAGCGCGGCTCGAGAATCGCCCACAGCCGGCGCTTCGGCCAGCGGCTCCGCGCCGCCTCAATCGTCGCCCGCACCGCCGTTGGATGATGCGCGAAATCGTCCACCACCAAAATACCTCCGTGCTCGCCTTTCACGTCCATTCGACGCTTCACGCTGCGAAACGTTGCCAGCGCCTTCGCGAGAGCTACGGCGGTGATCCCACGTCCGTGCGCCACCGCGATTGCCGCCAGCGAGTTGAGGACGTTGTGCCGTCCCGTGGCCGCGAGCTCAAATTCGCCGAACAGCTTGCTCCTGTGCATCACGCGAAACCGCGTTTTTTCGCCGTCGACCACAACATCGCTTGCGACCCAATCGTTGCGCACATCAAATCCGTACGTCTCGACCGGACAAAAAGCCTTGTTCGCGGCATGTCGCAACGCCGGCCCGGAATCTTCTGTGTCGCCCCAAATCACCACGCGCCCCTTGCGCGGTACCAGGTTCACCAGCCGCCGGAACGCCAGCTCATACGCCTCGAAATCCGCATAAATGTCCGCGTGATCGAACTCCAGCGAAGTGATGATCAAATCATCCGGGTGATAATGAAAAAACTTCGGCCCCCTGTCCCAAAACGCCGTCTCGTACTCGTCACCTTCCAAAATAAATTCCCCACCGCCGCCCAGGCCATAACTCTTTCCGAAATTCTCTGCCACTCCTCCAACCAAGAAATTCGGCCGCCGCCCCGCGCTGTGAAAAATCCACGCAAGCATCGCGGTCGTGGTGGTCTTCCCATGCGTGCCGCCGACCACGATGGAATGCCGCCCCGGCAAAAACACTTCTTCCAAAATCTCCGGCAACGAGCGGTAAGCAATTTTGCGGTCCAGCACTTCCTCGAGTTCCGGATTTCCCCGCGCAATAATGTTCCCGACGATCACCAAATCCGGCGCGGGCTGCAGGTGCGCCGCATCAAAAGTGTTGTAAAACGAAATTCCCAGGCTCTCCAGCAGCGTCGAAGCCGGCGGGTACACGCCGCTGTCTGAACCGGTGACGCGATACCCACTCTCGCGCAGCATTCCCGCCAACGGCGCCATCGCCGACCCGCCGATTCCAATCACATGTACGTGTTTCCCGTCGTTCATCGTGTGACTGCCCCCTCCAAGATCTCCAAGGTGCCTTCGCCTTCCGCGTGCAATCGCGCAGTCACGCCGAGCGGAATCGTCAGCATAGGCCGCGCTGTGTGCCCCACTGGCGCGCCAAACACCACCGGCACACCAAGATGTCCAAGAATTCTTGCACAAACTTCGCGCACCGTCGGGCTGCCCGCCACCGGCGGCTCGCACTCCGGAAAATCGCCGAGCACGATTCCCTTCACTTCATCCAACTTCCCCGCCTGCTTGAAATGCATCAAGACGCGGTCTACCTGGTACGGCTTCATCCCACGATCTTCCAAAATCAAAATCGCTCCGCGTGTGTCCAGCTCCCACGGCGTGCCGAACGTCGCCTCCACCAGGGTCATCGCCCCGCCAAGCAGCCGCCCCTCCGCTTTTCCGCTGACGAGCGCTTCTCCACGCAGCGAAACCGTCCAGCCTCCGTCCACTTCGCCAATCGCTGAGCGCAGTGACTTCTCATCGTAACCGCCGGGAGCGTCCGCCCCCCCATCAAGGCCTGCCGCTACCATCGGTCCATATAGCGTGACCCAGCGGCAGAATTGCCATAAACAAATCTGCAGAGAGGTCAGATCGCTGAAGCCGACAATCGCCTTCGGTTCCCCGACATCTGACGCCAAGCTGGCGTGCAACAAATAATTTGAGCCATATCCGCCGCGCAATCCGACGAGTGCATCCACATTGGCATCCTGCAACAACCGAAAGAACTCAGCGCGCCGCTCCTCCGCGCTCGCTGCAAAATAACCCTCAGGCTGCCACAGCGCAGGCATTTCCGTGGCAAAACCCAGCCGCTTCAGCTCCGCAACCCCAGCCACAATCTTTTGCTCGCTCGCCGGAGAAGCCGGAGCAAACACGGCGACCCGTGCACCGCGTTGGGGCGCTTTAGGCTTGCGCACCGCCGCGCCGGGACGAGCTCCGGAACTCGCTGAAGCATTCGCCATCATTCGTGACGCCCTTCAAGCGGAATGACTTCCACCACCACACCAGGCCGATTCAGTTTTTGCACGATCTGCTCTTGCTGCCGGTATCCCGTATCCGCGTGAAACTCAACAATCGACGTCGGGCCGTTCATCGAAACACGAAACTGCTGCGGCTTCATCTTCAGAGTCTCGAGGCACTTCTGAACCTCACTCGCAATGCCCTCAGTGTGGCTCGCAGTGATGCGAAAACCCATCTCACGCACCTTCAGATTGGTTACACGCGCGATCCAGCCGAGAATTACCAAACCGAACAGAACCAAGCCTGTGGCATATGCCCCGACCGCGTAAAGGCCGCCGCCCACTGCCATTCCAATTGCGGCCTCGACGAAAATCGTCGCCGCGGTGGTTAACCCAACTAGTCCCCCGGCCTCGCGCAAAATAGCACCCGCGCCGAGGAAGCCAATCCCCTGGACCAAATTGGAGGCAATGCGCGTAGACGACGTGTCGCCATACATCTTGGACAGTTGGAACGACAGGAGGGTAAACAGCGCCGAGCCCATGCAGACAAAAGCGCTGGTGCGAATTCCCGCCGGCCGCCGGCGCAGGTCGCGCTCGACACCAATTGCCGCGCCCAGCAGCGCCGCAAGACCCAAACGCAAAAATATCTCATGAAGGGGGAGCATTTTTGGATTACGCGAGTTTAGCTCGCACCGACGCAATTTTACTATTTAGAGTTTGAATTGCGTGAGTTTCGCAAAATGCCGTGCTCTGGCGTGTATCTCGGTGCGCCTCAGCGTCCGCAAGCGCTCCAGCCCGAATTTCTCGACGCAAAAGCTGCCCATCACCGACCCGTAGACCATGGCGCGTCGCAGCGATGCATCCGTTTTGTTCCCGACGCTGGCGAGATAACCCATGAAGCCGCCGGCAAAACAATCGCCGGCTCCCGTCGGGTCGTGGGGCTCTTCGAGCGGAAACGCGGGCACGCAGAATACGCCCCGCGCATCCACCATCATCGCGCCGTACTCGCCGCGCTTTACAATCAGCGTCGAGGGACCCATCTTGAAAATGTGTCGTGCCGCACGCAGCAAATTGTGTTCGTTGGAGAGCTGCCGCGTCTCAATGTCATTGATCATCAAAATATCGACGTGCTTCAGCGTTTCGCGCAGGTCCTCATTCGTGCGCTCGATCCAGTAATTCATTGTGTCCAGGGCCGCGATCTTTGGCCGCTTCGTCACCTGTTGCAATACATCGTGCTGCAATTTCGGCGCGATGTTCGCCAGGAACACGTGCTTGCTCGCACGGTAACGTTCCGGAAGTCGAGGTTTGAAGTCAGCGAACACGTTCAGCTCGGTTGCCAGTGTCACGCGTTCGTTCAGGTTTTCCGAATATTTCCCAGCCCAGAAGAAAGACTTCCCCGGCACGCGCTCCAGCCCTTCGACGTCGATGTGCCGCCCTCGAAAAATTGCTGCGTCTTTCTCCGTGAAGTCGTCCCCGACGATTGCCACCAGATTGACATGCGTAAAGAAACTGGCCGCCACCGCAAAATACGTGGCTGCTCCCCCCAGCGTGCGGTCCACTTTGCCATACGGGCTCTCGATCGCGTCGAACGCCACGGAGCCAACCACGAGTAAGGACACGATGCTCTCCTAGGGAAGATAGTTGCCGATGATCGGTGCAAGGCGTTTCTTTGTGGCCGCTGGAACCAGTTTCAAGTCCGTGACCAAAGCGTGCCGCAGCGCCCCTCCGCACTTGCATTTACGATCTGCGGGCATTGCACGCACCGCTTCTCGCAAAACGGTTTGCGCGTTCGCTGCATTCTGATTCAGCGTTGCGATAATCTGCGTCGCCGTCACCGACTCATGCTCCGGGTGCCAGCAATCGTAATCCGTAATCATGGCGATGGTCGCGTAACAAATCTCTGCCTCGCGCGCCAGCTTCGCCTCGGTCACGTTAGTCATGCCAATCACCTCAAAGCGCAGCTGCCGGTGCAGATGCGCCTCGGCCAAAGTTGAAAATTGGGGCCCCTCAATGCATACGTAAGTGCCGCGTGGATGCGCCTTTACGCCGCACCGCGCGCTGGCGTCCGCAAGCACCGCCGAGGTTTGCGGACACGTCGGCTTGTCAAATGCTACGTGCGCCACTAGCCCGCCCCCAAAAAATGTCGAGACGCGGCTCTTGGTGCGATCCACAAACTGATCGACAACGAGAAACTCCCCTGGGCGCAAGTCCTCTTGTAGCGAGCCTACCGCGCTGACCGAAATTATTCGCTCTACTCCTAGTTGCTTCATCGCGCAGATATTCGCACGGAAATTGATCTCGCCCGGCAAGATGCGATGTCCCCGTCCATGTCGCGCCAAAAACACCACTCGCTTCCCTTCTAGTGTACCCACCACAATTGCGTCGGATGGCTCTCCGAACGGCGTCTTGACGCGAATCTCGCGCGCATCCTTCAGGCCGGGCATGGAGTAAAGTCCACTACCCCCGATAATCCCAATCGTCGCCCGCGCCGCTCCTTTATAGCTTTTCTTCTCGCGACCTGCCGTCATTCATTTCCCCCAAACCTGTTTGTGCCCATCACGCCGCTCCATCCAATCCGCTGCGCTTCAAGATATCGTTCACCGCGGAAAACGGATCTCTCTTCCTCTCCGCCACTTCCTGCGCTAACTGCCTGAGCCGTTCCTCGCCACCCGCTCCCCCCAGCGCCCGCTGCAACAATCGTGACTCCAGTAATTCCACCAGTCGCTGCTTCCAATGTTCGACGTGCTTGCGCTTGCGCTCGCCACTCGCCTCGAAATGTTTGCGAAAGCGCCCGATGGTATCCGCGAGCACCTCGATACCTTTGTTCTCCGACGCCACGGTCCGTACCACGGGAGGATGCCAACCATCCCGCGGCATCACCAACGACAACATCGCGTTCAATTGCTGCTCCAACCGATCCGCACCTTCGCGATCCGACTTGTTCAGCACAAAAATATCGCCGATCTCCATCAGCCCAGCCTTCATATTCTGAATGTCGTCGCCCATCCCCGGCACCATCATCACCGCTACGCAGTCCGCCAGTCGCACGATATCGATTTCATCCTGGCCGACCCCCACTGTCTCGATGAGCACCTGTTGTTTCCCCGCGGCATCGAGCAGCAGCGCCACTTCCGCCGTGGCCCGCGCCAATCCGCCCAGGAATCCCCGTGTAGCCATCGAACGAATGAACATCCCGGAATCGCCTGCATGTCCCTGCATGCGAATGCGATCGCCCAAAATCGCGCCTCCCGAGTAAGGGCTCGTCGGGTCCACCGCGATCACTCCAACCTGCTCCTGCTTTCCGCGATAATGAGCAGACAACCGGTCGACCAGCGTGCTCTTCCCCGTCCCGGGCGCGCCCGTCACTCCGGTGAGATAAGCCTTCCCCGTCCGCGGAAACAGCAGCCGCAGCAACTCCTCCGCTTCCGGCTCGTGATTTTCGATCGCCGTGATGGCTCGCGACAGCGCTCGCACATCCCCCGCGCACACCCGCTCCGCCCAATTCTCAATCGACTGCGACATTGCTTTCCTGTGGAGCGCTCGAGCAGGCCAGGCGCATCACCCTATTTTGTCTTGCCAAGCAGCTGGCGGGCAATCACCAATCTCTGAATTTCGCTCGTACCCTCGCCGATGGTGCACAGCTTGACGTCGCGATAATACTTTTCCGCTGGATAATCCTTGATGAACCCATATCCGCCGTGAATCTGCACGCATTCGTTGGCCACGCGCACCGCAACTTCGCTGGCAAAAAGTTTCGCCATGCTCGACTCGCGCGTAAACCGCTCGCCGCCGCGGTCCGCGAGCCAAGCGGCTTGATACACCAGCAACCGCGCCGCCTCTACCTGCGTGGCCATGTCCGCCAGCTTGAACTGAATGGCCTGAAACTCGCTGATCGGCTGCCCAAACTGCTTCCGCTGCTTCGCGTATTTCGTCGCAGCCTCTAGCGCGCCCTGCGCCATACCCAGCGCCAGCGCCGCAATCGAAATCCGCCCGCCATCCAGAATCTTCAGGCTGCCGATAAATCCTTCTCCCTCCGCCCCCAACAAATTTTCTTCCGGCACGCGGCAGTCAGAGAAGATCACCTCGGAGGTGTCGCTAGCCCGCATTCCCAGCTTGTTCTCTTTCTTCCCGGGCTTAAATCCCGGCATTCCTTTTTCCAGGATGAACGCGCTGATTCCATGAGAGTTCTTCGACTTGTCCGTGACTGCCATCGCCACGCAAACGTCCGCATAGTGCCCGTTGGTAGTAAACGTCTTCGCGCCGTTGAGCACCCAATACTTGCCGTCGCGCTTTGCCGTTGTCCGGGTGCCGCCCGCATCCGAACCAGCTTCGGGCTCCGTCAGCGACCACGCCCCGATCTTTTTTCCCTGGGCCAGCGGCTTTAGATACTTTTTCTTCTGCGCGTCGTTCCCAAACTTATAAATGTGATTGCTGCAAAGCGAATTGTGCGCGGCCACAATCAATCCGACCGAGCCATCCACGCGCGACAGCTCCTCAATCGCAATCGCGTACTCGATGTATCCCAGGTCCGCCCCGCCATACTCTTCCGGAAAGATCACGCCCAGCAGTCCCATCTCGCCCAACTTCGGCATAATCTCCGTCGGGAAATGCGAAGCCTCGTCCCACTCCATCACATGCGGCGCAATTTCGCCCTCCGCGAATTCGCGTACGCTTCGCCGCAACTGCTGCTGCTCCTCAGTAAAGGTGAAATCCACGGAAGCCTCAGTAGGTCTAAGTTTTACCTATAGCCAGACAAAGTCCAGCTTATGCCACTATTTTACACGAAGACTTGTAGCTCAGGTTCGTCTTTTGAACATGAGGGTTTTCTGCAACGAGGCCCAGTCACCAACCGACGGGATAACCCTTCGCCTTATTCTGTTCGTCCAACCATGTCTTGAGCGGCGCGAAATAATCCGCTAGCGCGCTCGCGTCCATCTGCTTTTCACCCGTCAACGTCTCCAGCGCCTCCTGCCACGGCTTGCTCTGCCCTAGCGCTAGCATTTCGCTCAGCCGCTTGCCGGCAACTTTATTGTCATAAATCGAGCAGCGATGCAGCGGCCCCGAAATCCCCGCCTCCCGGCAAAGCGCCCGCTGAAATTGATATTGCAAAATCCGAGCCAGAAAATAGCGCATGTACGGCGTATTCGACGGCACATGATATTTCGCGCCAGGATCAAAGTCCGCCTCCGTCCGCGCGACTGGCGGCGCAACGCCCTGATACTTCCGCCGTAAATCCCACCAGGCTTTGTTGTACTCCCCCGGCTTAACCTGCCCGGAGAATACCTCCCACCGCCACTTATCAATCGTCAGACCAAACGGCAAAAACGCCACTTTCTCCAGCGCCTGGGCCAGCAAGTAATCGATATCTCCGGACGCTGGCGGCACTGTCGAGATCAAGCCAATCTGCTTCAAATACTCCGGCGTGACCGATAGCGCAATCGTGTCTCCCACCGCCTCGTGAAATCCGTCATTCGCGCTGTTCTGAAATAAAGACGGCTGCGTGTTGTACGCGCGCTGATAGAAGTTGTGCCCCAACTCGTGGTGAATCACCCTGAAATCTTCTTCGGTAATCTGAATGCACATCTTGACGCGCAGATCGTCCTTGCTGTCGATGTCCCACGCGCTTGCATGGCACACCACATCGCGATCCGCCGGCTTGGTGAACAGCGATCGCTCCCAAAATGTTTTCGGCAGCGGCGCAAATCCCACCGAAATGAAAAAATTCTCGCCGTACTTCACCATGCCGTGCGCGTCGGTCTTTCTTTCCTGCAAAATCTTTGTCAGGTCGTAGCTTTGCTCCGGCTTGGGCGAATCCATCAGCGGGTAAACGTTGTTCCACTCCTGCGCCCAAATATTTCCCAGAAAATGCGAGGGAATCGGCCCGTTCGGCGGCACCACCTCGCTCCCGTATTTCTTCGCAAGCTGCCCGCGCACGTACGCATGCAGCGACAAATACAGCGGCCGCAGTTGCTCCCACAAACGATCCAGTTCCTTCGCAAACGCGTCCGGCTGCATATCGTAATTCGAACGCCATAGTGCCCCCGCATCCGCGAATCCCAGCTCCCGCGATCCCTTATCTCCCAGCTCGACCATTCGCGCGTAGCGTTGCCGCATCGGCGCGCCCACCGCGTGCCAGCCAATCCACGCGCGCTTCAGCTCTTCCGGATCGCGGCTCTCCGCCATCAGCTTCCCAACCGCGGTAACGTCCAGGCACTTCCCTTTGTCACCGTCCGGACACCATTTCCCTCTTCCATAGTCTCCGTCCAGCGAGGCCAGTGTTTCCGCCAACTCCTTCTGTTCCCCAGGATTATTCGGCGCCGGAAAACCCGACGCCAGTTTGAGCAGCAACATCTTCCGCGCCATCACCGGAGGCAGCTTCAATCCGTCAAACCGCGCCGCTTGCTTCGCCAATTCCGTGCTCAACGTATTCGCTTGCTCGCCGGCATCCGCCGCGACCTGCTCGGTGTCGACCGTGATAAAATTTTCCTCCACCCAGGACGCCCGCTGGGCCTTTACGCCGACGTCGAACAGCCGTTTCTCCGCATCGTCCAAAAACGCCTTTGCCTGCTCCACCGTAGGCGCAGCCGCGTTGCCTTCTTGCGCCTTCCGCACATTGTTATGTGGCTGCTGCGCCGACACCGCAGCCGCGGCCGCGATTCCGCAAATCGCGACAGCAATCGTCAACTGACTCCGCACCGTCCTCACGCTCCCACCTTTTGTCGCGTGCTGCGGCTTGCCACCGCTTTTCCAGTTGACGCGTCCCCCGCCAACTCCGCCAACACCACCAGTGCCCGCTCGATGCCCTCGCGATTCACATCCACGTGCGTAACCAACCGCACCGAATAAGGCGCCGTATCCTGCGCCCAAATCCCACGCCTATACAGCACCTCGCACAATTCCACCGCAGTCTTACCAACACCCGAGCAATCGAAAATCACGATATTGCTCCGCACTTTCGCTGGATCAATCCGCAACCCACGAATCTGCGCAATCCCCTCCGCCAGCCGCCGCGCATTTTCATGGTCAAGGTGCAGCCGAGCCGGCGATTTCTCGAGCGCAATCAATCCCGCCGCCGCAATCACACCAGCCTGCCGCATTCCGCCCCCAAACATCTTCCGGTAAACGCGCCCCTTCTCGATAAACGCCCGCGAGCCCACAATCATCGACCCCACCGGCGCGCCCAATCCCTTCGACAAGCAAAACATCACCGAATCCACTTTGCGCGTCATCGATGCCACTTCTTCCCCAAGCGCCGTAGCCGCATTAAAAATCCGCGCACCGTCCAGATGCACCTTCAGCCCCGCCGCATGCGCTTCGTCGCAAATCTCTTCCACCACCGCTGTCGGATACACCGTCCCGCCCCACATATTCACGGTATTCTCCAGGCAAATCAGCGCCGTCTGCGAGTCGTAATAAATCTTCGGTCGGATCACCGCCTCGACCAGCTTCCAACTCAGAATCCCATCTTCCGCCCGCGCCACCCGTGGCATGCATCCCGCAACGGCCGACATCGACGCCAACTCATACAAATTCACATGGCTGCGCTCTTCGCAGATCACCTCATTGCCATGATGCGTCCAAACTTTGATCGCAATCAGGTTCCCCATGCACCCAGTAGGAACAAAAAGCGCCGCCTCTTTCCCAAAAACCTCCGCCGCCCGCGCCTCCAACCGGTTGACCGTCGGGTCTTCCCCATAAACGTCATCGCCAACCTCAGCCGCCGCCATAGCCGCCCGCATCTCCGCCGAAGGCCGAGTAACCGTATCGCTACGCAAATCCACCACACCCTCAGTCAGCGCCCCAGCTCGATTCAGCTCCATAACCACATCCGTCCGACTCTCAGTACCCACGTCATTCCCCTTCTTCTCTGTGTCCTCTGTGAACTCTGCGGTGAAATTCTTGATCTTTCTTTATTTCATCAATTCCACAAACACCTCATTCGAGATGCTAACCCGTCCCGGCGCCAATCGCACCAAACACCCCTCCCGCTCAATCAACCCTGCGAAAGTCAACCGCGCAAATCGCGAATCCAACGAAACGCCATACTCCCTCTCAATCCGCCCAACATCAATCCCACCCAACTGCCGCAACCCCAAAAACAACTCCTCCTCCAGCGCGCTCGCCGCAGTCAATCTCTCAAGCTGCTCCACCGGCAACCGCCCCGCCGTAATCGCCCCCACATACTCCGCCGCATCATGCGCATTAGCCCACCGCTCCGTCCCAGAAAACGAATGCGCCCCAGCCCCAAATCCCAAGTAAGCCTCGCGCCGCCAATACTTCAAATTGTGCCGCGAAGCAAATCCCGGCCGTCCCCAATTCGAAATCTCATAATGCTCATACCCCGCCCGCCCCAAAACCCCGCAAGCCGTCTCATAAAATTCCGCCATCGCATCATCGCCAGGCACATCCCCAGCACTATACCGATTCCCTCCCCGCAAAATCTCCGACCCCAGCCGGCTGCCCTCATCCACCTCCAGCAAATAAACCGAAACATGCTCCGGCGCCAGTTCCACCAACGAATCCAGCGACTCCCGCCACGACGCGGCAGTCTGCTTCGGCAACCCCGCAATCAAGTCAAAGCTGATATTCGCAATCCCCGCCCCGCGCAAAATCCCCGCCGCCCGATAAACATCCTCCCGCCGATGCATCCGCCCCGCCGCCTGCAACTCCGCATCGCAAAACGACTGCACACCAAAGCTAACCCGATTGATCCCCGCCGCCACCCAAGCCGCCGCCTTCTCCTCAGTTACGGTCTCGGGATCAGCCTCCAAAGTAACTTCCATAAGCTCCGCAACAAAGTAGCAGCGCACAGCGTCTACAATCCGCCGCAGGTGCGCGGGATCCAGCAAACTAGGCGTCCCCCCGCCAATATAAATCGTATCCACGACAGAATCCGCAATCGCCGCAGGCAAAGCAATCCCAGCCGCTTCATAAAGCCGCCAATGCCCAGCAATCTCTCCGCAGACGCAATTCACATAAGGCGCAAACCGCGCCGAAGACACCACTCCCGTATGGAAGTTGCAATAAGTGCACTTCGTCTGACAAAACGGCACCTGCACATAAATCCCTAGCGTTTTCATCTCTCGCAAATCTAACATAATACCTCGGCGGTTGAAGGTGTCCCCCGGGCCCGCGCTCAACTTCGCCATACTTCACTAAGATGGAAGAATGAGACGCTTTCGTAGGTACACGCTGAGGGTGAGCCCGCATACAGTTCCGACTCCGATCGAAATCGGCAAGGCCGAGACGAGATTATTGAAGGGACCCCATCCAAGAATACTCATAATGAGCGGAAACGTGGCCCCGAGCACTGCTCCCATTCCAGCCGACGCGAAATAGAGACGCCTCCGCGAAACGCCCCGGTCCACACGCGCCGACAACCACCAACTACCAACTGAGCCGACAAGAAATCCGAACGGAGCAGCAGGGATCGCGGCGAACATCACTGCGACCGGCAAGAATGTCAACGCCTGAGCAACATTCTCACCATTCCTCTGCGTGGTGCGAAAGATCACGACCACAATCCCACCCAAGATCGATCCTAGTGCCGCGCAGAGGACCCCTCCAGCGACCGCGAGAGAGGCTCGTTTCTTGATATCCATTAGCGACGCTCCAGGACGATATTAGCTTTACAGAGTTCCGTCACAGTACTTGTAGTTTTTCCCATCCAAATTCGCAGGGTCTCTTTTCCGCCATAATCTTCAACTCTTCGATTCTTCCACTCGCACAAAAATCTTCCTCTCCCGCGGCCCATCAAACTCACAAAGAAAAATCCCCTGCCAAGTTCCCAACACCACCTTCCCGCCCTCCACAAAAATCACCTGGCTGGCTCCCACCATCACCGCCTTAGCATGCGAATCCGTATTCCCCTCCGCGTGCCGGTAAGGCCCCGACCGCGGCACCAACCGATCGAACACGCCCTCTAAGTCCGAGGCCACATCGGGATCAGCATGCTCATTAATAGTCACGCCCGCGGTAGTATGCGGCACATAAACATAACAAACGCCGCTAACCACGCCCGATTCTGCCACCACGCGTTTCACCTCCGTAGTCACATCAACAAGCTGCGTCCGTCGCCCAGTCTTCACCCGCAAAGTCTCCATTGCATCGTTCTCCGCCAATAAAGTCTAGCACCCGTCTTCTCTGCGAACCTCCGCGCCCTCTGCGTCTCTTTATCCTGAGCCTCGAAGGGTGCGTTATCTTTTTCCCTCTTTCGGTTTTCTCAGTGCCACACTGTGCTCTCTGTGCCCTCTGTGTTAAATTCTTGCCGTTTCTTTCTTCTCCCATGTCCAATCGCCTACAAAACAAAGTCATCCTAATCACCGGCGCCGCCCAAGGCATCGGCTTCGCTTGCGCCCGCCAATGTGCTGCAGAAGGCGCCGCCGTAATCCTCGCCGACATCCAGCAAGATCGCGGCGAAAAAGCCGCCGCTGCCATCCGCAACGAAGGCTACCGCGCCCAATTCCATCCCGTAGACCTCCGCGAAGAATCCCAAGTCGCCGCCCTGATCGACCACACCATCCAAACCGACAAAAAGCTCGACGGCCTCGTCAACAACGCCGGCTGGTTTCCACGAGCCACACTCGAGCAAACTACCACGCAGCTTTGGGAAGAAGTCCTGAACGTGAACCTCCGCAGCGCCTTCTATTGCTGCAAATACGCCGTTCCCAAGATGCGCGAAGCCCGCACCGGCAGCATCGTCAACATGGGCTCCATCTGTGGCATCCAGAGCCTGCCCAACCTGGTCGCCTACGGCGCCGCAAAAGGTGGCCTCCTAACGCTAACGCGCACACTCGCCGGAGCACTCGCGCAAGATCGCATTCGCGTCAACTACGTAATTCCCGGCTGGGTCTTCACCGAAGGCGAACTAGCCATCCAAAAAGGAGAAGGCCGCACCGAAGAAGACCTCCGCCAAGCCGGCGAAAAATTAGCCTTCGGCCGAGCCCAATCTCCGCAAGAAACCGCGTACGCCGTCGTCTACCTGCTAAGCGATGAATCCGCCCAAGTAACCGGCACCACCATGCACCTCGACGCCGGCGCCTCCACCCTACCAATCCAGCCCGGCACCTACCCCGGGTAAAACCGAAACCCGCCCAGCCGTTGTAGGGGTGCGCTTTAGCGCATCCGAGCGAGCGAAGCGAGATACCCTGTCAACCTTCTCGCAACTCCTCTTCATCTCCCAACCAAAATCGCCTCAACTCCTGTAATCTCATAGCAACAAATAATTCCCATACTGCACCGCGAGGAGTCCTATGTTGCGTCTCTTCAGCCTGCTGCTTCTGCTGTCGTTCCCGGCTCTACCGCAAACCCCCGCCCAAACCGAAGGCGACGAATCCCAAATCATCGCCTACGAAAATCTTTGGAACCAAATGCAAATCGTCCATGACGCCAACGCCATGGAACAAATGCTCGACCCCGATTTCATTCTCACCGACTACGACGGCTCCGTCCTGACCAAAGGCCTCTTCCTGGCCTCCATCCGCGACAAATCCAACCAACTCACCGTCGAAGTCTCCACCGACATGAAGCTTCACCGCCACGGCGACACGGTAATCGT
>Ga0210409_10001774_pt1 | contig 27243 bp, 25 predicted proteins | sample IncBWH17MmetaG_FD_161649 | JGI IMG/M metagenome (GOLD analysis project Ga0210409, IMG submission 161649) | Forest soil microbial communities from Barre Woods Harvard Forest LTER site, Petersham, Massachusetts, United States - Inc-BW-H-17-M | ecosystem: Environmental > Terrestrial > Soil >...
AAGGCGAACGGCTGGAGATGGAGAAGCATCTCTCGGCGTGCGCGGCGTGCCAGTTGCGCGTGAACCAGTTTCGCGCGGTGAACAGTTTGCTGGATGAGCTGCCGATGATCGAGCCGTCGCCGGCGTTCGACGTGCGCGTGCAAGCGCGCGTGGCGGCGGAGCCGGTGAAGCAAAGCTGGTGGGCGTGGTTGACGCCGTCGCCGCGTGTGGCGCTGGCGGCGTCCATGCTGCTGCTGGCAACGGTATGGCTGGGTTCTGGGCCGCCGGACAGTTCCTTGAGTGCGGATGACATCGAGAACATCAATCAGAATATGCCGGTGCTGGAAAACTATGACGTGATTTCGGATTTTGGGCCGCTGAGCGAGTTGCCACAGCCGGTGCAGGCTGAAGACAACAACGATGCGAATCAAAATCAAAATCAGATTCAGAATTAGCAAACGCAAAAAGTAATGCGACGCAGACTCCAATTCGCGGGATGGTGGCTGGCGCTGGCGATGAGCGCGGCAGTGGCGGTGCCGTCCTTTGCGCAGCGACCACCCGCAAATCCGGCGCCGAATCGCCCAGCCACGAGGCCGCCGGGACCGCAGAGGCAGCCACAGAGACAAACACAAGGGCAGACGCGTCCACAACCGCAGACTCGTCCACAGCCGCAGAGAGGGCAGCAAGCTCGCAACGAACGGCCGAATCCCGGCGCTAACCGTTCCCCGAATTCGAACGGGAATCGCGGAGGTGCGACGACTCCGAATAATAATTCAAACCGGCCTCTGTCGGCGTACGCGCCACCGCCGAGGCGGAATTTCAACGACTTGAGTCCGCAGGACAAGCAAAGAGTCGTGCAGAGCTACAAGAATTTCCAAAAACTGACACCGGCGCAAAGGCAACAACAAAAAGAGGCGGCTGCCAACTGGAACAAACTAACGCCCGACCAGAAGAATCACATCCGCAACGATGTGATCCCCAAATGGAAGCAAATGCCGGCGGACCGGCAGAGGGCGATTTCGCAACGGCTTGGCGTGCTCCAGAATATGCCGGAGTCAGCGCGCAACCAGCATCTGAATGATCCGAATTTTACGCGGGGAATGAGCGAAGAGGACAGGGCGACCCTGAGAGACTTGAGCCACATGCATGTTGGCGGGGCGCCGGAAACGCCGAATGAATAAGGCGGTTGTTAGTTGTTAGTTTTTAGTTCTAGTCAGGAAGGAAGACAAACCGGATGGAGAGTGTCGGTTTGATTTTTCCTAGTTGGTGTTCCGCTCCTTCCCAAAGTTCTACATGCGTGTGATTCGGCGAACACGGGCTAGCGATGCTGCGCCCCTACAATCGCAGGAAAATCGAAAATAATGCAGGGCGGACGAAGGTCCGCCCTGCATGTCATTTTGGCTGCGCCAAGGGGCTACAATGCCATGTCGACGCGTTGACAAGACGGACCGAGTCGCGGCATGGTGACTACTTCGTGCACTTTGCATCCAACGAGTGGAGGAAGGACTTTTGAAGAGTGACCGCACAGCGGTCAGCCCGGCCGTGCCCACGCGTTTCCCGGCGGTGTCTACGCGCTTTCGCGCGATGCAGCACCGCAACTTCCAGTTATTCATCGCGGGACAACTCATATCGCTTATCGGCACGTGGATGCAGAACATGGCTCAGCTTTGGTTGGTCTATCAGCTGACTCATTCTGCGGTTCTGCTCGGTGTTTTCGGTTTTGCGAGCCAGGTGCCGATGCTGTTTCTGTCCTCGATAGGCGGTTATGTCGGCGACCGGTACGACCGTCATCGGGGGGTCATTGCGACGCAGACGGTTTCGATGATTCTGGCGTTTGTGCTGGCGGGGCTGACGCTGACGAAATTGATCAACGAGTGGGAATTGATCGCCATCGCGTTTCTTGTGGGCATCGTCAACGCATTTGACGTGCCGATCCGGCAGGCGTTTCTCGTGCAAATGGTGGGGAGGGAAGATCTCCCGAACGCGATTGCGCTGAATTCCTCGATGTTCAATGGCGCGCGCGTCGTGGGCCCGGCGATCGCCGCGTTTACGGTTGCGTGGGTCGGAGAAGGCTGGTGTTTTTTCCTGAACGGATTGAGTTTCGTGGCGGTCATCGTGGCGCTGCTGATGATGCGCATTGAGCCGCGGGAAATCAAGCCGAGTACGGATTCGCCCCTAAGGAGTTTTGTGCAAGGTTTCCGGTTTGCGATGAGCGATCTGCCAGTGCGATCGACATTACTGCTGCTCAGCGTGCTGAGCCTCTTTGGATTGCAGTACGCCGTGTTCATGCCGATTTACGCGCTGGATATTTTGAAGGGGACCGTCCTGACACAGGGTTACCTGATGAGTTCGGCGGGAGTGGGAGCGATGATCGGCGCGCTCCATTTTGCGGCGCGAAAACATTACGAGGGGCTGGCGCGGTGGATTGCGACGACGTCAACGACTTGCGCGGTGTGCCTGATTATTTTTTCGCAGGCGAAGACGTTTTGGCTGTGCGTGATGGTGCTGTTCGTGGTGGGATTCGCGGCGACGTCGCAGATGGCAGCGACGAACACGCTGATTCAAAGCCGCGTGCCGGATGAATTGCGGAGCCGGGTGATGGCGGTGTACGCGACGATGTTTATGGGCGTGCAGCCGATTGGGGCGCTGATCGCAGGGGGAATGGCGAAGCGCATCGGTCCGCAGGATACCCTGACGGTGTTTGGATCGCTAGTGTTGCTGGGCAGCTTGGTATTCATCGCTCGAGTGGCGATGAAGCTGGGAAATACGCAAGCTGCGACGGCGGATTAGGTGGGATTCGGGCGGTAGAGCCAGGCGGGCTTGACGAAAAGCTGAGCCGGGGGCGCGGCGTTCATCCCTGCGAGGATGGCGTCGACTTTCGGGCGCAGGGGCGCGAGGGAGCAGACGGGGTCGGTGGCGGCGGCGTCTCCGGCGAGAAGCAACGCCTGGCAGCGGCAGCCGCCGAAGTCCTGCTCGCGGCGGTCGCAAGTCCTGCAGGGTTCCTGCATCCAACTTTCACCGCGGAATTTTTGGAATGCGGCGGAGTGTTTCCAAATTTCGCGAACGCTGCGGTCTTTCACGTTTTCGAAGACGAGGCCGGGAATCACTTTTGCGGCGTGGCAGGGGAGCGCTTCGCCGCTGGGCGTGACGAGCATCAGTTTGCGGCCCCAGCCGCCCATGCACGGCTTCGGGTATTTGGCGTAGTAGTCCGGGACGACAAATTCGATGCGGAGTTTGCCTTGCAATCTTTCTTGCGCGCGCTTTAGGAATTCAAGGGAATGGTCTAACTGATCGCGGGTGGGAAGAAGATTTTCGCGATTGGCGAAGGCCCAGCCGTAATACTGGACGTTGGCAAATTCAACGCGAGTGGCGCAGGAAGATTCGGCGATGGCGAGCATTTCCTCGAGCTGGTCAATGTTGCGGCGGTGAACGACGAAATTCAGTGTGACGGCAATCCGATGGCGCTTGAGCCATTGCAGGACGCGGAGTTTTTGTTCGTGAGAGCGGGTGCCGGAAATTTCGTTGGCGATTTCCTCGCGGGCGCCCTGGAAGCTGAGTTGAAAATGGTCCAGACCGGCTTCGACCAGCGCGGCGAGCTTAGCCTCGTCCAGGGGCAGACCGGAGGTAATGAGATTAACGTAGAGACCGGCACCGCGGGCGGCGCGGACGAGATCGATGATGTCGGTGCGGGTGAGAGGCTCGCCGCCGGTGAAATCGGCTTGGAGGACACCGGCATCGGCGGCCTCTTGGAAGACGCGGGACCAGGTTTCGGCGGTGAGTTCTTCGGCGCGGGATTGGAGCTCGAGCGGGTTGGAACAGTAGACGCAGTGAAGGGGGCAGCGGTGGGTTAGTTCGGCGATAAGGGCTAGCGGACTGGAGATAGTGGATGCCATGGTCAGAAAAACCGCGCCCGCCTCGGAAGGCGGCCGCTACGATCCAAAGTCGAGAGCACGTTCCTTTTGCAAAAGTGCGAGGTAGCCGAGGATGTCCTGTTCGACCTTTTGAGGCTCGGCTTTGGAATAGATTCTTTGAAGGTCCGCGATGATTTGCTGGACGGTGTGGCGGCCGTCGCAGCGCTCAATGATTTCGAGGCTGGGGCCGAGCAGGCGCAGGGCGCGTTCGGGCATGAGGAGGACGCGCTGCTGATTGTTTTCTCCGAGGCGGCAGCCTGGAGCGAGGCGCGGCAAGCTGTTCAGGTCAAGAGCCACGGTCTTCAGGATTCCTTCGCTGGTTGAAAGGCGCCGGGGGGCGGCCAGCCGGGATTGACGTAGGCAAAGTAGAGCGCGTCCAGCTGGGCCCAGAGAATGTCGCATTTTGCGCGCAATGCGGCGTGGGCCAGATCCTGTTCGGCGCGCGTGCGCGCGTGATCTACGACCCAGGCCAGCGCAAATTCGGAATCTTCGGGGGCCTGCGTGAGGCGGCCGGTGAAATAGTCGAGGCCCCCGGAGAGCCAGGGATAGTGTTCGCGCAGGCGATCCATGCGCAGGACGATTAGTTTTTTCGAGAAGAGTTCGGTGAGCGAGGAGGCTACGGCTTCGAGGTGCGAGCGCGTGGTTACGAAATCCACGTAGGCCTGCACGGCATAACGCGTCGCCGGCAAGATGCCGTCGCTACGAAACGCGAGGTCACGAGAGAGGCCGGTGGCTTCGAGCAGGCGCAGCCACTTTTCGATGCCGCCCGGTTTGATGCCGTCGCCGTCATGATCGAGGATGCGCTTGCGCCACGCGAGACGGAACGCAGGGTCTTCGCTGCGCGCGAGGATGGCCGCGTCTTTGATGGGGATGCGGCTCTGATAGTAGTAGCGATTGAGAGCCCACGCCTGCAGCTGGCCGCGAGTGAGCTTGCCTTCGTGCATCAGCAGATGAAACGGATGCTTGTGGTGGTAGCGCTCTTCGCCAATGGCGTGGAAGCCGGCGATGAATTCGGCTTTGGAGAGCCGCGGCTTTTCGACGTCTTGACTCACGGATGGGCTCACAGTTGGAACTCCATCCCATCATAGGCGATTTCCCAACCGGCATCACGCACGGCGCGATGTTCCGGGCTGTCTTCATTCAGCACCGGGTTGGTATTGTTCAGATGAATCAGGACGTGGCGGGTTTTTCCGAGACGGAAAGGCTGCCTTAGAAGTCCTCGATCACCCCACACCGGCATATGTCCCATTTCGCGTGCGGACTTGCGGCTTCGCTTAGCCATGGCCAGCTCGTCGTCCTTCCAGAAGGTGCCGTCGAGGAAAGCAAGGTCGCACTCATCCACGCTGCGGCGCCATTCTTCCCCGATTCCGGGCAAACTTGGGCCGTAGAAGAACCGCTTGTCTTTATGAATGAGCTGTAGACCGAGGACCGCTTCCTCGGGAGGAAGGCTCTGGCGCAGAGCATCGCTAACGTAGTCCGGGAAGGCTCCCATGAGCGGCACGGCTTTATAGAAAAAGCCGTCTTTCATCCCGGGTGAGGAAGGCGGCACGAGTGGCATGAGACGGTCCAGTGGCATGGTTTCCCAGCGCACCGGCGGGTTCGAACGCATGAGCACTCGGAACAGGCCATTTTCCTCCGTGAGGATGCGGCGCACGGAGACCGTCGAAAAAATATGGAGAGGCTGAAATTCGCGCAGGTGAAGCAATCCCATCACGCAATCCACATCGGCACTGGTGAGGAGAACGGAATAGATCGGCGAACCTCGGGAGCCAGAAGGCGGAATCAATTCGGGAGTTGCATTGATCTGCTGACGAAGATCTGGGGAGGCGTTGAGAAGGAACCATTTGGCTGGGTCTGGCGCTATGGCAACCTGTGCCTGCGTCCTTGGGCGAGCCTTCAGCGTACCGAGGCGCAGAGCGCTACAGTTGGCACAAATACAATTCCATTGAGGGAAACCGCCCCCGGCTGCGGATCCGAGGACTTTAACGCGCATTCGCTCTCAGACTAGAGCTCGGCGTTCGCGTAGGAGCTAACTTCGCAGTTCAGATCAACTTCTTCGTGGCGAGGGGTGACCCATTCCATTGTGAGACTCCTTGTGGATTCAAGCTCGAATCTACCCCATAAGAATATCATAGGCTTCCGGACAAAGGAATAGGGAGGCCGATTCGGCGTGTGACCGGGAGTCCGCAGTGGAAATGGGTCCACACTCTGGAGCGACTCCCACCCCCATAGCTTATTCCCGCGGGAAACTACGGTGCATCCATTCTGTAAATACCCATCTCAACACAGGGCCACCCGGTTTGATTGACTGCCAAGTGCCGGTCGTTCAGTCTCGATTTGAAGTAGAGATGAACCCCTTCAAGGCTGTTTGTGCGAATCATTACAGCGAATCCGTTCGAAACGACCCGTCCGGGGCGGCGGGAGCATCCATATTGCTCCCCGGAGGGAAGTTGGCGAGTGCTGGGCGTGCGAGTGCTCGTTCTGTCGGCCGTGTTGACGACCCTATCCGTCTGCCGAGCAGGAGCCCAATCCGATTCCAACTATGATGACGTGAAGCCTGTGCCGCTCCTTACCGGGAGCACAGGATTCATTAGCAACTTTACCGGCGGGCAGCCTGATCTACACCCCATCATCACACCCCTGGTTCTCGTTCCCATTGGCAGGCAATGGCTTTTCGAAACGCGCGCGACCTTCGAAACCGACATGGTCCAAGTGCCGGGGAGAAGCGGGTTCCACGGCGGCACGGTACAAAAGGAAGTCGAATACGCAGAGCTGGACTACATCGCAAATCCATATATGACTGTAACGGTGGGGCGGTTTCTGACGCCGTTCGGCATCTTCAATGAAAGGCTGTATCCGGTCTGGATTCGAAACTTGCAGTCGGATCCCTTGATATTGCCGATCGGAATCGGCCCCAGCAATGCAAGCACCGGAGCCATGATCCGCGGGGGCTTCAAGGCGCACCCAAAGTTCAATGTCAATTACGCCGTCTATTTTTCGGCGCTTTCGACTGTGAGTCACTTGGACTCCGATCGATTCGCGGGAGGACGCGCGGGAATTTTTGTTCCATCGGCACGTTTGGAAGTCGGCGGGTCTTTTCAGCACGGGCTGCAGGATGCGCGTTCGAATGCGTTTGGCTTCCATTTTCTCTGGCAACCGCCGGCGCTGCCGCTCGACATTCGATCCGAATATGCTCGCTCCATCCAGGGAAGCGGTTACTGGGCGGAGGCGGCTTATCGTTTGAGCCAGATTCCGTTCCACCAGAACGAATTTCGCCGGACACAAGTCGTAGCGCGGATGCAGCAGTATTTTGTGGGGGAAAACGCCGCCGATTCGCTGCGGCCCGCGAATACAAGAGTGTTTGAATTCGGGTTGAACTACTACTTCATGGATGGTCTGAAGGCCAGTACGAACTATGGGCGTCAGTTCAGCGATGCAGGGAATGCAAACGTTTGGACGATGGCGCTTACGTATCGATTCGTGGTCCCGCTGGGACGCACGGGGAGTGATTGATGGCGCGGCGATACATACTGGTTTGCATGCTTGGGATCATGGCAGCCTTGACTCTTTCTGCCATCGCGCAGGAACACGCCAATTCTGCAGGATCCCCAAGTGCAGGGACGCCTGCGCTCGCATCGGCAGCTCCGACGGCCCGGGAGGCGACACACAAATCCGCCACGAGTACGGCGGCTCCGGACGCAGTTGAAGAAAGGGTATTGCGCTTGGAGGGCGAAAAGAGATTTCGCACAAACTGCGGGCGGTGCCATCAAGCTCCCCATAAGTTTCCGCCACGAGTGATGGCCGCAGCCATACGGCATATGCGGGTTCGCGCCATGATCACGGATGAGGACATGCGGCTGATCCTCAAGTACATGACCCAGTGAGCAGGATGCGGCGAGGCACGGGGAGAGCGATCAGACTGGGAATGGTGGCGGCCCTGACTGCAGTTCCTTGGCGCGTTTCTTGGGCGCAAACCGTGCAACCGCAGGCTCGCGTCATCGAGATTCTGGCGGACCATGACAGCAGGTACAAGATTCAGGGACAAAAGCAGCCGACGATCACCGTGAGAGCGGGCGAGCAGATTACGCTGCGTATCACGGCGAAGAAAGCCAAGCATTTAAATAGGGATGGCTCGATTCACGGATTCGCGTTACTTCGCGCCAAGGACCGGCAGCCCGTACCTGGATGGGATTTCCTGCTCAAGCCGGGAGTTCAGGAATTTACTGTGGCGGCGCCGAGCGAGGCGGGAGAGTACATCGTGGTCTGCACGGTGATCTGCAGCGAGGACCATGAAGGAATGAGCATGAGGTTTGTGGTTTTGCCATGATCGGGAGACATGTGTTTGCCGCAAACGCTTGCTGGAAAGCGAGAAAGCTCATGATGACGAAAACGAAAATCATTCTGGGGATTACGGCGATGGCGTTCTGGCTTGCCACCGTTGCGCAAGTTCGCGGGGGGAATGAAAAGACATTTCTGGGCGAAATTGCAGACACCCAGTGCGCATTGAATGTCCATTCGCTTAGCCGATCGCACAAGGAAATGATCGCGATGAAACCGGAAGTAAAGACGAATGCAGACTGCGCGCGCTATTGCGTGAGGGAGCGTGGCGGAAAATTTGTCCTGCAGACGAAGGACTATGTCTACAAACTGGATGCGCAGGTTCTGGCGGAGCAGTGGGCGGGGCTAAAGGTGAGAGTGATTGGCACGCTCGACCCCAAAACCGATTTGATCACGGTGAGCACCATCGAATCGGCATCGGCCGGCGCGCCGGCGCGGCTGAAGTGAGGCGCGAGGCTCCGCAAGATTGTTCCAAAGCGGGGCAAAAATGCCACCACCAAATATCGTTGTAGACGGAAAAAGAAACCACCACGGGTCGCGGTCCTCAAGAAGCAAGAATTCCTATCCTGATTTTCACAACTTTTTTCAAGAAAACGTATGTTTCCTCTTGACAAGCGTGGAAAGCAGCCTATCATGTGGTCAAAAGTGGTAGGGAGTGGGCAGCAGTAGAGTCAAGTAGCGGGCACTAGGGCAAAGTAGACAACTTCCCAGCGTTGTGGCGAAAGTGGGCATTTTGGCCATTCTAGACCACGTATTTGTTTGCGGTCCGGCAAAAGCCGGGGTCGCTTTGAGCGGAGTGTATGAAGCTTCGGGGCAACTGTCCAGCGAAGGTGGACGAGAAGGGCCGGTTGAAGATACCCGCCGTGTTTCTAGAGGCTTTGAAGGAGTACGGAAGCCAGTTTTATATCACCAGCACCACCGGTGAATCGGCGCGGATTTATCCGATGAAGGTTTGGTCGGGAATTGAAGACAAGCTGGCGGGCGTATCGAGCCAGAACCGGGCGAAGAGAAAATTTTTGATGAGAACGAGCTACTACGGGCAAACAGTGGAGTTGGACGGGCAGGGAAGAGTGCTGGTGCCGGCGGTGTTACGGGAATCGGCGCAGATGAAGGGCGAGGTGGACGTGTTTGGGAACCTCGATTACCTCGAGGTCATGAACCACACGCGCGTGCTGGATGACCTGAAGAATTCGCCGTTCACCGAGGAAGACTACAAGGCTTTGGAAGACCTGGGAATTTAAGGCGTTGGGAGCGTGAGTGCGGCGCACACGCCGGTGCTGTTGGAAGAGGTGCTCGAATGGCTGCGTATAAGACCAGACGGAACCTACATCGACGCCACGCTGGGAGCGGGCGGACACTCGGAATCAATCGCAAAACGGCTAACTTCCGGCAGATTGATCAGCCTGGACCGGGACGCACAGGCGTTGGAACTGGCGCGGGAGCGGCTCAAGGGCTTCGGGGAGAAAGTGACGCTGGTGCAGTCACCATTCTCGAGGATTGCGGAGGTCGCGCGCGAGTTGGGGATTCCGCCGGTGGACGGGGTCTTGGCCGACTTGGGAGTTTCGAGCATGCAGCTTGATCAAGCCGAGCGGGGATTTTCGTTTCGCGAGGCGGCCGCTCTGGATATGAGGATGGACACCGCCAACGACGAATTGACGGCAGACGAGATTGTGAATCGCTGGTCGGAAAAGGAAATCGCCGACCTGCTCTACCGGGAAGCCGACGAGCACGATTCCAGAAGGATCGCCAAGGCGATCGTACGAGCGCGACCCGTGAGGGATACCGCGCACTTGGCAACGACTGTGGCAGGGGCCCGAAAGCAATGGGGAAGGCAGAGACTGCATCCCGCAACAAAAACGTTTCTGGCGCTGCGGATAGCGGTGAATCGAGAGATGGAGGAACTCGGGCAGTTTCTTTCTCGGACCCCCGCCACAATGAATTCAGGAGGCCGCTGGGTGGTGTTGAGTTACCACTCGCGGGAAGACCGCCTGGTGAAGCACGCGTTTCAAGAGGGAGAGCGGCAGGGAGTGCTCCGCGTGCTGACCAAACATGTGATCCAGCCCAGCGAGCAGGAGATGATGGGCAACCCGCGTTCGCGAAGCGCGAAGCTGCGGTGTGCGGAAAGAGCGTAGTCATGGCAAAAAGGAAAAAAGCTTCAGCAACGTTGGAATTTCAGACCGTCAAGCGGATTGATAATTCGCGCCTGGTGCGCCACGTCGAGCCGGTGAAGATGCGGAATTTGTATCGCACGGCGGCGCTGGGCGGGATCGTGGCCATGTTTTTCATGCTGTACATCTACCAACATTTTCGCTGCATTGATTTGAGCTTCCAGCTGGAGGACGTAAAGGGCAAGCAGACCGAGGCGGCTTCGCTGAATTCGTCGTTGAAGCTGGAAATCGCCAGTCTGCGGAACCCCATGCGCATTGACGTGATTGCGCGGCGCCAGCTGGGCTTGACGGAACCTCTGCCGACGCAGGTGCAGGAATACGACGCGCCGTCCGGCGCGGAAGTGGCTGCGGCGCGGTACATTCGCCCGAATCGCGCACAGTAATTCCTGTTCGTGCGGGACATTCGTCGAAGCATTGGCTTTCCGTTGATTGAGCATCCTCGGGGGCGATCGCCGGGCGGAATTCGCTATGCAACAGAACCGATCTCACGTCGCCTCCGGTGGCCGCGTAGCGGTGGGCTCGAAGGGTGACCGCCTGGCGGTCAAGCACCTGCTCATCGTTGCCGGCTTGGCGATGCTGTGGATGACGGCGGTCTTCGGACGGCTGGCCTACCTGCAACTCTTCCGTCACACCGAGTACATGGCTCGCGCGCAGCGGCAGCAGCAGCGCGTGATTGAGATTACGCCGAAGCGCGGTTCGATTTTCGACCGCAACATGCATCCGCTGGCGATGAGCATTCCGGTGGATTCGGCGTTTGCCGTGCCCGCAGAACTTGCCGACGAACAGCTTGCGGCGCGACTGCTTTCCGGTGTGCTGGGGATTCCGCGCGATGCTCTAGAAACACGGCTGGAGTCTTCGCGCTCGTTTGTTTGGATTGCGCGAAAGCTTCCTCCGGATAAAGCCGAAGCGGTGGCGGCGCTCAACCTCAAAGGCGTTTATTTCCAGAAGGAAAATCAGCGGATCTATCCGAAACGCGACCTCGCTTCGCATGTACTGGGATTCGTGGACGTGGATGAAAAGGGCCTGGGCGGGATCGAGCACGAGTTGGACAGCCAGATTCGCGGGAAGAGCGAAAAGATCATTGTGATGGCCGATGCGCGCCAGCGCTGGTTCGACGGAGGCGAGGCGCAGCGCGAGCGCGGCGCAAACGTTGTCCTGACGCTCGACGAAAAGATTCAGTACATCGCCGAGCGGGAACTGGCCGCGGCAATCGCCAAGACGCACGCCATTGCCGGCACGGTGATGGTGATGAACCCGAATAGCGGCGAAATTCTGGGGCTGGCGAACTGGCCGAAGTTCAATCCCAATAACGCGAACGAAGCGCCTGCGGAATCGCGCATGAACCGCGCGATCACGGCTCTGTACGAGCCGGGCTCGACGTTCAAGTTGATTACGCTGGCTGCGGCGTTCGATCAGGGCATTACGCGGCCGGAGGAAGTGTTTGATTGCGAGAACGGCGCCGTTTATGTGGCGGGGCATCGTATCCGCGACCACAAACCGTTTGGGTTGCTGAGCGTTTCGGACATTTTGGCACAATCGAGCGATGTTGGCGCGATCAAGATCGCACTACGGCTCGGCGCGCCGAAATTTTACGATTACATTCGCGTGTTTGGATTTGGACAGCTCACGGGCGTGGACTTGCCCGGCGAGAGCAAGGGGCTGGTGCGGCGGCTGGAGAACTGGACGCCGGTTTCGATCGGGTCGATCTCCATGGGGCAGGAAGTTGGCGTCACACCGATTCAGCTGATCAGCGCAGTTTCGGCGATTGCCAATGGCGGAATGCTTTACAAACCACATGTGATTGCGGAGTTGCGCCGAGGCGACCAAGCGCTGCCCGCGGAGGGGCTGCTCGCTCCAGTGGAACCTCGGCACGTGATCCGGCCGGAGACCGCCGCGACGCTGCGACGGTTGATGGAAGGCGTGGTGCTGGACGGCACTGGAAAGCTGGCGCATCTCGACGGCTGGACGGCTGCGGGCAAAACGGGTTCCGCGCAGAAAATAGACCCGTCGACGGGGCGCTATTCGCGAACGCAGCTGATTGCCTCATTCACGGGATTTGCTCCGATCAGCAATCCGGCAGTGACCATTCTGGTTTCCCTCGATTCCCCAGTCGGCCAGCATGAGGGTGGGCAGGTGGCCGCGCCGGTTTTCAAGCGCGTCGCGGAACAAGTGTTGCCTTACCTGGACGTGCCGCGCGATGTGCCGGTGGGACCGCGACTGCTCCAGGCTTCCTACAAGAATCGTGAAGTGTCAGACAGCGCGGCGCTAGAGGATTTTGCCCCAACGGATTTTTCCGGACAGCCCGACCAGCCTCCCGCGGAGGCCGCGGCGGCAAAGCCCAACGAAAGCAAGAGCCAACCGCCCTCCGTGACCGTGGCTGTGGAGGAAGGGGGCGATATTGAAGTACCGGACCTTGCGGGGAAGACCATGCGCGACGCGACAGAGATTTGTATTCGCCTGGGGCTGGACCCGGTTTTGATTGGCAGCGGTCTTGCTACGAATCAGACTCCAGCGGCGGGAGTGAAAGTCAGGCGTGGGGCGAAGCTCACCGTGCAATTCGGAGCACCAGCGGCGAAGATCGCGCACACACAACAGAAGGTAAGGCATTAGGATGAGAATGGAATTGAGCCAGGAAGAACAAACACAGGACGCCGCCACGAACGAGATCGAACGCCAACGGAAGCAATCCTCCCACCGAGACAGCGCGACCATCGGGAAAAAGCTGAGTGAAATATTTCAGGGCCTCGAGGCGAAGCTGCCCGCCGGCGCGAGTGCAATCGAGATTTGCCAGGTGGCTTGCGATTCGCGAAAGGTTCAGCCGGGCGCGCTCTTTTTTGCTTTGCACGGGGCCAAGGCGGACGGCGGCGCGTTTATTCAAGATGCCCTGAAGCGGGGAGCCGTGGCTATTGCCAGTGCGGAGCCTGCGCCCAGCACTTTGCCAAGCGGCGTTGTTTGGATTCAGGTGCAGGATGCGCGCAAGGCGCTGGCGATTACTGCGGCGAATTTTTTCAGGCATCCCGCGGATGCGCTGCAACTCGTGGCAGTGACCGGAACGAACGGGAAAACGACCACGACCTCAGTGATTGACGCGATTGTGAAGGTTTCCGGGGCCAAGACCGGCTTGTTCGGAACGATTGCGTATCACACGCCATTGGGAGATTATCCCGCACCCAACACAACACCAGAATCGGTGGACCTGCAAGGATTCTTCGCGGAGATTCGCGATGCGGGCGGGACATATGCGGTGCTTGAAGCCAGCTCGCATTCGCTGGCGATGGATCGCCTCTGGGGCTGCCACTTTCAGGCAGCGGTTTTCACCAACCTTACGCGCGAGCACATGGATTATCACAAGACGTTTGAAGATTATTTTGCAGCGAAGAAGAAGCTGTTTGAAGGCACGGGCGCAGGTGCTCCCGAAGTGGCGGTGGTGAATGCCGACGATGAGTTCGGGAAAAAGCTGGTGGGGCTGGCCAAGAAAACCGTGACGTATGGGCTCGAATCACACGCTGAACTCACTACGAAGAAATTTCAACTCACGTTTGATGGCTTGACGTTTACCGCGCACACGCCGAATGGAAAAGTCGAGGTGGTTTCCTCGCTGGTGGGCCGCATCAACGTTTATAACCTTCTCGCGGCGATCGGCGCCGCGCAAGCGCTCGGTCTTTCGAATGAAGTGATCGAGTCGGGGATTCGAAATCTTGAAAGCGTTTCAGGACGCTTCCAACGCATCGATCTTGGGCAGCCTTTCCTGGTGATCGTGGACTACGCGCACACGGACGACGCGCTGGAAAACCTGATTCGCACAGCGCGCGAACTGAATCCCAAAGGCCGCATCATCACGCTCTTCGGGTGCGGCGGCGAAAAAGACCGCACGAAGCGACCGGTCATGGGAGAAGTCACCGGACGGCTGAGCGATCTGACGATTCTTTCGAGCGACAATCCGCGCAGCGAGGACCCGCTGAAAATTATCAGCGACATCATCGTCGGCCTGCAAAAAACGGCCGGCAAATACCTGATCGAACCGGACCGCGAAAAAGCCATCGGCCTGGCGATGGACGAAGCGCGCGCCGGAGACATCGTTCTCCTGGCCGGAAAAGGCCACGAGAATTATCAGATTCTCGCGGACCGAACATTGGAATTTGACGACCGTGAAGTGGCACGGCGGGCCCTGCGCGAACGTGGATTTGAAGGGCCGCGCGGCGGTCCATCGGAGCGTGGGCCGCAGAATGGCTCGGGGTTTGGCACCTAGCGCGCTTGTTCCGTAGTTGTGACGAGGGTGCTGGAGTCCCGGCCCGGCCGGGACAAGCCAATGGCTGGCCTCTTGAAAGGAGGAGCCCTCAAAACGGTGACAACCAACAGAAGCGTGGGGTGTCTGGGTAAGGCAAACTCTTTGAGGAACTTATGCGGTGGACGATTGCACAAGTGGCTGGCGCTTTGGGTACTCGGCCGGGGACGGGACTCGACCCCCTGGCCCGGGTGGCCGGCGTCTCGATTGATTCTCGCACGGTACGTGCTGGAGAGCTGTTCATCGCCATCCACGGACCGCGTCATGACGGACACGATCATGTGGCCGGTGCGCTGGAGCTGGGAGCGCTCGCGGCAGTGGTGGCGGAGGCGCAGCTTTCGCGGTATGCGGACAGCGTCCGCAGCCGCTGCATCGCCGTGCCCGATACCTTTGAGGCGCTCAAGCAACTCGCGCGCGCAGTGCGCCAAGCCTGGGGCGGGAAAATTGCCGGCGTCACGGGTTCTGTCGGCAAGACCACTACGAAGGAGATCCTGGCGGCACTGCTGGGCGCGAAGCTGCGGATCCTGAAGTCAGAGGGGAATTTCAATAACGAGTACGGGCTGCCGCTGACGCTGTTGAAGCTGGAGGAAACGCATCAGGCGGCGGTGCTGGAAATGGGGATGTCGCGCCTCGGCGAGTTGAAGCGGCTGGCGGCGATTGCGCGGCCGGATGTGGGTGTCGTGACGCGAGTGGCGCCGGCGCACCTGGAATTTTTTTCGTCGGTGGATGAGATTGCTCAGGCGAAGCGCGAATTGATCGAAGGATTGAATGGGCATGAATCGACCGCGGTGCTGAACGCGGATGATCCGCGCGTGGCGGCGTTTGGGGCGTACGCGCCCGGCCGCGTGGTGACCTACGGGATTGAAAAGCCCGCGTTTTTTACCGCGGAGGAGATTGAAGATCGCGGCGCGCTGGGCTCGGCGTTTGATTATGTGAGCCCCGAGGGCCGCGTGCGGCTGGAATTGATGGTGCCGGGGCGTCACGCGATTTCGAATGCGCTAGCGGCGTTGGCAGCGGCCAGTGTGTGGAATATCGGCGCGGCGGAAGCGCAAAGCGCGTTCCGGGCGCTGCGCGCGCCGGCGATGCGGGGAGAGCTTTTGCGATTTTCGAATGGAGCGGCGCTGATCAACGACAGTTACAACTCGAGCCCCGCGGCACTGCAGGCCATGACCGAGCTGCTGGTGGCGACGCCGAACTATCACCGGCGCATCCTGGCCGCCGGGGAAATGCGTGAGCTCGGCGCAGCGTCACGGGAACTGCATCGCGAAGCCGGCCGGTTTGCTGTAAAGACCGGAAAGATTGATTTGGTCATTGGAGTGGCGGGAGATGCCGCGCAGATCGTCGAAGGCGCGCTGGAGGCCGGATTGCCGCGTGCGCAAACGAAATTTTTTCCGACGCCCGAGGAAGCGGCGGAGTTTCTAGGAGCCTTAGTGGTTGCAGGCGATCTCTTGCTGGTCAAAGGCTCACGTGGAGTAAAAATGGAGCGCATTGTGGAAGCGCTGATCGCGCGCCACTCGACGCCGGGCGAATTCTCGGGGCAGGAGCAGCGGCACTGACATGCTCTACTACCTCCTCTATCACACGCTGCAGCGCTATTTCAGCCCATTGAATGTTTTCCGCTACATCACCGTGCGCACGGTGTATGCAAGCCTTACGGCGATGTTTCTGGCGCTGGTCTTTGGACCATGGCTGATTCGCCGCCTAGGCGAACTGCAGATCGGCCAGTACATTCGCGAGGAAGGGCCGGAAGAGCACAAAAAAAAGGCTGGCACTCCCACGATGGGCGGTGTGCTGATCGTGTTCTCCACGGCCGTACCGGTTCTGCTTTGGGCCGACCTGACCAATCCATTTATCCTGCTGTCGCTCTTCGCGCTGATCGGGTTCGCAGTCATCGGGTTCATTGATGATTACGCAAAAGTTTCCAAGCAGCGCAATCTGGGCCTTACGGCGAAGAAGAAGATTTATTTTCAGGCGTTCCTCAGCTTGATCGTAGGCATCTCGCTTCTCGTTTTGGCTACCAACAGCAAGTACTCGACGCAATTCGTTTTTCCATTCTTGAAGAGATTCCACCCCGACTTAGTGATTCACTCGCTGCTGGATCGTTCTCATTTTTCAGGACACCTCTGGCCGCTGGCGTTTGTGCCATTTCTGGTGGCGGTGGCCATCGTGATCGTGGGTTCTTCCAACGCCGTGAACCTGACGGATGGGCTCGATGGCCTGGCCATCGGCTGCACGGTCATCGCTGCCGGAGCTCTGACCATGCTCACCTACGTAAGCAGCAACTCTCGCTGGGCCACGTACCTGGAAATTCAGTACATCCCGCGGGTCGGGGAATTGACAGTGTTCTGCGGCGCGCTGGTGGGAGCTTCGCTCGGGTTCTTGTGGTACAACGCGCACCCTGCCGAAATCTTCATGGGCGATGTCGGCTCGCTGTCTCTCGGCGGGACGCTAGGCACGATTGCGGTCATTATAAAGCAGGAGATTCTGCTCTTCTTTGTCGGCGGGATTTTTGTGATCGAAGCGCTTTCGGTGATTTTACAAGTAGCTTCGTTCAAGCTGCGCGGGAAGCGCATTTTTCGGATGGCGCCGATTCATCATCACTTCGAGCTGCTTGGCTGGAGCGAGTCGAAAGTGATTGTGCGATTCTGGATTGCAGCGCTTGTTTTTGCGTTGTTCGCGCTGACCACGTTGAAACTGAGGTAGCGAGAAATTTTATCCAGAGGACTTTGCGAAACCGATGGCTGGTTCGTTCGAATTGCGGGGCAAGCGCGTGCTGGTCGTGGGGCTGGCTCGAACGGGCGTGGCCACGTCGCTTTTTTGTGCAGCGCGTGGCGCGATCGTGACCGCCACCGATACGCGGACGGAAAATGCGATTGGCGAGGCCCTGCCGCAGTTGCGGGCGGCAGGCGTCCATCTTGAATTGGGCGGCCATTCGAAGGAAATATTTCTGAAACAGGATTTGATCATTCCGAGTCCGGGTGTGCCGGCCGACGCGCCGTTGCTGCAAACCGCACGCTTGAATGGAATCACGAGCTGGAGCGAAATCGAACTGGCGGGTCGTTTTTTGAAGGGCCGCTTGATCGGAATCACGGGTTCGAATGGGAAGACCACGACGACTTCGTTGATCGAGCACATCTTAAGGAGTGCCGGAGTTCCCACGATTCTTGCGGGGAATATTGGTACGCCGTTGATCTCGATTGTTGAGCAGACGAATGATCGGACCATCGCGGTAGCAGAGCTGAGCAGCTTTCAACTCGAGCTGATCGAAACCTTCCGCCCCAACATCAGCGTGTTCTTGAACCTGACGCCCGATCATTTGGACCGCCATCACACGTTCGAAGCGTACGGCGCGGCCAAGACGCGCATTTTCGAGAACCAGACGGAAGCAGACAGTGCCGTGTTGAACGCCGATGATCCGGCAACCACGAAACGCGCGCCCGCGAAGCCGCAAGTGTTCTGGTTCAGCCGAAAGCAGCGTGTGGCGCAGGGCGCATTCGTGCGGGAAGCTGAAATTATTTTTCGCCGCGAGGGGAAAGATGAATCCGTGCTGAAGATTCAGGACATTCCCCTGGCGGGCGCGCACAACGTGGAAAACGTTTTAGCGGCCGTGGCGGCAACGCGACTCGCGGATGTCGAGGCGGCGGCCATCGCGAAAGGGGTGCGCTCGTTTTCCGGTGTAGAGCATCGCCTGGAATTTGTCGCGGAGATTGGTGGCGTGCGTTATTACAACGATTCGAAAGCCACGAACGTGGACGCCACGCTGAAAGCGCTGGATGCGTTTCCCGGAAGGATCCTGGTCATCCTTGGCGGGAAAGACAAAGGCAGCGATTACACGTTGCTGCAAGCGCCGCTACGCGAAAAGGCCATCCTCGCGCTGCTGATTGGCGCGGCGGGGGACAAAATCGAAAAACAGATTGCCGGAAGCGTCGCCATCGAGCGTGCAGGAACCATTGATCGCGCGGTGGAGATTGCCTCGCACGCGGCGCGGCCCGGCGATGTCGTGCTTCTCGCGCCGGCCTGCGCCAGCTTCGACCAGTTTGAGAATTACGAGCACCGCGGCCGCGTCTTCAAGGATTTGGTGCATCACTTGGAACGGCCAGCCGCGAGTACAAGCTCCGGGAGAGGGTGACGAGACGTGCCGAGACGATTGGAAACGGACCGCTGGCTGTTTGTCGTGACGCTCGTGCTCTGCTTGTTCGGCGTGGTGATGATTCTCAGCGCGTCGGCGGTCACCGCGGAACAGAAGTACGGCCACTCGTACATTTTTCTGGCGCGGCAAGCGGCCTGGCTGGTGATTGGCCTAACGGGAATGTTTGTGCTGATGCGCACCGATTATCGCAAGCTGCGCGAACCCGCGGTCATCTATCCCGTTGTTTGCTTGGTATTGCTGATGCTCGTGGGCACTTTTGTTCTGGACAAATCGCACGCCACGCACCGCTGGATCAAGTTCGGCCCCGTCAACATCCAGCCTTCGGAACTCGCAAAACTCGCCGTGATTCTCTATTTGGCTTGGTTCCTGGACCTTAAGCGCCGCGGCAAAGCGGGAATGGAATTTTGCAAAGAGGACTTTTGGCAGACCATTCTTCCTGCGGCGGGGCCGATTTCGATTTGTGTGGTCCTGGTGCTTTTGCAACCGGACCTGGGAACCGCGATTGATATCGTCCTGGTGGCTACGGCGATTCTTTATGTCGCGGGCCTTTCCTGGAAGTGGATTGCGCTCGGCGCGGCGGCCGCGATGCCGGCGCTCTATCTGCTCATTACCCATGTTTCCTATCGCCAAGCGCGGCTGATGGCCTTTCTCGATCCAACCTCTGACCCGCAGGGCGCCGGATTTCAACTTCTGCAGTCGCTCATCGCCGTGGGCTCGGGAGGATTCACGGGTGTGGGTTTGATGGAGAGCAAACAAAAGCTTTTCTACCTGCCGGAGGCGCACACCGATTTCATTTATGCGGTGATTTGCGAAGAGCTGGGATTTATCGGCGCCATGATCGTGATTGCGCTATTCGCCGTTTACGGATGGAGAGGGATGCGCGCGGCGTTCTCCGCGCGGGACGGGTTTGGCCGGCTGCTGGCGCTCGGTATCACCGCGATGGTGCTGAGCCAGGCGCTGATCAATTTCGCCGTAGTGCTCGGGATGGTGCCGACAAAAGGTATACCGCTGCCGTTCATCAGCTACGGCGGGTCGAGCTTGCTGGTGATGCTGCTCGCCACCGGTGTGCTCCTGAACATTTCGCAGCAGGCCGCGGAAGCGTGAGGAGCGGACGCGCCAAGTGAAATTGCTGATTGCAGGTGGCGGCACGGGCGGGCACGTTTTTCCAGCACTGGCGATTGCGCGGGAATGGCTTTCAAGAGGGAGCGAAAGGGAAGTGGTGCTGGTGGGAACACAACGCGGAATCGAGATGAAGCTGGTGCCGCAAGCGGGGCTGCCGCTGGAGACGCTGCGCGTGGCGGGACTGAAGGGCAAGGGCGGAGCGACGCTGCTGAAAAATTTGGCAATGCTGGTTCCGGCGATGCTGGATGCGCGGCGTGTTTTGCGAAAGCACAAACCCATAGCAGCATTTGGTGTCGGCGGCTACGCGGCGGGGCCGATGCTGCTCGCGACCTGGCTGGGGCGCGTGCCGAATGTGATTTTTGAGCCTAACGCCGAGCCCGGGCTCACCAACAAAGTCCTGGCGCGAATTTCCGCGCGCATCGCCACCGGCTATGAAATTTCTGCACAGTCATGGGGAAAAAAAGCCATCGTTACCGGCTGTCCCGTGCGGCCGGAGTTTTTCTCGATCGCTCCGCGCAAGCTGGAAAAACCTTTCCGGCTGCTCATTACCGGTGGCAGCCAGGGGGCGCTACCGATCAACCGCGTGTTTGTGGATGCGATGGACCGCCTCGCCGCGCGAAAAAACGAACTGACCATCGTGCATCAGACCGGCGAAGGCGATTATAATGCTGTACGTGCCGCGTACGCGTGGCGCGAAATTCGCGCGGAGGTTGTCCCCTTCCTGACGAATATGGCGGAACGCTTTGCCTGGGCAGATGTGATTGTCTGCCGAGCAGGAGCCATCACCGCGGCGGAAGTCGCCGCTGCGGGCCGCGCTGCCATCTTTATTCCTTTCGGACGAGCCACCGACAGCCATCAATTGCGCAACGCGCAGGAAATGTCCCGCGTGGGCGCCGGCCGGTTGATTTCCGAAACCGAACTTACGGCCGAAAAACTTTCAGGCGAAATTTTCGCACTTCTGGATCACCCTCAGGAAATCGAAAAACTTTCGAAAGCGGCGCGGGGTCTCGCCCGCCCGAATGCCGCGCGCGACATTGTCGACTTAATTGAAGAGGCCGCGAACGTGCAGGGAATTCCGCAGAGGGCACGCTCATGATGGTCTCCTTCCGCAATTTTCAGCGCATTCATTTGGTCGGCATCGGCGGCATCGGCATGAGCGGCATCGCCGAGGTGTTGCTTACGCTGGGATATTCGGTGTCGGGATCGGACGTAAAGCTTTCGAACATCACCGAGCGCTTGCAGAATCTCGGCGCGACGATTTTCGAAGGCCATAAGGCCGCAAATGCGGATGGCGCCCACGTTGTAGTCACTTCCTCTGCGGTGAAGGCCGACAACCCCGAAGTCATAGAAGCGCACAAGTGCAAAATCCCAGTGATTCCGCGCGCAGAAATGTTGGCGGAATTGATGCGGTTGAAATACGGCATCGCTGTAGCAGGCGCGCACGGCAAGACCACCACGACTTCGATGGTCGCTTCGGTTCTTGCGGCGGCGCATCTCGACCCCACGTTCGTGGTTGGCGGCAGAGTCAATCAGGCGGGCACAACGGCGCGGCTCGGCAAAGGCGAATACTTTGTTGTGGAAGCCGATGAAAGCGATCGCAGTTTTCTGATGCTAGCCCCCGTCGTCGCCGTGGTGACGACCATCGATCGCGAGCACTTGGATCAATACAGTTCCCTCGAAGACATTCAGGGTGCGTTTGTCCAGTTCGTGAATCGCGTGCCATTCTACGGCGCTGTCATTCTTTGTATTGACGAGCCGAACGTGCAGGCCATCGTTCCGAGCGTGAAACGGCCCATCATTACCTATGGCACTTCCACGCAGGCGGACCTCGTCATCAGCGATGTAAAACTGGAAGGCCTGGGCAGCGAGTTTCGGCTCACTTATCGAGGCGAAGATCTTGGATTGTTCCGCCTGCTGCATCCGCCGGGCATGCACAATGTGCGGAACGCCGCGGCAGCCGCGGCGGTCGCATTGTACTTGAATGTTCCAGCCGATCTCATTCGCGAAGGTCTGGCCAAATTTGCCGGCGTGGGCCGCCGGTTCGACATCAAGGGGGTCGTGAACGAGATCACCGTCGTGGATGATTACGGGCATCACCCGGCTGAAATCCGCGCCACTCTTGAAGCAGCACGCGGGTGCAAATTCAACCGGCTGCTGGTTTTGTTTCAGCCGCACCGCTACACGCGCACACAACATCTCTGGGACGATTTCTGCCGTGCGTTCAACCAAGCCGACATTCTCGTGCTCATCGATATCTACGCCGCGAGCGAAGCGCCCATCCCTGGCATCACGAGCGAAGCGCTGGCCAACGCCATCCGCGAAGCCGGTCACAAAAATGTCCACTATTTCCGCTCGATGCAGGAAGGCATCGTGTTTCTGCTGAAGCAGGCGCGCCCCGGAGACGCCATCTTGACCATCGGAGCAGGCAGCGTCAGCCGCGCCAGCGGAGAGCTGATGGTTTTACTCGGAACGGAGCATCCCACGCATCATGCGCATTAGCGACCCCAAAATTCTCGGCGGCCTCGCGAAGCTCGACGTCGAACTTCAGCAGGGGACTTCGCTGGCGGAGCTCACCTCACTTGGCATTGGCGGGACGACCGATCTCCTGCGCATCAAGAAACATGAAAGCATTCCGTGTCTCTTGAGGCTTCTTGATGACGGCGGGATTCCGCACAAGTTCCTTGGCGGCGGTTCGAATCTGCTGGTCGGCGATGGCGAGTTGCCGTGGGTGGTTCTACAGCTCATCGCCCCGGAGCCCGACATCGTCCTCGAAGGCCATCTTGCGCACGTGGATGCCGCCGCGGACCTCGGCCGCACCGTCACCTTTTGCGCGAAGAACGATTTGGGAGGGATGGAAGGCCTCATCGGTGTTCCCGGCACCGTTGGCGGCGCGCTCCGCATGAACGCCGGCGCCTACGGCATGCAAATCGGCACCTATGTCCGCGAAGTGAAGCTCTACCGGGCGGCCGAACGAAAACTCGAAACCCTCCGCGGTCATCAAATTTCTTTCGAATACCGGCACACTTCTTTTGCGCCCGATGATATGATGCTTTCGGTGACGCTGGAACTACCCTCCAATCCGTTCAAAGAAATCCTAAAAGGTATTCGTATCTGCAACGAAAAACGGCGATCGAGCCAGCCGCTCGGCCAGAAGAGCGCCGGCTGCATCTTCAAGAACCCTCCCGGTGCGTCCGCCGGCCGCATGATTGACGAATTAGGACTCAAAGGACACTCCGTCGGCGACGCGCGCGTCAGCGACCGCCACGCCAACTTTTTTGTAAATGCAGGAAAAGCTTCCGCCAAAGACATGCTGGCGCTGATCGCCGATGTGCGCGAACGTGTACAAAAAGCGTTCGGCGTCGAGCTGGAGAACGAGGTGGTCGTTTGGAACGGGTGAAGGCCATGCAGCGCAACGCGACCGCGGCGGACGCCGAAGCCTACCGGCCCGAGCTAATTGCCGACGAAGAGCCGCGTTATCTGCGCCGCCAGAAGCCGGTCGAAATCCGCCGCAAGAAATTTACCGGGCGGGGCTGGCCTTTCTATCGGCGAGTTTTGGTCTTGAGTGTCGCCGGAGTTGCGGGAATCACTGGGCTCGTCTATGGAACGCGATTTCTGCTCTATTCACCCGCGATGCTTTTGCTGAAGCCGGACCAGATTGACGTGAGCGGAAACCACGTCGTCGCGCGCGAAGCGGTGCTGCAGCAATTTGTGCATGACCGCAACCGCAGCGTGCTGAGGATTCCATTGGATGTGCGGCGCAGCGAGATCGAGCAAATCCCCTGGGTCGAGTCCGCCAGCGTGCAAAGAATCCTGCCGAACCATATTCGCGTGGAATTGACCGAGCGCACGCCAGTGGCATTCGCGCGAAACGGCAATGAACTGGCGTTGATTGACTCCCACGGCGTCATCCTCGATCGTCCGCAAGGCGAAGACTTGCAGTTTCCAATCGTCAGCGGCGTTTCGGAAGAAATCTCCCGCGACCAGCGCGAGAAACGCATGCAGATCTACCAGGAGTTCATGAAGGACGTGGACCTGGTGCGCGCGGGCTCTTCCGATCGCGTAAGCGAGCTTGATCTTTCGAATCCCAAGGATCTGCGCGTGGTCATGACCGGCCTTGCGGGCCCCATCGATTCCCAGGCCGTCACCGTTCACTTTGGCTCGGGAGAATTCACCGGGAAATACAAAATGCTGGTGGACAATTTTTCGCAGTGGCAGGCGAACACCGGACGCGTGCAGTCCATCGATTTGCAGTATATGCGGCAAGTGGTTGTGAATCCGGATACCAGTGCGAGCACGGCCAGTAAAAAAACAAAATAGATTCATCGCAGGAGCGGCGGCTTGGCGAAGAAAGACAAATACCTGGTTGGGCTGGACATCGGCAGCACGAAAACCTGCGTGCTCATCGCGGAGGTCGAAGGCGAACTTGTGAAGTTCCTGGCGCTTGGCGCGGCGGAGTCCAAAGGACTGCGCAAGGGCCTGATCGTCAATCTCGATTCCACCGTCAGCTCGATTCGCCGCGCCGTCGAAGAAGCCGAAAGCGTCGCCAACGTCCCGGTGGAAGAGGCTCTTATCGGTGTAGCCGGAGGCCACGTTCGCGGCGTCAACAGCCGCGGCGGAGTTAGTTTGGGCCATCGCCCGCGCGATATCGAACGCGATGACGTGCGTCGCGCGGTAGACGCCGCCCGCAACATCTCGCTCCCCGAAGACCGCGAAGTGCTGCACGTCCTTCCGCACGAATTTATGGTGGACGCGCAGACCGGCATCCGCGACGCCATTGGCATGGTCGGGCACCGGCTGGAAACCAACGTCCATCTCGTCACCTCGTCCGTTGCCGCGACGCAGAATCTTGTTACCGCCGCGAACAAGGCCGGCATCCTCATCAGCGACACCGTCCTCGAGCCGCTGGCTTCCGCGGAATCGTGCCTCACCCAGGATGAGCGCGATCTCGGCTGCGCCCTGCTGGACATCGGCGGCGGCACCACCGAGGTGATTGTCTACGGCGGCGGAGTCGTCCGTCACACCAGCGCCGTTGCGATTGGCGGCGATCACTTTACAAACGACCTCGCCGTCGGTTTGCGCACGCCGATTCCCGAGGCGGAGCGCATCAAGCGCCGCCACGGCTGCGCGGCATCCGCGTTCATGAGGAAAGAAGAAGGCTCCATCGAAATCGCCAGCGTGGGCGACCGCCCCCCGCGCACCATCTTCGCGCACATGCTCACGGACATTATCGAGCCGCGCGCCATGGAATTGCTTTCGCTCATCCGAGACGATTTGCAACGCGCCGGGCTTGACGGCCAGATTCCCGCGGGATTTATTTTGGCCGGCGGCGGCGCGCGCCTGCACGGCCTAGAGGAACTCACGGAGCAGTCTTTCCATCTGCCAGTACGTGTCGCGGAACCCAAGGGCTTGGCTGATCTGCCGGAACAGGTGGCGCAGCCGGAATATGCAACGGTAGTAGGGCTTGTCTTGTATGGCGCGCGGGCGCGGCGAAACTCGCCGCAGCGCGCTGGGAATCTTGTGTCCAAATTGAAGGCCATGTTCGCAGGGGCCTCGTAACCCTGCCCGAGAGCCGCTAGCGAACTTGGAGAAGTCTGGGGGAGAGATATGACAGCAAGAGAAGCAGGAATCCGCATGAGCTTCAGCGAGGAGCTGCAGCCGGCGAAGATCAAAGTGATCGGCGTGGGCGGGGGCGGATGCAACGCGGTCAATCGCATGATTCGCGCCAAGCTCGAAGGCGTCGAATTCATTACCGCGAACACCGACTTGCAGGCGTTGAAGCTTTCGCAGGCGCCCGTGAAATTGCAGCTCGGCGCGAAACTTACCAAGGGTCTCGGCGCGGGCGCAAATCCGGAAGTCGGCCGCAAGGCGGCGCTCGAGGACACGGAGAAAATCATCGAGGCGCTGGAAGGCTCGGACATGATTTTCATCACCTCCGGCCTCGGCGGAGGCACGGGTAGCGGCGCGGCACCCGTAGTCGCTTCGCTCGCCAGTGAGCTGGGTGCATTGAGCGTCGCTGTGGTGACGAAGCCCTTCGCGTTCGAGGGCAAGCGCCGCATGATGCAGGCCGAACAGGCGCTTCAGGAACTCATCGGTGCCGTCGATACCGTTATCGTTATTCCGAACGAGCGCTTGATGGAAACCGTCGAGCGCGGCACCAGCTTCTTCGACGCCTTCCGCATCGCCGACGACATCCTTCGTCAAGCCGTGCAAGGTATCTCGGACATCATCACCGTGCCCGGCATCATCAACCGCGATTTTGCCGACGTGAAAGCCATCATGCACGGCCAAGGCTACGCCGTGATGGGCACTGCCGTGGCGACTGGCACGAACCGCGCCATTGACGCCGCCAATCGCGCCATCGCCAGCCCCCTTCTCGAAGACAATTCCATCCAGGGCGCGCAGGGCATCCTCATCAACATCTCCGGCAGCTCCAGCCTCACCCTGCATGAAGTCCACGAAGCCTCCAGCGTCATTCAAAAAGCCGCGCATGAAAACGCCAACATCATCTTTGGCGCCGTCCAGGACGACAACATGAAGGACTCTGTCAAGATCACCGTCATCGCCGCCGGCTTCAAGGACGCCAACAAGAAAAACATCCACCAAAAGCAATCGTTCCTGCCCAAAACCTGGAAGGCCGGCCGTGAAATACCAGATGAACCGGTGCAGCACACGCTGCCGAACGTGGTGCACCAGGTGCAGCAAAATGTGCGCGAAGTCAGCCAGGAAGTTCCCTCGGACGATCTGGACGTCCCGACATTCCTCCGTCGCCAGGCGCAAAAAGCCTAGCGGCAACGAATTTCATCTAATTTTTTCACGGGGTGCCAGTTTCGACGGGCGCCCCTTTTGCTTTTGCGTTCCGTGAGATTTGGCCTAGGACAGCTGTGCAAGTGCTTCAGCCAGTTTCCGAACTTCGGCTTCAAACTTTGCGAAGTCGTGGCTGCCGTACGGAAGGGCACTGCTCAGTCCAGAGTGAAATTCCCGCCCGCCAGTTTGCTTTGCCAACTGCACAATATTAGAAGCATTGATCCCAGCGCCCGGAACGATGACGATGCGGTCTCGGGCCGCGGCAACGAGTTCGGAAAGAATTCCGGCTCCTTCGGGAGCGCTTTTCGCGCCACCCGAGGTTAGGATTCTTTTCGCACCAGTCTGAATCACATGTTCAAGCGCTTGCTGCGGATTAGCGGATTCGTCGAAGGCCCGATGAAATGTAGTAGGCAAGGGCCGCGCCAATTCCACCAACTCGCTCGTCCTCTGAACGTCGACACGTCGGTCTTTCTGCAAGATGCCCAG
>Ga0210409_10001775_pt1 | contig 27223 bp, 26 predicted proteins | sample IncBWH17MmetaG_FD_161649 | JGI IMG/M metagenome (GOLD analysis project Ga0210409, IMG submission 161649) | Forest soil microbial communities from Barre Woods Harvard Forest LTER site, Petersham, Massachusetts, United States - Inc-BW-H-17-M | ecosystem: Environmental > Terrestrial > Soil >...
GTGGGTCGGCATCTTCCCGGTCAGGGACTCCGAGCGCTTCTTTGCCGCCATGTTGCCGGCCAGCGCCATCACCGGAACGATCGTGCCGAAACGGCCCAGCCACATCGCCACCGCCAGGCCGAGGTTGTAGAAGCGCGTGTTGGCGTTCAGGCCGGCGAACGCGCTGCCGTTGTTGTTGGTGCTCGATCCCCACGCGTACAGGATCTGCGACAGTCCGTGCGGCCCGGGATTGCTGATGCCGGCGCGCCCTGCTTCCAGCGCCATGCTGGCCGCGGCGCCGCACAGCACGACGATCGGCGTCAGCAGGATCGCGATGGATACCATCTTCATGTCGTAGCTCTCGATCCGCTTGCCCAGGTACTCGGGCGTGCGGCCGATCATCAGCCCGGCGATGAACACGGCCGTGAGCACGTACACCAGCATGGTGTAAAGGCCGGTGCCGACGCCCCCGAAGATCACCTCGCCTAGAAGGATCAGGGTGAGCGGAACGGCGCCTCCCAACGGCATGAACGAGTCGTGCATGGCATTGACCGCGCCGCACGACGTCCCGGTCGTGATGGCGGCGAACATGGTCGAGCCCACCACGCCGAAACGCGTTTCCTTGCCCTCGAAATTGCCCAGATCGGCGGCTACGCCCGCAGCCGTGAGGCGCGGACTCGGAGTCAGCTCGGCATAGAACGCCACCGCCATGAACGCGACCAGCACGATCGCCATGGCGGCCAGGATGGTCCAGCCCTGGCGCGTATCGCCGACCATGCGACCGAACGCCAGCACGATCGCGGTAGGCAGCAGGATGATCGAGAGCATCTCGATGAAATTGGTCAGGGCGGTCGGGTTCTCGAATGGATGCGCCGAGTTGGCGTTGAAAAAGCCGCCGCCGTTGGTGCCCAGCTCCTTGATCGCTTCCTGCGAGGCGACCGGCCCGCCGGGGATCTGCTGCGACGGCGTGGTCAGGTGCTCCATGACCGGCTTGCCCTGCGCATCGAGCACGGGCTGGCCGGCCGCGTTGGTCTTCGGTGCATCGTAGGCGGTCGGCTCCAGCGTCGTCACCTCGGTGAAGCCTTTCAGGTTCTGGATCGATCCCTGGCCGACCAGCACCAGCGAATAGACGATGCAGATCGGTATCAGCACCCACAGCGTGATCCGGACCACGTCGACCCAGAAATTGCCGATCAGGCCCGCCTGCGCACTGCCGGCGGGCGTTTCCTGGCCGCGCCGCACCAGCCCCCGCGTCAGCGCAAACGCCACCGCCAGTCCGGTCGCCGCCGACAGGAAGTTCTGCACCGTCAGCGCCAGCATCTGGGTCAGATGCGCCATCGTCTGCTCGCCGGCGTAACCCTGCCAGTTCGTGTTGGTCACGAAGCTCACCGCGGTGTTGAAGGCGCTGCCTTGTTCCACGGCGCTGAAGCCGGCCGGGTTCAGTGGCAACCCGGCCTGCACCCGCTGCAGCAGGTACACGGCCACGACTCCCAGGACGTTGAACACGAGCAGCGCCAGCGTGTACTGCGGCCAGCGCTGGCCGCTCGCCGGATCGATTCCTGCGATGCGCCATAGCGGCCGTTCCACCGCCTGCACGAAGCGCGAACTCGTTCCGAAGTGGGGCGAGGCCACCCGGACGAGCCAGGCGCTCAGCGGCCAGGCCAGCGCCACCAGTACCAGCGCGAACAGCAGCAGCATGAGCCAGAATTGCGTTTGCATATTCGGCTCTGCTCAGAAGTTCTCAGCGTCGAACATCGCGACGCACAGGTAGATCAGCAATCCGATCGAAACGATCAACCCGACCCACAGCATCACGACCTCCCCCGCCTCGACAGGCGCTCGCAGAACCAGGCCAGGCCCCAGCCGGCCAGGAACAGCACGCCGATCAGCGTCAGCATCAACAAGTCGTCCATGTGGTGCCCCCCAGCGAGTGGATCTCAGGAGAATGCCTTGGACCAGGCTTCGAAGAGTCGCTTGACTTGAAGCGGGTGACCGCAAAGATGCAACCGATCGCGCAAACGCCGGTCCGAAAGCATCTGTGCGGCTTCGGCCAGAATGGTCAGATGCTCCTCGGTCGCGTGATGCGGCACCAGCAGAACGAGAACGTCTGACACCGGCTTGCCATCCGGGGAATCGAAAGGGATCGGCAACTTCGGACGAATGTAGGCGACCAGTACGCGGTCAAGATTCCTGACGCGAGCATGGGGAATGGCGACGCCCTCGCCGAGGCCGGTCGACCCGATCTGTTCCCGCTGGGACAGACCCAGTGCAATCCATTCCTGCGCCATCGCATGCGCCCGCTGCATATGGCGGCCGATCTCGTCGATCAGCTGGCTCTTGCTGGACACCTCCACGTCGAGCAGGATGTCTTCGGGCAGCAAAAGATCGGCGATACGTTTGGCGGCGGGTTGCAACGACCTCGTGACAGGAAGCTCGGAACGACCGTTGCCAGGGCCAAACGTTACAGGGGAGAACCGGCCGATCCCGGCGAGATGGACGCGTTTCAAGTGCTTACACGGACGGTGCGTGCCTGCTCAGGATGTCATACCGTAGCGCTTGCGCAGCTCCAGGTTCAGCTCCAGCACGTTGACGATGGGCTCGCCAAACAAACCGCCTCCGGGGCTTGACGCATGCGCCTGCAGCAACGCGTCGATCTCCTTTCGGACCTCGGCCGGGTCGCGCTTGAGGTTCTGTGCCCACTTTCCAGCGACGCGATCGAGCTGAAACTCGGCGTTGCGCAACGTGATGTGCGGATCCAGACCGGAACCGGATGCCGTGACGTAGTCGCCGGGGACGTCCTGCAACTGCGCGTCCGGATGGTCCTGGCGCCACGTGTCGAAGAAGATCGACTGGATGTCGGAGCCCTCCTTGACCGGCGCGATCTCGGTCACGTCCTTGCCGTCCGGTCCCTTGTGCGTGACCGACGACGGGAACATGCCAGGGTGATCCTTCGAGAAATGCTCGAAGAAAACCACGGCCAGGTCGCTCGCGGCCGGCTTCGGCGTCGCGGGATTGTCCTTGACGAACTGGGCGACGATGTCCGAATTCGCCTTTGACCAGACGTCTACATAGGCCGCATGGGTCGGATCGCCCGTCACCCACGCCTGGGCCAGGCCGTTGTGGGCATCGGCCCACTGCGCCACGATGCCGGGCTTGCCGCCGAAGCGGTCGGCCTGGAACCAGAACTCGACATCGGGGGCCACCGGCTGGCCTTTCTTCGGCCCCCCGCTGTAGACCGCGACCGGCCCGATCGCGCGTGCGGCTCGATCCCGCAGCGCGTAGTTGGACGGCGCCAGGGCCGACGAGGACGAAGCGGTCGCGTCATACGAGGCTGCCGACGGACGCGGCTGAAAGTACTCGTCCTTGGTGAACGGCTGGGCCACCAACAGCGAGCCCACCGGCTTGCCGTCCGGACCATCGACGATGCTGCCATTGGCCTGGAAGGGGAAAAGGAGCTGCCCCACGCCCCACAGGATCTGCGGATAGATTCCGCAGGTCAGCAGGACGCCGAAGATCAGCAGCCACAGACTCTTGGAGACGGATTGCAGCATGGCGAGTTTCCTCACGCTTCAGGTGTCAGGCGACCAGGTTCAGACCCACCATGACGACGTCAATCAACTTGATGCCGATGAACGGCACGATCACGCCGCCCAGGCCCCACACCAGCAGGTTGCGGCGCAGCAGCGCATCGGCGCCCAGGGGCCGAAAGCGCACGCCCTTCAGCGCCACGGGGATCAGAAGCGGAATGATGACCGCGTTGAAGATCACCGCCGACAGGATCGCTGATGTGGGTGAGTGCAGGTGCATCACGTCCAGGGGCTTGAGCCACGGCAGCGTAGCTGCGAACAGCGCCGGGATGATCGCAAAGTACTTCGCGACATCATTGGCGATCGAGAAGGTGGTCAACGAACCGCGCGTCATCAGCAACTGCTTGCCGATCTCGACGACTTCGATCAGCTTGGTCGGGTCGCTGTCCAGGTCGACCATGTTGCCGGCTTCCTTGGCGGCCTGCGTGCCGGAGTTCATAGCGAGCCCGACATCGGCCTGCGCCAGAGCCGGCGCGTCGTTCGTGCCGTCGCCCATCATCGCGACCAGCTTGCCCTCCGCCTGCTCCTTGCGCAGGAACACAAGCTTGGCCTCCGGCGTGGCTTCCGACAGGAAATCGTCCACGCCGGCGCGCCTCGCGATGGTGGCGGCGGTCACGCGGTTATCGCCCGTGATCATGATGGTGCGCAACCCCATCTGGCGCAACAGCGCAATGCGTGCATGGATCATGGGCTTGAGAGTGTCCTGCAGGACGACGACGCCCAGCGCGCGTGAGCCGTCGGCCACCACCAGCGGCGTTGCACCGTCCGCCGCCGCCCTCGTGACCAGCACCTCGATCTCCTCTGGCGGCGTCGCTCCCAAAGCGCCCAAGTACGCCGTCACAGCATCCGGGGCACCCTTGCGAATTTGCCGTCCACCCGGCAGATCAGCGCCGCTCATGCGCGTCTGCGCGGTGAACTCGATGAACTGTGAGCCGGTGGGAGGCGTGATTGCGGCTGGCGCAATCCCGGTGCCGAGCACGAAACTGACGATGCTCTGTCCCTCCGGCGTGCGATCGGCCTGGGACGCAAGCGCGGCAGCCACGCGCAGTTCGTGTTCGCTCACGCCGCGCAACGGCAGAAATTCGGAGGCGCGGCGGCTGCCGAGCGTGATCGTTCCAGTCTTGTCCAGCAGCACGGTATCGATGTCGCCGGCGGTCTCGACCGCCCGTCCGCTCTTGGCGATGATGTTGGCGCGCAGCGCACGGTCCATTCCCGCGATGCCGATGGCGGCCAGCAGTGCGCCGATCGTGGTCGGGATCAGGCAGACCAACAGAGCCACCAGCGTGGGCACGTCGGTGCCGAGGCTCGCGAGCGGCGTGGTCAAGCCCAGATAGGAAGTCATGTATTGCTCGGCGTTGTAGGCCATCGGCCATAACGGAACCACCACGATCAGGAAGATCAGGCTGAAGGCGGTGAGCACCAGGGTCAACGCGATCTCGTTGGGCGTCCGCTGCCGCACCGCACCCTCGACCAGCACGATCATGCGGTCCAGGAAGGACTCGCCGTATCCGGCCACGATGCGCACGACGATGCGGTCGGACAGCACCGTGGTACCGCCGGTGACGCCCGAGCGGTCGCCGCCGGCTTCGCGGATCACGGGCGCCGATTCGCCCGTGATGGCCGACTCATCGACCGAAGCGGCCCCATCGATCACCTCGCCATCGCCCGGGATCACTTCGCCGACACGGACCACGACCTGGTCGCCCGGCTTGAGCGCGATCGAACTGACCGCTTCGATACTGCCGTTGGCTCGCAGGCGTTGAGCCGGCGTTGAGCCGCGGGCGCGGCGCAAGGTGGCCGCCTGCGCGCGACCGCGCTCCTCCGCATAGGCAGTGGCGAAGTTGGCGAACAGCACAGTGAGCCACAGCCACACATCGAGTTGGACGAAATAGCCGAGGGGAAACGGGCTGGTCGTCGTCTCGAAGATCGCGCGCAAAATGAACACCAGCGTCAATGCTGCGCCGACCTCGACCACGAACATCACCGGGTTGCGCCACTGGATGTCGGGTCGCAGCATCACGAACGACTGCTTGAGCGCCGCCGCCACCAGGCTCGTAGAAAACAGGTCGCGTCGGGAGGCGGCCTTATGGTCCCGTTCCAGGACTTGTGTCGCTGCCATTGCAATGCTCCGTACAGAATGGGTGGGGTGCCGTTCGGCGCTCACCCACCGAAGGGGATCGGCCCCAGGTGTTCCGCCAACGGGCCGAGCGCCGCAACCGGCAGAAACAGCAGGGCGCCGATGATCAGAATCGTGCCGAGCAACAGCAAGCCGAAGGTCAAGGTATCGTCGCGCATCGTCCCAAGGGAGACCGGCGCGACCTGCTTGCGGCCCAGGTAGAAGGCCATCGCGATCGGCGCAACGATCGGCAGGTAGCGCGAGAACAACATGACCAGGCCGGTGCCGATGTCGAACGGCACGGCCTCCGGCGGCGGGCTGGCGTTGCTGTTCAGGCCGTAGGTCACGCCCAGTCCATCGAATGCCGATCCGTTGTTGGCCGACGCCGACGAGTACTGATAGACGATCTGCGAGAAGCCGTGCGGGCCCGGGTTGCTCTCGGCCTTGGTGCCCCAGTCGGTGGCGGCGAACAGGCCGCTGGGCCCGAGGATCAGGATCGGGTGCACGAGCAGCGCGATCATCGCAAGCTTCATCTCGCGCGCACCGACCTTGCGCCCCAGATACTCGGGGCTGCGGCCGACCATCTGGCCGGCCAGGAACACGCCGACGATCAGGAACAGCAGCAGGTTGATCATGCCGACGCCCTTGCCGCCGAACACGCAGTTCAGCCACATGCCGGCAAACGGCGCCAGGCTCGCGATCGGATGCAGGCTGTCGTGCTCGGCGTTGACGGCGCCGCAGGTGACATCGGTGGTGATGGCCGCAAAGACGGCGCCGGCCGAGGTCCCGAAACGCAGTTCCTTGCCCTCGAGATTGCCCAGATGCTGCTCGACCGGCAGACCGGGCACCGCCGGCAGCGAGATCGTGCGCTTGCCGCCCGGGTCGGCCGCGCTGGCGATCTCGTAGCTGCGCGCCGAAGCGGTCCCGGTGAACGCCGGGTTGGGGCGCAGCGTGTCCCAGTTCACCGTCCAGGCGATCAACGAGACCATCAGCGTCAGCATGACGCCGTAGATGACGACCGAGTGGCGTACGCGTGCCAGCATCCGCCCGTACATCAGCACCAGCGTGAACGGGAAGATCATCATCGCGAACGTCGTGACGAAATTCGACCAGGCGGTCGGGTTCTCCAGCGGGTGGGCCGAATTCATCCCGTAGAAGCCGCCGCCGTTGGTGCCCAGCATCTTGATCGGGATCACCGCGGCGACCGGTCCGACGATGATGTTCTGCGGCTTGGCCGTGCCATGCTCGTCCAAGCCCATGGCGCCGGCTTCGAGCGTGGCGACCGTCTGCTGGCTTTGATAGGTCATCGGCATGCCCTCGTGCACGAAGATGACCCCGACGATCAACGCCGCCGGCAGATAGATGTAAGCCATTACGCGCCACATGTCGACGAAAAAGTTGCCGACCGTGGGCTGGCCGCGAAACGCCCGGATGATCGCCGACAGCGCGCAGAAGCCCACCGAAGCCGACAGGAACATGTTCGGCAGGATGAAGAAGATCTGGCTGAAATTGGAAAGATGCTGGTCGCCTGCGTAGTGCTGCAGGTTGGTGTTCGTCATGAACGAGATGACGGTGTTGAAGATGGTCGACGGCGCCAGGATGCCGCGGCCGAGCGGATTCAGGGGCGCGATCGGCTGCAGGCACAGCACGAGGTAGCCGAACGCGAACAGCATCGCGTTGAATACCAGCAGCGCGACCGTGTACTGCTTCCAGTCCTGCGGCCCGCTGTCCAGGCGCGCCTCGAACCAGGCGAGCACGCGCGGGGCCTTGTAGCGGCCCTCCATGATCCAGGTGAAATAGCGACTCAGCGGGATCGACAGCAGGATCGTGACGGCAAGCAGCAGGATGGGCAAAGTCCACATGGGTGCACCGGTTTCTCTAATGGCCGTCCGCTCTCGGGACAGCGTGGCGAAGTGTCAGAACCACTCCGGCCGCACGAGCGCGGCAGTCAGGTAGACGAACAGGAAGGCGACGAGCAGCGCAGTCAGATAATTCATGGTGCGGTTCCTTTCTAGATGCGGGCGCAGGCTTCGGCGAACGCCAGACACATGCCGACGCTGACCAAACCCAGTACGAAGAGCGCCGGCAGCCAGATGACGAGATTCATGATGTTCATCCTTCGAGCTCAAGGAATCGCAATCTATCCCTTGCGTCGTAAGAATCTCGTAGATGTCAGCAAGCGCGGTATAAATTGCGTGTAAATAAGCAACCGCAGACAACCGCCGCTGCGGCATCGCGGTACGTGAGAAACAGCTAATCGAGCTTCGGAACGAACGATGACGGCGCGCGGATAAATCTTGTCAGCGAACGGGCTTCGGAACGGAACCGCCGGCCGGCCAGGCGGCCAGCACGATCGCCAGCACCGCGAAGGACAGTGCAACGGCGTGCACCCAGGTCACCGCTTCCCCCAGCACGCCGGCCGCCACCGCGATGGTCGACAGCGGCAGCGCGACCGTGAAGACGCCCGCAAAGCCCGCCGAGGTCCGGCGCAGCCCGGACATCCACAGCGCCACCGCCACGACGCTGGCGGCCAGCGCGTAGAACACGAGATAGGCCCAGAAGCGCGCCGGGATCGCCAACGCATCAACGCGCGCCAGCTGCCACAGGCCCAGCGGAGCGCTCAGCACCAGTCCCCACAGGTTGATCCAGGCCGACACCCGCATCGGGGTGCGCGTGGCGCTCAACTGCTTGCCGATCACGACGTACAAGGCTTCGCAACACACGGCGCCGAACACCAGCGCGTTTCCAAGCCAGCTCGACGACGCGGCCGGTGCTGCCGACCGGGCCAGTTGCACCAGGGCAATGCCGGCGCCCGCGCATCCGACCGCCAGCAGCAGCCGGCCCGTGGCGCGCTCGCCCAGCAGCGCGCTCGACAGTAGCGCCACCACGATCGGCAGCGCGCTCATCACCAGGCCGGCCGCGGTCGCCGAAGTCAGCGCCACGCCCGACAGCATGCAGATCGAAAACAGGAAATTGCCGAAGAACGACTGCAGAAACAGTTGCCCGAATTCCATGCGGCTCAGCGGCGCCTCGCTGCGGCTGCGCCAGCTCCACGGCAGCAGCGCGACCGCTGCAATCGCGAAGCGCAGGAACGCCAGCGCGAAAATCGGAAACAGCACCGTGAGCGGCTTGACCAGCGCCACATAGGCACCTGCCAGCGACATCGACGCGGCCAGCCGCACGGCCGCGCGCCATTGGGGCCTGTGGCCGTCAGAATTCAAGTTCGAACTGCGCGCGCACCGTGTCGGACGGCGCGCCACGGACCAGCCCGAACAGCCAGCCGGCGTTGTAGTAGAGCACGCGCCGCCCGCCCAGTGGAACCCTGCCGAAAACGGCCGGACCCAACCGGTGCGTCTGCTGCTGCAGGGCCGACCAGTGGTACCACGGACCCAGGTCGCCGAGGCCCTGCGCGCCGAACTCGAACGATTGGCGGTAGCGGTACTTCACCTGCATCTGGTAGGCGACGTCGGTCGTCGCACCCGTCGGCCCGCCCAGGTTGCGGGACAGCAGCGGGTTGAAGTTCCATTGAAACCGGTCCGCGATCTCGCCCTGCATCAACGGTCCCAGCGTCAGGTTCCAGCCCGAGCCGGCGGCGTGCGGTTTTTCGACCTCGATCACGCTGCCCCAGTCGATCGCGTACTCGCCCGGCTCGGTCAGCTGAAAGCGGTTCTCCCACTCGATCGCGTCGAAACGGGTGCCCATGCCGCAGCAGCGGGCGAAGGCGCTGTACAGCTCGGTGACCCAGTAGCTGGTCGGCGAGTACTCGAACGCGATGCTGCCGGCGCTGTTGCGGGGCCCGGGTCCGGAGAAGCTGCCCGCCTTGATGTCGATGGCGCGCTCCCCGTACACGACGCCGGGCAGCAAAACGTAGTCGGACGGTTCGGCCGCGCGCGCGGCCGGTTCCAGGGCAAGCACGACCGCGGCGGCGACGGCTGCACGCAGTCGCACGATCGGGTCGTCAGGCGGTGCGACGCGTTTGGGCCCGCCGCATCGCGGCGAGGATCAGCACCAGCGCCGCGAAGTAGAACAGGACCTGGGTGGCACTCGGCTGGGCCTGATAACCGAGCAGTGCGCGCAGCAAGGTGCCAAGCACCGAGTCATCCGGCATCCAGGAAGACGTATCCCAAATCGGCGAGGCCAGCGCCGGCAACACGTCGGCCTGGATCAGCACGCGGGCGAACTGTCCGGCCATGCCGGCCGCCAGCAGCAGAATCAACCAGCCGGTCACGACGAACAGGCGGCTCACCGGCACGCGCAGCAATCCGGCGTAAATCAGCACGCCGGAGGCGCCGCCCGCGGCAAAGCCCAGCAGGCTGCCGATCGTCAGCGCAGCTCGCGAAGAGTTGGCGGACGACGCGATGCCGATCAGGAACAGCACCGTTTCGGATCCTTCGCGCAGCACGGTCAGCGCGACCGCGGTGACGATCGCCGTGAGCGCAATCTCGCCCCGCGCGGCCGACTGGCCCAGTTCGCGCGCCTGCGTGGCCATCTGTCGCCCGTGGCTCGCCATCCAGACGTTGTGCCAGGCGAGCATGGCAACCGCCAGCGCCAGCACCACCGCCGTGAACACTTCCTGGCCGGACCCGCCGGCCATCTGCGAGATCGACTCGGCAACGGCCGCCACGCCGACCGCCCCGGCCACGCCGGCCGCCACCCCCAGCGCGATCCACCAGCCGCGACGAGCAATCGGACGCGTGGCCGCAGCGACGATCCCGATCACGAGCGCCGCTTCCAGCGATTCTCGAAACACGACCAAGGCGGCTGCAAACATGGGCTGCGATCCCGTCAACAGTTCGATTTCGACCCGGGCGCACCCCGGCACGGCCGAGGTGCAGCCTCATTCGGCAATGACGACGCCACTGGCGGTGCTCCGGTTGAATTCACCGATGAACTCGTACCGGCCCGGCTTCAGCGGGCCGATGAACACGATGCCTTTGGAGTTGGGAAATATGATCTTCTCCCGGTTCAGGGCAAAGCTGTCGAACTCCTCGGCCGAGCCATCCTGGTTGTCGATCACCAGCTTGACCTTGACCCCCGCCGGGACCCGGATCTCCGTTGGAGTAAAGCGGTGCTGCCGCAACTGGATCGCGAACTCCGGGTCCGCAGCCAGAACCGGGCTGGACAGCGACAGCAGCATAAATAGCTGTTTCATATACGTAGTTTCTCTATATGCAAATGATAACGCTTCTCATTTCTATTTGCAAATGATAGTCCGCTCATGGAGTGCGGCAGCGCGCTCCCCCCTTGGGGCTAGTTCGTCGTCCATATAGCAGCCCGCCAGCCGGCCCTGGTTGCGCTTTGTCAGGCTCTTCTCGGATCGGCCTTCTCTATACTTCTCAATCAAGCACTTACAGGAGACCGCGATCGAATTGTCCGAGATGCAGCTGGTCGCGCTGGGGCTGAACCACCAGAGCGCGCCGCTGCCGCTGAGGGAGCGCGTCACCTTCGTGCCCGACGAAGTCGGCGGCGCCATCGCTCGACTGCGCGAGCGCCTGAGCTCGCGGCGCAGCAGCGCGCTGAGCGAGGCGGCGATCGTATCGACCTGCAACCGCACCGAGCTGTACTGCGCCGTGGATGAGCCGCACGAAGCCGGCGCAGCGCTGGCCGACTTCATCGCGCACGAAAAGGGCGTCGATCCGCACGACCTGCGGCGCTCCTCCTACGTTCTTCCGCATACCGAAGCGGTGCGGCACGCATTCCGGGTCGCCAGTGGACTGGATTCGATGGTGCTCGGCGAGCCGCAGATCCTGGGGCAGATGAAGCAGGCCGAGCGCCTGGCGCGCCAGGCCGGCGGGCTGGGCCTGCTGCTCAATCACCTGTTCCAGCGCACCTTCGCGGTGGCCAAGGAGGTGCGTTCCAGCACCGAGATCGGCGCGCACTCGGTGTCGATGGCCGCCGCCGCCGTGCGAATGAGCGAGCGGCTGTTCGGCCAGCTCGAACAGAGCCACCTGCTGTTCGTCGGCGCCGGCGAGATGATCGAGCTGGCTGCAACCCATTTTGCGGCGCGCCGCCCCCGATCGATCACGGTGGCCAATCGCACGCTCGAGCGAGCCCACGCGCTGGCCACGCGGCTGCACGGTCAGGCGATGCGCTTGAGTGACCTGCCCGATGCGCTGGTGCGGTTCGACGTGGTGGTGTCGTGCACGGCCAGTTCGTTGCCGATCATCGGACTGGGAATGGTCGAACGCGCAGTGCGCGCTCGGCGCCATCGGCCGATCGTCATGATCGATCTGGCGGTGCCGCGCGACGTCGAGCCGGAGGTGGCCAGGCTGCAGGACGTGTACCTGTACACGATCGACGATCTGGGGCACATGGTGCAGGTCGCGACCGAATCGCGCCAGGCAGCAGTGGCCCAGGCCGAAGCGATCATTGAATCGCGCGTGCGCGACTTCGAAGCATGGCTGAGCGGCCGCGCCACCGTGCCGGTAATCCGCGAGCTGCGCAATCGCGCCGATGAGCTGCGCACTCGCGAGCTGGATCGCGCGCGCCGCCTGCTGGCGCGTGGAACCGCGCCGGAGGCCGTGCTCGATCAGCTGTCCCACGCCCTCACCAACAAGTTCCTGCACGCGCCGATCTCGCTGCTGAACGACGCCGCCTCGGCTCCGGACGACGAGCGCCGCAAGCAGATCGAACTGCTGGCGCGCTTTTACCAGCCGCACGATTAGCTGTGGCAGCGTCCCTTGTGCGCCCTCTTACGTCGGCTGGGGGAGCACGAGGGGGCCAGCCCAGCCCCCTCGTTCCCTTCCTCCCGCTTTTCCCGCAACCGCTTCGATGACATCGAAGCTCCAGGCGTCTCCTTGAGGTAGCGCCGGTGAACGATTCGATGCGGGCCAAGCTCGCGCAGCTGGCACGCCGTCTGCAGGAGATCGACACCGCGCTCGCACAGCCGGATGCGGCGCGCGACCTGGATCAGTTGCGCCGTCTGTCGCGCGAACGAGCCGAGATCGAACCGGTGGTGCAGCGCTATCACGAATACGCGCGGGCGCAGGCCGACCTGCTGGCCGCGCAGGAGTTGATCGGCGACCCGGAAATGCGCACGCTGGCCGAAGAGGAGTCGGGCGCCGTACGGCGGCGGCTGGAGACGCTGGAGGCGGACCTTCAGCGCCTGCTGCTGCCGGTCGACCCGAACGACGAGCGCAACATCTTCCTGGAGATCCGCGCCGGCACAGGCGGGGAGGAATCGGCCCTGTTCGCGGCCGAACTGCTGCGGATGTACATGCGATACGCCGAGCGGCGGCGCTGGCAGACCGAGATGATCTCGCACAGCGCCTCGGACCTGGGCGGTTTCAAGGAGGTCATCGTTCGCGTCGTTGGCAAGGGTGCCTACAGCCGGCTGAAGTTCGAATCGGGCGGACATCGCGTTCAGCGGGTGCCCGAGACCGAAGCGCAGGGAAGGATCCACACCTCGGCCTGCACGGTGGCCGTGCTGCCCGAGCCCGACGAGATCGACGATGTGACGATCGATCCGTCGGAAGTGCGCATCGACGTGTTCCGCGCCTCGGGTGCCGGCGGACAGCACGTGAACAAGACCGAGTCGGCGGTACGGATCACGCACCTCGCCACCGGAATCGTGGTCGAATGCCAGGACGACCGCTCGCAGCACAAGAACCGCGAGCGTGCGCTGAAGGTGCTGGCGGCGCGCCTGAAGGACCAGCAGCAGCGCGACCAGCGCGAAAAGGAAGCCAGCGAGCGGCGCTCGCTGATCGGCAGCGGCGACCGCTCCGGTCGAATCCGCACCTACAACTTCCCGCAGGGCCGCGTGACCGACCACCGGATCAACCTGACGCTGTACAAGCTCGAGCAGATCCTGGACGGCGACCTCGACGAGCTGACCGGCGCCTTGACCGCAGAACACCAGGCCGAGCTGCTGGCAGCGCTGGCAGACTCGACGTGAGCGGCCCGCAGCGCCCTGCCGCCCTCGACCCGGCGGTGGCCGCTGGTCTGCTCGCCTCGTGCGGCATCCCCGCCTCCGAGGCGCGCTCGCTGCTCGCGCTGGCGCTGGATTGCACGCGCGAATCGTTGATCGCCGATCCGCAGCGCCCGGTCAGCGCGGCAGCGACCGAACGCTTCGGACGCCTGTGCGCGCGGCGGCGCGCCGGCGAGCCGATGGCTTACCTGGCCGGGCAGCGCGAGTTTTTCGGGCGTAGTTTCCAGGTGGACCGCTCGGTCCTGATTCCCCGGCCCGAGACCGAGTCTCTGGTCGAGGCGGCCCTGCGCCGGATGAGGGATTTAACCGGCCCGCGTGTGCTCGAACTGGGCACCGGGTCGGGTTGCATTGCCATCACGCTCGCCCTGGAGCGGCCCGATGCGCGCGTGGCGGCCACGGAGCGGTCCGAGGCGGCGTTGAACGTCGCGCGCAGCAACGCCCGCCGGCTGGGCGCTGGCGTGGAATTGCTGCTCGGGAGCTGGTATGCGCCGGCGCCTGGACCGTTCGACCTGATCGTGTCCAACCCGCCGTATGTGGCGGCCGCGGACCCTCACCTGACCGAGCTCGGCTACGAGCCTCGCGCCGCGCTGACCGACGAGGGCGACGGCCTTGCCTGCCTGCGGGCGATCGTCCAGCAGGCCCCGGCCCATCTGGCGCCAGACGGCGCGCTGCTGGTCGAACACGGCTACGACCAGGGCCCCGCGGTTCGGGAGCTGGCCCGGCAAAGCGGGTTTGTGTCAGTTCGAACCCTGACCGATCTGGCCGGCCTCGAACGGGTGTGTCTGGCCCGCCTTCGCCCTTTGGGCTTCGGCGGGCGAGCCTGCCCGTAGCTCGCGCAGCGAGCAGGCTCAGGAGGGCCCGCCCTCCGTAGCTCGCGCAGCGAGCGAAGGAGGGTGCGCGCGCGGGAGGGTTCGGGGCGTGCCCCTCCCCCTCCCGCACTTCTTCGCAACGCCCGCGCGCGGAGGCAAAAACCGATGGCGAAGAAGAAGCCGTTACCTGACGAGTTGCACCGGCGCAGACGAGGCGGGCGCGGCCGACGTGCGCTCGGCACCCAGAACCATCAACGTGACAGCGCCTCCCAGCAGACCGAAACCGATCAGCCGTAGCGTCCAAGCGAGTTTCTTGACATCCGAACGCGTCATGACCATCTCCTAAGCCATGCCATTGTTGCGTCGGACTACCTTAGCCGGGGCCGCGAGCATCGCGCCCGGCGTCCCCTTTCTTCATGAATTGGCGGGACTCAAGTTTTCAAGTCACGTGCCGACGGGGTGTTTCCCTGTTTGACGCGCGCATCCCCTATTCATACACTTGGTTCAGGTAATTAGCGTCGGAACCGGATGAAGACAATGGATGCCAGACAATTCATCGAAGAAACCGTCACGGGCAACGAGGTCGTGCTGTTCATGAAGGGGACGTCACAATTTCCCCAGTGTGGCTTTTCAGGTCGCGCAGTCCAGATCCTGAAGTCGTGCGGAGTTAAGAATCTGGTGACCGTGAACGTTCTGGACGACGATGATGTTCGTCAGAGCGTGAAGGAGTTCGCCAACTGGCCGACGATTCCGCAGTTGTACGTCAAGGGCCAGTTCGTGGGCGGCTCCGACATTCTGACGGAGATGTTTCAAAGCGGCGAGCTGCAGGAGCTGTTGAAGCAGGCGCAGGTTGTCTGAGCCGATGTGGCCGCGCGCCGCCTGATCGTCGCCATCACCGGCGCCTCGGGCGCGATCTATGGAACGCGCCTGCTGACGCATCTGCGGCAGGCAGGGGTCGAAACACACCTGGTGCTGTCCTCGGCGGGCGTGCTGAACGCCCATCACGAGCTGGGGCTGCGCCGCGGCGCGGTCGAGGAGCTCGCGGACGTCGTTCATCCGGTCACGGATCTGGGCGCCAGCATCTCCTCGGGTTCTTTTTCCTCCGACGGGATGGTGATCGCGCCGTGCTCGGTCAAGACGCTGGCTGCGGTCGCACACGGATTCGGCGATAACCTGATCGGGCGGGCCGCCGACGTGTGCCTTAAAGAGCGCCGCCGCCTGGTGTTGCTGGTGCGCGAAGCGCCGCTGAACCTGGCGCACATCCGCGCAATGGAAGCCGTGACCCTGATGGGCGGTGTGGTATTTCCTCCGGTACCGGCGTTTTATCTTCGTCCGGCGTCGATCGAAGCGCTGGTCGACGGCACGCTCGCACGCGTGCTGGATCTGTTCGGCATCGAGCATTCGATCGCACCGCGCTGGCAAGGATTCGGGAAGGCCGAGGAGGCGTAACACGCCGCGCAGCCGCCATGAACCAGAAGACGCAGATCAACATCGTCTACATCATCTTCGCCGTGATCGGCGTGCTGACGCTGCAGAGCATGTGGGTGCAGTACCGCTCGGTCGAACCGCTCGCCTACAGCGAGTTCCTCGGCCAGCTCAAAGCCGGCAACGTGCAGGACATCGCGATTGCCGCCAACGTGATCCAGGGAACGCTGAAAAAACCGCTTCCGGATGGGCGCAAGCAATTCGTCACCACGCGCGTCGATCCGGAGCTGGCCAAGGATCTGGACGCGTACGGGGTCAAGTTCACCGGCGTGATCGAGAGTACGTTTTTCAAGGATCTGCTCGGCTGGATCGTGCCGGCGCTGGTCTTTGCCGGCATCTGGTTCTTTCTGATCCGCCGCCTGCAGGGGCGGGCCGGCGTCGGCCCCGGCCTGCTCGCGATCGGCAAGAGCAAGGCCAAGGTCTACGTGGAAACCGAGGTCAAGGTCACCTTCGAGGATGTCGCCGGCGTCGACGAGGCCAAGGAGGAACTCAAGGAGGTGGTCGGCTTCCTGAAGGATCCGACCCGCTACGGACGCCTGGGGGCGCGCCTGCCCAAGGGCGTGCTGCTGGTGGGCCCGCCCGGCACCGGCAAGACGCTGCTGGCGCGCGCAGTGGCCGGCGAGGCGGGCGTTCCGTTTTTCTCGATCAACGGGTCCGAATTCGTCGAGATGTTCGTCGGGGTCGGTGCCGCGCGGGTGCGGGACCTGTTCGAGGAGGCGCGCAAGAAGGCGCCGGCCATCATCTTCATCGACGAGATCGACGCGCTCGGACGCGCGCGCGGCGCCTACGGCATCGGCGGTCACGACGAAAAGGAGCAGACGCTCAACCAGCTGCTGGCGGAGCTGGACGGCTTCGATCCCAAATCGGGGCTGGTACTGATCGGCGCCACCAACCGGCCCGAGGTGCTCGATCCGGCGTTGCTGCGCGCCGGCCGCTTCGACCGGACGGTGGTGGTGGATCGGCCGGACCGGTCCGGTCGGGTCCAGATCCTGCGCGTGCACGCAAAGAAAGTCACGCTGGCCCAAGGCGTGGACCTGGACCAGGTCGCCGCGCTCACGCCCGGCTTCAGCGGTGCCGACCTGGCCAATCTGGTCAACGAGGCGGCGCTGCAGGCCACGCGCAGCAACCACCAGCAGGTGGAACTGGACGATTTCACGGTCGCGATCGAGCGCATCGTGGCGGGCCTGGAGAAACGCAGCCGGGTGCTGAGCGCGAGCGAGCGCACCGTGGTCGCGCACCATGAAATGGGGCACGCGCTGGTCGCGACCGCGCTGCCCGGACAGGACCCGGTGCAGAAGGTCTCGATCATTCCGCGCGGAATCGGCGCGCTGGGCTATACACTGCAGCGTCCGATCGAGGACCGCTACCTGATGAGCCGCACCGAGCTGGAAAACAAGATGGCCACCTTGCTGGGAGGACGAGCCGCCGAACACCTGGTGTTCGGCGAGCTGTCCACCGGCGCTGCCGACGACCTGGCCAAGGCGACGCAGATCGCGCGCAGCATGGTGGCGCGCTACGGCATGGACCCGACGCTGGGTCCGGTCGTCTACGAGCAGGAACGCGCGGCCTTTCTGGCGACCGACGGCATCAGCACGACGCAGCGAAGCTACTCGGAGCAGACCGCGCGCGAGATCGACGTGGCGGCGCGCAACCTGGTGGAGGCCGCTTTCACCAAGAGCGTCAAAATCCTGACGGAGCGGCGCAACGCGCTGGAGCGCGGCGCTCAGCGGCTGCTGCAGAAGGAAACGCTGGCCGACCCCGAATTGAAGGAGCTGCTCGCCGCGCCCTAGCCGGCGTCAGCGCAGGGCGCAGACGCGCGACGCCCCGCACGATGACCGCTGTCTGACACGCTCAGCGATCCGGCAACATCACCAGGCGGTCGAGCGCCGATTCGGCCCCCCACACCTCGCCGCTGCGTCCCATCATCTGCCGCACCGCGGCGCCCGCGCGATCCAGCGCGAACGCCTCGAAGTGTTCACTCGCCGGATCGAAACGCACGATCGAATTGCTCGACCAGTCGCTCATCCAGGCCCGGTCGGCCGCGTCCACCCATATGGCATAGGTATGTGCATCGCCCGGAAGCTTCCATTCGCGCCAGCTCGATGAGGCCGGGTCGTACGCGCCCACGTGTCCCGTGTTCCAGTAGCTGACCCAGATGCGTCCGTGCGAGTCGGACCAGAGGCGGCGCGCGCCCTGGCGGGGCGTGGGCGGATCGATCACCCGGGCGGCGCCGGAGTCGAGATCGACCTGCGCGATGTAGTTTCCGGCCAGCGAAGCGAAGTAAACCTCGCCGGCCGGCGTGGTGCAGATCCCGTAGGGGCCGCGGCCGCGCGGCGACTTCCAGACCTTCATATCGCCGCTGCCCGGATCGAGCCGCCCATAGAAGCCGGCCTGTCCGGTAAACCAGATCCGTCCGCGCCGATCGAAGGTCGCGGTGTTCAGGTTCGCGTCGGCAGCGTCCTCGGGCAGCGGCCAGCGCCGCACCTGGCGGCTGACGGGATCGACACGGACAATCGCATTTTGTCCCCCATCGGTGACCCACGGTGCCCGATCGGGGCCGACGATCACGCCATGTGGTGACGACCCGGGGCCCAGCCGTACCAGATCGACGCGACCGGTTACCGGGTCCAGAATTCCAAGGCTGCCCGCTCCCTGCGCCGTGAAATAAACCGGGCCGCCGTCCGGCGCGGGAGCCACATCGTGCGGACGCGAGCCCGCGGGCACTTTGAAAGTCGCGCCATCGGCGCGCGCACACAGCGACACGCACGCAGCGCAGAAGCCGGACAACAGCGTCGCACGAATCAGCGTCATCACAGTGATCTCCTGAAATGTCAGTTGCTGAGATATCAGCGACGATCCATGAAAACGGTACATCGACCGGGATGAAGTTCGAATCGCCATTTTCCAGCAACACGCACTCTCAAATGGCGCTATCCTGACCGACCGCGCCGGCGGCCGGAGGCGGTTCGCCCGCGGCGGGACGCCGAGGCCAAGGAGAGCCGTTCGATGCCGTATGCGAACAACGTGCCGGGGCATGCGATCGCCAGTGGCGCGGGAACGTTCACCGCGCTCGCCGCCGAAGCCTGGGGCTTCCTGAATCACAGCACGGATGTGTGGCTCGCAGGGCTTGCGAGCCCCGAGGTGATACGCGGCCGCTCCGTGCACCGGCTCAACACGCTGGTGGCGCACGCGCGCCGCAATTCGAAGTTCTACCGCGACCTGTACCAGGGCCTGCCACCCGGCCGCGTGCCGCTCGAGCAGTTGCCGATCGTGAACAAGTCCCGGCTGATGGCGAACTTCGACGACTGGGTCACGCGGCCCGATCTGTCGCTGGAGGCGCTGCTGCAGTTCACGCAGGATCCGACCCGGATCGGACGACCTTACATGGGCCAGTATGCGATCTGGACCAGTTCGGGCACGACCGGCACGCCCGGCATCTTCGTTCAGGACCCGCAGGCGCTGGCCGTTTACGAGGCGCTGTTCGCGGTCCGCAACGGCATTGACGCGCGCGCGATGCTGCGTTCGATCTCCGGAGGCGGACGCTTTGCCTTTGCAGCCGCGCTCGAAGGGCATTTTTCCGGCATCACGATGTGGCGTCGGATGCTGCTGCTGAACCCGTGGATGACCCGGCATACGCGCGCGGTGTCGGTGCTGCAGCCGCTGCACAGCGTGATCGAGCAGCTCGCCGAGTTCGAGCCGCACGTGCTGACCAGCTATGCCTCAGAGCTGGTGGCGCTGGCCGAACAGCAGCGCGAAGGGCGGCTGGCGCTGAAGCTCAAGGGTATCTGGAGCGGCGGCGAGACGCTGTCCCGACGCGATCGCGCCGACATCGCGGGCGCTTTCGGCTGCCCGGTGATCGACGACTACGGGGCCTCGGAGTTTCTGAACATCGCGTTCGACTGCGGCTGCGGCTCGCTGCACGTGAACCGGGACTGGGTGACCCTGGAGGCGGTCGACCGCGACGGGCGTCCCGTTCCGGATGGCACAGCCTCGTCCACCGCGTTGTTGACGAACCTGGCCAACTTCATCCAACCGATCATCCGCTACGACCTGGGCGACAGCATCACCTACCTGACCGAGCCGTGCCCGTGCGGCAGCCCGCTGCCGGCGCTGCGGGTCGAGGGTCGTCGCGACGATACGATCTGTCTGCAGCGCCTCGACGGGCACGTGGAGCCGGTGATTCCGCTGGCGCTGTGCACCGCGATCGAGGAGCGCGCCGGCGTGTTCCGCTTCCAGGTCGTCGAAGAGGACGCCAATCGGCTGCTGCTGCGGATCGACCCGTCGGAGGGAAATCCGAACGAGGTGGCGGCACGCACCGAGCAATGCATTCGCGGCTTCTGCGCCGAACTGGGCGCGCAGGACGTGTTCGTCCACACCGATCCGGCTCCGCCCCAGATCGATCCGGTCAACGGTAAGTTGCGGCGCGTGTGCGCGCGAGCCAGAATCCCGATAACGGCCTGATCTGCCCGCTGCGCCATGATGATGCGGACCGGGCCCGCTCGGGGGTGGCAAGACCGCGTTCTTACAAGGCGTTACGCTCGTTGCACAATGTAGCGGCACGATCGCTACGCGGTTGACTCAAACGCACTGCAATGCCGGCGTTGACGCGGCAATGACGGGGCTTGAACAACATGAACCACACTTGGCGTGGACTGGTAGTGCTCGCGGGCACGGCCGTCGGCATGACGGCTCTGGTGCAACCGTCGTGGGCCGACCGGGATGACTGGCGCTGGCATGGGCATATCGAGCGCTTTCACGAGCACGACTGGGAGATGTGGCGGGGCGGTGGCTGGCGTCACGACTTCCACGACGGCCGTTGGGGCTGGTATTGGGTGGTCGGGCCGACCTGGTACTTCTACCCCGAGCCGGTCTACCCCTATCCGAACCCTTACGAGCCGCCGGTCGCTGTAATCGTTCAGCCCCCTGCACCCAGACCGGCGGCGCCACCTCCGCCGCCGCAAAACTGGTACTACTGCGAAAGCGCGCGAGGCTACTACCCGTACGTGCCGACCTGCCCGGGCGGCTGGCGCGCTGTACCGGCGACGCCGGGGACGGCGCCTCCCGAGCAGGCCCCGCCGCGCTGATCGGGCGACCCATTTGAGTTTGAGGAGAATCGAGATGAGAACGAGAATCTTCAGTATCGCGGCAGGTGCCGTCCTGCTCGCGGCCTGCGCCGAGATTCCGAACGGGCCCAGCGTGGCCGTGATGCCACCGCCGGGCAAGCCGTTCGACCTGTTTGTCGCCGACGATCAGTTGTGCCGCAATTACGCCACGCAGGCGATCGGCGGAACCAGTGCCTCGCAGTCTGCTGCGGCCAGCGCGGTCACTTCGGCGGCGGTCGGCACCGCGCTGGGAGCCGCCGTCGGACTGGCGGCCGGCGGTGGTTCGGGGGCTGGAACCGGAGCTGCGATCGGCGCAGTCGCTGGAACGGCCGTGGGCCTGGGCCAGGCCGACAATTCCCGCGGCGCCACGCAGCGCCGCTACGACATCGCGTATCAGCAGTGCATGTACGCGCGCGGCAACCTGCTGCCGGGCCAGTCGGCCGCTGGTTATCGCTCGTTTACGCCGCCGCCACCCCCGTCCGGTGCGGTGCCAACGCCGCCGCCCGGGGTGCCGCCGCCTCCGCCCGGGGCGCCGCCGCCACCCCCGCCGGGGGCGCACTGAATGTGCCGAGGATCGCGCCGAACCCGGACCGGCGCTCCATTTCCCCCCGTCAGATGGTTCTGGTCAGGGCGATCCTCGGCACTCCCGTAGCGCCGGTGTGCGCCAGGCACCGGCGGAGCAGCCGGTCCAGTCGGCGCAACTGAAATTTGATCGGCCGTGCTCGCCGCTCACGCGGCGAAAGTGCCGGTCTGCCCGGGCTTGCGCAGCATCTTGTCCACCTCATCGTGATCCTTGAGTTCCGCGACAATCATCTCGCGGGCATATTCCTCCAGCCGCACATCCTTGTCCCGCGCCAGATCCAGCAGTTCGTAGTAGACGTTCAAGGCGGCGCGCTCGTGCTCCATGGCCTCGCGCAGGATGTCGCCGATGTCGTGCCGGTGCGTTTCCAGCAGGGGGCCGACGCTCAGCGACGGATGTCCGCCGATGCTGGTCACCTGGTCGCCCGCTCGGCGGGCATGGACCAGCGCTTCGTTCGCTTGCCCGTTCAGCCACTCGACGATGGGAATGCGGGTGTAGCCATAGACCATCAGCGCGTAGTGCGTGTAGCGCACGACGCCGGCCAGCTCCAGCTCCATGATCTTGTTCAGAAGCGTAACGGCGGCGTTCTTGTCGAGGGAAGTGTCCATATCAGGCTCCTGGTCGAAAAAGCGGTTCGGACCGGCCGCGGACGCCGTGGCAGGGCCGTTCGCAGGTGCGTTCACCTCTTACTCCGCAATGACGGCGCCCTGTGCCGTGTCCTCATGAAATTCGCCCAGGAACGGATAACGCCCCGGGCCCAGCGGCCTTAACCGTACTCTTCCTTTGCCGCCTGCAGGAATCATCTTCTCGATGCCGAGCTGGCGCATCTCGAATTCCTCCGCTTGCGCGTCATGATTGGCCACTTCGAGGAAGGTCGGCTGGCCGGCCTGAACGTGAATCTCGGACGGTGAGAACCGGTGGTCCTGGATGGTCACCTCGACCGTGGCAGCCCGGTCTGCGGCCTCGGCCGTGTGCATCGCGAGTAAGAAACCGACGCCAATCCAAACAAGGCCCGCTCCGTTCAATGCAGACATAATGGCTCCCGTGATCGACATGTAGATGCGCTATAGCGCTGCTTCAAACAGTCGTTGCCCGATGAACCCGCCTTTGTCGATGCCGGCGGGACAGGCGAACAGGCCGCTTCCCGTGTTGGTGACGAACTGATTCATCATGTCGAATTTGGACATCCGTTCGAAAATCCTGATGAAGCCCGACCGCGGATCGCGCTGATAGCAGACGAACAACAGTCCCGCGTCGTACTCCAAGCCCTGGCGCCACGGCGGCCAGCGCTCAGCGGTGAAGTTCACGCCGTCGTTGTACGAATACGACCGTCGCAGAATTCTTGCTCCCTCGTTGCTGGTGTGATGGCCAAGTCGCACGTGGGAGTTCTCCGGGACGACGGGATTGCCTTCGTGATCGGTCGCCTCCAGGTCCAGCGGACCGAACTCGCTCTTTTTGCCCAGCGGGGCGCCGGATAGCTTGGAGCGGCCGAAGGTCTGTTCCTGAAAGGCCACACTCATACGGTCCCAGTGTTCGAGCGCGATGCGGGACCGCCGCGCCACCAGATAACTGCCGCCCCGCATCCAGTCCGGGCCCTCGCTGCCAACCCAGACGAATTGATCCATCGCGCCCGGGTCAGCGACCGGCGGATTGGCGGTGCCGTCCTTGAAGCCCATCAGGTTGCGCGGCGTCGCGCTTGCGCCAGCAGCGGCGATGAATCCGGTCTGCACCCACCGGATCTGCGCCACGTCACCGGCCAGACGGGCGAGCTGGCGCACCGCGTGAAAGGCGACCTGCGGATCATCGGCGCAAGCCTGAACCGACAGATCGCCGCCCGTACGCGTCGGCACCAGCTGATCGCCCGTGAAAATCGGCATATCGACGAGCGCCTCCGGGCGATGGGCCGCCAGTCCGTAACGGTCCTTGCCGTCTTTGATGAACAGCTGCGCACCGAAGCCGAACGTCAGCGTCAGTCGCGACGGCGGCAGGTCGAGCACATCGCCGCTGTCGGCGCTGGTGGACGGTGCACCCTCGGCGCGCGGTTGGTCGGCCGGCTGGCCGGTGCTCATGCGGGCAGCGGCCGATGTCCATTGGCGCAACATCTCGACCACCTCGTCCCGCTGCGTCGTGACCAGATCAAACGACGCAAAATAGGTGTGTGGCTGCGCCGGCGTCACGATGCCGCTCTGGTGCTTGCCCCAGAACGGCACGATCGGGTGCTGGCCCGCGCGTGTGGCTCCCGCAGAGACCAGCGCCTCGGCCGCGGTGGCCGGCGCGAGGCAGCCGGCCGCCGACCCGGCCGCCAGGCCTGCGGTTGCCGCCAGAAACCCGCGGCGGCTCGCGCGCGGCGCCGGCTCCTTGCTCTGTGTCATCGGCTGGCCTCCATCAGGAAGTTCGTGTCGTCTTCGACGTAATAGAAGCCTTTGCCGTCGGGGGTCATGGCGATGCCGAACAGGTCACCATTGCCCGGCGGAGACTGGGCCTGGTTGGTATCGATCCACTGGGCGTAGAGCTGCTTGCCCGCGGCGGGGTCGATTTCCACCACCTGCCCATTTTTAGAGTTGCACGCCAGGAGATGCCCGCCGGCGGTGAGCGCCAGCGCCAACGGACGCTGCAGCAGCCCGTCCCGGGTGACCGTCCGCCCGGTTCCGGCGCTGTCGGTGCGGCGCAGGGCATCCGGGATGGCGACGATCCGGTTTTCCATCGCATCCGAGACGTACAGCGTGCCGTCCGCCGTCAGTGCCAGGCCGGTCGGACCAATCAAGTAGACGTCCTTGTCGGCGCGATGACCAAAGCCATCGGCGATGACGGTCTGGTTCCTGATTTCAGGCGGTTTACCTTCGGCAATGGTCAGCTCGATCCGCAACACCGTCGCGTTCTTCAGGGTCACGGGAAAGCCCGTCTGCGGATCGCGAACCTCCGGGCCGGGGATGTTGAAGCCGGCCATGCTGACGAACAGCGTCGCGGTCGCGCCATCGTCGACCGTCACGATGTTGCCCCAGGGGCCGCTGATGTCGGGACTGGCCCAGGCAGTGACGAACTGACCGTTGGAATCGAGCACGACCAGACAGCCTTCACCCCGGGTGCGGGTGGTGCCGTCGGTGCTCGGCGTACTGCCAACGATGACCCAGCCGCTCTTCAGCATCGCCATGGCAGTGGTCAGACCGATGCCGCCCGGACACTGCGCCAGATGCTGGGGCAGCTTCGCAAACAGGGTGGTCTTCCGGGTGGACGGGGTGTAGACGACGATCGTGCCGCCAGTGCCCTGCAGGTTCGAAATGTTGTTGAAGTTGTCCACGAGCACATCGTCTTTCTGGATGCGTCCGGCCGAGACCGGTGCAACGACGACCGCGTAGGGGTTGAGGTCGCCGTTCTCGGTGACGGTCGAGGTCAGCGTGCGGTGGCGGTGAATGGTTTCGAGCAGACCGGAGGGCTCTTCGGCCAGCACGGGCGGCGCCGCTACCACCATCAGCACGGCGAAAGCGAGCCAGTGTCTCTTGTCAAGATTGGGTCTCCGATTCGGCATGGTCTTTACTCCCAATCAGAACAGCACGTTGGTTCGCAGCCCGAATACCAGTTCGTTTTTTATCGTTTGTCCCAGCTCGTTCGGGTTCGCAACGCCGGCGCCGGGATTGAAGACATACTGGACATCCGGCTGCAACTGCCACCACGGCGTGACCTGGTATTGATAAGTTGCTTCGACGTATGTCTCTGACCCGCGCACGGGGAAAGCCGAACCGGTGAAGAAGCCGGTATCGCGGTCCAGCCCCCGTGCGTGGCTGCCGACCTTCGCGTTGCCCATGCCGAGGCCAAACGTATCGTCGTCGCGATGCAGGAACGGCTCATGGAACGTGACCCCGGCGTTCAGGCTGAAGCCGATCAGGTTGCGATCGCCCGCGAACGTGCTCATGACGCGGATAAAGACGTTGACGGTTCGGTCAGGCTCTCTGAAGGAACGCCACACCATCTGATCGGCCACGGCATAGAGGGCGCAGTTACCGCGATGGGTGCGGGCAACGCCGTTGCTCGCGGGGTTGGCGAGGGATCGGCCGGTGCTGTCAAAGCGCAGGTCCGCAAAGCGTTCGGTGTCGTACCAGATGCCCAGTTTGTACAGGCGCGCCAGCGGTTCGGACTCATCGGCCCGGACCAGGGTGCCCAGCGACGGATAGGCGTACTGGGCCTCGGCAATCGCCAGTACTCCTCCGTTCAGCGGGAAGCTCGTGCCGGACGCGTTGCGCTGCTGAGGATCGCTGGCTTGGCCGGCGATGGGGCTGCCGTTGAATGCGCCGGTCAGCACGGTGAGCGAATCGATCGGACGGGCCCGCACCCGAACGCCCAGTGCCGACAGCGGATAGGCCGGGCCGCCGCCGGGCAGGTCGGCAGACGGCAGCATCGGCCAACCGAACATGGTGTTGACGAAGTAGCCCGCGTTCTGGCTCACCATGAACTCCTGATCGAGACTCTGTTGACCGATCCGGATGTCGAGCCGGTCCTCCTCGAGGAACTTCTGTTGGTACCAGAGCTCCCACAGGCGCGTTGCCCGATCCGCTTCGATTCCGCTGGCGGTTTGCAGTGTGCCCAGGTTGTCTGCACTCAGATTGCGCCCATGGATCTGCAGCGCACTGGCGTTGAAGGTGCCGCCGTACCAGCTGAAGGCCCGCTGCGTATCCAACTGGAGCACCATCTGGGTCAGACCGTCATACTCGAGCCCCTGCTTCAGGCCGCCGCTGACGTTGCCCAATGCCTCGCTCGTTTCCTGCACGGCTAAAGAGGTGCCGTAACGGCTGAGCAGCGTGCGCAGACCCCACATATCGCCCAGCAAGTAATTGCTGCGAGAGATTCCGCTGAGAAAACCGAAGGTTCCGCCCTTTGCCTGGCCGGATTGAAACGACTCGGGCTCGGTGGGCACCGACACCGGTGGGGGAGCTGCCAAGGCTGAACCTGCCCACATCGCCGCGCTGAAGCAAATTGCCAAAGGAGCACGAATCAGCCCCGCGCGGCAGAAGCGCGCGGCGCTGCGCAGCGAGAACGGGTAACTCGAAATTCACGCGCTCCAAGGCAACAGCTCTGTGCTCGGCGAGTTCGCCCGGACGGGCGGGTCAGGAACGTCTGACGCTATTGATAATGCATCTCATTCTCAATTACAACGAGAATGGGAGGCATTCTTATCTAATTGAGGACGCAAACGCGTCTCATTTACACAAAACCGACGAACGGTAAACGCTTCTCATTTACTTAAGCCCTGAAGCTGGCATAACATTGCGCTCACCCGTGTGCGGGATGGGTATGGGATACGCAGTGGGCCGGAAGGAGTAGCAGATTCGCGTTGTGCTAGATCGCTATGAGGTAGAATTGTAGGGGTTCATGACTTTTTTGCAACCAATAACCGGATTATATAACTTATGAACGCTACTCGTAATGCACTTCTCTCAATGATGAGGGATATCCTGTTCGATCCCCACTTACGCGCGAAGTGGTCATGCCGGAGCGTTTCCCGCCTGCTGTTGCTGCTGTGCATGACGGTGGGCTTCGTCGAATCGGCCTCTGCGCTGCCGAGCTACGCGCGGCAGACGGGGTATGCGTGCATCAAGTGTCACGTGGGCGGGTTCGGTCCGCAGCTGACCCCGTACGGGGTGCG
>Ga0210409_10001776_pt1 | contig 27207 bp, 24 predicted proteins | sample IncBWH17MmetaG_FD_161649 | JGI IMG/M metagenome (GOLD analysis project Ga0210409, IMG submission 161649) | Forest soil microbial communities from Barre Woods Harvard Forest LTER site, Petersham, Massachusetts, United States - Inc-BW-H-17-M | ecosystem: Environmental > Terrestrial > Soil >...
GGAGCGAAATCGGCTGTTGCGCCATTTTCAGCACAGCCCGGACGCGCTCGACGGGCAGTTGCATTTCGTCGGCGATCTCCTCCGGGCTGGGCTCGCGGCCAAAGTCCTGGAGCAAACGCTTTTGAGTGCGCATGAGTTTGTTGATCGTTTCGATCATGTGCACCGGGATGCGAATCGTGCGGGCCTGGTCGGCAATCGAGCGGGTGATGGCCTGGCGGATCCACCAGGTGGCGTAAGTCGAAAACTTGTAGCCGCGCCGGTATTCAAATTTTTCGACCGCCTTCATCAAGCCCATATTGCCCTCCTGAATTAAATCCAGGAAGGAGAGGCCGCGGTTGGTGTATTTTTTCGCGATCGAGATCACCAGGCGCAAGTTCGCTTCCACCATTTCGGTTTTGGCTTGGAGCGCCTTGGAGGCAAAGACTTTCAACTGCTGGTAGGCTTTGAGGTACTCCTGGTGAGGCATCCGCACGAACTCTTCCAGAGCCTGGATCCGGCACTGTTCCGCCTGTATTAACGCCTGGTTTTGAGGCGACTTCGCCTGCTCGAGATCGTTGATGAGGCGAAGACTGGGTTGGATTTTATCGTAGATATTCTCGGCCACCAGGCTGATTTCTTCGATGACCTTTTGCTTATAGAAGAATTTCGGAAACGTGTTTTGGAGCCGTCGGTCGAGTTTTTTCAGGCGGGTCAGGCGCTTGTCTGGCTCACCGCCCTGCCCTGCCGGTTTGCGCGCCGCATAAGCTTGATCAACCTCCTGGTCCAGGAGGCGCACTGATTTAACCAGCCTGCGCAGCTCCTTGATGTGGCTGTCCCGCGAGTCGATTTTCTTGTCGAGAATGACGCGGTCGAAGCGCTCTTTGGGCGGTTCGGCGACCAGTTTTTCCGCCAAGGCGATGTGTTCCTTGGCGGAGAAGCCAAAACCGTAGACGATGTGTTTGAGTTCATTTTCAGCGCTCTCAATGCGCTTGGAGATCTCCACTTCCTGTTCCCGGGTCAGCAGAGGGACCTGGCCCATCTGTTTGAGATACATCCGGACCGGGTCATCCAGGATGTCGAGGCGGGTCTTTTCGTCATCTTCCTCGGGTTCGGGTTGTTTGACCCGATCCACTTCGGCCTGGTCCACGATCTCGACCTCCAGATTGCGGAGCTTGATGTAGATCTCATCCAGGTCTTCCGGAGTGATAAGGGTGTCCGGCAGAGCGTCATTGATGTCGCCATACGTCAGGTAGCCTTGCTCCTGCGCCAGGCGAATGAGCTCTTTAATCTTTTCCGCCAACTCGGCGGCATGGGAGGCTGGGGGCTGTCCAGCTTGAGCCAGATTCATGGGGGCGGGCTTACCGTTGATCTCCTGCTGCGCCGAGGTTGAATGCAGGTCTGAGTTCTCGAGATGTTGCGCTCCATTTGTTGAGGGCGGGTGAGCTGTGGAAGCGGCTTGTTTGAGGCGTGGTTTGGACCCCGGTTTGCTCACCTTCGATCTAGCCATAAGCATCAAATTCTAAACATCACCAACCTACAAGAATAGGAGTTGGAATATGGAAAGCGGTGTAGGGCGAGTCAAGCTAGTAAAGCCGATTCGAAAAAAATGGAACGCCGACGCAAGCCGGAGGGGAAATTTTCGCACAAATTTCGCCGATTTCACGCAGGTCAGAGAAAGTCCAATGAAAAATTGTCCGTAAAAATCCTGAGCGATCAACACGGGCTGCAGGCCAAGGTGCAGTCGCAGTTGAAGGAGGCCTCACGCAGAGGTCGCGAAGGCCGCAAAGGAGATTGAACCTGCGTTACGTCCCTCGGAACAGGAACTCCTGGACTGTTTTTAAAAATAGCTCGGTTTCTTCAACATGGAGGAGGTGGCCGGCACCGGGAATGGTTTGCAAGCTGGCTTGAGGGAAAAGCCGTTGAATCAAAGGCCAGTCATCTTCGAGCAAATAATCGGATTTTTCTCCGCGAATAAACAGCGCGAGTTTTTCAAATGGGCGGTCGGAGCTTAGGGCGGCGGTTAGTTGGGGCAGATTTTGAAGGATCTCCTCCAAGCCAATGCGCCAGCGAAAGCCGCCGGAATCCTCGCGGACGGCGTTTTTAAGCAGGAATCGACGAGTCGAAAGGTCGGAAACCGCTGGAGCTAAAGCCGCCTCCATTTGCTGTCGGGTTTGGAAATGGGACAGGTCCAGGGCAAGCAGCCGAGCCAGGATTTCACGATGAGCTGGAGAATAGGAACGTGGAGACATGTCGACGACAATCAATTTCCTGACGACGCTCGGATGGAGCAGAGCGAGTTGCATGGCTGTCTTGCCGCCCATCGAGTGGCCCATGACAAAGGCCTCGGAGATACCTTGACTCTGAATGAAATGGAGGACGTCCTGAGCCATCAAGGCATAGTCCATATCAGGGCTATGGGGAGAACGGCCGTGATTCCGTTGATCCAGGGAAAAGACCTTGAGACTTGGAGCCAGCTTCGAACAGACCGCATGCCAATTGTCCGCCGAGCCGAACAGCCCGTGCAGAATGATCAGCGGCTCGCCGCGTCCGTGACCATAGGCCTCAAAATGCAGGTCCATGCTTCAGGGCCATCTCGCCGTAATTCCGGGCAGCATGCTCGTAGACTTTGAGGGTTTGGGCGGCCGTGCGGGTCCAGTCAAAGCCTCGGGCATGCGCCAGGCCGGCGGCCTGAAAATGATCGCGGGCCGGCGGGTTGGTGGCGAAACGCTGCAACTGACGCGCCATATCATGAACGTCCTCTGGATCAACCACTGCCGCGGCGTGCCCGACGACTTCGCCCAGGGAACCGCGCGTCGAGGAAATGACAGGGCAGCCGCAAGCCATTGCCTCGAGAGGAGGCATTCCGAATCCTTCATACAAGGAAGGATAAACCATCACGCCAGCGGCTCGATACATTTCCGGCAAGTCATTATCCGCAACGAAGCCCAGGGCGCGGATGTCGTCCCGGTAAGGGGAAGCTTTGATGGCCGCGTGAATCGCTGGCGCGCCGTGCCAGTCGGCGCCGCCTAAAACCAATTGCCAATTCGAACGTATCGAGTCTTTGAACTGGTTAAAAGCTTCAATCAGCCGGACGTGGTTTTTGCCAGGATGCTCCAGGCGAGCGATATAAAGGAAGAATGGGCAGGACACTGCGTGGCGCTGGGCCATCCAAGCCCTGGCCTGCCCAGGTGAGCCTGGGAAGAAACGCTCGTGCTCAATGCCGTTATGAACGACCGCAATTTTGTGCTGTGGCAGCCCAAAGAATCTTACGATATCCCTGGCCGTGTTCTCACTAACGGCGATGATCCGATCCTGGCGGCGAGCCAGCCAACGAACCACCACCCGGCCATAAAACATCCTTTTCCAGTCATACTTTTTGGGCACCAGAAAGGGAGCCAGGTCGTGGATCGTCGCGACGAGTTTACAGGGGTGGCGGCTCAACAGACGACGATAGCTGGGAACGTGAAGCAGGTCCAAACCCAGTCGTTGAACCAGCCCGGGCAGGCAGCGCTGATGCCATAAGATATTCTTCACTGCCGCCCTGTGTCGCTCCGACACCGGAACCACGGTCATGCTTCCTTCAGCGAAATCGAACAGTGCCAAATCGCCTTCCAGGACGAAGAGTGTGAACTGGTGTTCGCTGCCCCGCCGATGCAGCCCGCGAAGCAAAGCGAATAGGTACTGGCCAACACCCGTCTGGCCGCCCTGAATCATCAGAGTCGAAATGCCGATATGCATGGGTTATCGGGTCAGGGGCGGATCGATAAAACACTCCCGCGGCTCGCCGGTCGACCGTCGAGGAGGAAATCTTCCACGCGAGAGAGACGGAGAACGTTGCGTACCGGAGGCTGCAAACCCACAAAAACCAGGGTCTTTTCACGCAGCAAACTCATTTTTTTGGCGCGGATCATCAGCCCAAGGCCAGTGCTATCGATAAAACGCACTTCTGAAAGATTGATGATTTTCTCGCCACCCGATACCGGCTCGGCGATATAATTCCGCGTGTAGTCCCAAACGCTTTCCGCATTGGCGGCCGTCACTTCGCCGCGCCACCGCAACACCGGGGTCGGGATTCCCGGCAGGGATTCGCCGACCGAAGGCTGGTCGGGGCTGTCCTGGAGTTGTCGACCCAGGGTTTCCGCGTCCAGAGCGATGTGAAAGAAATGGTTGAGCCGCATCAGAGCCAAAGCACGCAACACGACGGAGCTGGGCGACATCAGGATTAACTTCAAGCCCTGGACCCTGAGACTTTTGTGCAAGCGGATTAAGAACCCGACCCCGGTGCTGTCGATAAAGGGGGTGGAATGCATTTCCAAAACACAGTGTTTGCCGCAGGCAACCAACTTCTCCTGCAACGAAGCGTAGCCACCCACGGTCGAGCAATCCAGCCTGCCCGACAGGTTTACCCGGCAACAATCGTCAGCCGTGGCGATTGCCGGCTGGAGATCCGAAGGCGCTGATGTTCCGTGGCTTGATTTCCCGCGTGTCCGGAGCCGAAGTTGCCACCACTGGGGAAGGATGCTGGTGCCAAAAACCCATAGGTCGGTAATGTACCTGCGAAAAAGGCGGCGCGGCTCCTGCGCGAAACGGAAAATCCATTCCGTGCCGCTGCGTTGCATCCAAACGGGAGCCCTTTTTACCTGTCCGGCCAGAAAATCAATGGTTGCTCCCACGCCGGCAGTAACAGGCACCGCCAGGCTGCGATAATGCATGGCCACCCATTTTTCCTGCTTGGGACAACCAAACGAAACCAATAACAAGTCCGGTTTAGCCTCCCGAACACGGCGTTTGATCTCGTCGTGATCCATTTCCAGGAGTTGATTGAATGGAGGAGAATAATGGCCTGCAATGATCAGCGTTGGATATTGAGTTTGGAGCCGCGTCACCGCACGTTGCGCCACCTCGGGAGTCGCCCCGAGCAGGAAAAGGCGGTAGCCCTTCCGGGCGGCAACTTGAATCAGGAGGGGAACCACGTCTGCGCCTGCCACTCGTTCGGGCAAAGGATTGCCGAGCAATCGCGAGGCCCATACCAGCGGAGTGCCGTCGCAGAGAACCAAGTGTGCTTCAAACAGAATGCGGCGCAACTCGACGTCACGGCGGGCCTGGACCAAAAAATCAACATTGGGCGTGACCAGGTAATGCGGGCGACCTGAGGCAATCATCCTCTCCACCAGACTGACGGCTTCGGCTTTGGTAACATTATCGAAGGGCACGCCAAGAATGGCGATGGGGGGCCGAGCTGCCGGGTAAAAGGTCAAAGCCGAGGGATTACTCATAACGCTGCCCGGTGAGTTCATGGTCCCAGGAGCGACATTCTGGCTCCGCTCCAGGGGCGGCCAGGGCAAAAGCCGCCGCGAAACCCGGTGCTGGAGTCAAATCGCACAGAGACCAATTTGAAGCGTCCGGGAAATGGCCGGGCAGGCTAAGCAGGCGGGCCGGCTCTCCAGCCAGGAAAGAAACCTCGACCCGGCCGAGCAAGTGCGTGATACCTTCGCCAGTCGCCTTAAGCCAAGCCTCCTTCCGTGTCCAAAGGTTGAAAAATGCCGCGCTTTTTTGCCCTGCCGGGAGCGACCTGAATCGCGAGGTTTCTTGTTTGGAGAAGAATCGAGCGACCAGGTCTTCGGCATCGTCGAGCCGGCGAACCCGCTCGACATCGACGCCGACGGGAATTCTGTGAGTTACGGCGACCAAGGACAAATTGTCCGAATGAGCCAGGTTGAATTGAAGTTCGCTCGCCTTGGCCGGCCCGGCCAAAGCGGGCTTGCCTTTGGTTGCGTGGTCAAAATCGAGCGCGGCGGCAGGGAGGCCAAGATAAGCACCCAGCAATTGGCGCAACCACCCGTGCGCTACGATGTATCGATTCCGGTGCTCCTCGAAATGGAAGCGTGATGCTCGCTCAAGTTCTGGAGAGGATAGGGTTTTTTGATACGCCGCGCGAAAGGATGGCGAGGCGTCCAACCAAGCGGCCCAAATATGGACTTGATTGGCTTGCGGCCTGCGAAGTGTCAGACCGGAAGAATCGCGCCGGCCGAAGGCGGAGCCAGGTTGGACGCAGGGCCAGGTAATGGTGTCACCATCGGGCACGTGGTTCAAGAATGTTTGAAATGCCTGGCTAACCATAGCAGTTCCACAGCCGTTTGTAAGCCGCGACTAGCCGGGGCCAGTCCTCCGCGCGGGTATGGAGTTGGTTCTGCAGGTGGCGCCGGGTGGGTGGCTCTTCGAGGACGAGTCGACCACTCAGCAGCAGAGGCAAGGCGTTCAGCAGCCGTTGGCGCGGGTAACGCGCCGCATTTCGGTCGAGCATGGCGCCGGCGCCGAAGGTTCTTAGGTTGAGCACAAGGTTCCGCCAAAATCCGCTGGCAGCGCATTTATTCACAGAGCTGAACGAATATTCCCGGAAATCGCGGAAGCCGGTGTGCAAGCGCTCGTTCTCAATCCAGAGCCACTCCTCCAAAGCCAGGACGGTCAACTCCTGGTGCTCGCGCCTGAATTGTTCAAGGTCCTTTTGCCGCCGACAGGGATGGAACTTGAAGCGGACACCGGCGGAATGGTGCCGAAGGACTCGATGAAAAAATGGCGGAACGCCGGCTCGCTGGAACGCGCGGAGCCGCCGTGAACGTTCAAGACAGTCCCAGTGGTATTTGCCATCCAACGCCAGCAGAGCATCCCCAAGAGCAAGTTGAGCCTTGGCCAGGTTGCGCCCGATGAAATCGGATTCGTCGGCGTTGAGGCGGTTTTTAAGCAGAAGCTCTTTGGCCAACAGCAGTCCGGAGCAGCGGTTTAGCAGCAATCGCGTGGCTTCGCTGGCCGGGATATTGGCGGCATCGGCGTGTTGTTCACAGCCATCGAAGACGGCGTCGCCGCCAACGAAGACACGGTGACCGATAACGAGGTCATAGCTGAAGATGGAAACGGGCCCCGCTCTTAGTTTTTCCAACGAGTCGACCTTAAACTCCACATGCAAGCCGGCGTCGCGGGAAAGATCCTTTTCAAGTTGTTGAAAGCCGGCGTGAAACCTTCGCGCATTGGCCAGGTAGCTTCCGCGAAGGAAAGCGTAAAACTCCAGATCGTTATAGGGAGCCTCGCCTCCATCCTCGGTTTGTAGAACCCCGCCTTGTCCTCGGCCATATCCGCCGCCCAACACCAAGGCCTCGAGTTTCTCTCGTGGCACAAGGTTAAGGACAGCTTGACGGACGCGCTGGCAAAGAAGTTCAAGCTCTTGCTCCAGCTCAGCGCTGCCATCCAGTGTGAAGCGTTGCTTGACAGGATAAATTGAAAGGGTACCAGGCACGGAAGGAATTACATCGGTTACGAGGCCACGGCTACTGGCTCATCGGTTATAAAAACGCCAGCCTTCTCTGAACCCGGCGAGCTTGCCCCGCCGTTGGTTCCAACGGATAAGGGCCGCGTGCGGGAGTTCATCGAGCCGCTGGCGGCGTTTGCAGTAGGCGATGTCTCGCCTTAAATCGTTCAACCACCCCAGCAGCACCGTTCTGGCCCAGTTTATCTGCCGGGGCGAATGATTCCACACCGCCGCCAGCGCTTTGGCTTCCCCAAAAGTTCGCTTGTAAGCCTGTGCAGGGCTGTAGTTATGCGAGTGAACCACGACCGATTCCGGGCAATAAACCACCTGGTATCCCTGCGCGCGGCACCAACGGGTGTACTCGTCGTCCTCGGAGTATTGCATTTGGTCGAGAAAGCCGCGTTGGGACCAAATATCTTTGCGCAAGCCGCTGCTGACCATGCTAAAAAAGTGCTCCCATTGGGCCGATTGACGCTGCGGGCCGAAACACCGTTCGTAGTCATGGGCATAAACGGCCGGGCACCCCGGGCGGGGTATTTGGCGCCCAAAGACGGCGGCGGTTCTGGGGTCGGCGAGGGCCTCCACCAAAGGCCGGAGCCATTCGCTACCTTGTGGCGTCGCGTCGGCATTAAGAAAGATCGCCCTCTCCGCGCGAGCCAGGCGCATCCCCTGGTTAAGGACGCGGCTCGGGTGGTATTCGGCCGGGCTGATTTGGATGAAGTGCGCCGGCTTGGCGTTGCGAATGAGATCGCAGGAGCCATCGGTCGAACCGGAATCAATCACGATAAGCTCCCAGTTCGTGTAGGATTGAGACCGAAGCGCCGGCAGGGTTTGGCATAAAGACCAACCCTCGTTGAACGACCGAATGATGATAGTGGCAAGAGGATCGCTCATGAACAAAGCGGCACCCCGACCCGGCGCAGGCGATTTTGCGAATTTGCCTGTTCGGCGTCGCGCGTCATCAACCGGAACACGTCCGGGATGGCGACCAGTTCGTCGGGGAGTTCCGGTTGATTGGAACACAGCGCGGCAAAACTGTGTTTGTCGCACGGATGATAACCATGCATCGCCCGAATGGGCCTTTCGCCCATATCGCTCGGAACGATGAGGACGCCTTCCTTGACCAGGAATATCAGCTCGCCAAAGTAGCGATCCTCAAAGAACGTCCCGAGCGTTCGCAATTCCTGATCATCGATAATGCGACCCTGAGGGACGCTCTTGAGGAAGCGGGTAATCCCTCGCCGGGCTTCCTGGTCAAAAAACCAGAAACGGGCCATGGTGGAATCGTAGACCACGGCATAATCTTGAGGCATGCGCCAAGGCAAGTCTTCGATCCCGCTTTTGAGATCCAGAATCTTGTCGCAGTTTGCCATGCCGTGGTCGCTGAATACATGAAGACGAACTTCTTCAAAATGTTTTGAGGCGACCGAACACAATGAGCGCAGCCATTGCTCGTACAACCGAAGCTTGACGTGGATCTCCGGTGAATCGTTCCCCACGCGGTGGAGCAGACCATCCAGCCCCGGCCAGTAAAGGAACGCAAAATCGATCCGCTCGGACCGGATGTCCTGAAGCAAAGCCGCGAGATTGGCTTCTTCGTCTTTTTGCGGGGCGCTGACATGGTAAGCAATGCCGCGATCTTCCAGAAAATCAAAGATATTAGGGCCGCAATTCATGCCGCCGGGGTCGAGCGGACTTTTCTTTTCCGTGAAGTCGAACAAGGAGATGTGCTTGAAGGGCACATTATACACGTCAAAGTAGCCCCGGAGCTTTAAACGAGCCCGAATGAGATTGGAAAGCCGGCGCCGGAAAATGCGACGGCTGGTAATTTGCCGCGGAAGCCAACGCAGCGGCCGCAGAAATCCGAATGGCGAGTGTTTGGGATCATACACGAAATAGCTCCAGTTCCGGTGCTCGGCGGGCCATCGGCCGGAGACGATGGAGGGTACACAAGCGGAGCTGTAGCCAAAAACCGAAGTAAGGCGTTTACGGTTCGGCGCGAGATCGCGAAGGAACGGATCGTCCTTAATGATTTCCCAACCGCAGGCATCAATAAAGACAAAGAGCGGAAGTAAGGATTTCATGCCCAGTCATGGTTGCCGACACGGTGCATAGTAAGTTTGACCGGTGGTCAGGGGTATGAGGTGAAGTGCCCACAACGTGTGAGTAGGCCACTCCCCCGGGTAGACGGTGCGCTCGGTGCGCCGTCCGCGCCGCGTTCAGCGACGCAATCCTACCTTGGCTCGCGCGCCTTCGGAGCATTCGTTCCGCCCGCTGGACGCGGGCGGGAACATCGCAGCGCGATGTCCCTACCGTGGGAGCCGCTGTCCGATGGTAGAGACGGTGCGTCGTCCCTACCGGGCCGAAGTCTACCCTGCCGAGCGGCGCTTGCGCAGCAAGAGGATATTCTCCTTGGGACCGCGAAGATAGGCCACGGAATCCATCAGAATGCGAATGAGGTACAAGCCGCGCCCGCTCTCGTTCTCTGGATCGGGGAGCTTGATGGTTTCGGGCCAAACGAATCCCGGGCCGTGATCGATAATCCGCATTTCGATGTGGTTTGCCTCCAGGACGACCTCCAGGATGACTGCCCCCTGAACCGAGTCGGGGTAGGCATGTTTGATGGCGTTGTTGCAGCCTTCAACGACCGCCAGTTCGCAATCGGCCCGCGAACCGTCGTCGCATCCATGGCTCTGGAGAAACTTCTGAACCCGCTCGGCGGCGGCGCGTACCCGTTGAATATCTCGGCCCAGGTCCAACCGCAAGACCGGCAGATTAGATGCGCGAACCCGGGATTTCATGGGCTCAGAATGTGCTCAGCGTTTGATGATCTCCAGAATCCCATCCAGACGTGTTAATTCAAGAATTTGCTGAACCGGCGGCCGGGGGTTAATCAAGCGCAGCGTGCCGTAGCGGCGCAGGGCGGTCTTGTGAAGAGCCACCAGCGCGCCCAGCCCCGAACTGTCGACGAAGGAGGTCTGTGACAGGTCGACTTCAATATTCTTATGGCCTTCCTTGAAGGCGGTCTGCACCCAGTCGCGAAAGGCGACGGCATTGGCTTCAGCTAACTGGTTTACCGAAGAAATTCGCAAGGTGTCTCCGAGGTCCTCCAATTTCATATTTTTAACCAGCCGTGGCTTCAGTGCTGCGAGCCGAGACCTTTCGAGTCCCTGCGCTGTAACATGTAAAGCAAGCCACGGAGGGGAATGTTGAGCAAATGGGGGCGGTTGTTGAGTTCATAACCGGTCTCTTGCAAAGTTTTTTCGAGCAAATGCGCCTCCAGCAAAATCCCCAGTTGTTCCTTGGAGGCCGGGAGCAGTCCGTTTTCGCCGAGCGCCTTAAGGTATGCTTTGAGATATATCGCACTGGTCCAGCGGTGCCAAAACGCGGCCCAAGGTTCCAGTAACGACAGGTCGTGCTCCTGCAAGGCACCCAGCTCGACCTGCTTGAAGAGGGCCATCGCCGAGATGTACGCAAATGAGCGGATCATGCTGGCAACGTCGCGCAGGGGTGAGCGCTTGATTCGCCTCTCTCCCAGCGACCGTCCAGGCTCGCCCTCAAAATCAATAAAAATGAAGTCCTTCCCGGTAAAGAGGACTTCCCCGAGATGAAAATCCCCATGACACCGGATGCGCTTTGCGTGCAACGGCGTCTCATAAATGGCTCGCAGCCGTTTAATGATGTCGCTCTGGGAGGCAATCACCTGGTTAGCCTCTGGTCGAATCCACTCCGGGACTCGCTCCAATCCGTGGCGCAACTGCTCAAGATTGCGCACCGCCAGGTTGCGCATGGATTGGAATAAGCCGCGTTGATAAAATGGGGTGAAGGGCTCCGGGGCAAAATCGGGATTTTGCGGATCGCCTGCCAGAGCGAGGTGCATTTCGGCCGTTCGTTGGCCGAGCAGGCGCGCGAGCTCGGTGAACGTGCCCAGCAGGCCAACCACGGGTTCCGGGATGTCCTTTTGGCTTAAATCCAGCAGTGATGAGCCCGGAGTCAGTTCCACGCGGGGGTCGGGCGACCCGGTACGCACGCGGTCGAAATAGCGGCTCAACAGGTCCAGGGTGTAGGCCCAGGCATCCTGTGAGTTAGCCTGGAACTCGTTGAGCACTCCCAGAGTCATCTGCTCTCCGTTTTCGCGCCGGTACTCGAGCCAGCCTGTTACCGGTGACGCATTCGCAAACCCGCGCGCTGTCAGGAACCGGCCCAACTCCAATTCCGGGTTCGTGCCCAGTTCCAACCTGCGAAAGAGCTTGAGATAGTATTTGTTCCCAAAAATGATTCCCCGGTTATTTTGGACCGAAGTGCCGAAGGAAATTTCCAGAGGAGCCTCGCCATTAGCAAGGCGGTTCCTCAGAATGGCGTTGCCGGTGGCCTTAACTTCACCAACCGTGCCTTCGAAAGAGCGTCTTCGAGCCATGGCTTCCAGGAGCGCTCCGCCGAATTCTTTGAGGTGCGCCGCATTGTACAAGAGCCCGGTCGCATTCTGCTGTTCCAAGCGCAGGCGCGCGATGATCTCCTCGGGAGATCTCTGTTCCAGTTTTTCGGCAAGGCCGCCCGTGGCCAGGCTTACTGGCAGCAGATAGCGTTGCGGGTCGCCCTCGACGTACTCCACCAGCAGGAGCAGCAAAAAGTCCTTTCGGGAACCGACTGGAACCCCAATCGCATCCTGAATCTGCACAGATTTAATGGGACGCCCCTTCCCGCCGAACCAGGGCTTGCGCTCCAGATACGAGGAAAGATACGTTTCGGTGCGCGGGCGCAACCCACCCTGCAGGATTTCTTCCCAATCGCTCTGAGCCACCAGGGGCTCCCGTACCCGGCTTTGAAAGGACTCTTCTCGAACTGCCGGCTCGAGCGAAAACCAGAGCGTGGCATGTGGGCTGAGGGTGAGGAAATAGGGCTTTTCCGTAATGACAGGAAACTCCGCGCGACCCATAAGTTCGACCGGCACTGATTGCTTGAACTCGGAAAGATCGAGCTGAACCGGTTGGTGAAACCGGGATAGGTTGGCCACGACCAGGATCACTTCCGTCGGCGTCCGCCGCACGAAAGCCAAAATCTTTCGGTTCTCAGGCTGGAGGAACGTTAGCGAGCCGCGTCCGAACGCCTGGTAACGCTTGCGCAGAGTCAGTGTGCGCTTCATCCACCAGAACAGCGAACTTGGGTTGGCACGCTGAGCCTCCACGTTGATGGCTTCATAGTGGTATTCGGGATCCAGGGTGATCGGAAGGTAGAGTGCCTGGGGACTGGCTCGTGAAAAGCCGGCGTTTTTGTCCGAACTCCATTGCATCGGCGTGCGAACACCGTTGCGGTCACCCAGGAAGATGTTGTCGCCCATCCCAATCTCGTCTCCATAATACAGAACCGGCGTGCCCGGCAACGAGAACAACAGCAGATAAAGCAGCTCGATGCGCTTGCGGTCATTCCCCAGGAGCGGAGCCAGCCGGCGCCGAATACCCAGATTGATACGGGCCTTGGCGTCGTTGGCGTACACCCGATACATGTAATCCCGCTCTTCATCGGTCACCATTTCGAGGGTTAACTCGTCATGGTTGCGCAGAAACAATGCCCACTGGCTGGTTTCCGGGATCGCTGGTGTTTGCTCCAAAATGTCCACGACTGGCACGCGGTCTTCCATCCGCAAGGCCATGAAGATTCGGGGCATGAGCGGAAAATGGAAGGCCATATGACATTCGTCCCCTTTTCCGGTGCCGAAATAACTCACCGCATCCTCGGGCCATTGGTTTGCTTCCGCCAGCAACATGCGATCCCCGTACTTTTCATCCACATGCCGGCGCAGGGTTTTGAGATAATTATGGGTGTCGGGTAAATTCTCGCACGAGGTGCCCTCCCGCTCATAAAGATACGGAACGGCGTCCAAGCGCAACCCGTCGACGCCCATATCCAGCCAAAAATCGAGGGCGCGGTTGATCTCCTTGTGGACGTGGGGGTTTTCGTAATTTAAGTCGGGCTGGTGCGAATAAAAGCGGTGCCAGTAATAGGCGCGGGCCAGGGGATCCCATGTCCAATTCGAAGGTTCAAAATCACGAAAGATGATGCGGGCTTCCCGATATTTTTCAGGGCTGTCGTTCCAGACGTAAAAGTTGCGCCAGGAACTGCCCGGCGCCGCCCGGCGCGAACGTTGAAACCATGGGTGCTGGTCAGAGGTGTGGTTTACCACCAGTTCGGTGATGACCTTGAGGTTGCGCTCGTGTGCCTGGGCTAAGAGATGACGAAAGTCTTTGAGAGTGCCGTAAATTGGGTTGATCGAACAATAATCGGCGATGTCATAACCATCGTCCTTCAGAGGCGAAGGGTAGAAAGGCAACAACCAGAACGCGGTCACGCCCAAGTCCTGCAGGTAGTCCAGTTTCTGCGCTAAACCGCGAAAATCCCCAATCCCGTCGGCGTTGCTGTCCAGGAATGCGCGCACATGGACCTCGTAAATAATCGCGTCCTTGTACCACAGTGGATCATTGTTGCGCAGGATCACTTTGGCCCGACGGCGAAGTGCTTTGGGCGTCGGGTGAGGCGTTGGAGCCTGCGGTTCCTGCGGTGAACCAGGCACGTGGGTCATTAGATCGGTATCAGTCTCAACAGCCATTGAGAAAAGGGTCCATCCTCCTCTGCTCTCCTCCGTCAAATCCGGAATGCACTACAGCAGCAGGAGTTCAGACCAAGGCGCGTGTCAAACTCGGGTGGCGCCAATTGTAAATACATTACCATCACTCAAGGCGCTTATGGGGCAATACCCTCGACCTAACAAGACCTGCATACCCGGCTCTGTATCCAAAGCTCCGGAGTTTTGGTCGCGCCCTGTCGAAAAAGAGCGGCCCGTCGCCGAGCCGCTCGTTTCTAACCACAACAACAACTAAACCCTTATACCCTATTACTTAGACCGCAGGCAAAGACCTGAGTTCAAAAGTCGGGAAGATTGCGAAGTCGCCACCTCCCCCCGAGCCAGGTGCACCTAAGGCGCTGCGGGGTAAAGGCCTGCAACGTCAAGAACAAAGGCGCACCTGAACAAGCGTGCGCCAATGTTGTGCAGTTAGCACTCCGCTTTTAGGAGCATGGCGTCAAAATCGCAAGAGAATTCCCCATGCAAACAAGAACGTTCCGGCGCCGCGGAGACCTAAGGCGTCGCACCTTGAGGGACTGGATGAAGGGTGATCGTGCTTCCGGAGAGCCAGGGGTGTTCCTGACCGTCGATTTTAAGCACTCGAGGCACCAGTTCGATGTCGTGGTCATACAGGCGCAACATCACTGTGCCGGGAAGAAAGGTTGTATCCATGAAAAGGCATTTGCCGAAAGGAACGTCATAGGGCACCGGACGAGGCTCGCTGAAAACCTGGGTCGTGGGCGCAAACGCAGCCGGAATTCTGCGATCTGTGAACGTGATCTGCGCATTGGTAATCGCTAATTTTGGTTCATTTATGAGCAAGGTCGGATTGCCATTAAAGTCATTGGTGAAAGTGAGCTCCCAGGGGCCCTTGCGGGTTCGGCGGTGTTCGATGGTGTGGTAAAAGAACACGTAACAAATCAGCGCCAGCAGAAATGCCAGGATAAAATGTTTCAGCGGCCTGTCTGATTTCATGTTCCAGGCTCAGACTTGGGAAGCGGAAGAGGGTTGTCAAGCCGTCAGGTAGGAATGGCGCGCTGCGCCTCAGAGCGAGTGACAAAGTCCGCAAGGGGTACGCGCCAGGCTGGTGGGGCGAGGCTCCGGCCGAGCCCTAACTGAATCCGTTTCTCTCGATGAACCGGCCGCCCGACTGAATAAATGATCAGGGCTCGGCAGGAGCCTCGCCCCACCAAACGACGGCGGCGGCTACTTTGTCACTGGCCCCGCGCTGCGCCGTCCCTACCCTTCAGCCGCGCCATATTTCGGCGGCCGGTTGAACGTGGTGTTGGCTTTGCAGAAAAGCACTGTTTATGTTAGATATTAAATGGACAGAAATGATACGTCATCTGGCAGACCGAACAACTCGCCTATGAACCCTTCCCCCGAGGCCGCGAGTCATACCACCCCTGCTCCAGCCTATTCGAGGAAAAGTCCCCTCCTGGCCGAGCTGACCGGCCACGAAAGGCTGACCAAACCGGGATCCTCGAAGGATACTCGGCACTTCGTGCTGAAATTAGCCGGCAGCGGGTTGGTCTATACCCCTGGGGATTCACTGGGCGCATTTGGGCGCAACCCGCCGGAACTGGTCGATGAACTGCTCGCGTGGCTGGAGTTTGACGGAGCAACGCCGGTCAAAAGCCCGGTCGGGCAGAGCACGACTTTTCGCCAGGCCTTGCTGCAGGATTACACAATTAACCGGGCCAACCGAAAGGTCATGAGCGGACTGGCCCAGCGCATACCCCAAGGTGAACAACGTAATCGCCTTATGGAGCTGGTGGACAATCCTGAGCTGTTATCCGATTACATCGACAGCCGCGATTATGTGGATATTCTAAAGGACTTCGATGAGGCCGGGTTTGAGTCGCCCGAAGCGTTCCTGGCTCAGTTGAGCCCGATCGTTCCCCGCCTCTATTCGATAGCCTCGTCTCTGCAAGCGCACCCCGGCGAAGTTCACCTCTGCGTGGCGGTGGTTCGTTATGATACTCATGGGCGTCCCAAGAAGGGGCTCGCGTCGGGATTTTTTGCCGATCACGCCGATATGTTCGTCAAGAACATCCCGATTTACGTGCAGGAATCCCGAACCTTCCGGTTACCGAAAGACCCGACGACCGACATTATCATGTGCGGACCGGGAGCGGGGATCGCTCCTTTTCGTGCCTTTGTCGAGCAACGGGTGTGCGAAGGAGCCGCGGGTCGCAACTGGTTGTTTTTCGGCGAGCAGCATCGCGCCTTTGATTTCCTGTACGAGCCGGAATGGCTGGCGTATCAAAAACAAGGCAAGCTCCATCGCCTGGACCTGGCTTTTTCCCGCGACCAGGACCACAAAATCTACGTCCAGCACCGCATGCTCGAACAGGCCCGGGAACTCTGGGCCTGGCTCCAAAAGGGCGCCTATTTTTATGTCTGTGGAGACGCCAAACACATGGCCAAAGATGTGCACAAGGCGCTCATCGATATCGCCCAAAAAGAAGGCGGGCTTTCGCCCGAGGCTGCCTCTGAGTATGTCAACGTAACGCTCATGAGAACCGAAAGACGGTATTTGCGGGACGTTTATTGAGAGTTTACGCGTTGCAGGAATTCCTGGGCCAGCAGTTCATAAGCGGCCGAACCGGCGCTGTACTTGTCGTAGTGGATGATGGGCTTGCCGAAGCTGGGCGCCTCCGCGAGGCGGGTGCTGCGCGGGATCATCGTTTCAAAGACCCGTTCCCCGAAATGCTCGCGCACTTCGCTCACCACCTGCTGAGAGAGCTTGGTACGCCCGTCGTACATGGTCATCACCACACCTGTCAGTTCCAGGGTCGGGTTGACACCGTTATCATGCAGCTGGCCCATGACCCGGTTGAGCATGGAGATCCCTTCCAAGGCGTAGTACTCACACTGCAGGGGCACCAGCACGCCGCTGGCGGCCGCGAAGGCATTCAAGGTCAGGATCCCCAGCGAAGGCGGGCAATCGATTAGAATCAAATCGAACTGGTGGGATGCAACGAGGGCCTGCAGCGCCACACGGACTCGCTCCAAATGGTTTTCAGAGCGCGCCAATTCAAAATCGGCTCCGCACAGGTCCACCTCGCTGGGGATGATCTCCAGCCGGTCAAAAGCCGTTTTCTTGATTTTTTCGGCTAGCGTTCCCTCGCCCATCAAGACGCGGTAGGCGCTCGCCCCTTCCACTTTCTCCAATCCCAGACCACTGGTGGCGTTGGCCTGCGGATCCAGGTCAAAGAGCAAGACGCGCTGGCCGATGGAGGCGAGACACGCCGCCAGATTCACCGCGGTGGTCGTCTTGCCGACTCCGCCCTTCTGGTTGGCCACTGCGACAATCTTGTTAGGCACTCCGGCAGATCTAATGAGAAGCGCCGTCGGATTTCAAGTTCCCAGTTTAACTGGATTTTATTCTCGGCCGGCGGCATCATAACGACATGAACTTGATCCTTTCGACGCACAATTTAACAAAAACAGAGGCCATCGAAGATCATATTATCAGCCGCATCTCAAAGCTGGAGCATCTGGCACACTTTGCCATTAATGCCCGGGTCACTCTCGAGCACGATCAAACCAAGGCGGCCGAACGCCAGTTTTCCTGTTCCATCCGCTTGTCGTTGCCCGGGCCGGACCTCTTTGCGGAGGATGTCGAAAGCGATCTCTACGCCGCCATTGACCTGGTCGCTAAAAAGATTGAGCAGCAAATCCGGAAACGTCAAAGCAAGCGCAAGGCGCGCAAACACAAGGTTGCCGCGCGGACGAAACGCACGAGGCAGGAGAGCGAAGTTTAGGCGATGATTCTCCGAGCGCGAGTGGTTCTGCCGATCGTTGGACCGGCAATCCGCGACGGGGGGGTAGTTGTTTCGGGTACCCGCATCAGGGCAGTCGGGCCGTGGCGTGATTTCAGGAAGCGCACAGCTGGACAGCATGTTGATTTGGGGGAGGTGGTTTTGATGCCGGGCCTGGTCAATGCCCATTGCCACCTGGATTACACACTGATGGCGGGCCAATTCTCCCCGCCTAAACACTTCATCGATTGGCTGAGGTCGATCACTTCCACCAAAGCCCAATGGACCACCGCCGAGTACAAAGAATCGTGGCAGAAGGGCGCCCAAATGCTGCTGCGGACTGGCACCACCACCGTGGCCGATGTTGAAGCGGTGCCGCAGTTACTTCCCGAGGTTTGGGAGGCGACGCCCTTGCGCATTATTTCTCTGCTGGAAATGATCGGAATCACTCGCCGGCGCCCCCCGGAAACGGTGCTGCGGGAGGCCTTGGGTAAAATTTCAATTCTTGGCCACAAACGCTGCTCGATCGGGCTTTCCCCGCACGCTCCTTATTCGACAGTTGTCCAACTGTTGCGGATGAGCGGTGTGCTGGCCAGGCGCCGGGGATGGTTGCTCTGCACGCACGTGGCCGAATCGAGCACGGAGTTCGAAATGTTCAAAGAGGCAAAGGGCGAAATGTTTGAGTGGCTGCGCCGGAGCGGGCGTGAAATGGAGGACTGCGGAACAGCTTCACCGGTCGAGCATTTGGAGCGATGCGGTTTGTTACGTGAGAATCTGGTGGCGACGCACGCCAACTATTTAGCGCGCGGCGATGCAAGGCTGCTGGCCAAGCGGCGTGTGAGTGTTGTGCATTGTCCGCGCAGCCATGCCTTTTTTCGACACGATCCTTTTCCACTGAAGCGGTTGACGCGAGCCGGGGTCAACGTGTGCCTCGGCACCGACAGTCTGGCCACTGTCGTTCAATACCGCAGAGAGCCTGTCGAGCTGGACCTATTTGCCGAAATGCGCCTCCTGGCCCATAGGCACAACTGGCTTTCGTCCGCGGCAATTCTGCGAATGGCGACGGTGCACGCGGCGCGTGCCTTGGGTCGCCAAGGTTCAATTGGCGAACTTTCGCCCGGTGCGTTCGCCGATATGGTCGTCTTGCGTGTTTCTGATAATAAGAAACGGGTTGCCGACGCGATCCTGGAACATCGTGGCCTGGTGGCCGCGAGCATGATCGATGGTCAATGGGCTTTGCCGCCGTCATGAACGAATTTGACTCCGAACTTTGCGAGCGCCTCACTGCCTTGCACGCAGAAGGCCTCCAGCGGGAACTGCGCCAGGTCGATTCGGCACAGATGCCGCGGATTCTGCTCGAGGGCAAACCGCTGCTCAATTTTTCCTCAAATGACTATCTCGGGCTGGCGAACCATCCCGCCCTGAAGGAGGCTGCTATTCAGGCGGTCGATCGTTACGGTGCGGGTTCCGGTGCTTCGCGCCTGATCTGCGGCTCATTGAAACCTCACCACGAGCTGGAGGAGTCTTTGGCCGAGTTCAAAGGGACAAAGGCCGCGCTGAGCTTCTCGAGCGGCTACGCTGCGGCTTTGGGGACTATCTGTGCCCTGATGGGCACCAATGATATTATCATCCTGGATAAGCTCGTGCACGCGTGCATCGTAGACGCCGCCCGGCTGTGCGGCGCGAAACTGCGCGTTTTCCCGCATAACGATCTCAACGATTTGGAGGATCGCTTACGGTGGGCGGACGGGAAGAGTCCGGCGACCGGGGACCTCGTGCGGAAGGCACGGCCGCGTGTGCTCATTGTAACGGAGAGCGTCTTCAGCATGGACGGCGACCACGCGCCCCTGCGTCAAATGGTCGAGCTTAAGAACAAATACGGCGCGTGGTTGATGGTCGATGAAGCCCATGCGACAGGGCTGTACGGCGCCAACCGCCGCGGCTTGGCGGAGGAGCATGGAGTCCAACGCGACATCGAGGTTCAAATGGGCACCTTAGGCAAGGCATTGGGCGCGGCGGGAGGCTATATTTGTGGATCCAAATGTCTTATTGATTATTTAGTTAATAAGGCCCGGTCGTTCATTTTTTCGACCGCTCCGGTCCCAGCCGCGGTCGCGGCGGCCAGTGCCGGGGTGCGCCTGGTCCAATCGGCTGTAGGCGAAGAGCGCCGCGGTGAGTTGTGGGAAAGGGTCTCGCTTCTGCGGCCCGGGATTACCAACCATCTTTCGAACGAACGGAGCGCGATCATACCGATTCATATTGGGGAAGAAACCAAAACCGTCGAGACTGCACAAGCGTTGCGGCAGCGTGGAATCTTTATCCCTGCAATTCGGCACCCTACGGTCGCCCGTGGGCAGGCGCGCCTTCGCGTAACCTTGACCGCGACACATACGAAGCAAGAAGTCGAGCGATTGCGCGCCGCGCTGGCGGCCGTTAAGCGGGAGGCAACGATTTAGAAGTGAGAATTCAGAACAGAACAGCAGGAAAGAGGGGAAACGGAGATGCTTCAAAGGCACCTGCTAATCCCGTGCACCCACTGGCGAGCCTCGACCATAACTATGTCTGGCATCCCTTTACTCAGATGCGCGACTGGCTTAAACAAGAGCCGATTGTCATTATAGGGGGCAAAGGCGCAGTGCTTCAGGATGCTTACGGGCGGAAGTACCTGGATGCAAACTCCTCGATTTGGACTAACCTGCACGGCCATAATCATCCCCGGATCAATTTCGCAGTGCGCAAACAATTGGCGCACATCGCACACAGCTCAGCGCTTGGGCTGGCCAACGAGCCCGCATCGCTGCTGGCGGAAGCACTCGTCAAGGCGGCCAATCCCGCGAGTTTACTTCATGAAGGCCGCCACAGTCGCAGGAAGGGAGCAAGGCCTCTTCAATCACCACTGGCGAAGGTGTTCTTCTCGGACAATGGTTCGACTGCGCTGGAGGTCGCGTTGAAGCTGGCCTTCGAGTTCTCTCGACGCGCCGGGCACAGCAAGCATCCGCGTTTTCTCAGCATGGAGGGCGGATACCACGGCGATACTGTGGGCGCTGTTTCGCTCGGGCATATTGACCTGTTTCATAAAGCTTACTCTTCGCTCCTTTTTAAGACTGACGAGGTCATGGCGCCCTATTGTTATCGGTGTCCCTTTAACCGCGCGAGCCCCGAACGGCAGGATGCGCGCGAATATCGCAAGTGCCATTGGGAATGCGTCGGACAAGTTGAAAAGAAATTCTCCACCCAGAAGCGGCAGGGAAATCCCTACGCCGGCTTTGTTTTTGAACCGTTGATGCAGGGTGCCGCCGGTATGGTTCCCCAACCGGCCGGTTGGCTGAAGCAGGTTTGCGAGATGGCCCGCAGCCATGGCGCTCTGCTGATCGCCGACGAGGTGATGACTGGCTTCGGGCGGACTGGGGCCGGCGCAAAAAAAGAAACCCCGCTCTTGTTCGCCTCGCACCACGAAAGTGTCCAGCCCGATTTCCTGGCGCTCGCCAAAGGATTGAGCGGCGGTTATGTCCCCATGGCGGCCACCCTTACGACCCAATCCGTTTTCGATGCATTTCTGGGCGAATACGAGGAATTCAAAACCTTCTTTCATGGCCACAGTTTCACGGGAAATCAGATTGGAGCGGCGGCTGGGCTTGCCAGTATGACCCTGCTTCAGGGAGCTGCTTCTATCCGAGCGCGCCAAGAGCTCGAGAAAGTGCTGCACTCGCAGCTTCAGCAACTCTGGGAACATCCCTGGGTGGGCGACATCCGCCAGGTCGGGTTGGTTGCCGGCATTGAGTTAGTAAAGAATTGGCGCACACGCGAGCGGTTCCCAATCGCTCAGCGCGTTGGCATTCGTGTTTGCGAAGCGATGGCCTGCCGGGGTGTGCTCACCCGTCCCATCGGCAACGTTATCGTCCTGATGCCTCCATATTGCACGACACTCATCCAGGCACGACAAATGGTCGCCGCGCTAAGCTGGAGCATTGCTGAAGTTCTTGGGAGAAAAGATTAGCCGAAACAACAAGATTTAAGCTGAAAACGCCATTTAAACCACGGATGCACACGGATGAACACCGATAAGCAAAGATTTGCGCCAGATGCACTGCTCACCCAAAAGGTGAGCCAAACGACGCGATTCTTAATCCGTGTTCATCCGTGTTCATCCGTGGTTAATTGGCTGAGCAATAAGGCCGGCGATTAGGCCGTTCGTTAACCGAGCAAAATCCTTTCAATTTCCTCGTAGGTGCCAACAATCCTGGTTGCACTGCCCAACTCTTCGGCCGGATGCGTGTTCGTGATGGCGATGACGCGCATGCCGGCAGCCAATCCTGCTGCTACTCCCGGTTTTGAATCCTCGATGACCCAACACGTTCCTGGATCAACTCCAAGCAATTGTGCGGCACGCAAGAAGATGTCCGGCGCCGGTTTGCCGTGTTTAACCTCGGATGCGGTGGTCACGACGGAGAAGAACCTGCGCAATGTTTTGAACCTCAAGACCGCCTCGACAACCTCCGGTTCCGAACCTGATGCGACAGCTAACCGGTATTTGGCGGCAAGTTTCTCGATCAATTCGGGCAAGCCCACAAACAGCGGTTCATCCCGGCGCAGAATCTCCAGGACGCGTTTTCGTTTCATTGACAACAGCGCCTCTAACGAGTGCGCAGGCTTATGCCGCGCCACAAAATCAATCCACACGTCCCGGTCGGATCTGCCAATGTACTTGTCAAATTCAAGCCCGTGATTATCGCCGTATCCAAGCTCGGCTAGGACTTGCAGAAAAGCGCGCTCGTGCCGTGGCTCGCTATCGACGATCACACCGTCCATGTCGAAAATCACCGCCTGAGCCTCGATCATGGTTCGCTGGTCTTGCCAAGCTTGAGGATGCGTTGAAACTGGGCTTTGGTAAGCGGTTGCACGGAGAGCCGGCCTTGCCGAACCAGGAGCATGTCGGCCAGAACCTTGTCCGCCTTAATGGTCTCCAGGCTGACAGGCGCTTCCAGTGCTTTGACGGGGGTCAAATCCACGGAAACCCAATCACCCTCGTCCGCCGTTGGGTCGGGATAAGCCTCCTTCGCGACGCGAGCGATACCGACGACCTGTTTATCGCTGACACTATGGTAATACAAAACCGGATCGCCTTTCTTCATGGACCGCAAATTGTTGCGCGCCTGGAAATTTCTCACCCCGGTCCATGCGGTCCCGGAGTCCTTCACAAAGGCCGACCACGAATAAGCTTCCGGCTCCTGTTTCACTAACCAGTATTGCATGCCTGAATTTGAATCCGGCCCGCCGATTAGTCACGCCAGATTTGAGCGTCTTGGCGGCAAAGCGGTTCGGGTGTTGCCCGGAACATGGGGGTCTGCTAACAGCTAGTGCACGAATGGATTTAGCTGCCAACATCGAAAACGTGCGGCAACGGATTGCCGCCGCTTGCGCTCGGGTAAACCGTGATCCCTCGTCCGTCACCCTGCTGGCCGTGACGAAGACGCAGCCGCCCGAGGTAGTCGCCGAAGCAGCGGCCTTGGGGCTCACTATCTTCGGAGAAAATAAAGTCCAGGAAGCCAAGGGCAAAATCCCGCAATGTTCCGGGCGCTTGGCCTGGCATATGATCGGCCACCTCCAAACCAACAAGGCTCGCGACGCGGTAGCTCTGTTCTCGATGATCCAAAGCGTTGACAGCTTGCATCTGGCCGAAGAACTCAACCGCCGAGCCGAGCAGGCCTCCAAAACCGTGCCCATTCTGCTCGAAGTGAATATTGTCGGTGAAGCCAGTAAATTCGGTTATGAGCCCGAGCAATTGTTGATGGATTTCAAGCAGCTCAACGCGTTACCACGCCTGGAAGTCCATGGCCTGATGACAGTGCCTCCCTGGACGCCGTTGCCTGAGCGCGTGCGGCCCGTCTTCAAACGTCTGTGCGAATTGAAGCTACAATGCGAACAAGTCCTCGGCGCTCCCCTGCCCCACCTGAGCATGGGCATGACAGGGGATTTTGAAATCGCCATCGAAGAAGGCGCGACGCTAGTGCGCATTGGAACGGCATTGTTCGGTGAGCGGCCCAAGGCCGCCGCTTAGAGTGCGTCAATAAATAACGTTTTCGAGTGCAAGACACTAATTCCACTAATTTTCACCAATGCTTCCGTGTCAATTCGTGAAATTTGTGTCTCTTAGTTGTAAAGGTTATTCACTGACGCGCCCTTAGCATGCATTATTGTCCATCGCCTCTTTGCTTCTCACGCTCCTGAGGCGACCGTGGTGCGGGAGCAGGTGTCTGACGCTGTGACGGCGCGGGTGCAACTCGCGGTGCGGGTTGCTCAACACGCGGCGCGGGCTGCTCAGCGCGCGGTGAGGATTGTTCCCCACGCCGCGGCACCTGCGGTTCGGTCCTGCCGCTCTCCCGTCCCGTAGGTGGCAAGCGCCGTTCGGGGGCCGCTGCAGGAGGTTGTGACACCTGCGGCACGGGCTGCCGGCGCGGGACCGGCTGAGGCGGAGATTGCCGAGGCTGAGGCGCAGTCTGCGTGCTGGGGACTTCACGATAGAGTCGCTGTTCGGACCTGCCGGTGGGAGCCGGCTGCGCAGACGGCGCTTCTCGGTACAGCCGTTGCTGTTCGCGACCTGTCCGCGATCGGTCGGTCTCTTGCGTGGCGCGGGGTCGTTCGGCGCTCGGCTGCTGAGCCAGGTTGCGCGTCATCGACTGCGGAACGGGAGTCTGCCGGACAAGTTCAGTTACCGGACGAGGAGTGAACCGGGTTCCAGTGGCGCGTTGAATGGGATCAAGGGCAGGGCCTTGATTGATGGCGATGTGCCTTCGCATGCCATCAAAATCACGGGTCTCTGATCGGAAACCGCCTATCCCATGGCTCCGTCGGAAAACACCCGGATCGTTAAAGACCAGTTCCCGTGGTTCAAGCCGATCGTGGAAATGATGCATGTCAACGAACACGAAAGATGTGTCCGAAAACGCCCTGCCTCCGGGTCCACAAGGGGCCCATCCGATATAATCCGGGGCTTCTCGCCAAACGACCCAGGCCGGAGCCCACTCGGTGCCTGGAACCCATACCCAGCCATCAGCGGGGTCGAGGACCCAGTTGCCGTAATGGTAACAGGCCCACGCCCAGGGTTCATCGCTTGCCCAGTACCAGCCGCAATCTGTCCACTCCCAATGGCCGATCGTGTAAGGACGCCAGCCCACTTCCACCTCGCCAGGACGCCAGCAGCGGCCGTACCGGCCGACATCCACCCACCTACCATGAGGCGACAGCGGACTGTAGAAGTCCGCAGGAGAGCGAATATCCAGACTGACCGACAGGTTCACTTCAGCATTGGCTGGTTCTTCGATCCCATTCCAAGCTACCAGCGACCCACCGAGGATAATTGCCAGGCCGATCCTGACAAAACACAACTGTTTTGGTTTCATAACAAAGAAATATCGGCCCGTAGCGAAGGCGCTACACCCTAGTAAAACCACCCAGTACCCGCAGAAAGACGAAGTAGGCAAAAACGTATGCTTGCGCGAGGTAGGGATGGCGCGCTGCGCCGTCCCAGCCCGCGTTCAGCGGGCTGGGACGAATGCTCAATGGCATGCCAATCAGACTGTCCCTTTGTCCATTAGACTGTCCCTTGCGCCGCTGAACGCGGCGCGGACGGCGCAGCGCGCCGACAGCGCGCCGTCCCTACCCGCTGCAGCTACAAACAGAAAATCGTAAGCTTCTTGGGACCGTGGGCACCGAGCACCAGAATGCGCTCGATATCGCCGGTACGGCTTGGTCCGGTGATGAAGGAGATAAAGCTCGGGTAATTAGGGGCGTAGGCCGACTTCAAGAGTTCGAAAGCTTCGGGCAAATCTCGCACGAGTTGGCGTCGGTGAGTTAGAACCACGTGATGGGGCGGCAACACTGATAGCGCCCGGCCGCCGGCGCTGCGGCTGGTGACCAGCACGCTGCCTGTCTGTGCCACCAGGGCATCGCATTGGGTGATCCCCACGCTGCAGGTCTCCAGTTCGGCCATTGGGTATCGCTTGTCCGTTCGGCACACCGGCAACTTTAGCTCCGGACAAACCGAATCGGTCAGCTCGCCAGAGTGTGTTCCAACTTTGGTCCACGCCTCGTTATCTCGTAAGGCCCGCAGCCGTTCGACCAGTTCGTCATAGTTGCTGACGAGTTGAAAGTCCGCCTTGAGACTGGCTGAGTTGGTTTTGAAGAGTTCCAGCCGCTGCTCGAAAGTCTCACCGACTGCCGGAAGCCATTGACGCATCGCGGCGAGCTGCCACGAGCCCGGAGCGGAATGCGAATGACTTTCCGGCGCATGGCCGGGCTGGGGGGCCGTAACCCTAAGCGCCTCTCGGATCCGGCCAAGAATATTCTCGCGTTCGGCCATTTCAGTTCTTTTGCGGCCGTCTTCGCCAGTGTTCCTTGAAGGTCTGGCGCGCGATCGGCGGTAGCTCCCGGGTTCGGGTCCAGGCGCGCGCCGGGTCCAAAAAACCGCCCTTCACCAAAGGATGGAATCTCTGCAGGAGACGCCCTACCCTTTTGGATAGGCCATAGGCCCAGGGGCGATTCATGATGAAAGCAAATGCCCGAAAAGCCAGTTTCTCGGCGAACCCCGGCTTTTGGCGTGAGGCATCACGCCGATTGTGGAGCAGGTGGTGGTGCAGGTTGATTTTGACCGGGCACGTTTCCGTGCAAGCCCCGCAGAGGGAACTGGCAAAGGAGAGATGCTTCCATTCCTGCAGTCCACGCAGGTGCGGCGTCAACACCGAACCAATCGGGCCGGAATAAGTCGTCCCATAACTGTGGCCGCCTACGTTTTTGAAAATCGGGCAGACATTCAGACAGGCACCGCACCGGATGCAATGGAGGGCGTCTCGCTGCTCTGCGTTCGCCAGGAGTTCTGTGCGCCGGTTGTCCAGCAGGATGACGTGGTACTCCTCCGGACCATCGGACTCGTCCACCTGGCGCGGACCGCCATATAGAGAATTGTAGCAGGTGAGCGCCTGGCCGGTGCCCATGGTCGAGAGCATGGGCAGGAAGAGGGCCAGGTCTTCGAGGCGGGGCAGAACCTTTTCGATGCCGATGAGCGTGACCATTGTCTTGGGCAGGGCCGCCGTCAGCCGGGCATTGCCTTCGTTCTCAGTGATCGAAATCATGCCCGTTTCGGCAACGGCAAAGTTCGCGCCAGTAAAACCAATATCCGCGGCGAGGTACTTTTGGCGCAGGACGCGCCGAGCAATCATCGTCAGCTCTTCGGGACTTTGGGTCGGAGCAGTGCCCAGTTCGCGGGCGAAAACATCGCTGATCTCCCCGCGGCTTAGGTGCATCGCCGGGAAGACAATGTGGTAAGGCGGTTGTCTGAGAAGCTGGACAATGAATTCGCCGAGATCGGACTCGACCACCTCGAATCCGGCGTGCGCCAGGGCTTCGTTAAGGTGGATCTCCTCGGACGTCATCGCTTTGGATTTGACGATGCATTTGGCCCCTTTATCGCGAATGATGCCCAGGATAATCTCCTTGGCTTGAACGCCGGTGCTGGCCCAGTGGACCTTGGTGCCCCGGCTCTC
>Ga0210409_10001778_pt1 | contig 27154 bp, 24 predicted proteins | sample IncBWH17MmetaG_FD_161649 | JGI IMG/M metagenome (GOLD analysis project Ga0210409, IMG submission 161649) | Forest soil microbial communities from Barre Woods Harvard Forest LTER site, Petersham, Massachusetts, United States - Inc-BW-H-17-M | ecosystem: Environmental > Terrestrial > Soil >...
CGGTGGCCGTCGATCACAAGTTCGACCGGCTTGCAGTTGCTCAGATCCATCAGCGCATCGCAGGTGACACGTCCCTCCTTCTTCGAACCGCCGGTCAGATGATGCACGCCGCCCAGCGAGAGCATCTGCGAGCCGTACTCGCTGGTGGTGACGTGGCCCACGGCCTCGCCCTGCACCCGAACCGTCGCCGTTTCCGGGCCAAGAAATCGATCGGTGTCGATCTTCACCTTGACGCCGCAATAACTGAAAATGCCCTCGGTCACCACCGTGACCATATCGACGCCGTCGACCTGCGAGGACACGATGAAGGGCGCCGGCTTGTAATCGGGATAGGTCGTGCCGGCGCCGATGGCGGTAACGAAAACGTCCGGCTCGTGGACGATCTTCCCGTCCCAGTCGCCGCCGGCCTGGAACGGCACCAGCCGTCCGCCGTGAGATTTCGTCCGCTCGAGCACGATATGGGGATCGACGCGCACCAATTGGCCATCGTGATTGGCGTAACGGTCGCAGGCGCCGGCCGCGCCCGGCTTGATGTAGCACATCACCGGGCAGGCATCGCAGCGGATCTTGTCGGCGGCAGCAGTCGCATCAGTCAGCATGAACAGCTCTCGAAGCCAGCGTCAAACTGTTGAACCCGCAAAAGCAGCGATGCATTGCCTCAGCGGCGTCGAGAATGTCGTGTCATTCGCCGCGGGCATTTTGTTCGTATACGAACAATCTTGCGCGCGCCGCGAAAACCTGTCAAGCGCCCTTCAAGGCGAAAAGCAGCTTTGCCGAATAAAACTTCACTTGCCCCGCATCCCTGTCCAGAAACCGGGCAACAGGTTTGGCCATGGGAACGGCAGGCTTGCACGTTTGTACACAAACGGTATCCTCGACAGCGTTTAAGCGATGTTTGCACTGCAATCATCTCGCCGGAACCCATGAGCATGACGGAAGCCACGATCCGCCTGACTGTCAATGGCAGGATCCACGAGGTCAGCGCTGCCCCCGATACCGCCCTGCTTTATGTGTTGCGCAACGATCTCGAATTGAACGGACCGAAATATGGTTGCGGGCTCGGCGAATGCGGCACCTGCACGGTGCTGATCAACGGCCTCGCCGCCCGCTCCTGCGTGATCCCGATCAGCGGCTGTGTGAACCGCGAAATCATCACGCTTGAGGGTCTTGGCTCGCGCAGTGGTCCCGATCCCGTGCAGGAGGCCTTCATCAGGGAGCAGGCCGCGCAATGCGGCTACTGCCTCAACGGCATGATCATGACGACCAAAGCGTTGCTGATGCGCAACCCAAAACCTTCAGAGGCTGAAGCCCTTGAGGCGCTGCGCTACAATCTTTGCCGATGCGGTGCGCATGTCGAAATAGCCCGCGCCGTGATGCGGGCGGCGGGCCACACCGCCGAGGCTCGGGATTGATGGCCGCGCCGGGTTTTCCAGAAAATCGCGAGCCTCAGGCCGGAACCTTGTCTGTCGTGCGCCCTTCTGTCTCTGCCGGCGAAGGCGAATTCGAAACCTTCATCAAGATAACCGCCGATGGTTCGGTTACGGCCTTCAACGGACATGTCGACCTCGGCACCGGCATCCAGACGGCGCTCGGACAGATCGTCGCGGAAGAACTCGACGTGTCCTTCGCCCGCGTCGTGGTGGTGCTCGGCGATACCTCGCGCGTTCCCGATCAGGGCCCGACCATCGCCAGCGAGACCATTCAGATATCCGCCGTGCCGCTGCGCAACGCCGCCGCGCAGGCGCGGCAATTCCTGGTGAAACGGGCGGCGGAACGGCTCGAACTCCCCGTCGAAGATCTCACGGTGGAGGATGGCCTGATCCGCGGACATAACCGCAGCATCAGCTATGGCGAATTGATCGGCGAGGCGATCATCCGCCTGGAACTGGCGAACCAGGTTCAGGTCAAGGCCACGAATGCCTACAGCATCGTCGGGCAATCGGTGCCGCGAACAGACCTGCCGGCCAAGGCCACCGGCGAGCTCGTCTATGTTCATGACGTTCGCCTGCCCGGCATGCTTCATGGCCGCGTGGTGCGTCCGCCCTATGCTGGCGTCGATGCCGGCGCGTTTGTCGGCACCAGCCTTATCGCGGTCGACGAAACCTCGGTCCGCGATATCCCGGGGCTCGTTGCCGTCGTCAGGATCGGTGATTTCGTCGGCGTCATCACAGAGCGCGAGGAAAACGCAGTCAAGGCGGCGGCGCAACTCAAACTGACCTGGAAGCCCGTGCCGACGCTTCCCGACCTGGAGGACATCGAGACGGCGCTGCGCGCCAATCCTTCGACACCAAGGACCCTGATCGACAAGGGTGACGTCGACGCGGCGCTCACCAGCGCGGCAAAGCCGATGCAGCGGACTTACCTCTGGCCGTATCAGATGCACGCTTCGATCGGGCCGTCCTGCGCAGTGGCGGATTTTCACGATGGTCAGGTCCGGGTGTGGTCCGGCAGCCAAAATCCGCACATCCTGCGCGCCGATCTCGCGCTCTTGCTGCAGCGACCGGAAGCAGAAATCGAGGTGATCCGGATGGAGGCGGCCGGTTGCTACGGCCGCAACTGCGCCGACGATGTCTCCGCCGACGCGGTGCTGCTGTCGCGCGCGGTCGGCCGTCCGGTCCGCGTGCAATTGACCCGCGAACAGGAGCATGCCTGGGAGCCAAAAGGCACCGCGCAACTGATGGACGTCAGGGGCGGGCTGAACGCCGACGGCAGCGTCGCCGCTTACGATTTTGCAACGCGCTATCCATCAAACGGCGCGCCCACTTTGGCGCTGCTGCTGACGGGTGCAATCGCGCCGGTCGCCGATGTGTCCGAGATGGGCGACCGCACCGCGATCCCGCCCTACGACTACGACAATTTGCGCGTGGTTGCGCATGACATGCCGCCGATCGTGCGGGCCGCCTGGTTGCGCGGCGTGTCGGCCCTGCCGAACACTTTTGCGCACGAATCCTATATCGACGAACTCGCGACCGAAGCCGGTGCCGATCCGATCGAATATCGCCTGCGCTATCTCAAGGACTCCAGAGCGATCGATCTCGTCAACGCTGTTGCCGAGCGCGCCGGCTGGAAGCCGCGCCCGGTCCGGCAAGACCCTTTGGCCGAGGGCGATATCGTCCGCGGACGCGGCTTTGCCTACGCGCTGTACGTCCACAGCAAATTTCCCGGCTACGGCGCGGCGTGGTCGGCCTGGATTGCCGACGTCGCCGTGAACAAGGCGACCGGCGATGTCAGCGTGACGCGCGTGGTCGCCGGGCAGGATTCCGGGTTGATGATCAACCCGGACGGCGTTCGTCACCAGATCCAGGGCAATGTCATCCAGTCGACCAGCCGCGCGCTGATGGAGGAAGTCTCATTCGACCGCCGCTCAGTGACGAGCCGCGAATGGGGCGCCTACCCGATCATCAAATTTCCCGACATTCCCAAGATCGACGTCTTGATGCTGCCGCGGCAGGATCAGCCGCCGCTCGGCGTCGGCGAATCCGCATCCGTCCCGAGCGCAGCCGCGATCGCCAATGCCATCTTCGACGCCACTGGCGTCCGTTTTCGCGAATTGCCGTTCACGCCGGAGCGGATCCTTGCGGGATTGCGGGGGGAGCAGCCGGCCGTCCAGGGCGCGTTACCCGCAACGACGTTCCATCCGCCGCCCTCTTCGGACAGATGGCATAGTCCGTTTGCCATCCGCCGCCGTGCGTTCGCAACGGTCGCCGCCGTGATGGCCGCAGGCATCGGCATTGCGGCCGCCGCGCTGCCGTGGCGATCGATCGCACCGATCGCGCGGCCGGACGCGTCGGTGTTTTCAGCGGCCACCATCGAACGTGGCCGGCAGATGGCGGCGCTCGGCGACTGTGCGGTCTGCCACACGGTGACCGACGGCATCGTCAACGCCGGCGGCCGGGCCATTGAGACACCGTTCGGCATCATCTACTCTACCAACATCACGCCCGACGTCGAAACCGGAATGGGTAACTGGTCCTATCCGGCTTTCGAGCGCGCCATGCGCGAGGGCATCCATCGTGACGGCCGGCAGCTCTATCCGGCGTTCCCCTATACGCATTTCGCCAAGGCGACGGATGCCGATCTGCAAGCGCTCTATGCTTATTTAATGGCGCAGGCTCCAATGCGCGCCCAAAACCGTGAGCCCGCCCTCGCCTTTCCGTTCAATTGGCGTCCGCTGATCGCGGGATGGAATGCACTGTTCCATCGCCCCGATGTGTTCGCCCCCGATGTCACCAAATCCGCGCTATGGAATCGCGGCGCCTATCTCGTGGAAGGCCTCGGCCATTGCGGCGCCTGTCATTCGCCGCGCAATGCGCTCGGCGTGGAAAAGGGCAATGCCCATTTGGCCGGCGGTTTTGCGGAAGGCTGGGAAGCCCCGGCGCTAACCTCGCTTTCCCACGCACCTATTCCCTGGAGCGAGGATGAACTGTTCGCCTATTTGCGGTCAGGTGAATCGAGATTTCACGGTACTGCCTCCGGCCCGATGGCGCCGGTTGTGAAAGAACTCGCCGCACTTCCCGACGAAGATATTCGCGCCATGGCGGCCTATCTCGGCTCCTTCAACGATGCCGCGATCGGCAAGGCAGACCAGCACGCACTGGCCGTCAGGCTTGAAAGCCTGACCCGCACAAGGGCCGCTTCCGCTTCGCCGGCTGGCGCGCGCCTTTATGAGGGCGCCTGCGCCGTTTGCCATGCGGTCGGCGGGCCGCCCTTGTTCGGCAGCCGGCCGTCCCTGGCACTGAACAGCAATTTGCACGCCACGGTGCCTGACAATCTGATCCAGGTGATCCTGCATGGCATCGCCTCGCCGGTATCGAGCGATCTCGGTTATATGCCAGCCTTCAAGGACAGCATGTCCGACGACCAGCTCGCCGAGCTCGTCTCCTATCTCCGGCAGCAATTCGCCCCCGAAAAACCCGCCTGGAGCGGCGTGCGGGCGGCAATCGGCCGCATCCGGCAAGGGATATTGCGTTGACCAGCCATGCGGGGCGCTGAAACCCACTGGTTGCAGGGCCTCAGGCCGGATAGAATTCCCCCATGGCAGTCACAGATATCGCAAGCAGGACCTACAATCACGGCTGGCGGCTCGACCCGATCGAGCGCAGCCTGCTCGATACGGATTTTTACAAGCTGCTGATGCTGCAGATGATCCGGGAATTCTACCCGGACCAGCAGGTCACCTTTTCCGTCATCAACCGCAGCAAGCATGTGCGCCTTGCCGAAGTGATCGATGAGGGCGAGCTTCGCGCCCAGCTCGATCACGCCCGCACCATCCGGTTTTCCAAAAAAGAGTTGATATGGCTCGCCGGTAATACGTTCTACGGCAAGACCCAGATGTTTTCGCCTGACTTCATCAACTGGCTCTCGACCTTCCGCCTTCCCGAATATGAACTGAACAAGGTAGACGGCCAGTATGAATTGAATTTCTACGGTCCCTGGACCCACACCACGATGTGGGAGATTCCGGCGCTCGCCATTCTCAATGAATTGCGCTCGCGCGCGGTGATGAAGGGGCAAGGCCGATTTGCGCTCGACGTGCTCTATGCCCGCGCCAAGGCGAAGCTGTGGACCAAGGTCGAGCGCCTGCGGAAGCTGGAGGACTTGCGTCTTTCCGATTTCGGGACGCGCCGCCGCCATGGCTTCCTGTGGCAGCGCTGGTGCGTCGAGGCCGTCAAGGAGGGTCTGGGGCCGTCCTTCACCGGAACGTCCAATGTGTTGCTGGCGATGGACAACGATCTGGAGGCGATCGGGACCAATGCCCATGAACTGCCGATGGTGGCCGCGGCGCTGGCGGATGACGATACCGAACTGCGCTGGGCGCCATACCGTATCCTCGATCAGTGGCGTCACACCTATGCGGGCAACCTCTTGATCGCCCTTCCCGATGCCTTCGGCACCAAGTCATTCCTGCGCGATGCACCGGAATGGGTCGCGGACTGGACCGGCTTTCGGCCCGACAGCGCACCGCCGATCGCGGCCGGCGAAGAAATCATCAAATGGTGGAAGCAAAAGGGCCGCGATCCCCGCGAGAAGCTGCTGGTGTTTTCCGACGCCATGGATGTCGGATCGATCGAGGAAATTTATCGGCATTTCGCGGGCCGGGTCCGCATCAGCTTCGGCTGGGGCACCAACCTGACCAATGATTTCGTCGGATGCGCGCCGGATGGTTCGGTCGATCTCGACCCCATCTCCATCGTCTGCAAGGTGACGTCGGTCGATGGCCGGCCGGCGGTGAAGCTCTCGGACAACCCCGAGAAAGCGACGGGCGCTTCGAGCGAGGTCGAGCGCTATCTGCGCGTGTTCGGCAATGCGGGCCGGGTCCGCGCCGCAGTGCATGTGTGAAAACGTCGATGCAGGCCTGAACCCGCGAAGCTGAATCGGTCTGCTCCAACTGCATTTTCACAACTGCGAAGCGTTTGTGCGCGAACGTCGCGCTTGCAGGATACCAAACGGATCCTCGCGGCGCGCGAACCTGCGGTAGGTGGTCAGTTCATCTTGCCGCAGCGCAGGTCCCTCCCCACGTCGCACGTCGGAACCCACGTTGGCGCCAAGCGGAACAGCAGTGCCGAGACCCGCATAAAGATATCGGTCACCGAAAGCTTTCTTCAACGCCGCGAACGTTGGCTCGCCCGTGCAGTGGCCCGGCGCAATGCTCTCGACCTTGAACGTATCTTTCAAGGCTGCCACCGCCTTCGCGATAGCATCGTCAGACGCGACGACCAGATGGAAACCGCCGGCGATCAGATGAATTTTAGGATTGATCGCGGCCGCTGCCTCAGTAATCCGTTCAATCCCTGGATGCGAGCAGCCGACCACCAGCACCATGCCCTCAGGGGTGTTGATCGCAAGGGACAACTCCTTGAGCTCCTTCGTTCCAGGAGCATCGGAAACCAGCGCTATAAGTGTCATGCCAGGGGCGATTTCGGTGGTCTTGTCGATCAATTCGAAGTTGGCCCCAGGCCATGCCGCGCCGAACTTCATGAGTTGTGGCGGGGCACCCCCATAGTAGCGCATCTGCGGCGGCAATGTCTCTTCCTTGCGGTAGAAGCTCGACGGCAGTGATGAGCCGTAGATGCCGAACCCTTCCTTGGGCGCGTAGATCTTCACGGTCGGATTGACGCTCAAAACATAGTTCAAGCCCGCCATATGGTCCGAATGCCGATGTGACATGACGACGAAATCAAGCGCTTTGAGATCAACTCCCTTCGCCTTCACATTGGCAGCAAAGATTTCAGCGTCGTTGCCGGTATCAAACAAGATTCGTTTTCCGGCGATCTCTACGAGGGCCGAGAAGCCCCAGTCCTTTATCATCGAGGGATCGGTTCCGAATGCGTCGTAGAGGATAGTGATCTGACTTTTGGACTCAGGCGCAGCGGCTCGGGCAGCGGTTGCCATCGAAATGAGGATTGAAAGTCCTGCTGCGATAAGGAAAGTCGCGCGAAGCTTCATGGGAGTTCCTCCTTACAGTTACTGAAATTTCTTTTCGTGGAGCAGAGCAGTCAGTCCAATATTCGAAGCCCCGCGTGACCGGGATCGGCGATAAAATCTTGAACCAACGAGCGCGTCATAAAGGTTCGAATGCGCAACTTTAGGCCGCTTCTTTAAACCTTTCCATGGCGGTTGAGGCTGGCGTCGGCGGTCGCGGACCATGTCCTTCATGTCAGAGCCGCTGACCAATGGTGGCCGAAGGCACGACCGATCTAGCGCGAGTCTAAAAACCTGAATGCGAATTTAATTAGTTCTCCGCGGTCTCGTCCCCATGTTCAGATCGTGTGCTCCGGGGCGTCGGACTTTGTCGCGCCTTCCGGCGCGTGGAACGACGACTATCAGATCGAGAGGTTTTCCAGCCCGTGCTGCAAAAAACACTTCTGCAACCGATCGGTACTTTTCGGAGTCGGCGGGATGCCGGGACATGTCGCTCGAGTGTGAAGGTATAAAATGGCCAGCGGACCCGGCGAAAAAGATCACGCGATCCGGCTTTCGACCGAACTGTTCATGCGCATCGAGCTCGTTGTCTATGTGGCGCTCGGCATAGTCTTATCCGCGACCGCCTTGCTGGTGCTCGGGAGTGCAGCGCTCCTTCTGTGGGAGGCAATACGTGACTGGAGCGGCACCAGGGCGATATTCCTTATCGTTGATCGGTTGATGTTCGTACTTATGCTGATTGAGATCTTGCATACCGTCCGAGGTTCCGTCCGTTCGGGTGAGTTGACTCCCGAGCCATTCTTGATCGTAGGGCTCATCGCTTCGATCCGAAACGTTCTCGTCATCACCCTGAAATCATCGGGAGTGACCTCGGAGGGCCAGGGGTCAATTGGTGCCGAGATGTTGTTCCGTTCTTCAATTGTGGAACTGGGAGTCTTGGGAGGGCTTATCTTGATCTTTGTGGTCTCAATTTATCTGCTTTGGCGGGGCCGCGCCCAGACGGCAGCAGACGCGGCTCAAGCCGACCAGGACCGCCCACCACGGGCGGCTAACGTCCTGGTCTGAGGGGCCGACCGGGCGAGTGCCCGAAAAGGGCGATACGGAGGCACCAAAATGGACTATCTGGGCGCGCTGCGTACGTTTGTGCGAGCGGTAGAGCTCGGCAGCTTTTCGAAGGCTGCAATTGCCACGAATACCAGGACATCGACCGTCTCGCGCGCCATCGCCAGCCTTGAAGAGGACCTTGGTGTCAGCCTGTTTCATCGCACCACGCGCCGCGCGCATCTCACCGAGCCGGGCGCCACATTCTACGAGCACGCACGCGGTGTTCTGCGCGGCCTGGAGGAAGCGCGGGATGCGGCCTCGGCAATGGAGGGGCGGCCACAGGGATTGATCCGCTTGCATGTCCCGAGCGCCTTCGCCCGCATGCACATCATGCCTTTCGTACCGGACTTCCTGGCCGCCTATCCCGATATTCGTCTCGATGTCTCGTTGACCGATGTGCGAGTCGATCTCTTGTCCGTCGGCGCCGACCTGGCGATCCGTATCGGTCCGCTCATCGATTCCAGCCTGCTTGCCCGCAAGCTCGCGCCGCATCGGCGCATTGTCTGTGCGAGCCCGGCCTATCTGGGCCGCACGTCGCCGATCTCCGAGCCGATCGACCTGCTGCAGCACAATTGCCTGGTCTATGTGTTGCAACCGACCGATCGTTGGTTCTTTCGTCAGCAGGACGAGACAGGGGATGATTTCGAGGAAGTGCCCGTCACCGGCACGATGCGCGCCGACGACTCCGAGCCGCTGCGCGATGCGGCGGTTGCCGGCGTTGGGGTCGTGCTCCTCCCGACATGGCTGGTCGGCGAGGATATCAAGGCGGGCCGCCTGCGGCACGTGCTTCCCGAGTGGTCCTCCATGATCGCCACGAAGCCGGGCGGCATCTTCGGGGTCTTTCCTCCGCATCGCATGGTGCCACCGAAGGTGCGAGCCTTTCTGGATTTTGCCCAAAAACGGTTTGGCAAGCCGCCCTACTGGGATCCTGATTGGACAGAGGACCGGTAGGACCAGCGCTGACAGTCCCGGCGCGTTGCGCGCCGCGCATCAATCTTTCCCAACATGGGGCATATCGCGCAGCCGATCGCTGACCTAGGTAAAGCCTACGCCTGACGGCGATGGTTTAGGTTCTTTTGGAGAAGCGCAATGTCGAAACTTGTTATTGTAGGGGCGACGGCCCTGTCACTCGCGTTAGCAGTTGCAACCCCGGCCTTCGCGGTGGGGCTCCGCGGTGGAGGTGCGATGCACGTCGGCAGCGGCGGGTTCCGCGGTGCTCAAGCAAGCGTCGGTCCCGTGGTATCGAAAACCGATGCTTCCTATTGCACCCAGCGTTGGGCGTACTACGACCCGGCGTCCGGGAAGTCCATGGACGACGATGGTCAGTGGCGTCCTTGCTCATAAAACCATAAAAAGAGCGGCTCAAGCCGCTCTTTTTATGCTCGACACTTTCCATGCTCGACAATCGGCCGGAGCAGATTGAGAGCTCCAAGATTCACATCCTGACGAAAACCCGTAAACTTCTGGCGGAGCGCGCTCAGTTTCCGAAGATCGGCTTCAAACCGGGAAAGATCGCCGGAAGATACAGGTGCGCCTGTGCGCGCACGCCGACGTCGCGGCCGGAATGGGCATCCATCGGGATGATCGCTTCGACGCCGGCCTGGAGATAACGGCTCACCCAGATGGCGCCGGGATTGACCGTGCCGGTCGTTCTCCCCGCGAGCGGACCATTGAGGGGTGTCGCCGTGGTGAATTCAACCAGTGGGACCCATCCCTCCGCGTAACGGGTCCCGGTACGGTTGGCGCCGGTATACTCAGTGGTGACCAGACTGTATTCCAGCGCAAAGCCCAGCTGCAGGATCTTCGGGTTGATCGCCTCGGCGAGTGTGGTCGGGCCGGTGGGCAACGGCGTCAGGCTTGTGAAAGCGCCTGTGTCTGTGCGTGGGATATTGATCGCACCCAATGAAGTCAGGGTGGACGACTCGGTCGGCACCGCGACAGCGGCCGTGGCGCTGACCGTGAGCGGCCGTAGCCACGCCGCCGAATCCGGCAGATCACCGAAGCCCTTGCCGATATAGACGGTCGGCGTCAGCGTCGAGAATGACGAGGCGATTCCGGGCGCTCCGGTGCCGCCGATCGCCGCCGTGCCGCCCACGGTGAGGACGAATTGGTGCTCGGGGTTGGTATAGAGCTGATACTGCGTGCCGATCACGAAATTATCGAAGCCCGAGCGCGTGCCCATGTTTGCGCTTTCGATGACGCGAAAGGTCTCGGTGAAGAACACCGCCCAGTCTTTGGTAACAAGCCTGCTGTAGGTGGTGGGACTGTCGAATTCGCGCGTAGAGGGTGTGGTGGAAGTGTCAGGCAGCTTCACAAAGTAGGGGGGATTGTAGAAGTCGGCCGCAGTTGGAACAGTGGTCGCCAAGGTCGAGGGGAAGTAGCGGTCTCCGACGTAGGCGGCCGACCCTTCGGAACATGTCGCGAGCAGGAGCAGAAAGCCGCGTATTATCGTACGCCAAGCAATACAAGCCATTGCGCCCTCCCTAGGTCAAATTTACTATCACTCCACCTGTTGAGCGACGCCCCCATCGGCCGCTGCGATAAGCCTGATCATCCGACGCCTCACGCCGCAATGCAAGTCGCCACACAAAGCGGAACAAGGTACGATGTTCCGACTTTAAGTCCGGAATGACCACCAAAGCGGATGTCCGTCGGCCCCTCTGAATTTGTGGGTTCACGCCCTAGCTTCATCATGCTCTGGCAAGCCGATGGCCCTACGGCACTGACCCCTGCCGCACCGATGGCTTGCGTTCGATCGGGTGGATCTCGATGGCTCGCAGCCGGCCCATGCGCAGCACATCCATTTCGACCGTGCGCTCGATGCGGTCGCGATCGAGAACACGGATCAGATCGTCAACGCCGTTGATCTCGACGCCGTCCAGCTTGATCACGACATCGCCGGGCAACAATCCGACCCGGCCCGCCGGTCCGTCCGGCTCGATCTGCGCCAGCAAGGCGCCCATCTTGTTTTCGATGCCGGCGACCACCGCGTGCCTTCTCGGAATAGGCGCGGTCTGACCGGACACGCCGATATAGGCGCGCCTGACGTAGCCGTGGCGGATGATCTCCGAGAGTACAAATTGCGCCGTATTGCTGGCGACGGCAAAGCAGATGCCCTGCGCGCCGCTGATGATCGCGGTATTGATGCCGATCACCTCGGCCGCCGACGACACCAGCGGTCCGCCGGAATTGCCGGGGTTGAGCGCGGCGTCGGTCTGAATCACGTCCTCGATGGTCCGGCCGCTCACGGAACGGATCGAGCGGCCGAGCGCCGACACCACGCCAGCGGTGACGGTCGACTCAAACCCCAGGGGATTTCCGATCGCAACCACAAGCTGGCCGCGGCGCAGATACTGGGAGTTGCCGAGCGAAGCGTAGCGCAGGTCGCGCGCCCCGTCGGCACGCAACAAAGCAAGATCGGTATCGGGATCGACGCCAAGCACGTGGGCATCCGTGACGATCCCCTCAATGTCGCGCAGCCTGATCTGCCGCGACGAACCGACCACATGGCTGTTGGTCAGCACGAGGCCATCCGGGGAGATGACAATCCCGGAGCCTAGTCCGCCGCGCTGGCGCGCGCCCGGCGTTTTCGAGCCGGTTTCAACACGAACCACCGCGGGACCGACCCGCTCGGTCACGCCGATGACGGCGTTCGAATAGGCATCGAGCAAGGCCTGATCGCCGACGGCAGCGGTCTGGCCGGCCCTCGCAGAGCCATGATCGTCTGATGTATGGTGGGTATAATCCAACATGGTCAATTCCTTCGCATGTCAGATGGTGGGTCTATCTCGCCCTCGCAAGAGACCGGTTTTGGGCTATGATGGCAGGCGGATATCGCGCGTATTGCCGCGCGCCGGGGCAAACCTGCTGGATGATTACGGTTTCGGAAGAGACGGCCGTTGATTACGACCTCACCGCCCGCATTGCGACCGAGGCGTTCGGATCGAAGGAAGTGGTTTTCGCCGCGCAGCGGATGAAATGGCTTTACGAAGGGGCCTTCGGTCAAGGCAGCACGATCGTTGCAGTCTACGACGATGACAAAAAGATTGGTCAAATCGTACTGCTACATCAGAAGGTCTATCTGGACGGCAAGCCCGTCCCAACCACCCAGCTCGTCGACCTCTTCATCCTGCAAGCCTACCGCTCGCCTCAACTGGTCCGCCGAATCTATAAGGAGGTTGAGCGCTTGTGCCAGGCCGAGGGGATCCGGTTGGTCCTCGCCTTGCCGAATGAGAAATCGGCGCCACTCAACGAACGCTTTATGAAGCTCCTGCCCCTTCTTGCGTTGCCGGCGCGGATAGGGATCGGATTTGGGTGGCCTCGCCCTTCAAGCCTGAAATATTCAGGCCGCCTCAAATCGATGCCGGAAGACGAGGCGCTCGATCTGTTGTCCGTCTTTGTCACCCCGGCAACGGAGAATGGACTGCACTGGGACGCCGAGACCTTGTTCAATCGCATGAAAGATCCGACATGCGACTATGCTGTTCATGCCACGGCGAACCTTCTTTTGATCTCATCGTCTCGCAAAACCAAAGGTATCAGGCACGCCCTGCTCTGCGGCTTTTTTGCCCGCCCGGACGCCGTGGTCACTTCAAACGCGGTCCGCGAGCTGATACGCGCCGCATGCCATTTCTGGAAACACCGGATTTTCGTCTACGCAGGCGCCAACGATCGTCTTCCCCGGCCTCCGGGAATTGCATTGCCTGCCCGGCTCCGGCCGCCGATTCTGGTCCAGCAGCGCGATTTCAAACCTGATGAGCGCGAGACGAGGTTCGACCGTTTTCAGCTGATCGACTCTGACTTCGTTTGATGCCGCTCGTGGTGGCGCCGTCACGGCGTGAGGATGAGTTTTCCGGGCGATTTGGCGACCATCCTTACTGCACGCCGAGGTGCTGAAACAACAGCTCGGTCTGTTGCGTCAGCGTCGCGGTGTCGCCCTGATGCACCACCTGACCGGTCTCCATCACATAAACGCGGTCGGCAACCGCGAGCGCGCTGTAGAGATTTTGCTCGACCAGCAGGATCGACAGGCCTTCGCGCTTGAGATCGAGCACGATCTCCTCGAGATGCTGCACCATGACCGGCGCGAGACCTTCCGAAGGCTCATCCATCAGGATCATCTCGGGATCGATCATCAGCGCGCGGCCCACCGCGAGCATGCCGCGTTCGCCGCCGGACAATTGTCCGCCGCGGTGATGCCGCCGTTCGGCGAGCCGCGGGAAAATGCCGAATACGCGATCCACGGTCCATCCCGTTTTGGCGCGCGGGCTTTTCAGCATCGTCAGATGTTCGGTCACCGTCAATGACGGGAACAGCCGCCGGCCTTGCGGCACGATCGCGATTTTACGCGCCGCGATGTCATGGGGCCGCAAGCCGATCAGGCTCTCGCCACGCCATTCGATCGAGCCTGAGCGAATCTGCGGCGGTGTCAGTCCCATGATGGAGCGAATGAGGGTGGTCTTGCCCATGCCGTTGCGCCCGAGCATCGCCACGATCTCGCCGGCGCCGACATCGAGCGAGACGCCGCGGACCACGTGCGCCTCGCCGTAACCGCTGTGCAGGTCGCGAACCTCAAGCATGGCGCGGGCGCCCCAGATAGACTTCCTGTACTTGCTTGTTGCGGCGAATCTCGTCCGGCGACTGCTCTGCCAGGACGCGGCCTTCGAACATGCAGGTAACGAGATCGACAAGGCCGAGCGCGAGATCCATGTCGTGCTCGATCAGCACGACCGTGATGTCGCGGTCGAGAGAGCGGATGATCCCGGCGACCATCGTACGTTCCGAGGGCGATAGGCCGGCGGCGGGCTCATCCAGCAGCAACAGCCGGGGCGAAGACACAAGCGACAACGCAATCTCGAGCTGCCGCTGTTCGCCATAGGAAAGATCCTTCACCATGACGCCGGCGCGCGCCGCAATCCGGACCGCGTCGAGCGCGGCGGAAATATGCGGCGCCTCGCTGGAATCGATATCGGGTTTGCCGAACAGCGAGAACTTGCGCGCCGAGCGTCCGCGCAGCGCCAGCACCATGTTGTCCTGCACGCTCAGCCTCGGAAACAGGTTGGTGATCTGGAAGGTGCGGGACACCCCGAGCTGGGCACGCCGGTGCGGCGGCAGGCGGGTGATGTCGTGGCCGTCGAAGGCGATGCGGCCGCCGGTCGGCGGCAGAATTCCGGCGATGGCGTTGAACAGCGTGGTCTTGCCGGCGCCGTTCGGACCGATGATCGCGCGGCGCTGCCCGCGCGGCACGGTGAGGCTGACGCCGTCGACCGCGCGCAAGGCGTCGAACGCGACGACCACATGGGAAAGCGTCAGGATCGGTTCGGGCACGGCAATTTCCGGTGACGCAGGACGTGGTTTGGACCCGCGTCCTGCAAGGGCGCTCAGGCTTTCTTGATCCCCTGGAAGGTCCGCGAATAGGGCGGCTGCTTCATGTAGGTCTCGGGGTCGTAGGTCCAGAACTGCGAAACGTTCGGGTAGCTCGTCACCGGCACGTTCCAATATTTGCCGTCGGCGCGCTTGACGACCTTGCGGATCTGGACGTCGTAGATCGGGTTGCCGTAGCCATCGAGCCTGACGGTCTTGCCGAGCGGCGAGCCGGTGAGTTCGGTCTTGAGCACCGTATCGATCAGGAGTTCGCGATCCTCGACCTTGCCGCCCATCTTTTCCAGGGCCGTGGCCACCCACATGATTCCGGAATACATCGAGAACCCATAAAGCGAGGGAATCTTGCCGTATTTGGCTTCATATTCCCTGGTGAACTTCTGCGTGACCGGATTGTCCGAGCCTTCGGCGAAGTGGGCGGCGGCGATGATGCCGTCGCATTCCTCGCCGAGCGTCCGGATCACCGACTGGTCGGTGCCGTTCATGGCAGCCAGCAGCGGTATCTTTCCCTTGAGGCCGAAGCTCGCATATTGCTGGATCAATCGGGTGGCGTCGGCGCCGGTTTCCATGGCGAAAATCGCGTCCACCTTCAGATCGGCGAGCTGACCGAGATACGGGCTGAAATCGGCGGTGTTGAGCGGGTGCCAGAACTGCTGCACGATTTCGCCGCCACCTTCGGTAAATACCTGGGCAAGACCGCCGCATTGCTCGTGACCGAAGGTGTAATCCTGGCTGATGGTTGCGATCTTCTTGTAACCCTGTTTCAGCGCCCAGTCGCCGAACGGGTGGGTAAAGGCGCTCGCCGAATAGCCGGCGACACGGATCACGTTCTTGATGCGATGCCGCTGGGTCAGATCGTCGGCCGCAATGATCGGGATGAAGTACGGCGTGCCGGTTCCCTTGACATAATTGGCCACCGCAAGGCCGGTATTGGCGAGCAAGTCGCCGATCAGCATATGGCAATTGCCCTGCTCGACGAGACGGCGCGCCTTCTGCAAGGCGGTGTCGGGGTTGGATGCGTCGTCCTCGATCACGAGCTCCACCTTGCGGCCTGCGATCTCGCCCTTCACATGATCGAGGTAGAACTGCACGCCCTCGACCATTTCCTTGCCGCCTGAGGCGACCACGCCGGTGAGCGGAGCCAACAGGCCGATCTTGATCGGACCGGCCTGCGCCAGTGCGCGTCGCCAGGGCGCGCCGCCTGCGCCTGCCGCCGTGAGCGCGGCGGTGGAGGTCTTTAGGAATTGCCTGCGGTCCATTTCAATGTCCTTTCGTGGAAACGATCAACGTCCCTTGCGCGTCAAGATGGCGCGCAAGGTGCCGATGATGCCCTCGGGGGTGAAAATCATGATCAGGATGAAGGTAACACCGAGTACCATCTGCCAGCGCTCGGTGTAAGCGCTGACGGCATTCTCAAGCGCGATGATCGCAGCCGCCCCGACAAAGCCGCCGAACAGCGTGCCGACCCCGCCGGCAATCATCATCAGCACGCCTTCGACCGACTGCGCCGGCGCCACGGTGGAGGGGCTGACGAAGTTATTGAACATCGCATAGAGCGCGCCGGCCACTCCGGCAAAAAAGCCCGATACCGTGAAGCCGATAAACAAATGCAGCGAGACATTGTAACCGAGGCTGCGCATGCGGCTTTCGCTGTCGCGGATGCCGAGCAGCGTCAAACCGAACGGAGAACGGACGAATCGCCACATCGCGTAACTCACCACTGCCGCGGTCACCAGAACCGCCCAGTAGAAGGCCCGGTGCGTCACGAGAAAGGTTGGCCGGACGTCGCCGCGCATGCCGTTCTCGCCGCCCGTTACCTGGGTCCAGCGCAGGCAGATCCCCCACACGATCATACCGAGCGCCAGCGTCAGCAGAAGAAAATAGACGCCCGAGGTGCGCACCGCGAGCAGCGCGAAGATCACCGCGACCAGCGTCGCGGCGATAATCCCAAGCACAAACGCCACCGCAGGCGGCAATCCGGCCTGCGCGCTGGCATAGACGACGACATAGCCGGAGACGCCGAAGATCGCGCCGTGGCCGAGCGAGGTGCGTCCGGCAAAACCTGCCAGAATATCGATCGACATCGCCAGCACGCCGAAGATCAGCATCTCGGTGGCAAGCCCGACCTGGTAGCTGGTGAGCACCAGCGGCAGCGCGGCCGCCACCGCCAGCACGGCCAAAACGACGACCACGGCGCTGCCGGTCATGCCGGCAATTCTGATTGGCTGCGGCGAGGCTTGCATCATGTCTACGCCGCCCGTCCGAACAGGCCGAGCGGCCGAAATGCAAGCAGCAGCGCCATCGGGCCGAAGATCACAAAATAGGCGAGCTCCGGAAACATCACCTGCCCCACCGTGTTGAGCAGGCCGACCAGAAGGCTGCCGACGCCGACGCCGATCAGGCTGCCGCGACCGCCGATAATGACGACCGCGAGGCTGAACACCAGGATTTCGGCATCGGCCGACGGATATAGCGACAGAAACGCCCCGCCCATCAACCCGCCGAGGCCGGCCAGCGCCGAGCCGAGCAGGAAGGTGACGAGGAAGACGCGGCGGATATTCACGCCGGAGGCTTCCACCATCTCGGCATCGTCGACGCCGGCGCGGATCAGCGCCCCCAGCCGCGTATGGTTCAAAAGCGCCCAGAGGCTGGCGAACACGACAATGCCGGTGAGCAGCACAAACAGCCGGTAGGTCGGATAGAACACGCCGAATACCCGCATGCCGCCGCGAAGGACTTGCGGAATCGGCACGGTGAAACTGTCGCCGCCCCAGATCACCAGCGCCAGATCGTCGAGCACGAAGGCGAAACCGAGCGTCAGCAGGACCTGGCGCAGCTCATTGCCCCGCACAAAGCGCAACAGGCCCTGATCGAGCACAAAACCGATCGCCGCGATCGCCGCCATCGCACCGAGGCCGCCGAGTGCGAAGCTGCCGGTCCTGCTTGCGACCGCAAAGCCGATGTAGCCGCCAAACAGATAAAGGGCGCCGTGCGCCAGATTGACGATGCGCAACAATCCAAAGATCAACGTAAAGCCGCTCGCCACCACAAACAGAAGGGCGGCGAAGGTCAGTCCGTTGAAAAGCTGGAAGGTGTTCATCCCTGTTCTTTGCCTTAGGGCGCTTTCGGTCCCGTCCCGAGATACCAGTCGAGGATCTGTTCGCCCGTCATGAACGCGACGTCAGGTTTTAGCCGGACCTTCTCGAAAATGCGGCGGAAATATTTCGTGCGATGCGGCGCGCCCATGATGTAGGGATGGACCACCAGCGCCATGATGCGGGCGGAGTCGGAGGCATCATCGTAGATCTGCTCGAACTGATCGACGGCGCGATCGTAATATTCGGATGCCTTGTGATGCTGGATCAGCATCATGGCAACGTCGTTGCATTCCTGGGTATAGGGGATGTTGACGATCGGCGCGGTCTTGGTCTTGAGCCAGACCGGCTGATCGTCCAGTACCCAGTCGGCGACGTATTCATAGCCTTCCCGCTTCAAAAGGTCCGGCGTCTCCCAGGTCTCGGTCAGACCCGGCCCCAACCAGCCGCGCGGACGTTTTCCGGTCGCCGCAGCGATCACGTCGGCGGTCTTGCGGATGTCTTCGCGTTCGTTCTCGACTTTCTGCATGTTGCGCTGGGTGAAGCCGTGCCCCATGAACTCCCAATGGCGCGCCTTCGCGGCCTCGACGATCGCCGGATAGGCCGATAGCGCCGACCCGTTGATGGCAAGGACGCCCGGAATTTTGAACTCGTCGAATACCTTGAGCAGCCGCCAGAAACCGACGCGGTTGCCGTATTCATGCCAGGCCCAGTTCGGAATGTCGGGAGACGGCGAACCGCCGGCCGGCGGCGTCAGCACCGTGCGCGGCATCGGAAGTTTCGCGTCCCATTCCTCGACATTGACGATCACCCAGATCGCCATGCGCGCGCCATTCGGGAGCTTCAGCGGCGTACGGGCGGGAATCGGTGAATAATCGATGCGTTCGGTGGGCAACATGATCATGCCTCCGGTGGCGTAATGGTGATGGTGAGCTGCGGCAATCCGTCGATGTGAGCCGCAATCACATCGCCCGGCCCGACTGGACCCACGCCCGCGGGCGTGCCGGTATAGATCAGGTCGCCGGCGCCGAGCGTGACCTGTCTGGACAATTGCGCGATCACTTCGGGAACACTCCAGATCATCTGGCCGATGTCGCCGCGCTGGCGCTCGATGCCGTTGACCGCAAGCGTGATGGCGCAACGCTCAAAATGAGAGGGATCGCCCCCCGGTTTGATGTTGCCGCACGGCGCCGAAGCGTCAAAACTCTTGCCGACTTCCCAGGGCAGACGCAGATCGCGCGCGTCGCGCTGGCGGTCGCGGCGCGTCAGGTCGATGCCGACGGCGTAGCCCCAGATATGACTGTTTGCATCGGCAACGGCGATGTCGCGGCCACCGCGGCCGATCGCGACCACCAACTCCACCTCGAACTGGAAATCGGACGTGAACGGCGGATACGGCACGCGCGCGCCGTCGGTCACCACAGCATCGCGCGGCTTCTGGAAGAAGAACGGCGGGTCGCGCTCGTCGGCCTCCTTCATTTCGCGGATGTGGTCGAGGTAGTTGCGGCCGACGCAATAAACGCGGCGGACCGGAAAGAAACCGCCGCCCGAAACGGGCACCGCGGTTGCGGCAATGGCCGGCAGCGCATGCGCCATGGTGCTCACGCCTTCGATCCCGGCCTGGAGGTCTGGCCCTGGTACCAATCGAGAATCTGCTCGCCGTTCCAGTGCACCACGCCGTCGTGCTTGTTGACGTAGTCGTAGATCGCTTCGAGAAACTTGATCCGGAATGGCTGGCCGGAGATGTAGGGATGGATCGCGATCGACATGATCTTGGGCCGGTCCTTGCTCTCCGCATAGAGCCGGTCGAAACTGTCGATGGAGCGCTTGAGCAGGTGGTCGCTCTCGTGGTGCTGCACCAGCATCATCGGAATGTCGTTCAGCTCCACGGTGTACGGCAGCGTCACCAGCGGTCCCTTGGCGGTGCGGATCACGGTCGGTTCGTCGTCATAGACCCAATCGCCGATATATTTGACGCCGGCCTCGGCGAGAAACTCCGGCGTCTCGAGAGTTTGCGTCAGGCCCGGCCCGAGCCAGCCGACCGGCCGCTTGCCGGTGAAATTTTCGATCACCTTCATCGCGCGCTCGATCATCGCCTTCTGGTCGGCCTCCTTGTGAATCGGCCCCTGTTCGTAGGCGTGGCCCATGAACTCCCAGCCGGCATCCCTGGCCTGTTGCGCCACGCGCGGATAATCTTCGCAGACCCGCGCATTGATCGAGAGCGTCGGCGCGATGCCGAGCTTCTTGTAGAGATCGAAAAACCGCCACACCCCGACCCGCATGCCGTATTCATGCCAGCTCCAGTTCGGCACGTCCGGCAGCAGCGGAATGCCGGTCGGCGCCGGAAGCACCTGCCGCGCCATCGGCTTCGAAATGTCCCACACTTCGAGATTGACGATAGTCCAGACGACCATGCGAGCGCCGCCCGGCAATTTCAAAGGAGGACGATCGACGATGGCGGAATAGTCGGAACGCTCGCGAGGGATCATGGGACCGGTCATGGCGGGTACTCTTCAGGTCGGTGGATAAAACGGGGTCGTTGTGCGGCACGGGGTTGGCGCGGGGCAAGCCATGGCGCAACTCATATCAAAGAATTGACGGATGTCTTGAGCAACGTACGCTGGTCGATGCCGAAGCGGTCGGCGAGCCAGTCGGCCAGCACTTCCTGGCCGATCGTCGGATTGTCGTGCTGGCAATGCTCGGCACCGGTCTCTTCGGGATCAAGCACGCGCAGCGTCGCATCGACGCCATGGGCCTTGGCGTAGTCGTAGGTATTTCGCGCCGCGGTCACCGTCAGCACGTCGTGGCCGCCATGCAGCACCAGATACGGGCAGCGCATGTTCTCCAGATGGCCCTTGAGCGTGAACGGTTTCATCAGCTCGTGGGCCTCGCGCATCGACCTGGCGCCGAATACCCAGCGGATATGCATGGCGAGGCCGAACTCGTCGCCCTTGGTGCCCCACATGTCGTGCACCGACCAGATCGCGCCGTGTGAAATCGCCGCCGCCAATCGCGGTTCGTAACAGCCGGCGCGTGCCGCGTAATAGCCTCCGAGACTGGAGCCGCACACCGCGATGCGCGTGGCGTCGACGTCGGCGCGTTTCTCGAGCCAGTCGATGCATTTGCCGATCGGCGCCTCGCTGTCGTGCCGGGTGACGATCTTGTGCCGCCGCAACGTCCCGCCCTGCCCGGGTCCGTCGATCATCAGCACCGAAATGCCGCGCTGCAGGCAGCCGTGCGCCTGCATGAACCACATTTCGTCCTTGATGGAATCCAGTCCGCCCATGCAGATCAGCACCGGCAATCTGTCACCGGGAAACGGCGCGCGAATGAAATAGCCGCACATCGGCTTTCCCGGCTCGTAGGGGATTTCGACCACCTCGCCGGGCGGATTGAGGTAAGAGATGAACTTGTGCGAGCAGGCCTCCATCTTCTCGAAGGTGGCTAGCCGCCTGGCGTCGTCCGGCTCGAGGTGAAATTCGGCCTGGCGGTAATAGTCCGCCGCGCGCAGGAAGCAGTTCATGGCGGTGCGGACATGGTCCGCGGCTTCTTCCGCGAGCCCGCGCTTCCAGTTGCGGTCGGCAATCCGCATCCATTCGCGGTGCCAGCTCTCCAGGTCACCCGGGATCATCCGCGATCCCGCCTGCATCACTTCGCTGACGCTGCCGCCGCCCTCCTGGGTTTCGCCGAGGCCGCGACGAAATTGGTAGGAAAGCCAGGGATGCTCAGGCCAATGGTGCCAGCCGAAAGGTTCGTAATGCGGACCGCGATCGGCGGTGATCAGTTCAATGGCGTTTTCGCTGATCTTGGGATTCGCTTCCGCCATGAATGCACGCTGCCTTCGCCGCCGACCGGATGTCCCATCGTTCGTCGAACCGATGGTTGAGTCAATATAAATTACATACACTTCCATCAGATGGACAGAGTTTGTGCGCCTTTGCTGTCATTTTCGGCACTCCAAAATGCGGGATTGCGACGCCACACACGGTGAAGTTGGCAACAGGCTTGATAAGGTGTATTCACTTGGAGGAAAGAGACGGCCCTCGGCATGACGGATCAGTCTGACCTTCCTACCCTGGAGACCGCCGGCGGATCGCGCGCCGGCAACCGGGCGCTGTCGGTGATGGACTTGATCCGGGAAGCCATTCTGGGCGGCTCGGTTGCTGCCGGCGAGCGCCTCAACGAGGTCCAGCTCAGCAAGACAATGGCGGTGTCGCGCACCCCGGTGCGGGCCGCACTGCAGGCACTCGCCGGCGAAGGATTGCTGGACTATGCGCCCAATCGCGGCTTCACGGTGCGGGAGTTTCCGCTGGATGCGATCGTCGACGCCTACGACATCCGCGCGTCGCTGGAAGGTGTCGCTGCGCGCTTTGCGGCAGAGCGAGGGTTGCGCCCGGAGGAAAAGGCGCTGATCGAACGCAGCCTCATCGCCGGCGACAAACTGCTGGAGCGCGGATCGTTCGAAGCCGGCGACCTGACGATCTATCGCGGCATCAATGGCGATTTCCACGACACCCTGCTCGCTGCCGCGCGCAACCGCATGCTTGGCGAAATGATCCGGATCTGCCATCACGTGCCGGTGTCATCGAGCCGCAACATCGTGGCCTTCGAGCATCGCGACGTTCGCCGCCGGCACGACGACCACCACCGCATCTATGAAGCTGTTATCGCGCAGGAGCCCTGGCGCGCGGAGATGCTGATGCGCGAGCACGTCTCAAGCATCAAGACGTCGCTGATCCGCTCGCTGAGCGAACGGCAGGCAGATCATCCGCATGGTCAAAGACAGCCCGCCGGGTGAGAGCGTGAGCTGACTCCGCCGCCAATTTCGGTTCTTCCCAACACACTGACGGCAGAGCTCGGTTTTACGCGTTGCACCTCCATCCGGAAACCTTGATCGGATAGCTGCGCCATGCGGGCGGCCAGGGTCAGGAACGCGCCCGGTCGGCGCCGCGGTTTTTAGACCCCTTGATCTTGAAATTCGGGATGGATTTTCTAAGTCGTTTTTCGTCCCAAAACGAAAGGAGTGAGGAGGACGAAATGACCGGTCTGAACCACCGCTTCGATGAAAATGTCTATGACCGCAATGCCAATTTTCATCCCGGCTCGGTGTTCGATCATCCAAGGGATGTGCTGGCGGACGCGGCGCTGTCACAGGCCGAAAAGCGGGCCATCCTGGCGATGCGGCACCCCGGTTTGCCGGAAGTTGGTCACCAAGATCAGCTTGATCTCGATCCGGTGCCGCTATATCGACCCACTCTCGCCCCCCGTGAGAAGATAAAATGACGACGATTGACGCCGCCGCCGAGGCACAGCCATTTCAGGCCGAGGTTTCCGAACTCCTGCACCTCATGGTGCATTCGGTCTATTCGGAGACCGACATTTTCCTGCGCGAGCTGATCTCCAACGCGTCGGATGCGTGCGACAAGCTGCGCTACGAGGCGATCGCCAATCCGGGACTGATCACAGATGGCGAGTTGCCGAAAATCCGCATCCTCCCGAACAAGAAAAACAACACGCTGACGATTGCCGACACCGGCATCGGCATGGATCGGCAGGAATTGATTGACAATCTCGGGACCATCGCGCGTTCCGGCACCAGATCGTTTCTTTCGCGCCTCAATGAGGCAAAGGACGGCGCCGGCTTGATCGGACAGTTTGGCGTTGGCTTCTATTCCGCTTTCATGGTTGCCGACCGCATCGTCGTCACCAGTCGCCGGGCGGGCGCCGAAGATGTCTGGACGTGGTCGTCGTCGGGCGGGTCCGGCTTTGAAATCGCGCCTGCTGGCAAGGACGGCGCACAACTTCCCGCGCGGGGAACGGAAATCATTCTCCACCTGAAGGCGAATGCCGCCAAGTACCTTGAAGTTTACGAAATCGAGCGGATCGTCAGGGCCTATTCCGATAACATCCAGTTCCCGATCGAGCTGGTGCCGGAAGAGGGTGAGCCGCGGCAGATCAATTCAGCGAGCGCGCTCTGGCAACGGCCGAAGTCCGAACTCGAGCCAGAGGACTATACGCAGGCCTACAAGTCGATCGCTAACGCCTTCGACGAGCCGGCCATGACGCTGCATTACCGCGCCGAAGGGCGATACTCCTACGCGGTACTGTTGTTCGCGCCTTCGGCAAAACCGTTCGATCTGTTCGAGCCCTCGCGCAAGGGCAAGGTGAAGCTTTATGTGCGCCGGGTGTTCATTACCGACGATGCCGACCTGCTGCCGGCCTATCTGCGCTTTGTCCGCGGCGTCATCGACAGCGAAGACCTGCCGCTTAATATCTCGCGGGAGATGCTGCAGAACAACCCGCAGCTGGCGCAGATCCGCAAGGCCGTGACTGGCCGCGTGCTCGCGGAGCTGGAAACACTGGGCGAGAAGCAGCCGGAAAATTTTGCCAAGATATGGGATGCTTTTGGTCCGGTGATCAAGGAAGGCATCTATGAAGACTTTGAGCGGCGCGAGAAATTGCTGGCGCTGTCGAAGTTCACTACCACGTCGGGCGAAAATCGCACGCTCAAGCAATATATCGCCGACCTGAAGCCCAACCAGACCGAGGTCTATTTCCTGGTCGGCGACAGCATCGAGCGCTTGAAGTCCAATCCGAAGCTGGAATCGGCGGCGGCGCGCGGCATCGAGGTTCTGCTCCTGACCGATCCCGTCGACGCGTTCTGGACGTCGGCGCCACTTGACTTTGAAGGCAAGCCGCTGAAGTCGCTCAGCCAGGGCGACATCGACTTCGGCCTGATCCCGCTGCTCGATGACAAGAAGGACGAGGTCAAATCGGATGCGGACGAGGCAGCGATCATCGCCGTGATCAAGGCCACCCTCGGCGACCGGGTTTCCGACGTGCGCGCATCGCAGCGGCTCACCGCCAGCGCCTCATGCCTGGTCGCCGGCAGTCACGGTCCCGATCGCGAACTCGAGCGTCTGTTGGCGCGGCAAAACCGCGGCGTCGGAACCAAGCCCATTCTTGAAATCAACCTTGGCCATCCCCTTGTTACGGCGATCGCACAGGCCGGCGCGAACGCAGCGGACCTGTCGTTTCTGTTGCTGGAGCAGGCCCAGATCCTGGACGGCGAACTACCGGAGGATCCGGCCGCCTTTGCAAATCGCCTGAATCGCCTGGTCGTGGACGGTCTCTCCAAGACCTAGCTGAAAAACCGGCAGCCCGGGTTTTCTTGCCGCGATTGCTCAGCGACCGTTGGCTTGGGAGATCACGCTGCACTATGATGCCGCAATCCGCACCCGGGACCCGCATCCATGCAACGAAAATTCGACCGCGCCGCCGAAGACCTCGGCAACTCGATCCATCTCGAACACGTCAACGTCCAGGTACCCGACCAGCATTTGGCGACATTGTTCTACGTCGCGGGGCTCGGGCTTACCCGTGACCCCTATTTGATGGTGTCCGACGACAACATGTGGGTCAATGTCGGGAGGAGCCAGTTTCATCTGCCAAGCGGTGCGCCGCAGGTGCTGAGGGGCCATACCGGCCTTGTTATCTCGGGCCGCAAGGCGCTGCTCGACCGGCTCGCGTCGGTAAAGAAGAAACTGGAAGGCACGAAATTCACCTTTCGCGAGTACAACGATCATGTCGAGGCGACATGTCCCTGGGGCAATCGCGTGCGCTGTTATGAGCCGGATGCCGCGCGCTTCGGGCGCATCACGCTCGGCATCCCCTATGTCGAGTTCGAGGTGCCGCCGGGGGCCGCAAAAGGCATTTGCGACTTCTATTCCCAGGTGATGGGGATGCCGGCGGAGCTCAACAACGGCGATGCCACTGTCGCGTCGGTGAAGATGAGCAAGAACCAGAACCTGTTGTTTCGTGAGACCGACCGGCCGCAGGGCGAATATGACGGCCACCACGTGCAGATGTACGTCACGAACTTCTCTGGCCCCTACCGCGAACTGTCGAAGCGCGGCCTCATCTACAGCGAGGACAATCAATACCAATACCGCTTTCGGGATATCGTCGATCCCGCTGATGGCAAGCACCTGTTCACCATCGAGCACGAGGTGCGCAGCGCCACGCACCCGATGTATCTGAGGCCGCTCGTCAACCGCAACCCGGCGCAGACCAACCGCACCTTTGCTACCGGCCACGACCAGTGGCTGTGGGCGATGGGACCGGACGAGTACGATCGCGCCTAGCGGACAGCATCCCCCAAAGCCGTTCGCTGCTGACATCCCCGCATTGACCTGGTCTGTCCAGGCTCCCCGGTCGGCTACGGGGAGTTGCTTCATGATATATGTCCAATATACGCTTGGGATGGCCGAGCGGCATTTCCTGCTCGCAAGCCCTGACGCATGCGCTGTGAGACGCGATTTGAAATCGAAAAAGCCGACAAAACGCCAATCCCGGGCAAACGATGCGGAAGACGGTACGCTGACGGACCGCGCCTATCGCGAGCTTGAAGAAATGATCGTCACGCTCCGGCTGTCGCCCGGGACCGTGCTGTCGGAGCAGGCGCTTGCCTTGCGCCTGAAGATCGGCCGCACCCCGATCCGGGAGGCGCTGCAGCGGCTCGCCAGGGATGGGCTTGTCGTGATCATGCCCCGCCGCGGCATCATGGTCTCCGAAATCAATTTGCGGCTGCAACTGCGGCTGCTCGAGGTACGGCGCGAGCTTGAGCGCCTGATGGCAAGCCTGGCGGCCGAGCGCGCCTCGCCGGAAGAACGCCAGGAATTCGCCGAGGTGGCCCAAGCGATGCTCGCCGCATCCGCGAAGGCCGACGACATCGCCTTCATGCGCCTCGATCAGCGTTTCAATATCCTGATCGCGACCGCCTCCCGCAACGAGTTCGCTCGCAGGTCGATGGGACTGATGAACGCGCTGTCGCGCCGATTCTGGTACCAACACTATCAGGAGGTCGCGGACCTGCCGCTCGCCGCCAAGCTGCATGCCGCGGTTGCAGAGGCGGTTGCGCAGAAAAAGGTGAAGGCAGCCGCCACCGCGTCGGACCGGCTGATCGACTATATCGAGGATTTCGCGCGCAAGACGATGGATACCTGAGTGTTTTTCTTTTGCGCGCGCAAAGCCGGTACCCGCTGTGGCGGGATACGCATCATCAATCGAACATAACAACGCTTCGAATGGTTTCGCCCCGCTTCAATGCGCCGAAACCATCGTTGATTCCCTCAAGGGTGATGCGGCGGGAA
>Ga0210409_10001779_pt1 | contig 27150 bp, 26 predicted proteins | sample IncBWH17MmetaG_FD_161649 | JGI IMG/M metagenome (GOLD analysis project Ga0210409, IMG submission 161649) | Forest soil microbial communities from Barre Woods Harvard Forest LTER site, Petersham, Massachusetts, United States - Inc-BW-H-17-M | ecosystem: Environmental > Terrestrial > Soil >...
TTCAACTCCATCGCGAGCTCGAGGTTGGTTATTGCCGGCTAGTGACAATCAGCACCGAGAATATCACTGGGACGAATGAATATCGGAGCGGGGTTGGCGCCCACTGGCCTTTCCTCTCCGACGCGGGGCGTGTGGTCCAAAAAGATCTCGAGATCGACGAATACACTGATCCCGTCAACAATCCTATGATCCCGCACGTGATTGTTCTCGAGCCTGGTCTTGTGATTTATAAGATCTACAACGGCTACTGGTTCCTCGGCCGGCCCACTCTGGAAGAGCTGCGCCAGGATCTGCGTGCCGTCAGCAAGAAATGCCGACCGGATTGGGACATCACAACGCCCGAGCTCAAAGCTGCATGGCAGGCAGGCCGTAAGGAACTCTTCTATCCGTACGGCAAGACGTACGTCCAAACTCTCGGTGAACAGGATTAGGGCCGATGGGCGCACGCAGTTCTTACTCTTGGATACTTGGTCGCCCGAAGCATCCCGGTGAGAAGAAAACAGAGGAGCACATCGCCCAAACGCTCAAGACTAGAATGAAGCTTCCGGAACAGATTTGAACTCGAAGCGTCAGGGTAGCTTCAGTTTTGCGACGTTTTCCTCTGCCTCGTAGAGCGCAGTGGTGACCGTCACGGGAAAGCGCACGCTGCCAAGAGTGACTTGCTTGCGCAGAATCATGGTATCCGGCGCAGCGTTGGTCGGAACGACCGTGCCGCTTCCGTCCCGAACCCGGCCAAAGAGCACGCGAAACGGAAATGGTTTACGATCGCTGGTACGGACGAACACGCCGGTGAACTCCACGTAAGCTGAGTCGGCGGCGATATCTGCGGCTGTGAAATGGATCGCCGTTCCTGCTCCATCTGGTTGCTTGAAACGCGCAACGGAAACGTCGACCTCCGACTTCATCTCTGTAATCATGCCGTCGCCCAGACCGGTAAAGTGAGCTTTGACGGCGCTCGTTGGAAAGGAATCGAACTTGTACATCATTCCAGTTTGGCCGAGGAGCTGTAGCCTCCCGTTGTGAATGGGAAGCATGGTGGCATCGAATGTGAAACCCTGTCCGGAAGTGGTGGTCATGATTTGCCGACCGGGGGCGGTAGAAGAGATCGAGCAATCCAGCCAAGAGCTGCCGGTGAAGACTAGCGGGGGGTATTGGCGTTCGCTTTTCCAGGAGTCGTTGTTCTCTTGAGCCAATAGATTGGGAGAAGTAGAATGGCAAAATGCAGCCAGCGACACAGCGAGGGCGACTGCGGCGAGAAAGGTGGCCAAGTCTTGTCGGTTTCGGAAGTCCGCGATGTTCATTTAAAGCCTCCTCAGAGCATACCCGTCGGGTGAAACCATTTGCTCGCCATTGGTTTTCGGAGAGATCTGCTTTTCGCCTTGAAAACAGCGCCATAGTACAGCCGTCTCGCCCATCCGCGATACGCTGAAGCCATTTCGATCGGGAGCACCCTGGCCTCTCATCGAACCGTGTCCATTCAGCCCGGGATAAACCTGGATTTCAGGGCCGCCCATTGCAACGCGTGCTCGCTATCATGTCTCTTGAGGCAATTTACCTTCGTTGACTTGCCTTCGACCAAAACCTAAGATGTGCGCCAATGGTGGATCCTCAGCCACTCACCGGGCAGACCATATCGCACTACCGCGTCTTGAAGAAACTGGGTGGCGGCGGCATGGGCGTTGTCTATAAGGCGGAGGACACCAAGCTGCACCGCTTCGTCGCTCTGAAATTCCTTCCAGACGGGTTTTCGGCGGACGCGCAAGCTCTGAGCCGCTTCGATCGCGAGGCGCAGGCTGCGTCTGCGCTGAACCACCCCAACATTTGCACCATTCATGAGATTGGCGAACACAACGGGCGGCCTTTCATTGCCATGGAGTTCCTTGAGGGCCAGACGTTGAAGCAGCTGATTTTCGGTAGACCGCTGCGGATTGAGCGAGCGCTGGAATTGGGCATTGAGATTGCGGATGCCCTGGACGCGGCGCACACGAAAGGGATTGTCCACCGCGACATCAAGCCCGCCAACATTTTTGTCACGGGGCGCGGGCACGCCAAGATATTGGATTTTGGCCTGGCGAAGTTGGGGCCGGCGGGCGGCGCCCTGAATCTTTCCCTGATGCCCACAGCCGGCGAGCTGGAACAGCTTACTCGACCGGGCACGGCAATTGGCACGATGTTATACATGTCGCCCGAGCAGGTGCGGGGTGAAGAGCTGGATGCGCGGACGGATTTATTCTCATTCGGGGTGGTGCTCTACGAGATGGTGACAGGAGTTCTTCCGTTCCGGGGCGAGACCAGCGGCGTGATTGCAGAAGGGATTCTGAATCGCGCGCCAGTTGCGCCGGTGCGACTCAATCCGGACGTTTCTCCAAAGTTAGAAGAAGTCGTCAACAAGGCGCTGGAGAAAGACCGCAAGCTGCGCTTCCAGAGCGCAGCGGAAGTTCGCACAGATTTGGAGCGGCTGAAGCGCAATTCAGGTTCTGGATATACCGCCACCGCGACAGCAGGAACACCCCCTCCCGTCCGGCACAACAAGAGCGCCATTGTGGCCGCCGGCGTCGCGCTCGTTGTCCCTGCGGCACTCCTCGCGCTGGTACTTACCCTGAACATCGGCGGCGTGCGTGATCGTTTTCTCGGGAAAGCCGGCGCCCAGCAAATCCGTTCACTCGCCGTGCTGCCGTTAGAGAACCTCTCACGCGACCCCGAGCAGGAATACTTCGCCGACGGCGTGACCGATCAGTTGATCACCGACCTGGCGCAGATCAGCACCATGAAAGTGATCTCCCGCACGTCGGTGATGCAGTACAAGGGTGCGCATAAGCCGCTGCCGCAGATCGCGCAGCAACTCGGTGTGGACGCGGTAGTGGAAGGCTCGGTGCAGCGCGCAGGAGATCGTGTGCGCATCGCTGCGCAATTGATTGACGCGCGAACGGACCAGCACCTGTGGGCGCGCAGCTACGAGCGCGACCTGAGGGACGTACTGGCTTTGCAAGACGAGGTGGCACAGGCCATCGCCAACGAGCTCAAGATCGAGTTGACGCCGCCAGCGCACGAACGCCTGCCTGGCTCCCGGTCGGTTGACCCCGACGCTTACGAGGCCTATCTCAAGGGGCACTACTACTCGAGCAAAAGGACAGAGAAGGAGCTCAAGAAAAGCATTGAGTATTTTCAAGAGGCAATCAAGAAAGATCCGAACTACGCCCCGGCATACTCCGGGGCGGCCGACGCGTATGCCCTGCTGGGGTATCGAGGTCAACTGCCGTCAACTGAGGCATTGTCAAGTGGGAAGGCGGCAGCGCTAAAAGCTGTCGCGCTGGACGATTCACTTGCCGAGGCTCATGGTTCGCTCGCATTCATTGCGGAAACTCTCGAATGGGATTGGCCAACTGCCGAGCGAGAATACAAACGCGCCCTAGAGCTTAATCCCGGGTATGCGGAGGGTCACAACTGGTATGCAGGATATTTGATGTATTTCGGGCGGTTTGAGCAAGGGATTGCAGAGGCAAAACGCGCCCGGGAGCTCGACCCTCTTTCTCTCGCCATCAACAATGCGCTGGCCGGCCGGCTGCTCCTCGCGGGCCATGAGATCGAGGCGATGGAGCAAATCCATAAGACTCTGGAGATGGACCCGAACTTTGCGCCCGCGCATAACCGGCTGGGGTGGGCTTACTTAAGCAAGGGCATGAATGAGAAGGCCATCGCAGAGTTTCAAAAGGAGGCGGCTCTTTCAGGAAGCGACCCTGAGGAGTCGATAGACCTGGGTTACGCCTACGCGGTGGTGGGAAAAAGGGATGAAGCGAACAGGATTCTCGCCAATCTAAAGAGAAAACGGAAGCGCGCCTTTGTGTCGCCGGCGGGCGTGGGGATCATCTGTGGAGCACTGGGCCAGAAGGACGAAGCGTTCGCGTGGTTGGAAAAGGCCTATGAGTTGCGGGACCCTCAACTGACTTATCTCAAGGTGGGGCCTAGGTTCACCCCCCTGCGCTCCGACCCGCGCTTCCAAGACTTGCTACGCCGTATGGGCCTCCCGCTATAGGCCAGGGACAAAGAATCCAACTGCTCTGGGCACCCATGCCCCGGACATAAAGAATCGCAGGGCGCAGTGCTTAGGCGATAAATTTCGGCGGCTCCAATTAAGAAGTCGGACACAAACAGGGCTCCAATGCAAAGCCAAGGGGCCCATCAGATATAGAGACCTGGGCTGGAAAGGTGCGCTAAGACCTCTAAGTTGCCGAAAGTGGGGACCTACAGGATTCCATGTATCGACCGTAGGTTATCCAACATACGATACTTCACCGCTATGAGAATTCTGCTCGCAGATGACCAAGGAATCGTCCGCCACGGCTTGCGAGCGCTTTTAGAATCACAAGATGGCTGGCAGATTTGCGGAGAAGCAAGAACCGGACAAGAGGCGATTGACAAAACCAGAGAGCTGAAACCGGACATGGTGGTCCTCGACATTTCAATGCCTGTCTTGAATGGTTTTGCGGCAGCGAAAGCCATCAAAGAGTTTTCCCCGGGAACCGCGGTGGTGGTCTATTCCGTGTATGAGTCCGAAGCGTTTTTGAAAGAGGCGCTAAGAATTGGCCTTGACGGGTACGTGTCGAAAACCGATCGCTGGCAGGATATTCTGAAGGCCGTTGAGGAAGTGGAGCGCCGCCGGTATCTTGCCAATTCAGTCGACAAGCCAGCCGTCACTCTTCCTGGAACTGTTGAAAAAGTGATTCCACCAGCCCATCCTGGCCAACCGGAGAGGGCGCAGATTTCCGTGGAGGGCGCCGAGGAATTGTACAAGGAGATTCGGGTGGTGAACACATTGGGTGATCCGACGGGCAAACCAGTAGCCTTGAAACAGGGCGCTCAAGTGGAAGTCACAATCGAAGCGGAACCGGAAGCGACAGAGCCCAAGAAACAGCCAGAGACAGGGGAAAAGGCGAAATCAACCGAGGCTGCGGATGCACTTAATTTCGGAAGCCGTGGAGAGGATCAGAATGCGGCGAAGGCATCGGGTGCGTCCTAATATCAACCCGGAATAGCGGCTTCAACGAAGGCTCCGCGGTTTCTCCCTCTGAATTGGAATCCCCCGCCTGATCACTGACCTGCTTCTTCATGCTGTAGGTGCCGACCTGAACCCGATGGAGACACAACTGAAACCGATGGCAACGCGAGAAACTTGAGATGGTTATCCATGCCATCACCGGGGGCGCATGGTTGGCGCTCTCTTGTTTCCACGTGCTGTGTCGGGCCTTGCACGATTGCCTGCGTCTGGGACTGCAGCAGAGATAAACCCAACGGACCAAACGTGGTCCGACGCTGCGCCTTCAACTTATGGCTGGGCGGCTTTCAACTGCGCGAGCTGCTCCTGCACTTTGGCCCAGGCCTCGGCGTCGTGCTTTGTGGCATAGGCCGCGTCCGGATCGGAAAAGAACTGGAGCAACTCTTCGCGCAGAGCGGGTGAGACTCCGGAATATTTTTGTTCGGCCAATATTCCGAGGAGCTTGGCGTGAGCTTCGTCGTTCATGCGATACTTGGCGGGCCCGGTAATCCCGCCTGTATCAAAATTGTCATTGACCAATTCGAGGTGGTCGGCCGCTTCGTCTGACAGAAAACGTCGGTACCGATCCAGTGTTACATTGAAGCTCTCCTCAAACATCTTTTCCATTTCTGGTGTGGGTGTACGGAACTGCAGCACCCGGAGGGGTCCGAACTTGGGCAGCAATTTGTATAAGAGCGCCAGAAACTTCTCGTGAAAAGTTGGCCGTTGATAATTCGCACCCCATTCCTTTTCATAGCTCGCGCGAGAGAGGTTATATAGGAATTTCCGTTTGGTGATGCCGGGCGCATCCTTCTGGATATCGTTTTTCTTCAGCGTCCAGGCAATCCGTGTGGCCTCCGGAATCTGCCTGCTGACGGCGCGCCGGTAGGAATTCATAACCAAGTCTTCGTTGTGGAGGACTGTCTTCAGCGGCAGGCCGTAGGTTTCTTGGAATGCTCGCTCCAACAAAGGGGTGGCCACTTGAAACCCGATGAACTCGTGATAACTGTCCGGAGCGTAGCGATGTTGTGCCACTTCCAGCACGTCGAAGCCAAATTCCGTTTTGACATGAGCGAGGGGGTCATCCTCATAAGTGACATTGTCGCCAAATTTCTTTCGAAGCTTGGGATAGAGCAGGGGGACGGCACGGTTGGTTGCAAGGGGATGGCCCGCGTTATCGGCGGCATAGTGAGCGAGCGCGCCGAGCGCAAAGGCATAATCATTCAATTCCTTTGATTCTCGAGCGTCGCGGAGGAGGGCAAGAACAAAATCGCCGCTTCTCACATAGTGGACAAGATCGCTAAAAAAGGCGCTCCCATGCGGGTAGTAGCCCAAGTCCTGAATAATAGCGCCCCCGTAGGCGTACCCGTGCGCCAGACGCAGTTCGTCCGGCGTGGCACGTGGGAATCGCTTAACTAGAACGGGCTTGATGTTGGTGTCCCAAGCAGAGTCTATGATGGCTTCATGGGAGAGCACGGAGTAGGCTGCGCAACGCGCCGGGCACGATAGGACCAAGAAGAGGACGCAAACGGCTGCAAGAGCCGTTCTACAGAAAGAATGTGTTCTGGCCGGCATAGTTCCGATCCCTCCCGTCGGGACGATGACCGCAATGGCCGGGGGGTGGGCTCATTCCCCCGACTTCATCCCTCCCGCCATCGAGCGCGCTTGAAGCGCGTGAGAATATAGCATCAATCTCCCGCCAAAGACTTGCTCGCAAGGTGCCGACAGTTGACTTGAAGCAACGCGTCACACTTCCGAATTGCGCATTCTTGATGGTCCTGCCCAAAAACCTCCTTTGCAGAGGCTGCACGCGACGACAGTGCAATACACTCGAGATGGTCATGGATACCATGACCATGGGCGAATTCTTCGCGCTCGAGTGTTTCCAGATGCTGTTCCTGCAGGTGAAATAGACAAGTGAGCGGGGAATGCTCAGACTGCGGGGCATGCCAATCGCTCATTTGTGCGTCATGGTGGCTGCTATGTTTTCAACGGTGAGCCGGCCCCAGGCTCCGGTTTTTGTGATGGAGCAACAGGAGAGTTCGATTCATTTTCACGTGAAAGCCTCGACGAAAATCTCCGGGAAATTCGACAAGTGGGACGCCAGCTTGACGTTTATTTCGCCTGAGGAAACGACGGGAGTTGTGGAGGTCACGATTCAAGCCGCGAGCGTGGATACCGGAAGCGGAATGAAGAATGGCAAGCTGAATGGCAAAGATTTCTTTGACGTCGAGCAGAATCCGATGATGACATTTAAGTCAACGAAGTTTGTGCAGACCGGGCACAACACTTCTGAAGTGGACGGCGACTTCATGATCCGCGGGGTGTCCAACCCCGAGAAGCTGACGCTGTCGGTTTCCGGCAAGGGGCCGGGCACGAGCGAAATTAAAGGCACGATGGTTTTCAACCGCAAGGACTATGGGATGAACAAGGGAATTCAGTTTATCAAGATCGCCGACCATGTGGACGTGAGTTTCCATCTCAAGGGGAAGCGAGTCAGCGGGCCTCCGCTCGTGATTGCTCGCTAGACGTCTGGCGGAAGTGCGATCGCCCGAGGGAAGAACCCTGTTGACCTTTCGGCGCTCCAAGCGCGCCGCTCGGCTGGCCTGCGTTTCAATCCGCGAGAGAATGTCTAGACAACGGCTCTTCGCTTCCGCGAGAGGTGTGGAATGCCTGAATACAACTTCCAGTTGCGAGGTTGGCACGCTCTGGTCGGAATCATTGTGCTGGCCGGATTTGCGGGCATGCAGATCTGGCTCCGGGTCCGTACAGTGGATGACGGAATGCGAGTCGCCGTGCGCGTCGAATTGATGAACGAGTATTCGGGGCGGGGCCCGAAGGACATTGCTCGACTGTTGACCGAAGCCCGCGCAGGCTCACCAGTCCAGCAGGTCCCTGAGGTGGTTCAGCGGGACGTGGAGTTTACCTCGATTGCAGCGCACGGCAGGATGGGTGGGCCGGTGACGGTGGTTCGGGCCGAAGTCACCGTTGACGGAGCCAGTCCTCCGGACGGACGACAAGTTCGCTACTTCCGCGTAGCGCGCAAATTTATGGGCGGCGGCTGGATGGTGGTTGGTGAAAGTGATTCCTACCTATATTACAGGGAACTGCTGCCCTGATTGGCCATCGGCTCTTTGCGAAAGCGGATTCTGAATCAAAAAAGGGGCGGACCATCGTCCGCCCCCTGAAGCTTGCCGACCGCACAAGCGAATTAGATTTGCCCCAGACCGCCGTCCACATTGATTTCCACGCCGGTGATGTACGACGCGTCTTGCGAAGCCAAGAAAGCGACCGCCGCTGCTACTTCCTCGGGCTGTCCAAATCGCTTCATGGGAACCTTGTCAACGATTCCCCTGGCAAGTTCATCGAATGCTTCCTTCGGCAGGCCGGTCCTCCCAAAGATCGGCGTAACAATGGGCCCTGGCGCAATCGCGTTCACGCGGATGCCGCGCTCCACCAGTTCTGCGGCAGCCGTTCTCGCAAGAGACCGGAGCGCCGCTTTTGTCGCCGAATACGCGCTGGTCCCGGCGGTACCTGTGCTGTCTGCCACGCTGGTGTTCAAGATGATAGAGGCGCCGTCGTTCAGGAACGGCAAGGCCTTCTGGATCGTGAAGTACGCCCCCTTGATATTGATGTCAAACTGCTCGTCGTAAGCGCTTTCCGATGTCTGGGCCAGGGACAAGAATTTGACGATGCCCGCGTTTACGAACAAGACGTCAATCTTACCAAGCTTGCGTGAAACCTCGGAGAAAAGCTTGTCCACGTCCGAGAGTTTGGCCACATCGGATTGCACGGCCACCACGCCGTTTCCGATGGTTTTCACCGCTTCATCCAGCGTTTTCTTGCTTCGACCCGAGATGGCTACCTTCGCTCCTTCTTCCTGAAAGCGCTTGGCAGCCGCCAGCCCGATGCCGCTGTTTCCGCCAGTCACTACCGCCACTTTACCTTCGAGTCTTTTCATGTTGGTCTCCCTCCGTGCGTCGAGTTTCCTGCCTGCCCGCCGAGCCGTGTTCCTGCTGCTGTTTCGAGGGCCAGTAAGATTTCGATACTTAGATGAGTATCGAATTACTTGGTTGCAGATTTTGTGCAATTGGGTACTACAGAATAGCGATATGGCGATAAGGCAATGAATTCGCTACACTTTAGAGAGACTCGTGAATCGGACTCGGATTGAGAGAATATCGAAGGCTCTGGCCGACCTGACCCGCCTCAGGATCTTTGAGGCCATTGCGGCGACGGACCACATGAACTGCGGAGAGATCGTCTCGATGCGCGGAGTGACTCCCGCAACCGTCTCTCACCATCTCAAGATTCTGAGCGAAGCCGGGCTGATCGCTTGCTGCCGTGAAGGGCAGTTCGTCTATAGCCGAGCCGCTCCTGAAACGATTGCAGCCTACACGCAGGCGCTGGCGAAAATCGCCCGCGGTAATAAGGCAGCACCCCGTCGCGGACTCAGGTCATTGTCCCGCAAGGTTTCTCGGAAATAGGAAACTCGGCACGGGCAAGCCCTGACCAATCGCTTGGCCCGTGGTGAAATTTCCCCTGCGCTTCGAAACCTCTGGCAGCGGCGCCATAGCCAGGTAATGTCTCGGGACCGCACATGCGGCGCCTCAGGGTACGACGACTTGCCGGCGGATCCGACCAACGGCAAGGACTACATCCGTGAAGCCCCAGTCAAGCACAGCATTCTTCGCGTTTCGATTGATTCGTGCGACTTTTGGTGGCATGGATTCAAGACGTTGGGCATCGTCCGGCTCAATCCACGGGTAGGAGATGAACCTTCCGTCAGCCTTATCGGGCTCGAGTGACAAGCACTTCTCGATGAAGGCCTCGCCCGGACCGACGAGCTCGGAATCTTTCGCAACGATCTGGCGGCACTGGACCGCGAAGACCAGTGGCCACCAGTTGATCCCGTCGAGATAAATCGTTGTGGCATTGCCCTTGCGCAAGAATTCCCAATGGTCCACGAACGGGGCCGAGGCATTCCAGCCTTCCGATGGATTGCTGCTTCTCTTTCTGCGCATCCAGATCGGCTGATTCAAATAAGACAACGGGGGAGGCGACGCGTTGAGCGCAAAGTCGTGTCGATCAGCTTACTCGCGTCCAGCGAAATGGCCCTCGGGCCAAGTGCGATTTTTCAAAAGCTTGCAAATACTTTTTCGAAGCTCCTGGGACTCGGAATGACTGGGACCGTCGGCGGCCATCCCGTGAACGTAGAAGACATGGAGTTGCTTATTGCACAGGATTTTTCATTGAATCATCCAAAGTGGTGGACGACCGGGATTGCGGGACGGAGGTTGAGTCTTGAGCCGAGGCTGGCAGCAGATTTGCGGCGAACAGAGCTGCCAATAGGGCTAGGCTATGGCGAGAAAGCTTCTTGAGGAGCAGCCCAGTTTTACCGGACAAAGAGCGAGTCACTGGTTTCGGCATAGATCTGATCCTCCAGCAGGGTGCGGACAGTCTACGGCCGGTAGTTGATCATTTACGGTACCAGTGTGCGGATCACTACCGTGAAGCATGCAGGCATTTGCCGGGGCGCCCGCGCTTCGGAAAGCTCGAAAGCGACTCGCAAGTAGAACCTCACGGGCCGAGGCCCCGTGGGCACCTAAGAGTCTATATCGTGGCCGAAGCCACGAGCCACGAGGATATTAGGAGAGCGATTCGACGATCATGGCGATACCCTGGCCGCCGCCGATGCAGGCGCTGGCTACTCCATAGCGCGCGTTTCGGCGGCGGAGTTCGAGCAGCAGGGTGAGGACCAGACGGGTGCCGCTGGCTGCCAGGGGATGGCCGAGTGCGATCGCGCCGCCATTTACGTTGGTCTTGTCGCGATCGAGGCCCAGTACTTTTTCGACTGCGAGATACTGCGCGGCGAATGCTTCGTTGACCTCGATCAAATCCAGCTGGGCAAGCTTCAAGCCAGCGAGCGCCAGAGCCCTTTGAATCGCAGGGACCGGGCCGATGCCCATAATGCGCGGTGGAACTCCGGCGGTGGCCCAGGAGACGATGCGGCCAAGCGGCTTGAGCCCGCGCTCCTTCGCAATTTTCGCGTGGGTGACGACGACTGCCGCGGCGCCGTCAACAATGCCGCTCGCATTTCCGGCAGTAACGAGGCCGTCCTTGCGGAAGGCGGGCTGAAGCGATTCGAGGATGGCCATTGTTGTGTCGGGACGGCGGTGATCGTCTTCACTCACGAGCGCGGTCTTCTTTCCCTTTTTCACTTCCACCGGGACGATTTCTTCTTTCATGCGGCAGGCTTGAAAGGCGGCTTCGGCGGCCTGTTGGCTGCGGAGCGAGTATTCATCGGCTGCTTGGCGCGCGATGCCCTGCTCGGCGGCCAGATTTTCCGCGGTTTCGGACATGCTGAAGCCGCAGAATGTGTCGAATAAACCGGACATCAGGGAGTCTTCGAGTTTTCCTTCGCCCAGGCGAAAGCCGGTGCGCGCGCCGCGAATCACGTGCGGGCATTGCGACATATTCTCCATGCCGCCGGCGAGAACCAGCGTGGCTTCGCCGAGCAAAATGCGCTGCGCGGCTTGGCTAATGGACTCGATTCCGGAGCCGCAAAGACGATTCACAGTGACCGCAGGAGTTTCGACTGGGAGTCCGGCTTTCAAGCCGACGTGGCGCGCGCCATAGAGACCATCGGCGCTCGTTTGCATCACATTTCCAAAAACCACGTGATCGAATTCCGCGGGGTTCGCGCCGGAGCGCTTGATGGCTTCGCGGCCAGCGGCAGCGCCGAGATCAATCGCGCTGGTCTGGTCGAACGCGCCGGTGTAGCGCGCCATGGGCGTGCGCGCGCCGTGGAGTATTACAGCATCCGTGATGAACATGATTTCTCTTCCTCAGGGAGTTGCGAGAGCGATCAGAGCATTGCCGCCGCGCTGGCGCGCTTCATCGAGGCCAGCTTCGGCGCGGTTGATCCATTCGGTGACGCGGTCTTCGGTTTCATCGCCCGGGCGCGAAGAAGCTTCGGCGATGACGGCACTTACAGTCAAGTCATTCGCGCCCCAGGATGGCTTGATGGTGTCTGCCACTTGGCGTAGTTTTTCTCCAAGCACTTGCGCGTTTTCAAGGGAGGTGTCCGGAAGAATGAACGCGAGCGACCAGGCTGTGTATTTTACAGCGACGTCGGTCTGGCGGACACCGGAAGCCAGTCCGCGCGCGAGATGCTCGATGTAATTGTCCACGGCGGCATCCCCGTGCTGGCGGAGCAACTCGCCGCCGCGATCTACGTGTAGGATAATGAGCGAGAGGGGCGTGCCCTGCGAGCGCGCACGGTTCGATTCTCCGAGCAAGCAATCCACGTAGGCGCCGCGGCTGAGCAGGCCGGTTTTTTCGTCCGCGACCGCAAGTGAGCGCACGAGGGAACGCAGGCGCGTGTGGTTCACTGACAGCACCAGTTGATCGCCCACCGCTTGCAGGAAAAAACTTTCGTTCGGCCTCCATTTTCTTTGGCGGGCGTCGCCCACCAGAAGCGCCCCGGCGGGGGCCTGTGTTTCCTTGTCCATCAGCACCACGCCGAGCGCGGATTCCAGACCCAGCTCACGCAAGCCCGGCGCGCTGGAAGATTCCAAATAGATGCCGCCGAGAGAGTCGGGAGAAACTCTTGAAACAATTCCAACGATGCTGGAAATTCCGGCGCTGCCCGCGCCCGCGATCCCCGGAGCGGAATATTCCGCAGCCAATTGCGCGGCATCTCCGGTGCCGCCGATGGCAACCATGCAGCGGGTGACGCCCAGGTGCTTGCCGATTTCCGCCGCGGTGGTGGAGAGAACCTCGCGCGGCGTTGACTGGCGGTACATCAGGCGATTGATTTCGGCGATCGAGGCGAGGTCGCGATGAGTTTCCGCCGCGCTGGGCGCGGCCGGCAAGTGTGACGCGGCGGCTTCCGGGGGAGCAGGAGGGGGCGGAGGAACCGCGGCGGGCTTGGCAGGCGCTTTCGGCGGCGCGCCCTTAGGCCACCAGTTGGCGCGGTCATACAGCGCGCGCAGCCGCTCGTTTTTTTCCTCTTCGCCGGGAAAAAGTTCGGCGATGCGGCCCAGGCGCTCCACGGCTTTCGATTGCAGCGAGTATTGCAGAAAAATTTCCACCTGCACGATCAAGTCTTCAAGCGCCTGCTGCGCCCGCGCTTCCTCGGACACCGGCCCGGCGCTCCCTGCCTGGTCGGAGCCCGCGCCGCTGAAACCGTCGGTGCGCGTAGAAATAGTGGCCGCTTTGGCCGCGCGTGAGAGAATATTTTGAAGGAACGAGGGGTCCACTTTGCCTTCGAGTTTCGCGATGCGCTCCTGATTGCGGTAATCGTAGGGATCGATGTCCACCAAGCGATCAAGTGTGTCGCAGGCTTCTTTCATGCGCGCGGCGCCGAGATAGAGATCGAAGAGGCGCACCAGGGCGTCGAAGTATTTCGTTTCTCGGTTGAGTTCTTCATAAAGCCGCGCGACCACTTCGGCCAGGGCGAGCGAACCGGGATTCGCGGCAGCGAGACGATCGACCTGCGAGCACAATTCCACTTCCCGGCGTGCGGCGCGCATCCATTCTTTGGTCTGCACCATCAGCGCAGCGGCTTTGGCATCCTGTCCGGCGCGGATGTAAGCGCCGGCAAGCTCGAAGAGTTTGCCATAGCTATCGGGCTTCTGTTTGTAATAGGCCTCGAACATTTCGCGGGCGCGGTCGAGCTGATTGGTGCGCAGCAGGGCTTCGCCAAAGAGCGAGAGAAACGCGGTGTCTTTTTCGCTGGGCGAAAATCGTTCCAGGAGGGCCGCCGCTCCGGGCGCATCGCCTTTACGCAATTTGGTCTCGGCAAACAGCAGCGCGCCCGAGCGATCGTCCGGCGAGAGTCGGTGGGCGCGCGCGAAAAATTCCAACGCTTCATCGATGCCGCCGGTTGCCTGCGTCAATTGTCCGGCGCGAAGATAACTGCGCGTAGCCAGATCCGCATGGCCCAGGCGTTCGGCCAGTTCGCCCAGCACGGCGTGGCGCGCAGGATTGTCAGAGTCGAGGAGAGCCACGCTTTCGAGGCACGCAAGCGATTCCACATCGCGCTGCTGCTGCTGAAAGAGATCGGCGGCGATCCCGTACTGCTCGATGGCCTCGCTCGCGCGGTTCTGTTTCTGCAATAGCATGGCGTAACGCATCAGCCTGTCTGGCGGCTGCGGAAACTGGCGGAGGAAGCGTGCGAAAATGGCGGAGGATTTTGCGGCGTCGCCGGCTTCCACCAGACGATCGAATTGTGTGGCGTAGTATTGGGCGGCGAGCGCCGGTTCATTGAGCCGCGTATAAATGTCTGCCAGCGCCTGCAAGGCTTCCTGGTGCGAGGGGATTTCCTCGATCACCGCCTGGTATTCCGGCACAGCCTCGCGGAGTTTGTTCTTCTCGAGCGCGCGACGCGCCCGCTCAAGACGCTTGTTGACGTCCGACGCCATGTGAATTTGAAATCCCTCAGACCACCACGGGGAAACACCTCGGGTGGCTTGCGCGGGCGGGCACCGCGATCTGCTCGGGAAGTCTATGCGGTAGCCCTTGCCCCAAAAATCTCTGTGAGTCGAACCGCGCGCGGCTGCAATCATCCACTATATAACGGAGAGCTTATCGCGCTCAAAACGAATTGAGGTAAGTGTGCGGAAGTAGTCGCTCGGCGCGCGCGGAAACGCTGCTTCAGGCAGTGGTGCTGGGCCTGCGAATCTCCCCAGGCAAGTGGCTCACCCTTTCCCGCATGGAGCGCAGCGAAAGGCCGCTGCGAATCAGAGCTACAAATCCCAGCAGCGAGATGGGAATGGTGAGCCCCAGAAACCCAAAAATGGAGAAGCCGGTGGCGGTGGATTTCTCCACGTGAAATATGGTCAATCCCACGACGCAAAAGAACTGATAGGAGCCCACGTTAGCGGGCGCGTTGGGCAGCGAAACCCCCAGGTTGATCACAAACAGCACCACCACTGCCGCAAGAAACGACAAGTGCAGACCGTAAGCCCGCATCATGGCCCACAATCCCACCACCTGGCAGAAAGGCATCCAAAGCGAAGCCAGCACCGCGGGATAAAAACTCGGGGCCGTGCCCATGGCGTGCAGCCCCATCAGCGCTGCCATCACTTTTCCCGGCAGCCGCCGCGGACCTCCCTGTAGTCCTGAATCCTTGCCCAATTTCACTTCCAGATACAAAATCAGCGCGACGACAATGGCCAGCAGAATCAGAGTGACAATCCCCAGCGTGTCCGCAATTTTCTTGAACCTGGCGGGCGAGCTGCCATCCGGGAGTGGCGGCAAATCCACGACCAAAGAAACAATCGCGAGACCAGCAGCTGCAATTACCAGGTCTATTAGCCGTTCCACGCCCACCGAGCCCAGCACCTTGCCAATAGAAATTTCTTCCGAGTTCGACAGCAAATAGCTGCGCAGCACTTCCCCGGGCCGCAGCGGAAACACCATGTTGGCAAAAAGTCCCGCGTACACGGAGCGAATGGCGTTACTCAGCCGCACTTTTCCGAAAGGGCTCAGCAGCCACTTCCAGCGCAACGCCTGGACACCGTAGCTGAGCACGTCGAAGGAGATTCCGAGCAACACCCAACGGTAATTTACGTGGGCCAATTCATCGAGCGCCTTGAAGAAATGGAAATCGCGGAACACCCAAACCAGGCTAGCAACGGCGAGCCCATAACCGATGATGCGAGGGACTCGCGATTTCTCGGGTGGTGCGGTCTGGAACAGTGTGTTCAACGCGGCAGTTCCGGAGTTGGTGGCGCTTGTGGGCCGCTAGCTCCGTCAGGGCGCAGACGTGGTTTGTTCATCAGGCTGATTTTCCCCCGAGCTCAGGCATGCCATTTCTCGTCCAGCGAGGGTACAGCCTACGACAATGGCTTACCGGAGGCAATCTGGCAGTTATACGGATGCTAGGCCCGCGCTAGGTGGACGCATGGTAGGAGTGGAATCCCCGAGCTGGTATTATGAGGTATGCGCTCGGCGGTTCCGCAGAGCCGGAGAGGACAAGATGACCGAACCCAGCAAAGAGGAGTTGATGGCGCGCATCGCCGAGCTGGAAAAGCAGGCCGGCTCACGGAAAAAGGGCAGTCTCGAATTCAGGGTGGGCGAAAAAGGCGGCGTGAGCGTGTACGGCCTCGGCCGCTTCCCCGTCACTCTGTACTACGAGCAGTGGGTTCGCCTACTCGACACGGCCGACTCTTTGCGCGAGTTTCTCGAAGAAAACAAGCCCCGCCTCAAGCTCAAGCCAAAGGATTAATACTTGGGCCAGAGGGAACCCGGGAAGCCCGGGTTCGCCGTCGTTCCATCCCTCGTTGTGAGTTCTGGGCGTCGTTGACTTGCTCCCTCTGCACACCTGAGCTGAGCTTCGACCCCAATGATCGGACGGACCATCTCGCATTAACGCATCCTCGAGAAGCTCGGGGCGACGGGATGGGCGTCAATTACAGGGCAATGTAGCCACGGCCGAATACCGAAAACTCCTCGACCCTCCTGGCACCGTCTTGAATTCTGCAAACGGTGTGCTGGTCCGCCTGGGCCTTGCTCCTGCGCGCGCCCTACAAGCGGAGCTCGCAAAATCCCGTGCTGCCTATTAGGATTTCTTCACGCAGTGGAAAGACGCCGACGCCCACATCTTCATTCTCATCGCCCCCAAACCCGGATACGTCAAGCTGAAGTAAAGGCAGCGGGGGACCCATTCTTCCGGCCGCGGCAAGCAGATGGGAAGATTTTGACATTACCTGTCCGGGAAATCCCCCCTGACCGAAACGACCCGTATGCGTGGTGCCCACAATCGGTCGCCTGGCCAATCGAATTTTTCCTTCCGTTCTGCCATGCTATCGATGATGATTTCTCAAAGGATTCACGTGGCGCATCTTGTCGGGAGCTGCTGGAGCGGTTCGCTCACCACTAATCATTCGTCACTCTGTGCCCCGGTGTCTCTGCGACCAATTCTTCCCGTGATTCCGTGGCACTTTCGGAGCGCTATAATCTGTGGCACACTCGCTTGTTCGAAAGACGCGTGCGTCTTTGGCAGGGTTGGCATCATTGCCGCGTTCGGCGCCGGCTGACTCGCAAGAGAGCTATGGATCCCCAGTACATCCGGAATTTTTGTATTATCGCGCACATTGACCATGGGAAATCGACCCTGGCCGATCGCTTGCTCGAGCTCACCGGCGCGCTCACCCAGCGCGAGATGACCGCGCAGGTGCTCGACTCCATGGACCTCGAGCGCGAGCGTGGCATCACCATCAAAGCAAAAAGCATTCGCCTGCATTACACCGCGCGAGACGGGCACGAATACCGTATGAACTTGATTGATACCCCGGGGCATGTGGATTTCTCCTACGAAGTCTCGCGCGCGCTTTCCGCATGCGAAGGCGCACTACTGGTGGTGGACGCGAGCCAGGGGGTCGAAGCGCAAACAGTTGCGAATGCGTTTCTCGCGTCGCGGCACAATCTCGCAATTCTTCCGGTGATCAATAAAATTGACTTGCCAGCCGCGCGGCCAGACCACGTGAAAGAACAAATTGAAAATGTCCTTGCGATTCCGGCGGACGATGCGCTCGCTATCAGCGCAAAGAGCGGGCTCGGCGTCGAAGAAGTGCTCGAGGCGATTGTGCGGCGAGTGCCGCCGCCGATAGGTTCGGCGGATGCGCCGCTCCGCGCGCTCATTTTCGATTCCTGGTTTGATTCTTACCGCGGCGCAGTGGTGCTGGTGCGAGTGATGGAAGGGCGCATCGTGCCGCACATGAGAATTCGGCTATGCGCCAACAACGAAGTTTATGAAGTTGAAAATCTCGGCGTGCTCACGCCGAAGCCGGTCGTGCTCGACGAACTGGCGGCGGGCGATGTGGGATTCATCATTGCGAACATCAAACGGGTGGCTGATGCGCGCGTGGGAGACACGGTGGTCGAGGCGGACCGGCCCGCCGCGCCGCTGCCGGGATTCGAATCGATCAAGCCGATGGTTTTCGCCGGATTGTTTCCGGTGAACGCGAGCGATTACGAAATGTTGCGCGACGCGCTCGGTAAACTGCAACTCAACGACGCAGCATTTTTCTACGAACCAGAAAATTCCGTGGCGCTGGGATTTGGTTTCCGCTGCGGTTTCCTGGGATTGCTGCACATGGAAATTGTGCAGGAGCGGCTGGAACGCGAATTTAAGATTGACTTGATTACAACTGCCCCCAGCGTGCAGTACCGCGTCACCACCACCGCAGGCGATATCATGGAAGTGGACAACCCCACGAAATTTCCGCCGCCGGGCTCAATTCAGAGAATTGAAGAGCCGATTTTGACCGCCATGATTATCACTTCGGAGGAATCTCTCGGCGGCGTCCTGAAACTCTGCGAAGAAAAAAGAGGCGTGCAGAAGAAATTTGAGTATCTTTCGCCCACGCGCATCATGCTCACTTACGAAATGCCGCTCAATGAAATCGTGATGGATTTTTACGACCGGCTGAAGAGCGTTTCGCGCGGCTACGCTTCACTCGATTACCACCTGTCGGGCTATCGCGAGTCGGATCTGGTGAAGCTCGATATTTTGGTGGGCGGCGAGCCCGTGGATGCACTCACCATCATCTGCCATCGCGATCTGGCGTACGAGCGCGGGCGCGATCTCGTCACGCGGCTGCGCAAATTGATCCCGCGCCAGCAATTCGAAGTTGCCTTGCAGGCCGCCATCGGCAGCCGCATCATCGCGCGCGAATCCATTAGCGCCATTCGAAAGAATGTTCTCGCCAAATGCTACGGCGGCGACATCACGCGCAAAAGAAAACTCCTCGAAAAGCAGAAGGAAGGCAAGAAGCGCATGAAACGCGTCGGCCGCGTGGACATCCCCCAGGAAGCATTCCTCGCTGTTCTGAAAGTCTCTGGGGGCACGGACGATGAGGAATGAGCCATGACAAAAGTCATCGGGCCTCAGCTCCTGTTGTTGACCGTGGGCCTCAGGAATCTTGAATTGTCGGGGCACTCCCGGATACTGACTGCCGCCTTCGCGCACATCAGCCGCTGAATGCGGGCGTTCAGGCTTTCAAGAACGGCGATTACACTCAGGCCATAGAAGATTTCACACAATCGAAGACGCTTGACCCTTCACTCCTGAGTGCACGACTCTATCTCGCAACCGCCTACGCTGGTCTGTTCATCCCTGGCGTTCCCGAGGAGAACAGCACGCGCAGGGGGGAACAGCACGTCGAAGAAATCAAGAGTGTCCACGACCTAGATTGGCAGCATATCTCAGCGACAGACGGGATCGGATCGATCCTATACAACATGGCCGGAATGCCGTTTAACTCGACGAAGAGGAAAGAATCGAGATCCTTTGCAACCTATCCAGTGGTAGCCCGGCGATGCCGAGCCGTGCTACCGGGTTGGCGCCATGGTCTGGGAGATCGCATTGCACCCCAACAAGTCTTTGCGCCAGGAAGACGACAGGCGGGGGACCGGGATGATCAAAGCCTGCGACCCCGTGCCAGCCACCCTCGCTGCGCAGTGCCGCGAGCAGGCGGGGATGGAGGTGGAGGATGCGAGGGAGAAGCCGAAGAAACCCGTGGAGTTACGGTCTGAATATGCCCCTGCCATGGCCTACTCGCATGTTCTCCATCTGCAAGATACGGATAAGAAGACCGCTCGGAAATTGCGTCAAGTGCATGTGAAGACGGAGGAAAACTTGGTGGATCAAGCCGAGGCGAGTAGGAAGAAGAACCTGGGGCTGAGCACTCCGCAATCAAGATCGGTCTAGGTGGTCTTCTTCCGGCGGACGGCGGCGTCGAGTTCGCCGCGCGCGAGGCGGACTGCGATGTCATCGCCCACGTCGACCTGATCCGCTGAGCGCAAGACCTTTCCGGATGCATCGTACACAATCGCGAAGCCGCGCTCGAGAATGCGGAACGGGCTGCGCTCCTCGAGTTGCAGCGCGGCGGCTTGCCAGCGGCGGCGCTTAGCGACGAGCGCGCGGTCGAGACACGCGCCCAGCTCCGTCATTCGCTGTTCCAGCTTGCGCCCCAGGCGGCCGAAGCGTGCGCGCAAATCGAGCGCTGCAAAGCGGACCTCCGCGGTGGCAAAGCGGCGGCGCTTCCTGGTCATGACGCGATCGAGAGCGGCGGTGAGAGCGCCGTGTTGTTGCGCAATGCGGCGGCGAGCAATTTCGGCGCGGCCTCTCAAATCGAAGGACACGACTTTCGAACTCGCGCGCGTGAGGCGCTGCATGGTGGTGGCGAGGCGCAGACGCAAGCCCCCGGCGAGTGAGACGGAAAGTTCATCCACTTGCTGGCGGCGATGGCGGACCAACACTTCGAGTTGGCGAAAGCCGCGATGCGACTCCAAATCGCGCACTTGGTGGCGCCACTGTGAAATTCTATAGCGCATCTGCTGCACGAGATTGCGGAAATGTTCGGCGATGTTCCGCTCGAATTCCTGTCGTGAGCGAACCACAATTTCAGCGGCAGCGGAAGGCGTGGGTGCCCGCACGTCGGCAGCAAAATCGGCGATGGTGAAATCCGTTTCGTGGCCGATTCCTGTGATCACAGGGATTTGCGACGCGGCAATCGCGCGCGCCACAATTTCTTCATTGAAGGACCACAAATCTTCGAGTGAGCCGCCACCGCGAGCGACTATCAGAACATCCACCGCCTTCGCGCGATTGAAATATTCCAGCGCGGCAACGATTTCGCGCGCTGCGTCTTCGCCTTGCACCTTCACGGGAAACAGCAGCACGTGCAAATTCGGAAAGCGCCGCTTCAGCACCCGCAGGATGTCGCGGATGGCTGCCCCGGTGGGCGAGGTGACCACGCCAATGCGCTGCGGCAACACGGGCAGCGATTTCTTGGACGCTTCATCGAACAGGCCTTCTTCTGCGAGGCGCTTCTTCAACTGCTCGAACGCAAGTTGCAGCGCGCCGAGGCCAACTGGTTCGACGTGACTGACATAAATTTGATATTCGCCGCGCGGTTCGTAGACGCCGAGCGAGCCGCGCACGGTGACGTGCAATCCATTCTCGGGGCGGAATTTCAGGCCGCGGAGTTGATCGCGAAAGCAGACGCAGCGAATCTGCGAGCGCGGGTCCTTCAATGTGAAATAAAGATGCCCAGATTGCGCGGCGTGACAGTTCGAGACCTCGCCCTCGACCCACACCTCGCGGAAAGCGGCTTCGAGAACTTCACTGATGCGGTCGGTGAGCTCGCTGACTTTCCAGACGTGGCGCTCGGGAACGAGATTGAAGAGGTTGGCCTGGCTCATGGGATTATTGGCTCGGCTTCATCGGCGAAAAAGATTGATGATCCAGAAGAAAAGTGTAAGCGCAAGACTGACAACCAAGCAGGTGACGATCGGAAAATAGAAGGTAGTGTTGCGCCCCTGATAGATGATGTCGCCGGGCAGCCGTCCAAGCCGGAACGGAAGCTTCGCACCGAAAACGAGAACCGCACCGGCGCCGACGAGCACTATGCCGAGGATTAGAAGCACCCTTCCCAGTTCGCGAAATGGAGCCATAGAAATGATCACTGCGGCTCATTCTACCTGAAGTCGGCAGGCCCCGTGGCGGAGTGGCGCAAGCATCGGGGGACCCAGTGACATCCGCCATAACAGTTGACATTTACATAAATACTTATATAGTTGAAGCATGAGCCTGGAACACATCCTGCTCGGGCTGCTCCGCAAGCCTGCCAGTGGCTACGACCTGAAGGCCATTTTCGACGAGCGCATCCATTATTTCTGGGCCGCCGAGCTCAGTCAGATTTATCCCGCTTTGCAAGGGCTCGAACGCAAAGGCCTGCTCTGCAGCCGCCACGCGGCTTCGAAGCGCGGGCCCGGGCGCCGCATATATCAAATCACACCGGCCGGCCATCGCGCGCTGCGTGAATGGCTGGAAAAAGGCCCGGAAGTAAGTAATGAGCGGATGGCGTACCTGGCCAAGATTTATTTAATGGACGAACTCGGCGATCTGCAAAAGACGCTGCAGTACATCCTGGAGCTCCGCGACGTGTTTTCAAGCAGGCTCGGAGAATTGCAGACCATCGAGCGCTACTGGTCCGAGAGAGATCCGCGGTACCCGAATTCTCTTTCCCCGCAAATGTTTCACGTGCTGTTGACACTCCGAAAGGGGATTTACTCGCTTTCGGCACACTTGAAATGGTGCGACGAATCCATCCGTCGGATCCGCGAACGGATGGAAAAGGAGGGCTCACATGTTCGAACTGTTTCAAGGACTGCGTTGGACACACATCGCGTTCGGAAGCATCGCACTGCTGGTGTTCTGGATACCCCTGGCCGCGGGAAAAGGCGGCCGGCTCCACGTTAGGGTCGGCTGGGCCTATGTGGTGTGCATGTCTGTCGTGGTTGGGACGGCCTTGGTCATGAGCGGCCTGGCGTTTACCTTCCCCCTGCGCGTACGTCACTTTGCGCACCCACTCTCGGCCGAGGAAACGGCGCGGTTCATCCGAACTTCTCGCGACTTCGGATTCTTCTTGGCGTACCTCGCCGGACTAACACTGGCTGCAGGTTGGCAAGGGATTGGAGTGTTGCGCACACGACGCAATCCTAAGTCCCTTCGAAATCCATTTACGTTTGGAGTGAATATCATCGTCATGCTCGCGGCGCTGGGAAGCCTGGTGCTCGGAATAGTTGAACGCAACTCCGTACTGATAGGGATGAGTTCGGTGGGATTCGTGGTCGGAGGCGGCAACCTGGCATATCTGCTGCGGGAACCTCGAACCAAGATGCACTGGTGGTACGAGCATCTCAGCTCAATGATCACGACGGCCATTGCAGGGTACACGGCATTTCTTGTGTTTGGTGGCGCGCGACTATTCCCGACGCTCGCGCGGACGCAACTCTACGTGGTGATGTGGCTGCTGCCGACCGCGATCGGCGTTCCTGCCATCATTCTCACGGTGGGCTATTACAAGCGGAAGTTTCACGAAAACGGAGGCGCCCCTAAACTCGGGCAGGCACCCGCAAAAACAGCCATCTAAACGGTAGCGAGGAAAGGACGGAACGCTCGGACCGACGGGCGGAAGAAAATAAACTGCACCGACCCGCTAAACCAATTCATGGCCTGCGAAGAAGTAAGATATTTCGAAGGCGGCGGTTTGAGGTGCGTCTGACCCGTGCGTGCAGTTGTTCTGGATGCTCGTGCCGAGTTCCTTTCGGATAGTTCCGGGCGCAGCTTTTGCCGGATCGGTTGCTCCCATGGTGTCGCGCCATTTCGCGATGGCGTTTTCGGCTTCCAGGACCATGGCGACAAGTTTGCCAGAGCTCATGAATTCGGTGAGGTCTTTGAAGAAGGGACGCTCCCGGTGGACTGCGTAGAAGCCTTCGGCTTCCGCTTTCGTGAGCCGCATGGACTTGACGGCGATAATTTGAAACTTTGCCGCGTGAATGCATCTGATGATTTCACCGGTCAGGCCTCGACCAGCGGCGTCCGGCTTGATGATTGCGAGTGTCCTCTCGATTGCCATTCGACGTCTTCCCCCGATATTTAAAATTTCCTCGCGCGGAAATTGAGCGCGTTATTTTCGTTTCTTGCTATTGGATTTCATCCTGAGTGTGGATGTTGGTTTTACCGCGGATTTTGATTTCGATTTTCCGAGCAGGCTGGCGACACTCTGGCCGATGTCGGCGGGGCTTTGCACGGTGTGGATGCCGGCGGCGCGCATGGCGGCGTATTTACCTCCGGCGGTGCCCTGCCCTCCGCTGATGATTGCCCCGGCGTGGCCCATGCGGCGACCTGGCGGCGCGGTTTGTCCGGCGATGAAGCCCACGACCGGTTTCTTCACATGTTTCTTGATGAACGCGGCGGCGACCTCTTCCGCGTTGCCGCCGATTTCGCCGATCATCACGATCGCGATTGTGCCGGGATCGTCGTTGAACATGCGTACGGCGTCGAGGAAATTCGTGCCGATGATAGGATCGCCGCCGATGCCGATGCAAGTGGATTGGCCGATCCCGAGTTTGGTGAGCTGGTCCACGGCTTCGTAGGTGAGGGTGCCGCTGCGGCTGACGACTCCCACGCGGCCCTGCTTGTGAATCGAGCCCGGCATGATTCCCATTTTGCACAAGCCCGGCGAAATAATTCCGGGGCAATTCGGGCCGATCAGGCGCGTTTTCGAATCTTTCAGCCCCGCTGCAACGCGGACCATGTCGAGCGTGGGAATCCCTTCGGTGATGCAGATGACGAGCGAGAGGCCTGCATCGGCGGCTTCAAGAATGGCGTCGGCCGCAAAGGGCGGCGGGACGAAAATTATCGAAGCGTTTGCTTTGGTCTCGCGAACAGCATCGAAAACGGTGTTGAAGATAGGCACGTCGAGATGTTTCGTGCCGCCTTTGCCGGGCGTGACTCCGGCGACGACTTTCGTGCCGTACTCAAGCATTTGCTGAGCGTGAAAGCTTCCCTCGCGGCCAGTGAGGCCCTGCACTACGACGCGAGTGCTCTTGTCTATCAGGACACTCATCGCGCACCGCCAGCGAGTCTGACCACTTTTTCCGCGCCGTCTTTCATATTCTCCGCGACGGTAAAATTGAACCCTGAGTTGCGGAGGATTTCTTTTCCTTGCTCGACGTTGGTGCCTTCCATGCGGACGACGACCGGCACTTTAAGTTTTAGTTCTTTTGCGGCGTTCACGACGCCGCTGGCGAGCACGTCGCAGCGCAGGATGCCGCCGAAAATGTTGACGAACACGGCGCGGACGCTAGGATCACTGAGCAGAATGCGGAATGCGTTTTTCACTTGATCTTCGGAAGCGCCACCGCCGACGTCCAGGAAATTTGCGGGGCTGCCGCCGCTGAGCTTGATGATATCCATGGTGGCCATGGCCAGGCCCGCGCCATTGACCATGCAGCCAACGGTGCCGTCGAGCTTGATGTAATTCAATTTGTATTTCGAGGCTTCAACTTCGAGCGGCGTTTCCTCGTCGAGGTCGCGGAGATCTTTGAATTCGGGATGGCGGTAGAGTGCGTTGTCGTCGAAATTTACTTTGGCGTCGAGCGCGACCAGACGGCCGTCGCCGGTTATGACGCAAGGATTAATTTCTACCATGGAAGCGTCGGTCTCGGTGAATGCGCGATAGAGCGATTGAAAAAACGGCACGGCGGCGTTAACGAGTTCGGGGGCGAGCCCGAAACCGAATGCTAGCTTGCGTGCTTGATAGGGCATCAGGCCTGTCGCGGGCTGAATCGTCTCGCGCCGGATCGCTTCGGGATGGTCTTTGGCGACTTCTTCGATTTCCATTCCACCGGACGCGCTGGCCATAAAAACGGGGGCGCCGGACGCGCGGTCAACCAGAACACTCAAGTAGAGTTCGCGATGGATGTCGAGGCCTTCTTCGATCAGGAGGCGGTGCACGATGCGGCCTTCGGGGCCTGTTTGCGGTGTCACCAGTCTCATGCCCAGAATCTGCTCGGCGAGTTTTGCGGCTTCGTCGGGAGATTTCGCTAGTTTGACGCCGCCGGCTTTGCCGCGGCCGCCCGCTTGGATTTGGGCCTTCACTACGACGACCGGTGAGCCCAGGCGCTGGGCGGCGGCTCGCGCTTCATCTTTTTTGAAGACGACTTCCCCGCGGGGCACGGGGACGCCAAACTTGGCGAGGATGGCTTTGGCCTGATATTCGTGGATCTTCATTCCTGCTCCATGGGCTTTCTGAAGCGTGCCTTGAATAATGCTAGTATTTACGGACCTAAAAAGCGATTTAGTTTACTTGGAACGCGCGGGGCGAGCAAGAAGCGACGTGGCGCTCGAGGTGAAGACGGAGTGCAAAATGGGCGGGGGCCAGCTCGCGGCGGACGATGAAGCGCAGATTTGTTGCTACGAGTGCACCGCGTGCGCGGCCAACATGAAGCAGGTTTGCCCGAATGGCGGCGAGTTGGTGCGGCGGCCCCGGCGGAAAAATCCATGATAAGCAAAGCGGTTGAGAAAATTAATGGGGGAGGAGATCTCACGCGAGGTGAGGCTGAGGCGGTGATGGACCAGATTCTTTCCGGCAAAGCAAGTGACCCCAAGATCGTTGAGTTGCTGACCGGGCTGAAAATCAAAGGCGAGACGGTGGATGAACTGGTGGGGTTTGCCGCAGTGATGCGACGGCATGCCTCGCCTGCGTTCAGCGGGCTGCGCCTGCCGCCAGGCGCGGTGCTGGTGGATACGGCGGGAACAGGCGGGGATTCGCGCGGCACATTTAATATTTCGACGGCGGCGGCATTCGTGATCGCAGGCGCGGGCGTGCATGTGGCCAAGCACGGGAACCGCGCTTTTACGTCGAGCTGCGGATCGGCAGACGTGCTCGAAGAGATGGGGGTGCGGATGGATTTGCCGATGGAGCGTGTGGCGCAGGCGATTGAGGAAATCGGGATTGCCTTTCTGTACGCTCCGGCGGCCCATACGGCCATGCGGCATGCGATGAACGCGCGGCGAGAGTTAAAGGTGCGGACGGTTTTTAACTTGCTGGGGCCGTTGACGAATCCCGTAGGAGCTTCGGCGCAGATTGTTGGCGTATATGACGCGAGCCTGACGGAACTGCTGGCGCGAGCGCTGTGTGAACTGGGCGTGCGGCGCGCGTTTGTGGTGCACGGCGCAGATGGGCTGGATGAGATTTCGATTTCGGGGGAGACGTATATTGCGGAGATGCGTGAAGGAGTGGTGCGCAGTTACATGGTGGCACCGGAAGATTTTGGGTTAGTCCGCGCGCCGCTCGAGAGCATTCGAGGGGGAGACGCGAAACGGAACGCGCAGATCATCAAGCGCTTGCTGGGGCATCGGGGTACACCACACGAGTATGGTGCGCACCGCGACATTGTCCTCGGGAATTCTGCGGCGGCGCTCGTGGCTGCGGGGCGCGCGAAAGATTTTCTGGATGGTGTGAGGTTGGCGGCGGAGTCGATAGATTCCGGAGCCGCGCGAGGAAAGTTGGATGCGCTCGTGGCTTTTTCGCATGGAGAAAGGCCGCGCAGCCAGTTTGCTCCTTGAAAAGGGCACTCCCTGCGTTCCCTGATTTATGTGCGTGAACGTTTCCGAAGGACGAAGACGGTAACGCCCCCTGTGATCGCAAGGAGCACCAGTCCCGCGGTAGGGGATTTCGTCCCACTCGCTGGCAGCAGAATCATGGACACAGAGCAGAGAGCTCCGAAGACGGCCAAGTACCCGAATGCGC
>Ga0210409_10001780_pt1 | contig 27142 bp, 13 predicted proteins | sample IncBWH17MmetaG_FD_161649 | JGI IMG/M metagenome (GOLD analysis project Ga0210409, IMG submission 161649) | Forest soil microbial communities from Barre Woods Harvard Forest LTER site, Petersham, Massachusetts, United States - Inc-BW-H-17-M | ecosystem: Environmental > Terrestrial > Soil >...
GGTGGTGCTGATCGAAGGCGACACGATCAAGACTGTAGGTTCCAATCTGGCGGTGCCGGCCGACGCAAAAGTAATCGATTTGAGCAACGCCTGGGTCTTGCCTGGGCTCATCGACTGCCACACGCACATTACTTTTCAGATGGGGAACTACTATGACGATCTCTTCCGCAACTCTCCCATCGACGAAGCGGTGTACGCCCATGTGTATGCGCGGCGAACCCTCGACGCGGGTTTCACCACCTGCCGAAATGTGGGAGCCAATGAGTTCATCGATGTGGCTCTCAAGAAAGCCATCGATGCGGGAAAAATCCCCGGCCCGCGCTTGTTTGTTTCGGGTCAGTTGCTCTCGGCGACGGGCGGGCACGGAGATGTCAACGGCTTTTCCCCGTACGTTCACTTCAGCAACGCCAATGGAATCGTCGATGGGGTCGACGAAATTCGAAAAAAGATTCGTTGGAACATTAAGTATGGCGCCGACCTCATCAAATTCACCGCAACGGCCGGTGTGTTGAGCGAGGAAGAGTCGGTCGGCGCGCCTCAGTTCTCAGCTGAGGAGATGAAGGCGATGGTGGATGAAGCGGCGATGTGGGGACGAAAAGTCGCGGCGCATGCGCATGGGGCCGAGGGAATCAAGCGCGCGGTGCGCGCGGGCGTGGCCTCGATTGAGCACGGAAGCATCCTCGACGAGGAGGCCATCCAGTTGATGAAGGAACACGGGACCTACCTCGTGCCCACGGTTTATGTTGGCTATTCGGTCGAAGAACACGCGCAGGAATGGAAACTGCCGGACAAGCTGGTGGTCAAAGCCCGAACCATTAACGCCCAAAAGCTCCAGTGGCTGCGCAAGGCGGTTGAAGGTGGAGTGAAGATTGCCTATGGAACTGATGCCGGCGTGTTCCCGCACGGGGAAAACGCAAAAGACTTCAAATACCTCGTGCAGGCAGGCATGACCCCCATGCGAGCGATTCAGTCCGCGACGGTCGAGGCCGCCAATTTGATTGGTCATCCCGAGAAGCTTGGCAGCATTGCCGCCGGGCGATCGGCAGATGTTATCGCTGTCAACACGGATCCGCTTAAGGACATTACCGCCTTGGAAAAGGTTGCTTTCGTCATGAAGAGCGGTGTGGTTTACCGCAATGAGCTTCCGCGGCGTGATTGAATCTCCCTGGGAGCGCCGGCGTCTCGCCGGCGAGTTCCTCCGCGCAGAGCAACTCGTAGCGCCGACTGATAGTCGGCTGTTTCGCCGGTTGGCAACCGGCGTGCTGAACGTTGAGTTGAGAGCGAGAACGATTTGCGGATTAGCAATCCGCGATACGGCCGACTGCCAGTCGGCGCTACGAGCAAGCTGCATCGCCGAGGGCCAACCAGCATGAGTGGGAGAAACCAAAGTCCGGCGCCGGCCAGACGCCGGCTCTCCCAGGGTTGGCTCTGTTTATGGCTGAACGTATTCTTCTTCGCGTTCGGTCGGGATTCACCCGGCGATACATCGCCAGTCGCCGCTCCAACAGCCGCGCAGCCGCCGGCTCATTACGATTATACGAATCGCCTGATTCGGGAAAAAAGCCCGTATCTCCTGCAACACGCCCACAATCCCGTCGACTGGAACCCGTGGGGAACCGAAGCCTTTGCCCGAGCCCGCGCCGAAAACAAGCCCATTTTCCTGTCGGTCGGCTATTCGACTTGCCATTGGTGCCATGTGATGGAACGCGAATCGTTTGAGAACCCGGCAATCGCGAAAGTGCTCAACGATGGTTTCGTTTGCATCAAGGTCGACCGTGAGGAGCGGCCGGACATCGACAATCTTTACATGACATTCGTCCAGGCCACAACCGGCAGCGGCGGGTGGCCGATGACGGTTTGGCTGACTCCGGACCTTAAACCTTTCCTGGGTGGCACCTACTTTCCCCCGGAAGAGTTGAGGCAACGCCTGGATCAAGTAACGGAGGCCTGGCTAAAGAAACACGATCGAATCGTGACCTCAAGCGACTCGGTCATTCAAGAGTTGCGAAGGCGCGCCGAAACTCACGATCGGGAAACCAACCGCCCCGGCATCTCACTCCTGGAAAATGGCTACACTCAACTCGTCTCGGCTTACGATTCGCGTTATGGCGGGTTCGGCGACGCTCCGAAGTTCCCTCGCCCGGTTGGTCTCAACTTCCTGCTGCGGTATTACGTTCAGACAGGCAAACAGGATGCGCTGGAGATGGTCTTGCACACGTTGCGAGCCATGGCGAATGGCGGCATCTACGATCACCTGGGCGGCGGCTTTCATCGCTACTCAACCGACGCTCGATGGCAGGTGCCCCATTTTGAGAAAATGTTGTACGACCAGGCCCAACTGGTTTGTTCTTATCTCGACGCCTATCAAATCACCCATGACCCATTCTTTGCCGACATCGCGCGCGACATTCTGCGGTACGTGCAGCGCGATATGACCGGACAACAAGGGCAATTTTACTCCGCTGAGGATGCCGACAGCCCCGTGCCCGGAGAACCGGGGACTAATGCCGAAGGCGCGTTCTATGTATGGGAGAAAAGACGGATTGATGATGCGCTTGGGAAGGAGTCCGGCCCGATTTTTGATTTTTACTACGGGGTTCAGGAGAAAGGAAACGTCGAACCAGACTCGCGCGGGGAGCTTTCCGGAAAAAACGTTCTGAGCGTAACGCACACGCTCGAAGAGACAGCCAGGAAGTTCGGAATCAGCCCGGCCGAAGCCGGCGAGATGGTCAGTGCGGCGCGTGGCCGGTTGTTCCAGCGCCGGACCGAGCGGCTACGTCCCCGGCTGGACGACAAGACCCTGACCGCCTGGAATGGGTTGATGATCTCCGCTTTCGCTCGAGCGTCACAGGTGCTTGGTGACACGGCCTACCTGAACTCAGCCCGAAGAGCGCGCTCCTTTTTAAAGGACAGGCTTTACGATCCAGCAACCGGCAAGCTTTTCCACCGGTTCCGTTCCGGCGAAGCGGCCATCGAGGGATTCGCGGGTGACTATGCCTTTTTGATCCAGGGCTTGCTGGATCTCTACGAGACGTCCTTTGACATTGCAGACTTGCAATGGGCCATCGCCCTTCAGACCAGGCAAAATCAGTGGTTCGAGGACAAAACCCGCGGTGGATTCTTCACCGCGGCCGGAACAGATGCATCGTTGTTGCTGCGCATGAAGGAAGATTATGACGGAGCTGAGCCGTCGGCAAATTCCATCGCCGTCCTGAACCTGCTGCGCCTGTCTCAAATGACCGACAATCCCGCCTTGCGCCAAACCGCCGATGCCGCCTTGAACGCCTTTGCCGGACCTCTACGCCAGGAACCCAACTCCATGCCGCAGATGCTGGTGGCGCTTGCCTTCAGTCTCAGCAAGCCCAGGCAAATTGTCATCGCGGGAAGACGTGACGCCCAGGATACCCAGAAGCTGTTGCAGGTCGTCCACGAAACCTTTCTGCCGAACAAAATCCTGCTGCTCGCCGATGGGGCCGAAGGTCAGCAAGTGCTAGGGAGATATCTGGAATTCCTGCACGGGCTACAGCCACTCGGAGGCAAGGCCACCGCCTTGGTTTGCCAGAACTACACCTGCCAATTGCCGACAACGGATCCCCAGGCTTTGAAGCGACAGCTCTTATCCAAGCAGTAAGCGAAGCGCGGAAGGTCGAAAGAAAAAGCGCACCCGAACAGCGGGTGCGCTAACAAACCTCAAACCTACAAGCGTAAGACGGATGTGAGGTCGTTTTTGTTCCCAGAGATTACCCTTCGCAGCTCAGGCTTCCAGCCTGCTCTGGAGTTTGGACATTTTTCGCAGGCCATGTTCGGAGGTTGCTCCTCGTAAGTGGCCCTCATCGCGGAGCGATGTCTTGAAGGTAGCCGTGCGGCTTCAGCCCGGCTTCAGCCCACGGAACTACGGGGTGGGTTACGGCCGCGTCGCGTGAGCGACGCTTGAAAACGTACTCCCGTGCTCTCGGCCTCGACGGGTGCTCGTCGTGATATCGGGACTGGAGAATGTCGTTGCCATGGTGTGGGGAGCTAATTCTCAATCCAGTTGTAAGATGGCGTGTCAAGCGTCTCTCCGCGACGCACCCCAATCTTGATGCCTTGACCCGTGGGCTAAAGCCGGCTAAAGCCGCACGGCTACCTTCAGGAGACCGCTCCGCGGTCCTCCAAACTCCACCGCAGGCTTCCAGCCTGCGCTACGAAAACAGCTTACGCGTAATACGGGCGTAAGGCCGCAGTCATAGTGCCGACGCGTAGCGCGCGATCAATGAGCCGCTCCATTTCCGGATTCTCCGGCTCCATTTTTAGAATCTCCCCGGCCTCCAGAGTGGCGATCGGCACTCCGTCGCGCAGGAGAGTGCGATTCGAGGCAACGGCGGAAACGCGCGGACCGGGTGTCAGGATTCCTGTCAGATTCAGCGGGTCGACGCCGCTCAAGGTGACGAAATGCTCGGGCCCCGGCTGTTTGCGCATCGCCCGCAGTTGCGAAATGGCCTCCGGCAGGGCAAATTGTTCTCCACTGATACCGCTGACAAAATACCCGCCCCGAATTTCGCCACGTGATTCCAATCGCCGATAAACGCGTCCCAGCTCGTACCAGGTAACATTCAAGGATTCACGCTCGAGCAATCTTCGGAAAACCACTCCGTAGCGCCGCAATAGCGCGCGCGCAAAGACCTCCACAGCAGCATCACGCGCGTCGCCAGTCCCGAGTTCCATCAAAGGGGTGGCCCGAACTGACGAGTTTAAGGGCCGCAACAGCGACCAGCGGCCGGCGAATTCCACACTGGAAACAGCCTTGTGGCGGGATTTCCGAGGGGCACCATTGAAAGGAAGCCGTTTTTCTTGAGGTAGCAAGAGCACGCGTAAACCTTCGAAGCTGTCGGAGGTCACATAGCCTTGGCCGGCGAGTTCGGCCAGAGCCTCCTCAACTCGTGAAGGCAGCAGACTTTTGACCTTGCCCAGCAGTTCGCTGAAGAATAATGCGCCGCCCTGTGACATAGCCTCCAAAACCTGTGCGGTATCCGGCGTAAACTCCGTCACGCCTGGTGGCGCAGACAATGCCAGCCAGCTTCCCAGGTTCTCTCGCGCAAAGAGTGAAATGGGACTTGATCGGATCGGGCCAAAGAGCCGGCCCTTGGGATTTTGCGGCGGCGTCAGCCGGCCCCATCCAACCCGGCCTCTGAAGCACGAGCGGTCCAGCCATTCCGGATGGTAGTCTTTGACGCGAAGCGCTAGCACCTCGGGTTCCCAGGCTCCGGCGGGCAATTGATAACCGTCCAGCAATTCCAAAACGGCCTCTAACCCCTCGGGGCCTTCCGCCTGGTAATCCGGGGCCACTCGCTGCCACGCCAACAGAAAGCGCTGGAAGTCCGCGGCTGAGACCGGCTGAATTTCCGCCCGCAACCGATTAATGGTTAAGCGATGAATGCGCGCGAGCAATCGGCGATCGCACCATTCCAGTTCACTGGCGGCCTGGTGAAACCTGCCCCTCAGGACAAAACCCTCTCCTTCCAGGGCCAGCAAGGCAGCCTCGATTTCCGCCGTCTTCAACTGAAAAAAGCGGCTTAGATCGGAAATGGTCACGGGCCCGCTCATTTCTACCCGGCCGCGCACCAACTCCCGTAAAGCCTCCGCGCGCTCCCAGTTGCGAGGTTGACTCGACTCAGGCGCGGCCAGCGACGGTTCAATCGCCGACTCCGGGTAAACGGCCTTGAGTTGCGGCAACCGTTCAGCCGCGACCCATACCCTCCCCATTCGGCCCGCCCGTTTCTCGGTTACCAGAGAACCCAGCCAGGCCCGCCAAGCCTCGCTCGGGCCGGCGATATCTTCGGCTTCCTGGGGACGGGTCGTCCGGCGCATTTCGTCCTCGGTCATCATGCCGGCCAGCAACAAGGCTTCGTGTAATTCGTCCGGGTTGGTGGCGCGCGGCCAGGCATCGGCGCAAACCCGTTCGATCGCCGCAGGATCCAGGATGCCCAAACCGCCCGACGCGTTCAGGTCACTGGACCGCCGCGTGTAAACAGCTTGAGTGCGCCGTTCTTCCAGCGGAGCATTATCCAGAAATGCGTAAGGTTTGGCGTTCAGGATTTCGTGCGCCAAGGGAGAGGGTTCGGGCAAATCGCGCGCGATGCATTGGATCGCTCCATTCTCGATTTTTTTAAGCACCGCCACCAGCCCTTCGATATCCATCGCCTCATCCAAACAATCGCTGATCGTCTGGCGCACCAGCGGATGATCGGGAACCTCGCGGTCGCCAACAATATTCTCGAGGCACGCCAGCTGGTCTGGGAAAACTGCGGCCAGGAGATTTTCCGATTCCATTCGTTGGATCGGGGCCGGGATTTTGCGTCCGCCGCGCTGGCGCGGCAAAGCCAGGGCTCGCGTGGCATTCCAACGCCAGCGAATGGGGAACATCGGCGCGTCCAGCAGCGCTTGAACCAGCACATCGCGAACCGAATTGGAATGCAGATACCGAAACACCTTGTCCAGCGGGAATGAGTGCTGGGTTCCAAGGGAGAGCACGATGGCGTCATCGGTAGCCGCAGCCTGCAGTTCGAAATTAAACGACCGGCAGAAGCGTTTGCGCAAAGCCAGGCCCCAGGCACGATTCACACGAATTCCGAAAGGCGAATGGATGACGAGTTGCATGCCGCCGGACTCATCAAAAAAGCGTTCGATCACCAGCTTCTCCTGTGAGGGAATAACGCCGAGAGCTTTGTATGCGCCCGCAAAATAGCTCATCACCTGTCGGGCGGCAGGTTCAGAGAGGCCCGTCTGTGCCATCAGCCATTCCACGTCCTCGGAGCCGCCAAAACGAGAGGCCCGATCTGCGTCCAGCTGCACTTTTTCCGCCCCCTGACGCCCGCGGCTGGCGTCAAGTCTGGCTTCGATCTCACTGCGCAGGTCCGAAACTGCCTTCGACACTTCATCGGTGCGCCCGGGGGCCTCGCCCAGCCAGAACGGTATGTTGGGCGGTTGGCCGTGCGCATCTTCAACGCGCACGGTCCCGGAATTAATACGCAAAATGCGCCAGGAGGCATTACCCAGTTGGAAAATGTCCCCGGCCATGCTCTCGACGGCGAAATCCTCGTTCACGGTGCCAATGAAGGTCTCGCTTGGTTCGAGCACGACGCGATAATCGCCCGTGTCGGGAATGGCGCCGCCGCTCGTCAGAGCCAGTAAACCGGCGCCGCGCCGGCCACGGATGCGATGATTGATGGCGTCGTGATGCAGCAGGGCTGCGCGCCTGCCACGCCTGGTGCTGAAGCCTTCCGCCAGCATGTTCACCACCTCATTGAATTCATTCCGTGAGAGATTCCGATACGGCCACGCGGAGCGCATCAGGTTGAAAAGGCTTTCCTCGCTCCATTCATCCGTGGCCGCGCTGGCCACGATTTGCTGAGCCAGAACATCCAGGGGCTTCTGCGGGATCTCCAGACGGTCCAGTTCGCCCCGGCGAACACTGCGCTGCATCGCCGCGCATTCGACCAGTTCATCCCGGCTGAGTGGGAAAAGCCGGCCCTTGGGTACGCCGCCGCGCTGGTGCCGGGCCCGGCCAACCCGCTGGAGCAAGGCGGCGAGCGAGCGCGTCGTTCCCAACTGGCACACCAGGTCGACCGATCCAATATCAATCCCCAGTTCCAGCGAGGCGGTGGCCACCAGCGCTTTTAGTTCCCCGCGTTTGAGCCTTCCTTCGGCTTCGAGCCGGAGTTTGGCGGAGAGGCTGCCATGATGCGAGGTGACCTGGTCGCGTCCCAGTCGCTCGCATAAGTGATGAGTGACACGTTCTGCCATTCGACGCGTATTGACAAATACGAGCGTGGTTCGGTGAGCTTCGATGAGCTCAGCCAGCCGGTGATACACCTCAACCCAGACTTCATTGGACATCACGGCTTCCAATGGTGAACCGGGGATTTCAATCGCCAGATCCATTTTGCGGGAGTAGCCGCAGTCAATAATCGTGCACCTTAAACCTTCGCCATTGTGCGCCACGGCAGGCAAAGCCAGCCGCCTCGGCTCTGGAGTCCCATTTCCCTTGAACCCGGATTGCTGGACTCGATCGGCGCTGCCCACGAGGAATTCTGCAACCGATTCAATCGGTTTCTGCGTGGCTGATAAGCCGATGCGCTGCAAGGGGCCTTTTACCAGAGCCTGCAACCGCTCGATACTCAACGCCAGGTGTGAGCCACGCCGATTGGCGACCACGGCGTGAATTTCATCCACGATTAGGGTCCGTACCGTCGAGAGCACCTTGCGACCTGAAACGGATGTCAGCAGCAAGTAGAGCGATTCAGGCGTGGTAACCAGGATATGGGGCGGTTTGCGGGCAATGGCTTGCCTCTTGGCCGCCGGCGTGTCCCCGGTTCGCACCTCGGCTCGGATGTTGACCCGTTGGCCTTCACTGGCGAGCAGCGCTTCGCCAATTTCTTTGAGCGGCTCCTCCAGGTTCTTGTGGATATCGTTGCTCAGGGCTTTGAGCGGCGAGACATAAACGACGCTAGTCCCATCGCGCAGCGTCCCGGCCAGCCCCTCCCGAAACAGCCCATCCAGCGCGGCTAAAAAGGCCGCCAGTGTTTTGCCCGAACCGGTTGGCGCCGCGATCAACGTGTCTTTACCCGCCTGAATAGCGGGCCATCCCTGCACCTGGGGCTCAGTAGGGGACCCAAATTTTTGCTCGAACCAGCGGGCAACTACCGGATGAAATTCAAAAGACTGCATCAAATTTCGCGTCCCTAATCTAGCATGGATTTCGCGTAGCGCCGACTGTTAGTCGTAACGATGCAATACAAGCCTCACGCAAAGAGCGCAAAGGCCGCTAAGAAAGGAACAAAAATGTGTTTTCCGACCCAAGATTTCCTTCCCCATTCGGTGAGGGAAATTGGCAGCTGTAGTTTAAACTCCTTTGCGACCTTCGCGACCTTTGCGTGAGGCCCCTTTAACTGCGACTGCATTGTCAAGGCTTAGTCGGCCGTATCGCTGGCGCGTCCGGGAGGCTTGCGGGTTTCTTTTGCCATCCGCGAAATCCGCGAAATCCGCGGTCAAATTCGGAAGCTAAATTATCCCCTTCGCAATCTGCCTGGCCTCGTTGATTAACGTCAGGTCGTTAACCAAATCGCCGAATCGGAATCGCGGCATTCCGCTCTGCTGTTGCCCCAGCAGTTCTCCGGGGCCACGCAATTTGAGATCCGCTTCGGCGATGCGGAAACCATCCGTAGTTTCCTCCAGGGCCCGCAACCGCTGTTGTGCGGCTTTTGTTTTTGCCCCGCCCACCAGGATGCAAAAAGATTCATGGGCGCCGCGGCCGATTCGCCCCCGCAGCTGATGCAGTTGAGCCAGGCCAAACTGTTCCGCATTTTCAATCAGCATCACGCTGGCATTGGCAACATCGACTCCCACCTCGATGATCGAAGTGGCCAGCAGCACCTGCAGTTTTTGAGCGCGGAATTGCGTCATCACTTGCTCCTTCTCCTGCGGCCTGAGTCGGCCGTGGAGTATGCCAACGCGGAAAGGCGCCAGCAGCCGTTGCAGGTTTTCAAATTCGCCGGTCACCGCCTTGATCCCCAGCTGCCCGTTTTCCTCGACGTGCGGATAAACCACATAAGCCTGTCGGCCTTCGGACAGCTTGCTGCGAAGGAACTCCCAAACTTTGGGCAGTCTATCGGCAGTGCGGACGAAGGTTCTGACTTGACCGCGGCCGGGGGGCAATTGGTCGATGACCGAAACGTCGAGATCCCCGTAGAGCGTCAGGCCCAGCGTTCGGGGAATGGGAGTGGCCGTCATGACCAGCAAGTGCGGGTAATAGCCCTTGCGCAGAAGCTGTTCGCGCTGGATCACCCCAAAGCGATGTTGTTCGTCAATGATCACCAACCCGAGCTTCTCGGGGTTGAACCCGGAATGAATCAGCGCGTGAGTGCCGATAGTAATGATCGGATGTACGGCGGAACTTGGGCTTTGCATCCCGGATGAGTACTTGCCCGGAGTATCTTCGGCAGCCTCCCGGCGCGTTTCGGGACTTTTTTGCCCGCCGGTCCGCAGCATCACGGCAATCTCCAGGGGTTTAAACCAGTTCGAAAAGGTCGAAAAATGTTGCTCCGCCAAGATCTCCGTAGGTGCCATCAGCGCCACGTTGAACCCACTTTCCAGGGCCATCAAGGCGGTGCAGGCGGCCACCACTGTTTTGCCCGACCCAACATCGCCCTGCAAAAGCCGCCGCATCGGATGCGGGCTGGACATGTCGTTGCGTATTTCGCGCAGGACTTTGGTCTGGCTTGGGGTGAGCTTGAACTCGAGGTATTTAAGAAACGGTTTGATGAGGCGGTTATCCCCGCCGCACGCCAGGCCTTGGGCTTTCAGCTCGAAGTTCTTTCGCCGCGCTTGAATCTGGTTCTGCAACTCGACGAATTCATCCAAGGCCAACCGTTTGCGCGCCGGCTCGATTTGGTCGCTCTTTTCAGGAAAATGCGTATGTCGAATTGCCTGTGATCGGGAAGGCAGAGCCAGGCCGGAGGCAGGCGGAACCATGAGCTCCGGCGGCCAGGGGTCTTGGATCTTCGCTTCAAAAGCCTGCAGCGTGTGCCAAATCAAGGCGCGCAGCCAGCGCTGCCCCAATCCTTCGGTCAGCGGGTAAATAGGCGTAATCCGATTCAGATGAATGAAGTTTTCTTCGCCGCCTTCGAGCACTTCCGTTTCGGGATGGTCGATCGTTCGCGGCTTAAGTAAAAGGGGTTTCCCGAACACCAGCACCTCGTTGCCTTTTGAAAAATACTTTTCCATGTAGGGCAGGTTCCACCAGCGGCAGTGCAAGCGCCCGGTCCCATCCTCCAGGATAATTTCGAAAATGGATTTGCTGTGGTGCCGGTACCATTTCGTTCCGAGCGCCACGATGGTTCCGTGTGTGCTGGCGGGTTCGCGGAGTTGGAGTTCGCCGATTTTGAGCAGGTTTTGCCGATCTTCGTACCGATGCGGCCGATGTAGCAGCAGGTCCTCGATGGTGTGGACGCCCAGGTGGCCCAAGAGTGCCGCACGTTCAGGGCCGACGCCGAAGAGGCTGGTCACGGACCGAGCCAAAGCCGAAGCCGGTGGCTGGGAAGGGGCGGCGCTCATCCAGGGCGCTTATAACCGGTCCTGCTTCCAGCGAATAGCCAGCTTGAGCAGGTCGCTCGAAGTCTCAAGATTGAGTTTCTCTTTGATGCGGAGACGATAGGTCTCGACGGTCTTCATGTCGATATGAAGCTGTCCTGCGATTTCGCGCGTGTTGAACCCTTGTCCCGTGAGCTCGAAAACCTGCAGCTCTCGATCCGTCAGCAAGTCCAGGACGGCGTCACCCTCGGTTTGTGGCTTGGCAGACAGCCGTGCCAGAACAGCGGCCCCGGTGGCTTCGTTGAGATAGATGCCCCCGCTCAATACCCGGCGAATGGCCTGGAGGATGTCGCGAGTGGCCTGTTGCTTGGTGATGTATCCTCGAGCGCCGGCCCGCAAAACCCGCTCGGCGTAAAGATTCTCGTTGTGCATCGAGACCACCAGGATGAGCAAGCCGGGCCTCTGGACCTGGATATCTTTGATCAATTCCATACCGCTCGAGTTTTTCAACGTCAGATCAATAACAACCAGGTTAGGCCTGGAGGTTTCAATCGCCTGGAGTGCTCCCGCGCGGTCCTCGGCGACGGCGCAGACCGTCAGGTCCGGCTCCCGGTTGATGACGTCGGCGAAACCATCACGCACGACCGGATGGTCGTCGACCAACAATATCCGAGTGGCTTGGGGCTTGTCCGGTGAATTGGAGGTGCTCATCACAAACTTTTGGAAAGGGTTTGGGGAATCCAGCACGAGACAAGCGTGCCGGTTTCGCTGCCCTGGCAGTTAAACGTGCCACCGAGCAGCTGTGCGCGGTAATTCATAATGTGCATGCCCATACCGGAATTACGAGTCGGAACCTGTTGGCGCCATTTGCCATCGTCACAGACCTCCAGCTTGAGCCCGCCCTCCTGCCCGGCGAGGCGAATAGAGATATTGCGCGCGCCGCTGTATTTGACGGCATTATTCGCCGCTTCCTGGGCGATCCGGTACAAGTGGGTGGCGGTGGGCATGTCGCACCGCAAACCGGCATTTGCTACCTCGCACTGACAGCTAATGCCATGGCGTGCGGTGATGCCGGCGGCCAGCTCCTCGAGCGCCGGCGGCAGGCCTTGGGTGGTTAACCGAATCGGATAGAGACCCTGGCAGACTCCCCGCGCCTCCGTAATGGCCTCGTCCACCAATCGGCAGATCTTTTGCGCGGTGCCGGCGTCCGACTGCCGTTGGCCTTTGAGCGATTGTTCGAGTGAGTTGGCGCAAATCGCCAGCCCAATGAGTTGTTGACACAATCCGTCGTGAATGTCCTGGCCGATCCGCGCCTGTTCGCGGTCGCTGATTTCCAGGATTTCACGCTGCAGCCGGACCCGGTCAGTGACGTCGATGGCCACGGCGATTAAGCCGGCCGGCTGCCGGGTGGAATCGCGCAGGGGGGTGTAGCGGCATTCGAACACCGTCGAATCAAACTCGAGCACGGAACTGAATTCCTCACCCTCTAAAGCACGGCGAATGTTGTGCTGGATTGACGGAAACTCACTGTAAACCTCCTGCGCCAGGCGGCGGACGTGTTCCCCGGGTTGGGCGCCCATGGCTTTGAGCGCCTGGCCATCTTCGAAGGTGATGGTGCCCTTGGCATCTGTTGCCAGCAGGGCTATGGGAGCGCTGTTGATGATCGTCCGCAACTGGGTCTCGCTTCGGCGCAAGGACTCTTCGGCTTGAATACGCGCGATGGCTCCCGCGGCCTGGGAGGCGATCAATTCGATACCGATTCGCGTACGAGGTGGAATCTCATCATAACGGTATGAGGCAAGATTGAGCATGCCCAGCACAACGCCTTTATGCTGGACCGGCACAACGGCCAACGCCCGTAAGCCTTCACTGCCCCATAGCACTTCCAGGCTGCGAGGTATTTGGTCCTGACGCATGTAAAGACTCTGTCCGCTCTTGGCCAGGCGCGTTTCGGTGGCATCCGAATGGTAGCGCGAAATCCGCGCCGCGAATGACCCGGATAAACCCCGGTGCGCCTGCAGGTTTAACTCGCCGGTTTCGGCATCCACCAAGTAAACCCCACCACAGTCAATACCGTCCAATTGGACCGCCACATCTAATAACCGCTCCAAAGCAAAAGGCAGATCGCTGGTTGAACTCAACGCCACGGCCACGTCGCGCTCGGCCTGAAGCAGTTGTTCGGTGCGCTTGCGTTCCGTAATGTCCTCGGCAATTCCCACCAGCCGGTAAACCGCTCCCATTTCGTTGCGCACCGGGAAAGCCCGGTCGTGAACCCAGCGCAGCGAACCGTCCGGGCGGATGACCCGGTATTCTTCATCATATTGGCCGGTGACCTGTTTCGAAAAGATGGCGCGCGTGACCCGCTCGCGATCTTCATGGTGAATTGCCTCGATCCAGACACTGGGCGAAAAATAGAGCGTCTGGCAGGAACGCCCCCACAGTTCCTCGAACTCCGGGCTGATGTATTCCACTTGCGATTTGGCGGGGTCGGTTACCCAAAACACATCGGCAATGTTTTCCGTGACCTGCTTAAATACCTCGGTCGCTTCGCTCAACAGCTCGGCGGTTTGCTTGTGTTCAGTAAGCTCGTGTTCCAAACGGGCGCTCTTGCGTTCCAGGGTTTGCTGCAGGTCATGCGTTAAGCGCCCCAATCGCGCGGTCAGCCACCCAATCGAGATAAAGGCCAGCAAACGCACCAGCGAGTTGCACGCGGTAACCCACACCGATGGCGAGAGCCCTTCCGCCAGCTCTGAAAAGCCCAGAACGACGGCGGTTCCCAGCGAACAGGCCAGTGCTCCCCGCGCCCCGCCGATCCAGCCGACGACGGCGCAAACCAGCAGATAGTAATAATCGAAACCCAAGCCCCTTGGGGCGTGGAAATTGATCCACCCGATCAGCCCGATGAGGAGCAGCCCCCCGACCGTAACCATCACGCGTGGGGCCAATCCCATTGACTGAATGCGAGTGATGAGTCCCGCCAGCCGGGAATCCAAAAGGCCAATTGGAGTTGAAGAGATGCCGGATTTCCGGTCGACCAATGGTGCGAGCTTGCTCATAAGCTTCTGGGAAACCAAGGAGTCCTAATATTCCCCAGCTTCTCCGCCCAGAAGATTAGCCGAACATCTTCCAAATGGGAAATCAGATCAGGCCGTTCATCACGGATCCGATCGGAACCGGCCGGCAGCTCCGCTGGGGTTCATCCGAACCAGCTTCAGACTCTCCGGGTCGAACCAGGCGGTGCCGGAGAAAGCGCGCAGTTCCGCGATAAGCTCGACCCATTCACAATCCTCCTGCACCACAAAACCGTGCTGCACTGGAGTCCAGGAGCTGGAGTCCTGGATACCGCTTCCACGCCGGCCTCCCAGAACGCGCACTCCTGCTCCTGAGCCCGTCTGGCTGGGCAGGCCCGCCACCCCGACGGTTCTGGCCTCGCCTTCCAGGCGGTATCGTCCGGCCGGAAGCCACACCGGCAAACGCCACGACCCGAAACAGTAGCCCCCCGACGCCTCGACGCAGAGCGACGGTTTGCCATCCTCGGTTATCGTTTTGATCTGCGCATTGTTCCAGTCCGGCTTTGCCGTCCATCCGCTAAGCTGCGCCACCCCCGTCGAATCGAACTCGGGCGTGAGTGGGTGCTTTCCGTCCAGTTCGTCTCTCAAGTGCTGCCAGCGCTCCTGGACTCTTTGCTGCATTACGGCCGCGTGCCGCTGGATGGCGGCCAATTCGTCTGGCGTCGCCCCTTGGCTCATCCGGGCTACACTGACCTGCACCCGTTGTTCAATTTTGTGCGGATCGAATACGATCGGAAAGAGACGGGCGACTCGTTCGCGAAAAGCTTTGCGGTCGTCCGGCGCTTTCAACAAGGCGGCCGTCAGCACCCCATTGCGCGGCGGCATCAGGCCCATCCCCGATTCGAACAAGGTATTATCCAGGTCATGGGGGATGAAACTCATCCGGTTCGAACTCGGGTTATGGTAAACCCGGTAATTGTTTTGATAGCATGCATAGCCGTCCCAGTTGGCGAGGATTCGCTCAATCGCCAGGAAATCCAGGAACTCCTCCGTATCGAGCACGCAAGCCAGGGCTTGCTTGCGCTGGTTGTCGTCTTTCTGCGTCGCGGCCGCGTACAAACTCTGGAGGTCCAATTGTCCTCCTGGCTCTCCATTGTCCTGTTTCAGTCTGCCGTTGATGTCGGCGAAGAAAGCTTCGTACATGTTTCCGGTGGCGTTGCCAAAATGATCCTTCAGGAAATCCCTGTCGATAGCTTCGGCGACGACGCAGTACCCCAAATCACGCCCGTTGAGCTGGACCCGGGCCTGGGTAATCCGCGGAGCGGGAATACCGCCGTCGGCAAAAGCGCCGTTCGCAATTAGCTTGCACATCCGGGTGGCGTCCTGTCCCGAGTTTTCAAGAAACAGCTTGGTCAGCCCCGAAAACCGCTGGTGCGGTTCTTTCCAGTTAAACTTCAACGTCAGGCTTGGATGCCGGAAAATCGGTTGAAAGGTCCCGCTTCCTTTGAGCCGGATGCCCACATCTTCCCAGACCCGCTCCCCGATGCGGACTCTGCCCGGAACGTAAGTTTTTGGTCTTTGCGCCAGTTGGTTAAAGGCTGAGTTCTCGAGCTCTACCCGGAACATCAAAAGGTTTGTGCTATCGAAGAATTCCTGAGATTTCTCCTGCCGATCGGCGGCCGCAGCGTGCAACCCGGCGAAGGTAACGATCAGAGTACAACCGAGATAGGCCTTACAAAGGCGTTTCAAACGGCTAAAGTTCGCCGGCATCACGGGTTTCGACTTACCACAATCACCCTCGTTCAAATAGATGCAAGTCGTTTCCAGAAGTCGGGGGCACGCGCACTTGGCCCTTTTTGGGTCCTGAACGATCGTCGTGTAAGCTTTGAACGCACAAAAACTTCCGTCTTTCCCTGACAGACGCCCAGCCTGTTTTGTGATAAACGATCACCATGAAAGGTGAGTGACTATGAAAATGTGCATGTTGGGGGGCAAGTTGTGGTGGTTCAATATCTTCTTAGTACAGACTTGGTTTGGGCTCACGGTGACGGCTGGTTCCTCTTTTCAACTCGTTTCCGCTACTGGTCCTGAGTTTGGTCCTACCGCCGGCGGAGGCGGGGATTCGTACCTGTCGGTGATAAGCCGGGACGGCCGATACGTCCTCTTCGGCAGCACGGCCAATAACCTCGTCACCCTCGGAACCAATCGTCCCTTGCCGGCCGTGATCCCTGCGCCAATCAATGTGTTTCTGCGGGATCGAGTCAAGGGCTCGACCGTGCTTGTCAGCATCAACTTCGACGGTATTGGCGGTGGCGATGCCGATTCGGTGCCGATCGGCGTTTCAACCAATGGCCGATACGCCTTGTTCGAGAGCAGCGCCAGCAATCTGGTGGCGGGCGATACGAATAACGCCGCCGATGTGTTTGTGCGCGACCTTGTTGCCGGCACCACCGTTCTCGTAAGCGTAAGCACGAACGGCGGTTTCGGCGATGACGCATCCTATAGCTCGGTAATGACTCCGGATGGGCGTTACGTGGCGTTTGCGAGCGCCGCGGATAACCTTGTGCCAGGAGACACCAATGGGATTCCCGACGTGTTTATGCGCGACCTGGTGAGCAATACTACCCGTTTCGTCAGTGTTGGTGCCCAAAATCGCGCCGGCTATTACTATGGCGCGGGGTCGGACTCGCCTGTGATCACTCCCGACGGCAGATATCTCGCCTTTTACAGTACGGCGGCAGGCCTGGCTCCAGGAGTCCAAACGGTAGGCGATATTTATCTGCGTGACGTGGTCGCCGGCACCACGACTTGGGTTAGCGCCGATTCCTTGTCGCTATTGCAATCCCTGGGCGTCGCCTCAAACGCCGTTTCTTTCAGTCAGGTTCTCAGCGACGATGGCCGGTTTGTCGCCTTCGAAGCCAGCCCCTATCCGCAAGCTTCTCCAGAGCCGAGCCTGGTTGTGAAGTACGATGTCCAATCCGGCAATTCCGAGCTCATCGAGACCAATGCCTCAGTTACGCCGGCCAGCAGCTTCGATAGTATTCAGAATGTGTCGATGACTCCGGATGGCCGCTTCGTTGCCTATGTTGCAAACGCCCTCGATAACTCGGGGACCACCACTTCGATTCGCCTGTGGGATGCCCAAATGAGGACCAACCTCCTGGCGAGCGCGAATCAAAGCGACTCGGTCAGTTCTGGTTCGCTCTCGGATTCGCCTGTTCTGGATGATGCCGGACGGTTTGTCGCGTTCGTCAGCAGCGCGCCGGACCTGGTTACTAACCAAATCCCAGGCGATTTCCATCTTTACCTGCGTGATCTCCAAGCTGCGACCACCACCCTCATTGACGCCGATACCAACGGAGTCGGCTCGCCCATTGACCCGACCAGCGCCGCCGCGATGAGCGCCGACGGCCGCCTCGTGGCCTTTGATGCTCAAGATGGAAATCTTGTACCAGCCGACCGCAACCGTGCCTACGATGTCTTTGTACGCGACTTTACCAACGCCGCAACAGAGCTCATCTCAGCTCACGATCCGGGTTTGCCTTCTCTTAATCCCGATGGCCCCAGCGCGACCTACGCCGCGTCTCTTACCGCCGATGCGCGGCTCATCGCCTTTTGGAGCGAGGCGGACGACCTGGTCGCCAACGACACCAACGGCTCGCGCGACATTTTTGTCCGGGACGCCATGGCCGGAACTAACGCGCTGGTGAGCGTGAGCATCAATGGAGTTAGCGGGGACGGCTTTTCGACAGACCCCGCGATTAGTGCGGACGGCCGGTTTGTTGTGTTCACAAGTGCTGCCGACGACCTGGTAAGCGGGGACACCAATCTCGCGCAGGATGTTTTTGTGCGTGACTTACAGGCGGGCAAAACGACGCTGGTAAGCGTTAACGTCGCGGGCACCGGACCTGGGAATGCCGATTCCTATTCGCCGGTTCTCAGCAGCAATGGGCAGATGGTGCTGTTCCACAGCCTGGCCAGCGATCTTCGCCCAGGGTTCAGTGCTCGCAACGATATCGATAACCTGTTTTGGCGAGATCTGAGGAGCAACCGCACGTATGCGCTAACCACAAACCAACTTAATGCCAAGGTCACGGCTGCGTCGATGACTCCGGATGGCAGTCGCGTCGCCCTGGTCACAGGCAGCAGCGGCATTTTCGGCATTTTCCCTGCGGTCTCGGGTCAGCTTTATGTGTGGGACTCAGGATCCACCTCCATAGTGTACAGCCTAACGGGCAGCGGCAATAGCTTCGGCCCGCTGGCCATTAGCCCCGATGGACAAAAAGTCGCTTATGTCACCAATGCAGCCAACACGGCACAACTCGCCGTGGAGGACCTGGCGTTAAACACTAACTGGGCAATCGCCGCGTACCAAGGTCAGTCATCTTCACCGCCTCGGTTCAGCGCCGATTCTCGCTTTCTGGCCTACGTCGGGTCGCTCGGGTCCTCGCCGTACACCAACCAAATATATCTCTATGATTTTCAGACGGGAACCAACCAGCTCGTCAGCCAAAGTTACGATGGCGTTTCGCCTGGAAATGACCAATCGGATTCTCCAGACATCAGCGCCGATGGAAACCTCATCGCTTATCGCAGCGCGGCCGACAACCTCGTCCCCGGTGACACCAATGGTTTGCCCGATGTCTTTTTGTTCGATCGGTCGAGCGGCTCCACGACTCTGATCACTGCCAGTCGCTTTGGCAATGCCAGCGCGGATAACCGCTCCCTGCTGCCTTTCTTTAGCGCCGACGGCCGCACTTTGATTTTTGATAGCTGGGCTTCGGATCTGATCCCCGGGGACTTCAATAATAACTCGGACGTGTTTGCTCTGAGCCTGAGCGGCACCACATCGCCTCCATTGGTGGTCTCGGTCATTCCCGTGGCGCCCTTTGCTGCTGGCCACTGGCTTAGCTGGCCGGCTGTCACCGGCAAATCTTATCGCGTCCAATTCAAAGACCATCTCAGCGATCCCGTCTGGCAAGAGCTCAAGAGCCCCATTTCCCTAATGGGCAATCGGGCCGGTCTTCAAGATGTTGGCGGGACCACCACCAGCAGATTTTATCGTGTGCTCGCCTACTGAAATTCGATCGGAGTCATTATGAATTCAATCGAGCTTTATCTTTCGGACAAGCCTTGGAGATATCCCCTGGCTGCAGCAACGTGCCGCCGGCGCCAAAGTTTTCCAATGAATCACTTTCCCTGGGAGCGCCGGCGTCCCGCCGGCGAGTTCCGCCTTTCCATATCGTGCGCGATGCCGGCAAGACGCCGGCGCTCCCAGGACGGACCCGGCTCCTTTTGCCAGGCGATTTCTCTTTTCATCGTACTCTCAGGCGCCGGTCTCGCGCCCGCTCAGGATTGGGTACAAACCAGCGCGCCGTTCGCCAATTGGACTGCCTTAGCTTCGTCGGCCGACGGCGCCAAGTTGGTCGCAGCGGCCGGCGGCTTTGGCACGCCCGGCCCAATCTTTACCTCGACTGACTCGGGGCAAACCTGGACGCAGGGCTCTGTCCTTGCAGACTGGACCAGTGTTGCCAGTTCTGCCGACGGTGCCAAACTGGTGGCCATCAGCTCACAAGCAGTTTGGACCTCAACTAATTCCGGGGTGACTTGGAGAAAGCAAAATGCGCCACCCTACGGGCTGGGGACCGTAGCATCTTCCGCTGACGGAACCAAACTCGCCGCTGCCGGTGCAAATTTCCTGTACACATCTGCCGATTTTGGCAATAGCTGGTCGAGCACTAGTGGTTCCAACTACTATGGTTTTCATAACATTGCCTCATCGGCGGATGGGGCCAGGTTGGCCTCTTTTACGGAAGGACAGGGCTTCTTATTCCAATTCTTTTTTTCAACAAATTCGGGGAATTCGTGGAACGAAATCGATGGTCCGTTCAGTAGCAACAGCATTGGTAGCTTGGCCTGCTCGGCGGACGGAACTCGCTTCGTGCTGGCAGTCTTTTACGTTGGGATTTTCACCACGACCAACCTTGGCGCGACCTGGGAGACCTCCGACGCGCCGGGTGATTCGGGTTGGACCGACGTCGCTTGCTCTGCAGATGGCGTGCGAATGGTTGCGACGACCTTGGGCATATCGGTTGATTTGCCAGGTTCCATCTACACTTCCTCGGACTCGGGCGTTTCGTGGGTGCAGGCCAGCGCGCCTCTTACCAATTGGGTCCGAGTCGCCGGTTCTGCCGACGGCACCAAGTTGGCCGCAGCGGGCCGTGGCGGCATTTACACCTGGCAAGCGCCGCCTCCTCCTCGCCTCAATATCACACTTCTGCAGGATAGCGTGATTCTCTCATGGAGCGGCTCCTCGAATTCAACCCTGCAGCAAACCTCTGATCTTACCACGACCAGCTGGAGTGCCTCCAGTGTCCAGCCAGTGCTCTCCAACGGCCAATATCAGGCCGTATTTCCACTTACGCAGATGGGAAATAGTTTTTTCCGCGTCAAGAATCCGTAACCAGGCTCGTCCGGAATCAGGCTGGCAATCAAACTAAAGTGAGTGGCCCACTTCGGTATTGCCCTGCTTTGAGGGCTGGTACAATCCCGGCAGCCGTCACGGGCTGCAGAATTAGAGAACCCTTTTAGTCTGGTTCAAACCCGAGCACTTGCGCGAGGGTTTCCCCCAGGCGCTTCGCCGCCTGGGCGCTTTGTTTTTGAAAGGCCAGCAGCGCCGGGATTTTTGAAGGGTTTTTCAGCACGGTGAACGCCAGCTTCCTACCGTCAATCCGTTGCTCGGCGGTCATCAATTGATTGAAATCCAGCACCAGGTCCTCATCGGCCGTATCCAGAATGACACGCACGGTGCCGGCAGGAACTCCCTCTTTGCGGCACAATGATCGAATGAAACCAGACTCCATCTCCACGGCCTCAGCGCCTGAAGCAGCCCGCAAGGCGCGCTTTTCTTCGACCGTCGTCACGACTCGCTCCGCGCAATGGAATCGGACGGGTCGCGCCCCTGCCGAGCGCAGACCGGGCTCTAGTCCGGTCTCTTTGTCCACGTCAAACACAACCTCGCCTCGGGTCAGTTCGGGGAGAAGCGCGCCGGCAAAACCGGCCGTGATTACCAGCCTGGGCCGCCTTTCCTGCAGCGCGGCGGCGATTGTCCTTTCGGCATTTCGCCGGCCCATACCGGTTAGCAATATTCGAACGCCCGGGCGGCTGTCGGCCAGGCGTGTGAAATGGCTCGCCTCCTCTTTCACGGCGAAACAAACCAGGATGGACGCTGCGCTGGTCATGAGCGGCATCGGCCCTGGTGGGATTGAGAATTCTGAGAACGAGTCAATCGGCCGTTATTTGATGCCCGCGAGCCGATCCCGCCAGATCTGGAAAAGCACCACGGTGGCTTTTACATCTCGCAGGCAGTATTCCGCGATTTCCCGGAAGCGGCCTTCCGCCAACAAGCCGTTGACGTCGCGCCCTGTCACCCCGTGGCTCTTCGGCGATTCAATTCCGAACGCCTTGCAATAAAAGTCGAGGTTAAACCGTCGCGCGGCGCCTTCGCGGCCGCTGACCCCATAGAAGGTGAGTTGCTCTGCCAAATCACAATGCGGCTCGGTTTGGTACCGGTAGCCGAGCCAATCCTTGCGGGAAATCGCCACGTTCAGCAGGGCCGAACGTAGATAGATAAACGGCACATCAAAGCCCCGGCCGTTGAAGGTGACAATATGTTCATAGTGCTTCGCCACATCCCAAAAAGCCGTCAGCAGCTCAATCTCGTCCACGCACGGCACAAATTCGACCGGCCCGGCTTCCTGCGCATCATCCTCGTAATCTTCCGCGGTAAAAAGCACCTGTCCGCGCGAGGTCTCCGCGTTGAGCATCGCGATGCAAACCACGTGCGCGGTGAAGGGCCAAAGATTGAACTGTTGGAGAATCTCCGCGCGCCGCGCCGCGCGCGCCTGCTCGTCATTGATCCGCTCGCAATCGCGGAAGAGATATTCTTGTTGGGTCTCATCGAATTGCTCGAGAGCCAGAGCCGAAGTCTCAATATCGAATACCAGTTTGGCCATAAAACCAGTCCTGCCTTAGCCGGGATCTACCGCGTCGCCCAGTTCGCGAAACCGTTGCAGTTTATACAGCAGCGCCCGCCGGCTGATGCCGAGGGCCTTGGCCGTTTCGGTCCGGTTGAAGCCGTGCTTGCGCAATGCTTGGATGATGGCCTGGCGCTCAATCTCTCCAAGGTGTTCCGCATCCGCGGGTTCCGGGCTGCCGCCGGTGTCCGCCGCGGCGCGCACGCGGGATGTCAGGTGCTCCGGCAGGACCAACTCGCCCCGGCACAGCAAAACCGCCCGCTCCATCGCATTGCGCAGTTCCCGGACATTGCCCGGCCAGGAATAACGCTCCAACCCGGCTGCCACTGCGGGTGAAAACCGGGCCCGGCCGCGACTAAACTCAGCCACAAAGGCCGCTGCCAGCGGAAGAATATCCTCGCGGCGTTCGCGCAGCGGCGGAATATTCAACTCAACCACGTTCAGCCGCCAAAACAGGTCCTCGCGAAAGAGTCCCGCCTTTACCTGGTCCTCCAGAACTCGATTGGTCGCCGCCAGGATCCGCGCGTTGGTCTGCAATTCCTTGTTCGAGCCGACCCGCGTGAACCTTCCGTCCTGCGTGACCCGCAAAAGCTTGGCCTGCAGCGGCGGGGACATGTCCCCAATCTCATCCAGAAAAATCGTGCCCTCATTCGCTTCTTCGAACCGGCCGATGCGTTGCGCCGCCGCCCCGGTAAATGCGCCTTTTTCGTGACCGAACAACTCGCTCTCCAAAAGGGTCTCGGGAATTGCGGCGCAATTGACCTTAACTAGCGCGCCGCCGGCGCGTCCGCTCCAGGAGTGGATGACATCGGCCAGCACTTCTTTGCCCACCCCGCTTTCGCCTGTGATCAGGACGCGGCTTTCGGAAGGCGCGATCAACGAGGCATCCTGGAGGACCGCCTGCATCAACGGGCTCTTGGCCACGATGTGATCCGGTAACTGGCGGTCGGCATTGAACTTGACCCGGTTTGGACGTGTTACCCCGGTGACCTGCTGAACAATTGCCAGCAACTCGTCCAGATCGATTGGCTTGGGCAGGTAGTTAACAGCTCCATCGCGCATGGCATCCACCGCCTCGCGGATGTCCGCATAGGCCGTGACCAGCAAAACCGGCAGGACCGCCTGCTCCTGGCGCGCCCGGCGCAGTGTTTCCAAACCAGAGAGCCCGGGCATGCGAACGTCCGAGATCATCATTTGGAAGCTTTCGGCCCGCAGCGCCGCCAGTGCCTGATCCCCGGAAGCAACCACCACGGTCTGGAAGCCCTGGCCTCTCAAGAACGAATCCAGCAGGCTGCGCTGCCCGGGGTCATCATCCACAATGAGGATCCGCAGCGCCTGCGCTCGGTTGGTACGGCTGTCCGTCGACATGCTCAGCTTCCGGTGAAACCGACGGCGCCAAGGTATCAGGTCGGCCCCGGCACGAAAGGGCGAAATCGGGCTTCCGCGGGCGCGGAGTCTTGGTCCAAATTCGCAGGAAACTCTTTATCTTCTTGCCGAACGCGTACGTTTGGAGCGGCCGAACAAGGCGGCAGGCTTACTCATTGTTGCCTCTCGCGCGGGCGAACGGGTCTCTTCAGCGCCGGGCATCGTTATCACTGAGCCGCTCGATTCATCCATCCCGTCAACCAGGCTGGAACAAGAGCCACAAATGTTGGGATTGCGAGACATGACGTTGCCCCGCTCGATAATGGGCTCCCCACAACAAATGCAGACGCTTGGAGTCATTGGCCCGAAAACATTAGGAAGAAGGTTGAAGCCCACAGCAAATCGTCCGGGTCCAACCACCCGTTGTTGTCCCAGTTTTCGCCCCTGGATCTACCGCGTTTGTAATTCTCATTTCTCCCGGCTCTAATAACCAAGCACAGGTCCCCGAATCCGTCAAGTCAGGCACAGGCATGATTACCAATTTGAAAGACGGAGCGAATTCTAATCAAGAACAGTTGTTGACTTGGGTTCGGATTTTCTATTCACTCCGCTTATGCAAATTGAAAGCTTAAAAGTGTTTTGTGACCTGACCGAGACCGAGAGCTTCACCAAAGCGGCCCAGATTAACGGGGTGACTCAGTCGGCCGTCAGCCAGACCATCAGTTCGCTGGAACGGCAATTCAAGTCGCTCCTGATTGAGCGCAGCAAAAAGAACTTCCGGCTGACCGCGGAAGGCGAGGTGCTCTACGAGTACAGCAAGCAAATCCTGCAGACCTACGACTCCCTGCACAGCAAATTGCAGGAGATTAAGGAGATCATTTCCGGCAATATCCGGGTGGCGACCATTTACAGCATCGGTTTGCATGTGCTGCCGCCCTACCTCAAAAAATTCCTCAAGAGCTACCCGACCGTCAATGTCCACGTGGAGTACCAACGGGCTAACCAGGTCTACGAAGACGTGCTGGGCAACGTCGTGGATTTGGGACTGGTGGCCTACCCGACCCGCGATCCCAAACTTGAGCTCGTCACTTTGCGCAAGGATCCCCTGGTCGTTATCTGCAATCCCCAGCATCCCTTTGCCAAACTCAAAGGCATCAAGCTCAAGGCGCTGAACGGCCAAAAGTTGGTGAGCTTCGAGAAAGATATCCCCACGCGCAAAGCCCTGGATAAGATTCTTAAGGACCACGGTGTTTCGGTGCAGCACGTGATGGAGTTTGACAACATCGAAACGGTCAAACGCGCGGTCGAGATCGATTCCGGTGTGGCCATCGTGCCCCAGGAGACTATTCAGGCCGAAGTCGTCAACCGCACGTTGACGGCCATCCCGTTGGAAGACGGAGACTATGCCCGGCCCTTGGGCGTGATCTATAAGAAAAACAAAGTCCTGTCTCCCGCCATGAAGCAGTTTGTCTCGCTGCTTAAAGAGGCGCCGTAAGACTCAGGTCTTTAGCTTGAGGTGCGAGATTCGGAAAAGCGCTCCCTTCGGTTCGTTGGCCGCGCACTCGATTTCCCAGCCATGCGCTAAAACAATCTGCTGCACAACCGCCAGGCCCAAACCCGTTCCCGTCTTCTGCGTCGTGAAATAAGGCTTGAAGATTTCGGTGCGCCGTTCCGGCGGCACGCCCGGCCCGTTGTCACGCACCTCCAGAATAGCCTCAGTCGCGCCGTCGCGCCTGGTCACAACCTGGATCTCCCCGTTTCTGCCCACGGCCTGGACGGCATTGAGGAGCAGGTTAAAGAGCGCCTGGCGCAGCATTTGCTCGTCGGCCTCGATATTCAGCGACTCGCCGCCCACCTCCAGACGAATACCCTTTTCTTCCAGATCATAATTCAGCGCGCGCACGACCTCATTAACCAGCGAGCTTAGCGGGAGAATCGATCGGCGCACTTCGCGGGGTCGTGAATAATTAATGAATTCGTTAAGTTGCGCAGCGACCTTGTCGGCTTCATTGATAATGTCCCGGGACTTCTGCTGGATTTCCACTGCCGTTTCAGGCTGTTTGGAGATCATCTGGGCCAGGCCGCGGATAATGTTGAGCGGGTTGCGCGTTTCATGGGCCAGACCGGCGGCCGCTAGGTTCATTTCTTTGAGATGGGTGTTAAGCTCGCTGGCCCGGACCAGCCGGATTTGCAGGTCGGAGGAGGTCACCAGGTTGCGCCAGGCCAGGCCGGAACCCAAAGCGGAGACGGTGGCCAGAAAAACGATAATCAGGCGCAGCCAAAGATCGCGGGCGGAGGTGGCCTGAAATGACTCGATGGACATCGCCAAAACCAGGTCGTGCAGAGTGTTCTTTTGAACCAGGGATTGGTAATCACTCTCGCTCAGGCCACTCAACCAAGGTGGACGACGGGGTCGCCCCGCTTCGCGGGCTCGGCCTTCGCCCTCCCTTCGAGGAGGCACCCTCGGCGGAGGATTCGTGGCGAGCTCAGCCTTGGCCGTAGCCGTTTCGGGACGCAGAGCGCCTTCCCCAGGAGGAGGCTCAGGCGCGATTCCCGGCGGTGGCTGCGGACGGCCTTGAGGAACACTGTTGGTAAAATCGCGCCTGGGTGGTGGCAGCAGGACCGTAGGGTTCGTATTGTCTTCCGTAGAGAGGCTGGCACCAAGGTCCACCGGGTTAACAAACGTGACGTTGCGCTGTCCCCAGTGCTCGCCACGTTGGAGAATGTCTTCTTGATTTAAATCAATCCGGCGACCCGCCTCAACAATCTTTCCGCCGGTGAGGTTAAGCAGGGCGATATAGGAGAGCTCGCTCGATCTGACCAAATCGTTGGTGCGTCCGTTTACCAGTTCGTCGAGCACCGGTTGGAGCCTGTCACTGCGGACCGTCCCGCGAAATTTCATTCCACGGATGCAGGCGCTGATCGTGTTGGCGATCGCTTTGGACCGGTTGCTCAGATCGGTTTTGGCCGCTTCCCGGAATCGGTAATGCTCCTCGGCCTGCCAAACCATTACCAGGGCCCACACCGCAACCAGCAGCGTGTAGACGGTCAATGTTCGCCGGGCCGGTTCCATCTCATTTTTTGTTGTGCGGCAAACCAGAACCCGCCGGCCAGTTGGTGTTCGGGAATAGCTCGCGGGTGGGCAGGCCGTCAAAGAACTTGTCGAGTTCCTCCTGGTGGAAAGACTTCAGAGCGTCCGCTTTGGCGCGTTCGCGGGCTGATAATGCCGCAAGTTCTGTCGGGTTCTGGACGATGTGCGGCGTCAGAAAAATCAGCAGCTCGGTTTTAGAATCGCTCTTCTGCTTTCGCTTAAAGAGATTACCCAGCACGGGGATATCGCCCAAAAACGGGATTTTGGTGTCGGTTTGGGATTTGTCCGTTTCCATGAGCCCGCCGATGATAATCGTCTGGCCGTCGGCCGTGACGGCCACCGTATCCGCCGAGCGGATATCAATGACCGGCGCGTTGACACCGGCTGAAATGGGAATGGAAAGGTTCGGGTCGATGGAGGAAATCTGCGGCGAAACCATCATTTCAACCATGCCATCCGCCGTGATGAAAGGCGTGACTTTCAGGATGACTCCGACCGAGGTATAGCTGACAGCGTTAATCGGAGTTCCATTTAGCCCATTATACGAAACGCTCGTAATCAAAGGAACCGAT
>Ga0210409_10001781_pt1 | contig 27139 bp, 30 predicted proteins | sample IncBWH17MmetaG_FD_161649 | JGI IMG/M metagenome (GOLD analysis project Ga0210409, IMG submission 161649) | Forest soil microbial communities from Barre Woods Harvard Forest LTER site, Petersham, Massachusetts, United States - Inc-BW-H-17-M | ecosystem: Environmental > Terrestrial > Soil >...
ATGAATAGCCGTACGCCCTCAGCCACCCTTCTCGACCTGCTCGGCGATGCCTACACGCAAACCAAGGATCTCCCCAAGGCGGAACAGGCTTATCGCAAGGCCGTCGACCTGGATCCCGCGGAGCTGAGCCATCTTCGCGGACTCGGCCAAACCCTGATGGCCGAGGAGAAATTCCCTGACGCGCTCGCCGTCTATCAAAAGCTCGCGGACCTGATGCCCGATGACGCCGACGTTTATCTGCGCATTGCGCAAATCTACCGCGAAATGCATCAGCTCGACCTCGCCGAGGAAAGTCTCCTCAAAGCCCGCCAATACGCCCCTGGCAGCCTCGAGGTCATGTACAACGAGGCCATGCTGTACCAGGCCCAGGGCCGCTACGATGACGCCATCACCGTCCTCTCCGACGCGATTACCGGCGTAAAAGGCCAATCCGCGGTGTTGCCGTCGCGCCGCCGCTCGCTCGCGATCCTCTATCAAGAGCTTGGCCAGCTCTACAAAGAGCGCCAAAACTATCCGGCTGCCATTTTCACCTTCAACGAACTGGGCCATCTCGGTGACGAAGAAGATCGCCGCGCTCGTCTTCTCGTAATGGACACCTATCGTTCCGCAAAGGACCTGCCAAAGGCCCTGCAGGCCGGCAAGGAAGCGCTCGCCAAATATCCCAGCGACTCCGCCATTCGCGCCAGCCAGGCTTTGCTCCTTGCCGACAACGAGCAGACCGATGAAGCGGTAAAGACTCTGCTCGCGCAATCATCGAAGCTGGAAGCAGACCGCGAGAGCTATCTCAACGTTGCCCAGGTATATGAGCGCGGCAAGCGCTATAAGGAAGCGGAACAAGCCGCGCACGCTGCCGAGGCGCTCCCCGGACAGCCCCGCGATAAGGCCGTGGTGTGGGCCCTGCTCGGTTCCATTTACGAGCGGCAAAAGTTCTATGACCGTGCCGAGCAGGAATTCAAGAAAGCACTCGCCGTCGACCCAAAGAATGCGTACGTGCTCAACTACTACGGTTATATGCTCGGGGATCTTGGTCAGCGGCTTGACGAGGCGCAGTCTCTTGTTCAGCGCGCGCTCCGGGAAGAGCCGTTCAATGGCGGATATCTCGATAGCCTTGGATGGATTTACTACAAGCAGAACAAACTCACCGACGCCGAAGCCATGCTGCGCAAAGCACTCGAGCGCGAAGGCCGCGACGCCACAATTCATTCGCATCTGGGCGACGTTTATTCCAAGCTCGGTCGCACGGAACAGGCCGCCGCCGAATGGGAAAAATCCCTGGCGGAATGGCGGCGCGCGGCTCCCGCCGACATCGAGAACGATAAGATCGCTGAAATCGAGAAAAAACTTGGCGAAACCAAGCACCGCGTAGCTCAGAAATCATCCGCGCAAGAAGCTAAACCGCAGTAGCCGCATGCGCGAAATCCGAATCCCAGCCTTCGCTAAAGTCAATCTCCGGCTGGACATTCTCGGTAAGCGCCCGGACTCCTATCATGAGCTCCGCACTATCTTTCAAACCATTTCCCTGCACGATGAGTTGAGGCTGCGCGCCTCCAGGGCTTCCGGTATTTGTCTCACCATTCAGGGAAACGAGCCCCTCTCGCTCGAGCCGGTCCGCAAGAATCTGGTCTATGCGGCGGTGCACGCATTGCAACGGGAACTCGGCATTCGCTCCGGCGTCGAAATCGATCTCCGCAAGACCATTCCGGCCGGCCGTGGCCTCGGCGGCGGTTCCAGCGATGCCGCTGCCGCATTGCTCGGTTATCTTCGTCTCACTCGCTGCACCGTCCCTGCCCCAAGATTGATGCAAATTGCAGCTTCGCTCGGTGCCGATGTCCCCTTCTTCCTCCTGGGTGGGCGCGCCCTGGGCATCTGTCGCGGCGACGAAATCTATCCTTTGCCCGACATCCCCAAGCTCACCCTGTTAGTGGTTTCCCCACACGATATTCACGTCCCCACGCCCGACGCATACCGATGGCTCAAAGCCCCTGCATTGACAAAAAACCGCGCTACCCCTAAACTTTGGGAGTTCTGTGCTCTATGCTGGAGCTTGCCTGCTGTAGCAGGCGCGCAGGGAAGCGGTCTTTCCAACGACTTTGAAAGGCCCGTTTTTCGACGTCACCCTCGACTGGCTCAAATCAAGAGGGCTTTGCTTCGGTACGGAGCCGCAGAAGCCTCGCTGGCGGGTAGCGGTTCGGCGGTGTTTGGAGTTTTCCCGAGCCCAGCGTTGGCGCGCCGAGCCGCTGTTCGGTTTCAGGACGAACACACCTTCGTTTGCGAAACAATTTCGCGCGACAGGTATCTTCGCAAGGTCCTAAGCGCGCCCTAAAGGTGCGCCAGCCCTCTGAACCGCGGCGTCTTCGCGTCACAACTATCCATGCAGTTGTAGGGGCGCGCTTTAGCGCGTCCCAGCGGCGTCAGCCGCCAGGCCCGTAACTTTATAGTCTCGCCTTTTTTCCGGCGGACCTGGAGCAATCGTTCTTGAACGACGACCGCTTTAAAATTTTCTCGGGCACGGCGAACCTCCCGCTCGCGGAAAGCATCTGCAAGCACTTGGAGGTCCCTCTTGGCAAAGCCAAGTTGGGCCGCTTCAGCGACGGCGAGATTTATTTTCAGATTCTCGAAAACGTGCGCGGCGCCGATGTTTTTGTTGTCCAGCCGTGCTGCTTCCCGGTGGACAACCACTTGCTCGAACTCTTATTGATGATTGACGCTTTCAAACGCGCGTCCGCCTGGCGCATCACCGCAGTGCTGCCGTACTACTGCTACGCCCGGCAGGACCGCAAAGACAAGCCGCGCGTTCCGATCTCCGCGAAGCTCGTCGCGGACCTGCTCGAAACCGCGGGCGCCAGCCGCGCGCTCACCCTCGATCTGCACGCGCCCCAGATTCAGGGTTATTTCGACGTTCCGGTGGACCACTTGTACGGTTCCCCGGTGCTCGTCGAGCATTTCCGCCATTTGAATTTGCCAAATTTGACCGTCGTTTCACCGGACGCCGGCGGCGTGGAACGCGCGCGCTTTTTCGCCAAGCGCCTCGATGCCCCGCTTGCCATCGTGGACAAGCGCCGCGTCGACGTCGACGTCAGCGAAGTCATGAACTTGATCGGCGACGTGCGCGGCCGCAGCACCTTGATCGTCGACGACATCATCGATACCGCGGGCACCCTGGTGAAAACGGCCGAAGCCCTGATTCGCGAAGGCGCCACGCAGGTTTATGCCGCGTGCACCCACGCCGTGCTCTCTGGCCCGGCCATCGAGCGCATCGCCAAGTCGCAAATCAAGGAAGTCGTGGCCACAGATTCCGTGCCCATGTCCGACGCTGCAAAGAAAATGGGCAAGATCAAAATTTTGAGCGTAGCCGATTTGCTGGCCCGCGGCATCCGCTCAATTCACGAGGAAACGTCGATCAGCGAACTCTTTATTTAGGGGTGGCAATTCAATGTGGCACAGCCAATCTTGGCTGTGCTCGTGAAGGTTGGCTGTCATCCTGAAGCTACCGGCAAGGTAGCTGAAGGACCTCAGCGTCAACCAAACTACGAAAGTTTTGCATCAAGAAGGGGTAGAAAGTATGGCTCAGAACCAAAACAAAGTAATCGTCGAGGCAGCCCCCCGCGCCGAGCGGGGAAAAAACGAAGCTCGCCGCCTGCGCGTGACCGGCCGCGTCCCCGCCGTCCTCTACGGCGGCAAGGGCCAGGCCATCACGCTCTCCGTAAACGCCAAGCAGGTCAACGCCATTTTGCGTTCCGAAAGCGGCCACAACACTCTCTTTCAGGTCGACCTCAACGGCAAGCACGAGCCCGCCATCCTCAAGGACTGGCTCAACGATCCCGTCAGCGGCCAATTGCTCCACGTTGACCTGCTTCGCGTCGCCATGGACGTCCGCATGCGTGTGCAAGTTCCCGTGCACACCTTCGGCGATCCCGCCGGCGTCAAACAGCAGGGCGGCGTCTTCGAGGTCGTCACCCGCGAAGTGGAAATCGAATGCTTGCCCGGTGATATCCCGGCGGAATTCAAAGCCGATGTCAGCGCCCTGATGCTGAATCAGGCTCTTCGCGCCCGCGATCTCCAAATCGACACCACCAAGCTGAAGCTGCTTACCGAACCCGAACAGGTTCTCGCGCACGTCGTCACTCTCAAGGTCGAAGAAGAAAAGCCCGTCGAGGCCGTGGCCGCGGAAGCCGCAACGCCAGCGGAGCCCGAAGTCATCAAGAAGGGCAAGAAAGAAGTCGAAGGCGAGGAAGCTGCCGAAGGCGAAGCCAAGCCCAAGGCCGCCGAAAAGCCCGAGAAGAGCGACAAGGAGAAGAAGAAGTAGGCGCTGTGTCCCATGTAGGGGCGCAGCATGCTGCGCCCCTGCTTGGCGCGATTGTAACCGTCAGGTCGCTCTCGGCCGGGGCTGACAAATCTTATGCGGCTAATCGTCGGACTAGGCAACCCCGATCCCGAGTATCAGTGGACGCCGCATAACTTGGGTTTCATGGCCGTCGACGAACTCGCGAATCGCGCTGCCATTCGCGTCGAGCGCCCGGAAGGTAAGGCCCTCGTCGGCCGCGGCAAATTGGCCGGAGAAGAAGTTCTTCTCGCCAAGCCGCAAACGTACATGAACCTTAGCGGCATCTCCGTGCGAGAGCTGCTGGCCAAGTACGAGCTGGATGTGAGCGATTTGCTGGTGATGTGGGACGAAGTGCAGTTGCCGCTGGGCACCATTCGAATTCATCCGGATGGCAGCGCCGGCAGCCACAACGGCGCGAAGTCGGTGATCAGCGCTCTCGGCACGCAAGAGTTCGCGCGCCTTCGTCTCGGTTGCGGCCCGGATCATCCGCTCAACAGCCGCCGCGAGCATGTGCTTCGGCCCATGCGCAAGGCGGAACTGGAAGTCGCTGCGGAAATGATCGACGAAGCCGGCAACGCCGTAGAAGTGATCTTGAAAGAAGGGCTGGACGCCGCGATGAACAAGTTCAATCGCCGCAAGCCCGTCGAAGGCGAAGCCGAAACGTAGCGGCGGTCTTCAGACCGGCGCAGCGCCGCAAGGCGCCGCCGAAAACGATTTTCACGGGCGCAGCCCGGAGTTGTAGTGGCGGGTCTTTAGACCCGCCAGCGCCGCAAGGCGCGCGCAAAAAAAAACGATTTTCACGGGCCAACGCCCGGGAACAGAAGGAAAGAGGCAATCACATGGAAGAGCGTCTGTACGATCTGATCTTCATCGTTCGCCCGGCCACGCCGGAAGACGAAATCAAGAAAGTCCTCTCCGCCATCGAACACACCTGCGCGGAAAAGGGCGGCAAGATTGAGAAGGCCGAGCAGTGGGGCACGCGCAAGCTCGCTTACCGCGTCGCTAAGCATCGCGAAGGCATCTACTTCTATCAGCAGATTCGCACCGCCCATAGCGAGCTCATCGCCGAACTTGAGCGCCGCCTTCGCGTGCAGGACGTGGTCATCAAGTATTTGACCGTTCGTCTCGACGAAGATCTGAAGCGTCAGAAAAAGCTCGTCCACAAACGTGACCAGCGCGCCGCCCGTCGCCCCCGCCGCACCGCACCCGCGCCGGCGCCTCCGGCGCCCGAGCAAGCCGCAGCCGGCTAGCGCGACCGCATTTGTAGTGCCCGCTTTCCGAAGCGGGCTCTTTCGCTGAAGCGATTTTGATTCACCTCGGCTTCGTCCGAGTCAAATGGGAAAGGCAGGCAGTTATGGCAGATGAGCAAAAGCAGCAATCGCAAGCCCCCAGCGGCGCACCTCGTCGCGAAGGCTCCGGTGGTCACGGCGGCGGACACGGCCCCGGCGGCGGTCACGGCGGTCCTCGCCGCGAAGGCGGCCCCGGTGGACCCGGCGGTCCCGGCGGACGCCCCCGTGGCAAGCGCCAATATTTCCGCAAGAAGAAAGTCTGCAAGTTCTGTGTCGAGAAGATGGACTTCATCGACTACAAGCGCGCCGACATCCTCTCGCAGTTCGTGCAGGAGCGCGGCAAGATCCTCCCGCGCCGTATGACCGGCGTCTGCTCGCGCCACCAGCGCTGGCTCGGCGTGGCCATCAAGCGCGCCCGCAACATCGCGCTCATGCCCTTCGCCGGCAGTGCTTCAGGCACGCACGCCCCGCGCCAGGTGCAACCCGCCGGCGCGCATCCGCCGGCAACCCCGGCTACCGCGCCACACGTCCCAGCGGCGGCACCAGCACCGGCAGCCCAAGCGCCAGCAACACCAGCAGCCGACGCGCCCAAGCCCTAGGGTAGTGGCCGGTCTTTAGACCGGCGATCTTGGAGTCCGGGAGCGCAGCTCCCGCTTTTGAAGGGTAAGCACGATGATTTTTTAGTGTCATCGTGAGGTCCAGCGCCTTTTGCTGGGCCGAAGGATCGCGACGAGCCGGAATTTGTAGCGCCCGCCTTCTGAGGCGGGCCGCTTAGAGGAGCAAAGAGAAAGAAAATGCAAATCATTCTGCAAGAAGACATCGACAAACTCGGCCACCGCGGTGACATCGTCACCGTCAAGCCCGGCTACGCCCGTAATTTCCTGCTGCCGCGCAAGCTCGCCATTGAAGCCACCAGCGGCAATATGAAAGCCCTCGAGCGCATTCGCAACTCTCTCGCCAAAAAAACCGCTACCGAGCTCGAAGCCGCGCAAAAGCAAGCCGCGCTCATCAACGGCGTCTCCGTGCGCTTCACCCGCAAGACCGGCGAGAACGACCAGCTCTTCGGGTCCGTCACCTCTGCCGACATCGCCGAAGCCCTCGCCGCGCAAGGCTTCAAGATCGACAAGCGCCAGGTCCAGCTCAAAGAATCCGTCAAAGCCCTCGGCGAATATCCCGTAACCATAAAAATCTTCCGCGACGTAACCGCCGAAGTAAAAGCCCAAGTCGAAAAAGAATCGTAGCGCCTCGACGCATTGCTTTCGCCGCGCACTCGAAGCGGCACGGGACACCCGCACCCGCTCGTGCCAAATGCAACGACGTAATCTGTAGCTCAGGTCCGCTTTTGGACCTGAGGCTTTTCCGCTCGGCAAGCAAAATCGAAAATACTTGCACGCATTGCCCGGAAAAAACTTTTGCACCATTTTCCGAAGCGATGCACAGCTACACCAATTGACGCGCGCTCTCCTTCCACGCACAATGCGTTCAACAATCACGCAGCAGCAAACAGGGAATCGGTCGAGCCCAGCTTAACCCCTCGCCACCTGAAAAAATTAATTTGCCGCGGCTTCGCGCAAGACTGTCGGCTTGCACATGAAAAGGGGTCTGTGTTACTGTAGGCGAAACTAAAGCGAAATCATGCCCTCCGACTCCACCCTCGAAAAGCCTCTCCCCAACAACCTCGACGCCGAGCGTTCCGTTCTCGGCGCCGTCATTCTCGACAACCACGCCCTCAACGCCGCCGTCGAAAATCTCAAGCCCGAAGATTTCTTCCTCGACCAGCACCGCCGCGTCTTCACCCAGATGATCGCCCTCGGCGAAAGCCAGCAAGCCATCGACCTCATCACCCTCACGGAAGAGCTTCACCGCCGCGGCGATCTCGAAGCCGCTGGCGGCGCGCCCTATCTCGCTTCCCTCGCCGACGGCATGCCCCGCGTCTCCAACATCGAGCATTACGCGCGCATCGTCAAAGAAAAAGCCATCCTCCGCAATCTCATCCACGCCACCCACAATATCCAGCAGCGCGCCTTCGAGGGCGAAGACGGCGCCGATGCCATCCTCGACAACGCCGAATCTTCCATCTTCCAGCTCGCGGAAGACCGCATCCGTGTCGGCCTCCTCCCTATCAAGGACATCGTCCGCGACAATTTCGAGCGCCTCGAAAAAATCTTCCGCGAAGGCAAGAGCATCACCGGCATCGCCACCGGCTACGTTGAGCTCGACAAGCTCACCTCCGGCCTCCAGCCCTCCGAACTGCTCATCCTCGCCGCGCGCCCCTCGCAGGGAAAAACCGCGCTGGCCCTCAACCTCGCCGAAAACATCGCCATCCGCTCTGGCCAGCCCGTCGCTGTCTTCAGCCTCGAAATGTCCAAGGAGTCGCTCCTCCAGCGCCTCGTCGCCTCCGTCGCCCAGATCGACGCCCACAAATTCCGCACCGGCCATCTCTCTCGCGAAGACTGGCGCCGCATGACCGAAGCCCTCGGCACCATCTCCTCTTCCCCCATCTGGGTCGACGACGCCGGCTCCATCTCCGTCCTCGAAATCGGCGCCAAGGCCCGCCGCCTCAAGCGCGACAAAGGCCTCTCTCTCCTAATCGTGGATTACCTGCAGTTGATCACCGCCCGCGGCCGCTTTGGCAATCGCCAGGAAGAAGTCGCCAGCATCTCCCGCGCCCTCAAGGGTCTCGCCAAGGAGCTGCAAATTCCCGTCCTCGTCCTCAGCCAACTCACCCGCGCTCCCGAGCGCGACGAGCGCGGCCCCCAGCTCTCCGACCTCCGCGAGTCCGGCGCCATCGAGCAGGACGCCGACGTCGTCATGTTCATCTACCGCCCGCACTTCTTCAAAGCCGGCGCCACTCCGGAAGAACGCGAAGAAACCGAGCTCCGCATAGCCAAGCAGCGCAACGGCCCCACCGACACAGTCCGCTTCGTCTTCCGCAGCCGCCTAACAAGATTCGAGGAAGCCGCCCCCGACGCCTTCTCCCAATTCTCCCCCGACGACCTGTAGGGTGGGGCCAAATCTGCATTGATTTTTCACCCAGGACGTTGCGACAGCAAGGAGGTTCCGAATGCCAACTGACACCGCGAAGAAAATTTACGCTTGTCTTAGGGAACCAAAAGACACAGCAGGCGCAAGTTGGTGGGGACATTTCCTGGACTCCAGAGCTCTCGGAATCAACAAACGGTTCCAGCAAGCCAAAATGTTGTACTGGAGCCCGAGCGTAAACATGCCTCTCGATCTTTTTTCATACATTAGAGAAGCTTCGCTATGCTTCACGATTGCGAGGTACCTTGCATGTCTTGTGCTCTCGTCGAGCGTAGTTGAACTAGTACTGAATAAAGACAATCGTACAAAGGACCTGGTCGAGCTTCGACGGATTGGTGGTTGGGCGACGCTAAACAACCAGAACCTTGACACGGCATCAAGATGTGGTCTGCCAACGCAAACATTGCTGTCGGCCGGCGAGAACTACCAAGATGAAAAGGCAGTTCTCTTCGTCAACCGCCGAAACAAGATCGCGCACGGAGAGATATTGCCATTAATTCGCGATCTCTCAGATTACGATCCTTCGGCCGAAGCGGAAGCACTGGATCAACTTATGAAGTCTCATCGGTTCGTTGTCGAATGGTTCAATTCAGCTCCCGATGTTCAAACATCGAAAATTCACAATCATCGATGGCCCGATCAGAAATGAACGTGGAACTAACAGCGGACTCGTACGCGCGGTACTAGAAAGAGGAACGCGCGGGCTGAAGAAGGAAAGGGCCGGAGGGAATCCGGTCCTGCCGGGTGCCGGGTGCCCCAGGCGTCGGTGCTACGCCTGGGTCTTCTCTTGCCTAGACCTTGCGATAAATCGTACCCGGCAACATCCGAACCGCCCTTATGCTACGATTCCCGCCAGCGCAATCCACGAAAATATAAACGGACTCTGTCCGCCTAATTCAGAAACCGCTGCGAACGTATGCTCTTGAACACCGAAATTGCTCTCTCGGCCCGTCGCCACATCGCTCTGCGTCTCCTTCCCTTCGTATTCCTCCTCTACGTCGTCGCCTACCTTGATCGAGCCAACGTTTCTTTCGCCGCGTTGCGCATGAATCTCGATCTCGGCTTCACCGACCGCGTCTACGGCCTGGGCGTAGCCATGTTCTACCTTGGCTACGTCCTGTTTGAGATTCCGGGTGCCATCATCGTCGAGCGCTGGAGCGCCAGAAAATGGACCGCTCGCATCATGATCTCTTGGGGCATCGCCACCATCTTCTCCGGATTCGTCCACACCGCCGCGCAATTTTACGTCGCGCGTTTCTTCCTGGGCCTGGCGGAAGCAAGCTTCTTTCCGGGAATGATCGTGTACCTGACCCACTGGTTCCGTTTGGCCGACCGAGGTCGCGCGATCGCAACCCTGTACGCTGCCATTCCTGCCTCCGCGTTGATTGGCTCGCCTATCGCCGCATGGCTCCTTGGAATTAGCTGGCGCGGACTATCAGGCTGGCGCTGGCTCTTCATCTTTGAGGGTCTCCCTGCAATCCTCGCCGGACTAGTCACGCTCTCTTACCTCACCGACTATCCTAGCCAAGCACGCTGGCTCTCCCTCGCGGAGCGCGAGTGGATCTCCACCGAATTACAAAGCGAAAAGCAGGCCAAGAAAGAAACGCAAGCCTTCACCATCTGGCAAGCGTTCCGCGACCGCCGCATGCTGATGCTTTTGCTCCCTTATTTTCTCGCCAACACTAGCAATGCCTCCGTTGTGTTCTGGCTGCCCACCTTCATCAAACGCCTATCCGGACTTCCCAGCGTCAAAGTCGCTCTGTTGGTTCTTTTGCCTTCTGTCGCAGGCTTGCTCGGTCTGTTCATCAACGGGTGGCATTCGGACAAGACCGGAGAGCGCCGTTGGCACACCGCCGCTCCCCTAGCCTGCGTAGGTGTGGCCTACCTACTCGTAATTACTGTTAGTGGCAATTTCCCGCTGGCCATGGCGCTGTTCACCCTGGCAGGTGCCTTCGTCTTCGCGTACTATCCTGCATTCTGGGCCATGCCGACCATGATCCTGAGCGAATCTGCCGCGGCAGCCACCTTCGGCCTGATCAACGCAGTTGGCCATTGCGGCGGTTTTTTCGGACCGTACATCATCGGTGACCTAAACACGCGCACGCGCAGCCTGCGTCCCGGCTTTGCCTTCATCGCCGCGTGCTACTTACTCGCGGCCTTGTTTATCGCGCGTCTGAAAGTCCGAAACCCAGCTTTGGAAACCTCGAGCGCGGCCCTGCAATATGCCGCTGCAAAGAATTGATTTTGCAGCCACGCAGAGGCCCTAAAATCGCGTCAACAACCTAATGAGCGCTCCCTACGACAAACCCTACGAGCACTTCGATTCTCCTCTCATGCGACAGCTCCGCGCCCAAGCGTACGGCAAAGATATTGGCCAGCACTCCTGGGTGACCGCCGAAGAGCTCCTCGCCGATATCCCCGAGTTAAACCTCTCGCCCGAAAGCCGCCTTCTGGATCTCGGCTGCGGTCCCGCTGGCCCCCTCACTTTCATTGCAGAGCAAACAAAATGTACGGCCGTTGGTCTCGACGTCAGCGCCAATGCCATCGATGCTGCACGCGCCGGCGCCGCTTCCTTTGGACTCTCCGAACGAGTCACTGTCCAGCAAGCGGACCTAAACGAGGTGCTTCCATTCAGCGCCGCCTACTTCCATGCAGTGATCTCGATAGACGTCATCCTGCACCTCCGCGATCGCTCCGCCGCTTTCCGGGAAGTCTTCCGAGTCCTCGCTCCCGGTGGAACGTTTCTCTTTACCGACGCGGGAGTTATCACGGGACCGGTTTCAAGCGAGGAAATTCAGCGACGCACGCCGCACGGCTACGCGCAATTCGTTCCGTCCGGCATCAATGAACAACTGCTCGAGCGCGCCGGCTTCCAGGTTACCGGGCGTACAGATCTCACGGACACTCTGATAAAAAGTGCCGACGGCCGCTTGGCAGCAAGAGCGTCCCGCCGGTCCGAGTTAGAGACTCTCGAAGGTCATTCCACGTTCGACCAACAACAGCAATACCTGCAAACGGTGCTGACGCTGGCCGAAAGAGGCGCCCTCTCCCGAATCATGTACGTCGCCAAGCCACGCTAAGCCTCGGAGCTGCCTCGCAATTGCTGCCAGGGTAGTCATTTCTTCCGCGCCCACTCCCCCGCCGCCGACTTCACCCAAACCTCCCCGCGCCCGTCGAGCCATTCCCCCATCGGCACTCCATCCTTAGGCTTTGCCCCCATGCGCAGCACATTTCCATTGATATCCTCGATCTGCATCTCATACGCCCACGGATAATTCGTCGGCGCATGCCGCACCTTCGCCCCCGCCGCGCGATACTCCTCAAACAGCGGCTCAATCGCTTCAACGCCGATCCACACCCACCCTCCCGCATGACCCTGGTCGCCTTCGCACAGCATGATGTGGCATCGCCCCCGCGAAACCGACGCAAACCCAGGATCCTGCCAATCCACCTTGAACCCCAGCACCTTCACATAATGTTCAAGGCTCGCCGCCAAACTCCCCACTCGCAGGATCGGCGTGACTCCTTCAAACTCCGTCGTGCCAGCCTTCCGCGCCTCTCCAGCTCCCGTTTCCGCCATGGTAACCTCCGTCTTCCCTGCGCGAATCTCTGTCGATACCCCATCCTAGCGGATTGTGCAAGGTTGGGTCTTTCTTTTGCGCCGGAACGCATTGTGCCCACAGCCTTTAGCCCCTGCCCATTACTACCTCAGATTTCTATCGACAAGACGGTCACGACCCTTGTATATTAGCACCGTAAAGAAGTACGCCTCGAATCCCTAAGACTTCCCCAAAATGTGAACTCATGATTTTTTCGCCCTGTGGAGTGTGCGTCCGCGCGTCCATTTCCAAACTGAAAAACGGTCGATCCATCTGTCCGGCTAACTACCTTTAGAATCAACACTTGCAAAAGTGTATCAAAACAAAGCACTTTAACTACCCTTAGAATCAACACTTACGTAAAAGGGGGGGAGGGGGGTGCCGGCCGCACACGCGCACCAACTCACAGGCCGGACCCCATGCTCCCGGGACTTCTCTCTGCGGCCTCTTGTGCGCCTGCCTCAGTGCACTCTGTGTTAAATCTTAAGCCCCGGCGCTTCTCCGCTGCTCCTTGAAGAACGCCAGCAAATCGGCGTTGATTTGGTCCGCGTTGGTCGCCGGCATGCCATGCGGAAAGCCCTTATAGACCTTCAGGGTTGCATTCTTCAGGATCTTCGCTGACAACGGTCCCGCAGCGACGATGGGCACAATCTGATCATCGTCACCATGCATCACCAGGACGGGGATGTCGATCTTTTTCAAGTCTTCGGTGAAGTCGGTCTCCGAGAAGGCCTTGATGCAGTCATAATGCGCCTTCATGCCACCCAGCATTCCCTGCAGCCACCAGTGCTCCCGGATGCCCTCGGAAATCTTTGCGCCCGGCCGGTTGTATCCGTAAAACGGCAGGGTGATGTCCCTGTAGAACTGCGGCCGGTTAGCCGCGAGTGCGGCCCGAAGTCCGTCGAAGACATCTATGGGCTGTCCGGTCGGATTCTTTTCTGTCTTCAGCATGAGCGGCGGCACGGCGCTGATTAGCACCGCTTTGGCGACGCGCCTGGCGCCATGGCGGCCCAGGTAGCGCGCCACTTCACCACCGCCAGTCGAGTGCCCCACCATGATCGCGTCCTTCAGATCGAGTTTTTCAAATAACGCCGCCAGATCGTCCGCGTAGGTGTCCATTTCGTTGCCGTCCCACGTCTGGTCCGAGCGACCATGTCCCCGCCGGTCGTGCGCGATGACCCGATAGCCGCGCTGCCCGAAGAACAGCATCTGCCCATCCCAGTCGTCCCCGCTCAGTGGCCAGCCATGCGAAAACACAATCGGCTGTCCTGTGCCCCAATCCTTATAAAAAATTTTTGTTCCGTCTTTGGTCGTAATCGTTGCCATGGCTTCCTCAACTTTCTGTCACATCGGACTTTTCCCTCAGCCGTCGTCTCAGAACCGAACTTGAGAGCTGCAGCTTGGACCTACATAGTCACATATTTTGGCCTGATCGGCTCAAGCGCCGAATCTCTCCGCTCCGCGCGCCCTCGCCTTCGCCGCCTCTTCTTCTCGATTCTTCGGCGGCGCATTCGTCTCCAGCGAACGCAGAAGCCGTTGCGAAATCCCGGCAATCTCATCGATCGCCGCCAGAAACGCCCCTTCGTTTGCCTTCGACGGCTTGTTGAACCCGCTGATCTTCCTCACAAACTGCAGCGAGGCCGCCCGCACTTCCTCGTCCGTGACCGGCGGATCAAAATTAAACAGCGTCCTGATATTCCTGCACATGGCCTGGCATCTCCTCTGTGATTGCTCATCGAGTCTCACATATTCAGGGAGCGCAATCCAATTGTTCAACGGACCAGTCTTATATGACATATGACGCAGGGCGCTGCGCTTCTAATCGGGCCGCGCAATTCATTCGCTTCCGCTGTGGTTCCTCTGCGACACCCGCGTGCAAATTCGACACTCTGCTCTCGACGAGGTCCCAGCCATTCCGCAGCTTCGGCGTTCCACATCCTGCTGACCCATAAGCACTTACGCGCCGGACCTCGCCTTCGTGTGGTCTGGCTCAGGGCTTGCATCCAACTTGACTGTTACCTTTCACGCAGCATCCGCGCGGCGCTTCGGCCCTGGCCGCGCGGATGTCGTACACTATTTTTCTCTCAGGACAACCATGTCGACGCGCCAGAAAAGCCAACTGAAAATCGAAGGCCGACCCGTGTGGGCGGAAGTCTCCGCGTCCGCGCTCACCTACAACCTTCGCGCCATCCGCGACTTCGTCAATCCTCCCGGCGAAAAGCGCAAGACCCCGCGCAAGGTGCTCTCCATCGTCAAAGGCAACGCCTATGGCCACGGCGGCCCGCCAGTCGCCAAAATCCTGGAGAAGGCCGGCTCCGACTGGTTCGGCGTGACCTGCACCAATGAAGGCATCGACGTTCGCAAAGCCGGCGTGCGCAAACCCATCCTGGTGCTCACCAGCTTCTGGCCCGGCGAAGAAGCCAACCTCCTGAAATACGATTTGACTCCCGTGGTCCATCGCTGCGAGCAGCTCAAGACTCTGGATCGCGCCGCAGCGAAACGCTCTCCTCGCAAACCGGTTTCCTTCCACCTGAAAATGGACACCGGCATGAACCGCCTGGGCATCGCCACCAGCGATGTGGGATGCTTCGCGGGCCAACTCGCCAAATGCAAACATCTTCGCCTCGGCGGCGTGATGACCCACTTCGCTTCCTCCGAAGCCTTCGCGCCTTCGCCGCAGGGCCGGCAAACGCGCGAGCAGGAAGAGAGTTTTCTCGCCGCGTTGGAGCGCCTGCGCAAGCTTGGCGTCGACACCGGCATCGTGCACATGGCCAATAGCGCCGCCATCGCCGCGCGCCCGGAGAGTTGGGGAGACATGGTGCGCCCCGGCGTGATTCTCTACGGCTATCATCCCGGCTACGATCCGCCGGAGCAGCGCGCCGAAGCGGAGCGCCGTTTGCCGCTGAAGCCGGTAATGAGCCTGCGCACGCGAGTCATCAGCTTGCGCCGCGTTCCCTCCGGCGCCGGCGTTGGCTACGGCGCAAAATTCATTGCGGAGCGTCCCTCTGTAATCGCGGTTCTCGCCGCGGGCTATGGCGACGGCATTCACCGCTCGCTGGGGAACAGCCGCGGCAGCGTGCTCGTGCGCGGCAAACTCGCGCCCATCGTCGGCATCGTCTCCATGGACGTAACCATGACCGATGTCACCGCCGTCTCCGGTGTCGAAGTCGGCGACGTCGTCACCATTTACGGTACCGACGGCGAACACGTGCATCCCGCCAACACGGTCGCGCGCAGCATCGGCACGGTTACCTCCGATCTCCTCTGCGCCGTAACCGCCCGCGTCCCTCGCCTCTACGTGGCCTGAGCAGTTTCACGTGCACCAGCCGCTTGAGGTACACTCTGGAGTTTGCTGACCGCGCTTTGCTGGTGCTGTCGCGCGCACACACATGAACCGAATCGCCGCCATTCTTCCCGCCGCCGGACTCGGAACGCGCATGGGCGCGGAGACGCCCAAACAATTTTTGGAACTGGACGGCGTTCCGATTGTGATTTTGAGTTTGCGGCGAATTGCTTCCTGCGATTTAGTGACCGACATCATTGTGGCTACTCGCGGTGACGACGTAGCAAAGCTGGAAGAACGGATCCGAAAGGAAACATTCAAGCAGAGCGTGCGCGTCGTACGCGGAGGAGATTCGCGGCAGGATTCGGTGGCGAAGGCGCTGGAGTTGGTTTCCAACGATGCGGAAATTGTCTTGGTGCACGACGCCGTGCGGCCGTTTGTTACGCGTGAGCAGATTGCGCGCGTGATTGAAGAGGCGCGTATTTGCAAAGCGGCGATTCTGGGAATCCCGGCGATGGACACGGTGAAGGAAGTCAAGCGCGCGAGCCTGCCGGAAGACGTGGCGCTGATTACCGCCACGATTCCGCGCGAGCGCATCGTGCTGGCGCAGACGCCGCAGGCGTTTTCCACCAAGTTGTTGAAGGAAGCGTTCGCGCGGGCGCAAGCGGACGGCGTCAACGCTTCCGATGAAGCCGGGTTGATCGAGCGCATGGGTCACGATGTGCACGTCGTGCTGGGCTCCGAGCGCAACATGAAAATCACGAAACCCGCGGACATGGAGCTGGCGCGGTTTTATATGGAACGCGAGAAGCAGAAAAAATGAGCGTCCGCTGCGGCATCGGGTACGACCTGCATCGGCTGGAACTTGGGCGAAAGCTGATTGTGGGCGGGATTGAGCTGCCGTTCGACAAAGGGCCAGTGGGGCATTCGGACGGCGATGTGCTGGCGCATGCGCTTTGCGATGCATTGCTGGGAGCCGCGGGGCTTGGGGACATTGGGACGCATTTTCCGGATACGGATCCGAAATGGAAAGGCGCGAACAGCTTGATTTTTCTGGAGCATGCAAAGAAATTGCTGGCCGAAAAGAATTTCGCGATCGAGCACGTCGATGCCGTGGTGATCACGGAAAAGCCGAAACTGGGTCCGCATTTTCCAAAGATGCGGGAGGCGCTGGCGCGCGCGCTGGGCGTGCCCACCGAGAAAATCCACCTCAAGGCGAAGACGAATGAAGGCGTGGACGCGATTGGGCGCGGCGAAGCGATTGCGGCGCACGTGGTGGCAACGATTGTGGGGCGCTGAACCGCTAGATTCTTCACGTCGCGCATAGCAGGGTAACCCTACGATGAAGCCGGAAAAGGTGGAGAATTCGCCTGCGGTTGCGGTGAATCCGTTTACGGCTGCGGATGTTGCTGGAATTCTGCGGGAGCAGGGATGGGCTGCCGGTAAGTTGCCGGCGGAGCAAGCTGCTTGGTGCGAGCATGCCGCGGCGATTTTAGGGTCGCAGGCTGCGGATCGCGACGGCCTCGCTGAATTGTTGGGGCTGGTCTTTCATTACGATTCGCGGGAAATCTTGGCGCGCGTCGAAAGTCACGCAGTGTTGTCGCGCTATGCGGCGCGAGATGTTTTGCGGCAGCTTGCGCTGTTTCTGCTCGAAGGAGACGCGCTGGACTCCGAGCAATTTAAAGAGATCATCACTGCGTTGAAAGAACGACTGGATATTAGGGGCCGCGAGTTGTTTCACCCGATTCGGCTGGCGCTGGCCGGGCGGGCGGGCGAGGGCGAACTGGATCGTGTGATTCTGCTCTTGGATGAGGCGGCGAGCGCGTCGTTTACGGTGCGGGTGAAATCAGCACGGGAGCGGATTTTGGAGTTTTGTGCGGCACTGGATTGAGGGGAATGGGTTGCCAAGCATTTGCGGTTGAGGTCCTGACATGTCGGGGCGAGGCGCTTGTCGGCAACGGATTGCAATCATGGATCGATTGACTGGGATACATGCGGTGCGGGAGGCGCTGGAGGCGGGGCGCGCGTTTGACCGCATTGTGATTGCGCGTGGACGGCAAGACACGCGCGTGGAAGAAATTGTGAAGCTGGCGCGGGAGCGCAATATTTCGGTGCGTTTTGAGGAACGCGGGCAGCTCGACCGGCTGGCGGACTCGAAGGATCATCAGGGGGTGGTGGCGCTGGCAGCGGCGCGCGCGGCGGCGACGCTAGAGGATATTCTTGCGGCGGCAAATGCCGGGCCGGGAAAAGGTGAAAAAGGGCTGATCGTTTTGCTGGATGGCGTGGAGGATCCGCACAACCTGGGGGCGATTATTCGCACAGCGCTGGCTGCGGGGGCGCACGGCGTGGTGGTTCCGGAGCGTCGAGCGGCAGGATTGACGGATACGGTGGCGCGGGCTTCCGCGGGGGCGCTCTCGCACCTGCCGGTGGCAAAGGTCACGAATTTGGTGCGGACGATGGAAGAGTTGAAGGAAGCGGGCTACTGGTTGATTGGCTTGGATGAGGGCGCGGACAAGAGTTACACGCAAGCGGACTACACATCGCCGGTGGGAATCGTTCTCGGCGGCGAAGGCAAGGGACTGCACGAGCTGACGCGGAAGCGATGCGATTTTGTGGTGTCGCTGCCGACGGTGGGACCGGTGAAGTCGCTGAATGTATCGGTGGCGGCGGGCGTGGTGTTGTTCGAGGCCGTGCGGCAGCGGAAGGGGAAGTGAGTTTGGACGCGCTCGCGGCGTGTTGCAGAGAGTTTACGTTGAGGTCTTTCGGCTATCCTCATCGGATAGCCTCAGGATGACACTCGCTGGCGCGGGCAGCGCTGAAGATGTCGCCCTAAAGGGACGGCGCTACGTGGTTGACGCACTGCGTCGGCAGTCTATTTATCGTATTGGATCAAGGAGAAGACGTCGAGACCTGGGAGTTTTTTGCGGCCGTTGAGGAAGGTTAGTTCTACCGCGAAGGCGGCGCCGTCCACAATTCCGCCTAGTTGCTGTACCAGCTTTACGGTGGCGGCGGCGGTGCCGCCGGTGGCGAGAAGGTCGTCGCAGATGATGACGTGGTCACCTTTCCGCACGGCGTCTTCGTGGATTTCGAGCGTGTCCGTGCCATATTCGAGGGCGTAGGAGACGCTGGCAGTTTTTGCGGGGAGTTTCTTGGGTTTGCGCACGGGGACGAAGCCGGCGCCGAGGCGGTAGGCCAGCGCGGGAGCGAAGATGAATCCGCGAGCTTCGATTCCGGCGACGATATCGATCTTGTGCCCGTTGTAATGTTCGCAGAGGAGATCGATGAGCCTGTGGAATCCTTTTTTGTCCTTGAGCAGGGTGGTGAGATCGTAGAAAAGAATGCCCGGCTTCGGATAATCGGGGACTTCGCGAATCAACTTCTTGAGTTCATTCATTCGGCTGCCCCTCGCCGCGTTAGTACGTGATACTAAAATCGTCGGCGTAATTCGGATCGATCTCCGCGTCTTCTTCCTTGACGCCGCTCACACTGGCACCCCAAGGACCGCGCTCGAGCACGGAACGCAGCTTGACGAGTTGCTCCGCGGTGCCGATTGCGTAGACTTCGACGCGACCGTCCGGCAAATTTTTCGTGTAGCCGCCCAGGTGGAAGCGCTCCGCGGCGCGGTGCGCAAAATAACGGAAGCCGACACCTTGCACGTTTCCCGAGACGAAATAGCGCCTGGCTTGTTTGGGCTCGCTCACAAAACGGTAGATTGTAACAGAGGGGGAAGAGGTCTGGCAGCGGTGCTGCGGTGCCGAGACTCATGGCTGGAGCCGATTTGTGCGGAAGTGCCTCGATGATGTGGCAGCGGGCACAGGCAGGATTCCCTGTGCCACGAAGAGCTGGGGTAAGCTTTGTTTGGAAAAGGGGCCGAGGCGGCGCTAAGGCGGTTGTTCGGCATCCAAGACAGTTATGAATGCGCTGGCTGACATTGTCTTTGGACTCACGCAAAGGCGCCCGCGACCCTTCGAAGCTCAGGGTACACGGTCCGCGGCCGCTACGGGTACTCGTCGCTGTTGCGTCGCCAAGTATTCGACTTTGAGATCGTTCGGCCCGGCTGAACTGCGCCGGGACCTCAGGATGACACGCGCGCTTGCGTTTTTCGCCCTTTTGACTTTCGCGGAGGTCCTTGGCGGGGCACGGGCCTGGGCGCAGGATGCGCAGGGACCGCTTACGCCGGCGCCGTCGGAAGAACACAAGGTGCGCAGGCTGGGGACGGAGCCGGAGGCTGCGGCGCCGCCGTCGTTGCCTCCGGATGAGATTATCCGGCGATTTTCGCAGAAGGAAGACGAGTTTATGGCGGCGCGGCCGAACTATGGATTCCGGAGGACGATTCGCATCGACGAATTTGGCGAGGATGGGAAACCGGCCGGGCAGTTCCTGGTGGTGACAGAGACGACGCGAGCGGCCAACGGGCAAGTAATCAGCAAAATGATACAGAAGCCGCAATCGACGCTGCATTATTTCAATCTGGAAACCGAGGACGTGAGAGAGCTGGATCGCCTTCCGGCGTTTCCGCTGACCAGCAGCCAACTGGTGAAATACGATTTGAAATATATCAGCGAAGAGCGCGTGGACGAAATCGACTGCTACATTTTCAAAGTGAAGCCGAGGGCGCTGGACCGCACGCATGCGTATTTGGACGGACTGGTGTGGGTGGATACGAAGTACCTGGAAGTGGTGAAGACGTACGGGAGATGGGTGAACGAGCTGGGCGATGTGCGTTCGACGACGCTGCCGTTCACGCTGTTCGAGACCTACCGCGAGAACGTAGATGGAAAATATTGGTTTCCGAATTACGAACGGTCCGATGACACGCTGCACTTGAAGGATGTGAGCGTGCCGGTGCGGTTGGTGATCAAGTGGACGGAGTTTAAGGTGCTGCCGGCGATGGCGGCGCCGCCCGCGGCAAAGCCGCAATCGTAGTTGACGGGCGAAGTATTCATTGCTGCGTTGATCTCAAAACTTAACGTTGAGGTCCTTCAGCTACCCTCGTCGGGTAGCTTCAGGATGACACCACCTCCCTCTACATCGTGGCAAGCTGGGGCGCAGCAATGCTGCGCCCCTACGTTAGGCGGCGCAAGGCTTCAGGTAATTCGGCGATGGAGGCGAGGAGGAGGTCGGGTTTGGCGGCGCGGAGGCGGGCTTCGGTGGGGAACGGGCCGAGGACGGCGATGGGGCGGACTCCGGCGCGGCGGGCCATTTCGAGATCTTCGGGGGAATCGCCGACGTAGACGCAGTTGGCGGGATCCAGGGACATTTGGCGCAGGGCGAGACGCAGCGGAGCGGGGTGCGGCTTGCGGTAGCGTGTGGCTCCGCTGCAGACGTGAGACGCGAAGAGATCGGTGAGCTGGAAGAGGCGCAACTGGCGCACGACGCGGTCGCGGTCGCCGCTAGTAACGACCCCGAGTTGGTGGCGCGCGAAGAGAAACTTCAGGACTCGGCGAGCGCCGGGCATTAATTGTGGGCGATGCGTGGCGTATTGTTTGCGCCAGGCGCGGTCGGCATCATCCCAGCGAGCGCGCGGCAATTTGGCGGCGCGATAGACGCGATACCAGTTCGGCGAATAGTGGCGGGCGAGATCGTCGAGAGTCCAGGGAATGCCCATTTCGCGGAACATGGCGAGATAGGCGGAGGAATCGGCGCGGTAGGAATTGAGAAGCGTGCCGTCCCAATCGAAAAGGACGCCTTCGATCTTTCCGTTTGGTGATGAACGCATGTTTGGTGGAGTCAGAGTAGCAGAGTCTCAACGCGTGCGCGGTTGAACGATCAAATGACGCGACAGTCCACGCGCTAGGGTTGTAGCAAGCGCTGATGGTTGAGGTCCTTCGGCTACCCTCATCGGGTAGCCTCAGGATGACAGACTCCTAGTTCTCACGATGTCAGGCTCGCGATATGACTTGGGGAGCACAAGGACTTGCGCACTGGACCGATTGCGAGAATCAGGGCTTGAGGAAACGAGAAGGGACGCGATCGTCGCGGTCGAACTGCACATCATCGAAGGAGGCGGCGATGCCGTGCCAACCCGGCGTGGCTGCGGGGTCGGAGCGCTGCACGTGCGCGCGGGTGGTCAGCACGACGTTACCTTGCCCCATGGGCTTGCTGACGAGAACGATTTCGAGCTCAAGTGACGCTCCGATGGGGAGCGGCCTGGGGCAGAGGAAGTAGACGCCTGTCGAGCTGATATCGCGGGTAACCAGAGTTACGGGAAAATCCTCCGGGACATGGTCAACGCTGCGCAGTCGCAAGGGGAGTTTCAAGGTGGCGCGCGGGTAAACGCGGTGTTCCGGGTGAACGCCAACAGCGTGTGTGGGCACGCGGGCGAAGCGGCGGGGCTGCGTGTCCGCACAAGGCGGGGTCAAACCCAAGGACTGCAGCGACGCCCGGTTGGGCGTGCGATTGGGAAGCATTTGCGGAGCGGCGGCGAGCATGGGTCGAGGCTTCCCTGCCTTGCCTTCCGGGTCTTGCGGCAAGGGCAACACAGACCTTGCGCGATTCTTCGCACTCATCTCGCCCTCAGGAGACTCTACAAAGGTGTTGCGTGACCCGACCAACCATGGCCCGACAGCTTTTTGTGCTACCAGTTTTGTAATACCAAGAGAATGGGCCGCTAAAATGCCATCAAAGAGGGTAGAGGTCAATCTGTGGAAAAGTCCAGAAGTGTCTTAAGCCAAACTACTTAGTTATAGTACCTGAGCAGAGGATTGCGGGCTGTTGATTCATGTTCTTGATGCGGCCGCAGGAACTCACTCATCCAATATGGCGCTGGACACGCTGTGACCTGGCGTTTACGTTGGTTGTTTAGGGTGAGGTCAGAATGCCGACCGCCATGCTGGAGCGTGATCCTGCGCCACCGACTCAGGATATGAAGCCGCCGGGTTCGCGAATCTCCACGTTGGTGATTATCGCGTTCGGGCTCGTGTATGTGGTGTGGGGATCGACGTACCTGGCAATCCGCGTGGGGATCGAGTCGTTCCCTCCGCTATTGCTGGCGGGATCGCGCCATCTGCTAACAGGCTCGATTCTGTACCCAATCCTGCGCTGGAAGACAGGGGTGCGGCCGACGGCGGCCCACTGGCGTATGTCCTTCATTACGGGCTTCTTATTGCTGTTCCTCGGGAATGGCGGAGTGTGCCTGGCGGAACGCACGGTTCCTTCGGGAGTGACGGCGCTGCTTGTGGCGACGGTTTCGCTGTGGATGGTTTTGGTGGACTGGCTGCGGCCGGGAGGTGCGCGACCCGGACCGCGGGTGGTGGCCGGGCTGCTGCTGGGATTTGGCGGGTTGGCGCTCTTGGTGGGGCCCAAGAACTTGGGCGGCTCGGGGCGCGTCGATCCTTTTGGAGTCGGCATTTTGGTGATTGCCTCGCTGGCGTGGGCGAGCGGGTCGGTTTACTCGAAGCATGCGGGCGGACTTTCCGGCTCACCGTTGCTGGGAGTGGCGATGCAGAGCCTTGCCGGCGGAGTTTGCTTGTGGATCGCGGGGATAGTGTCGGGAGAGGTTGGGGCGCTGCATCTTAGGGCGATCTCGGCGCGTTCCTGGGCGGCGATGGCGTACCTGATAGTGTTTGGGTCGATGGTGGGATTCACCGCGTACATCTACATTTTGAAGAAGAGCACCGCGACGCGGGTGGCGACTTATGCGTTTGTGAATCCGGTGGTGGCGCTTTTTCTTGGGTGGCTGCTAATCGGGGAGTCGATCAATCTGCGCACGGTGATCGCCGCCGCGGTGATTTTGACCGCTGTTTTGTTGGTGATTACCGCTCCCCACGCCGCGCCGCTGGAAGCGAAACGCCCGGTCATCGAACCCGCGGAAGCCTGATCCGCCGCAACAAAAACCTGTTTTTGACGGGCGTTCGCGGATAGATTGGCTGGTGCGTTGTTGCTAGTGTGGACGCATGGACATGAACCGCAAGACCCAACAAATCGAAACCAACATTGCACCACGGGCCGCCGCTCGCTACTGGCGCGCCACGATGACTCGCGACGCGCGGGCGGACGGCACCTTTGTACTGGCGGTGCGTTCGACGCACATTTACTGCCGGCCGTCTTGCCCGGCGCGGCGGCCGCTGCGGCGCAACGTGGTTTTCTTTCATACCGGCGCCGAAGCGGAGCAGCAAGGATTCCGGCCGTGCCGGCGCTGCCGGCCCAATGAAGTGGCCGGGCCGGTGGCGCTGGTGGAACGCGCTTCGCGCGAATTGGCCAAATTCGGAGAAGACGAAGGCGTTGGGTTTGCGGTACTGGCGGCGAGGCTGGAAACGACTCCGGGGACTCTGCGGCGCGCATTCGTGCAGGTGACAGGCTTGCGTCCGCGCGAGCTGGCGGCGGCGCTGCAGCTGGCAAGGTTCAAGAAAATGCTGCGGGAAGGAAAAGGAATCGCGGAGGCGCTATATGAAACCGGTTACGGCTCGACGAGCCGCGTGTATGAAAGAAGCAACGCGCAACTGGGGATGACCCCGGCGACTTATCGAAAGGGAGGAAAGGACATGAGGATCGGGTACGCCATCGCGAAATCATCGTTGGGGAAGGTTTTGGTGGGGGCGACGGAGAGAGGTGTTTCCGCGGTGTATCTGGGAGACGCTGAGCTCAAGCTGGTCGAAGAGCTGCGCGAGGAGTATCCAAAGGCGGAGATTACAGCGGCTGGAGGTTCTTTCGAGCGGTGGGTGAAGGAAATTGTGCAGCGCGTGGAAGGAAACCCGCCGAGGCTGGAGCTTCCGCTGGATCTGCAAGCGACGGCATTTCAGCGGCGCGTGTGGCAGGAGCTGCAGAGGATTCCGCGGGGCAGCACGCGGACCTATACACAGGTGGCGCGGGCGCTGGGGAACCCGAAGTCGGTGCGTGCCGTGGCAAGGGCTTGCGCGGCGAATCCTGTTTCGATCGTGGTGCCTTGCCATCGCGTGATTCGTGAGGACGGCAGCCTGGCGGGGTACCGGTGGGGACTGTCGCGGAAGGAACAATTGTTGGCGCAGGAGCGGGCGGCGGGCTGAGCGCGGGCTCCTCGGGATGGCAAACCGCGCACAGGAGAAACACGCGGTTATTGGCGAGGCTTAACGCGCGTGGCGTTTTTGGGCCAGTCTGGCTTGAACCTGGACTCGCTGATCTTCAGATTCTTCATCATGTTGGAATATTTAAAGAGAAAGTAGTCGCCGGAAGCGGCTTCGAAGAATTTTTGCTGAACCGGCAGCCATGAAGAAGCGTCGATCCACATCTGAATTTTCGTGATTTGCTTGCGAACGTCTTCGGATCTGGGAGTGAGAGTCAGCACAAAGGTTTTGTGGTGGTCGATTTCTTCTTCGCCGCTAAGCGCAATGTCGTAGCTCTTCTCCATATTTTGGCTTTTGGTGCCGAAGCCCAAGAGCACGTACTGATCGACGAGAGAGCGGTTCTTGCCAAGATTGTATTCTTCGACGCGATTGATTTTGGGCGTGAAGACGAACAGGGAATCTCCGGTGCGGAGAATGACGCGCGGGTCCGGCTTGGTGAACTCGATACGCATTTTTTGGTCGCGGCGCACGGAAATCTGACCGGTTTCGGTGGAAGTGTCCTTGACCACGTCGGTGTACTTGATGTGTTCGATGTCCGCGGTCAGGCTGTGAAAATCGGAGGCGGACTTGTCCATCATTTTCAGAACGCCCTCGGTGGTCCAGCGAGGTGCCTCCTGCGCGGCGGAGGCGGGCACTTGCGAAAGACTGGCGAGCGCGCAAAGCCCCACCAGAGCAACGAAACAAGCAGCATTTTTCAAGCTAAACCCCTGGGTGCCGGAAGGACGGGCCGGCGGTTGAAATCGTCGTAATCGTAGCACATAGCAATGGATGCGCGGGTCGCGGGGGGAGTTTCACGGATAGCGGGAAATGCGCGAGGTGACTAGCGGCGAATTCCGACTTCGTAGGCGATTACGGTGCCCGATTCGTCGCGCACCGCTTCAATGTTGGTGATCGAGAACCGGCCGTTTCGCAGGTCTGGGAGCGCGCGCTGCAAAGCCTGGTGCAGTTCGTTCTGCAAAGCCGGCGTCTGCTCGCGTGGCGCGAGGACGCGAGCGTCAACACGGTATTCCTGTCGATGGCCGTCGTCGGAGAAAATGACCAGCTGGACTTGATCGGACGCGGCGGGCATGCCTACCTGCGGCTGGTCGCGGAACCAGCCGCGAGGCGTGAGCAGGACAAAAACAAGAATGAGAACGACGGCGACGTCATACTGCCAGGCTCCACGCTCGTAGGACCAGAAAAACGTTTTGGAAAGAATCCGCTGCAAGCTGGCCATATCAGTCCGCCGGTACGCCGTCGACGATGACGCCGTCGCGCATGTGAACGACGCGGTCGAAGTAGGTGACCGCCTCGGGATTATGCGTGATCATCACCACGGTCTGGCCCAGATCCTTGTTGAGCTGGCGGAGCATCTGCAAGACGATCTCGGAATTCTTGGAGTCGAGGTTGCCGGTGGGCTCGTCGGCCAGGAGAATCTTGGGCTCGTTGATGATGGCGCGTGCGATGGCTACGCGCTGCTGTTCGCCGCCGGAGAGCTCGGAGGGCTTGTGATGCAGGCGGCCCTGCAAGCCCAGCATATTGGTGACGACGTCGAAACGGTGGGGATCGAAGCCGTCGCCGTGAATGAATTGCGCGATGGCGATATTGCCTTTGGCGGTCAAGGTGGGCAGCAGATTGAAGCGCTGGAAGACGAAGCCAATCTTGTGGCGGCGGAGCTTGGTACGTGCCGCGTCGCTGAGCTCGGTCAAGTCGTTGCCGTCGACCAGCACGCGGCCGCGGCTGGCCTGGGCTAATCCGCCGATGACGTAAAGGAGAGAGGATTTTCCGCAGCCGGAAGGGCCCATGACGGCAACCGACTCGCCCGGCAAGACCTCGAAGTTGACGCCGCGGAGCGCGGGCACTTCGACCTGGCCGGCCCGGTAGAGCTTCCACAAGCCTTCGGTTTTGAGTATCGGCTCCAAAATATCTTGCCCTGGGAAAAGCAACGCACCGGCAGGTGACTGTATTGTAGCCGCGATTGCCGTGCGATGCCTAGACGCAGGGTCGCATATCGCTTGCGCTCTTAGTCGTACGATAGGGCCTCCACCGGATCTTTGCGGCTGGCCACCCAGGCCGGATAGCTGGCACCGATTATGGCCCCGGTCAAAGCGATACCGGCCGCGCGCAACACCCATTCCGTAGTGATCAGAATCGAGAGCGTCGGAAAGCCGGCGAGGAATGCGGCGCGCACGGCATAGCTCAGGCCAACGCCGGCGGCGATGCCGAAAACGCAGAGAGCGGCGGATTCGGTGAGCAGGGCGCGCACGATAAAGCTGCGGGTGGCGCCCAGCGATTTCAGCACACCGATATCGCGGGTGCGCTCGATGACCGTGGTGTACATGGTCAGGAAAATGACGAGAAGACCGATGGCGATGGCCAGCGAAATCATCGCGTGGATGAAGGTCTCGAGGCCCGGGATGTTTGTGGAAGTCATGAGCGACAAGAAATCTTTCAGGGGACGGACGGTATAGCCAGGCAGGACGGCACGAATTTCGTCCATTACGTCATCGGTGTGCTCCGGGCGCGTGCATTTCAGGAGGAAGATGGAGGCTTTGTCGTGGGCGCCAACCAGATCCTGAAGC